>Ga0210409_10008105_pt1 | contig 10739 bp, 8 predicted proteins | sample IncBWH17MmetaG_FD_161649 | JGI IMG/M metagenome (GOLD analysis project Ga0210409, IMG submission 161649) | Forest soil microbial communities from Barre Woods Harvard Forest LTER site, Petersham, Massachusetts, United States - Inc-BW-H-17-M | ecosystem: Environmental > Terrestrial > Soil >...
GTCGGTTGACCTTGCTTTGCGCGATGCGTTCCGCAAGATGCGTCAATTTCTGATGACGACCAAGAAGCTGACCGAAGATGAGGCAATCTCTCTCATTACGATTGGCGTCGACTTCGGCATCACCCAGGTGGTTGATGGAAATTGGGGCGTCCACGCGGTCATCAAGAAGGATATCTTCGCCGGCGGCGAGACCTGATCCATAAAGCGAAATCCGGGATTCATGCGCCGAATTCCTGGATTTCGCGGAGCCCGTCATCTCTGCGCGAGCGCCATTGCGCTCGTCGGGGGCGCGCGTTCGCGCGACCCGTTGGCTCCATCCGGGCTACCAATCGGAAAAATTATCGCGGCGCGCGCTTGGCCAAAATGCGCTGCAGGGTTCGGCGGTGCATGTTCAGCCGCCGCGCGGTCTCCGAGACGTTGCGGTTGCACATTTCATAGATGCGCTGGATGTGCTCCCAGCGCACGCGATCGGCCGACATCGGATTTTGCGGTGGCTCGGATTTCTCGGTGCTGGTCGCAAGCAGCGCTGCGACGACGTCGTCGGCGTCGGCCGGTTTTGAGAGATAATCCACCGCGCCCATCTTCACGGCGGTGACGGCGGTGGCGATGTTGCCATAGCCGGTCAACACGATGGCGCGCGCGTCGGGCCGCTTGCGCTTTAAAGCGGACACCACGTCAAGTCCGTTGCCGTCGCGGAGCCGCAGGTCGACCACCGCAAACGCCGGCGCCGCCTTGCCGATTTGCTCAAGCCCATCGGACACCGTTTCGCAGGACGTCACCGCGAAGCCACGGGTTTCCATGGCGCGCGCAAGCCGTTCCAGGAACGGCTTGTCGTCTTCCACGATCAGGAGCGAGCGGTCGGCGTGATCGGCGATGACGGTCAAGGCTGGGTTTCCTGTGACGGATATCAAAGATATGGCGCGGCAAGGGGGCGTTGCCAAGGCCGCCTAAAGTCGATCACGTTGATCCGCCGTCCCGGCGTTGAGCGGGAACGCGCGTTCAGAGTGCTGACTCCACGCCGGTCGCGCCGGCCTCGAAACGCTCGCGCGGCCAACCGATCTGCACCACCGCGCCGTGATCCGGAAAAATCCGGTTGGCGAAGGAGACTTTTGCGCCGGTGCGCTCAAGCAGGGTGCGGGCGATGAACACCCCGAGCCCCAGCCCCTGATGCTCGCTTGGGGCAACGTCGGCGTTGCGTCGGCGCGAGAGATAGGGTTCGCCGATCCGGTTCAAGAGGTCGGGCGGAATACCGGGTCCGTCATCGGAGATGACGATCTCGACGGTATCGTTGTTCCACCACGCATTCACCTCCACCGTGGTCCGTGCAAAATCGACGGCGTTTTCCAGGATGTTGCCGACGCCATAGAGGATCGCCGGATTGCGCCAGCCGACCGGTTCGGGGGCGCCGGCCACTGCGATGCGGACCTTGATCGCGATACCGAAGTCGCGGTGCGGCGCCACTGTCTCCTCGATCAGGGTCGACAGCTTCATGCGATCGAACGGCGCGCCGGTCGCCGATAGCTGGGTGATCTTGGCCAGGATGTCGCGGCAGCGCTGCGCCTGTTCGCGCAGGGTCTTGAGGTCACCGGCGAGCGGACCGTCCGGCACGGATTTTTCCAACTCGCGTGAAATCAGAAAGATCGTCGAAAGCGGCGTGCCGAGTTCGTGCGCGGCGGCAGCAGCAAGACCGTCGAGTTGGGTCAGATGCTGTTCGCGGGCCAGCACCAGCTCGGTGGCGGCGAGCGCGTCTGAAAGCTTGCGCGCCTCTTCCGTCACCTGAAACGCGTAGAGGCTGGTGACCCCGATCGCAAGCACGATCGAGAGCCAGACGCCGAGCAGATAGATCGGCGGCAATATCAGCGGCTCGTCGGCGTCCCACGGCAGCGGCAGATGAAAAAACACCAGCGCGGAGGCGCAGGCGACCGCGAGCATGCCGAGAGCGATCGTCAGCCGCACCGGCAGCACGGTCGCCGAAATCAGGACCGGCGCCAGGAACAGAAACGAGAACGGATTTTCGAGACCTCCCGTGCAATACAACAGGGAGGCAAGTTCGACGATGTTGAGCGCGAGCAACGCCGCGGTGTAAGCCGGCTCCAGCCGCTGCATGGTGTTGAAGGCCATCTGCAGCGCCAGATTGAGCAGCGCCGACAGGCCGACGATGGCGATGCAGGGGAGAACCGGAAGGTCGAATTCGAGGCCCTGCACCACGATGAAGATGGCGGCGAGCTGGCCGAGCACGGCGAGCCAGCGTAGCCGCAGGATCGTGTCCAGGCGGACATAGCGGCGTGGATGGCGAAAATCGGAGGCGGCGACGTCGGTCATTTTTCGCAATTTAGCGCCGCGAATCGCCGATCACAAACCGGCCCGATGTTGAAACCCTTGCTCACCCTTGCGCTTGGCGCGGCAATGGCCCAATGAACGGCCGTTATGGTGCAAAATGACGCGGATCGCCTTCCATCCGCCGCGGCCGATCCGGCGGGATCGGCGGCGATCGAGGTCGCGCGTCTTTCGAAAATCTACAAGACCGCCCGCGCCGTCGACGACATCTCGTTTCGGATTAGGCAGGGCAGCATCACCGGCCTGCTCGGTGGCAACGGCGCCGGCAAGACCACGACGATCGCCATGATCATGGGGCTGGTGCTGCCGACCTCCGGACGCATCCAGGTGCTGGGCTATCCGATGCCCGAGGGTGCTGCCGAGGTACTGGGACGGATGAATTTCGAAAGCCCCTATGTCGATATGCCGATGCGGCTCACGGTGCGGCAGAATCTCTCGATCTTCGGTCGCCTCTATGCGGTCGCGAATCTGCCCGAGCGCATCGCACAGCTCGCGGCCGATCTCGACCTCGATGAGTTCCTCGATCGTCCCAATGGCAAGCTCTCGGCGGGACAGAAGACGCGGGTGGCGCTGGCGAAGGCGCTGATCAATCAGCCCGAGCTCTTGCTCTTGGATGAGCCCACGGCATCGCTCGATCCCGATACCGCGGACTGGGTGCGGGAGCACCTCGAGACCTATCGCAAGACGCATGAGGCAACGATTCTGTTGGCGTCGCACAACATGTTCGAAGTCGAGCGGCTATGCGACCGCGTCATCATCATGAAGCGTGGCCGCATCGAGGACGACGACAGCCCGGATCGCATCATGGCCCGCTATAACCGCGCCACGCTGGAGGAAGTGTTTCTCGATGTCGCGCGCGGCCGCGTTCAAGAGACCGCGTCATGAGCCAACTCGCCCTGCATCATCGGGGCATCGCGCCCCATCGCATCGGCGCGATGATCCTGCGCTACTGGTATCTGTTGATGTCGTCGTGGCCGCGGCTTCTGGAACTGTTGTACTGGCCGGCGCTGCAGGTCATCACCTGGGGCTTTCTGCAGACCTATATCGCGCAGAATGCCGGCTTCTTCGCGCGCGCCGGCGGCACGCTGATCGGCGCCGTGATCCTGTGGGACATCCTGTTCCGCGGGCAGCTCGGCTTCTCGATCTCGTTTCTCGAGGAGATGTGGGCGCGCAACCTCGGCAACCTGATGATGAGCCCGCTAAAGCCGATCGAGTTTCTGCTTGCGCTGATGGCGATGAGCCTGATCCGGCTTGCGATCGGCGTCATCCCGATGACGCTGCTGGCGCTGTTTCTGTTTCACTTCAATTTCTATGGGCTCGGGCTGCCGCTGATCGCTTTCTTCTGCAACCTGATCTTCACCAGCTGGTCGGTCGGGATTTTCGTCTCCGGGCTGGTGCTGCGCAACGGCTTGGGCGCCGAGAGCATCGTCTGGACGCTGATGTTCGCGCTGATGCCGCTCGCCTGCATCTACTATCCGGTGAACGTGCTGCCGCACTGGCTGCAACATGTCGCCTGGTCGCTGCCGCCGACCTACGTGTTCGAGGGGATGAGATCGCTGTTAACAGATCATGTATTTCGGACCGACCTGATGGTCGCAGCGTTAGCCATAAACGCCGTGCTGCTGGTGGCCTCATTTGGGGCATTTCTTGCCCTTTTGCGCAGCGCCCGGCGCCACGGTTCGCTGCTCGGGGGTGGCGAATAGGTCACTTTCCCGTGGATTCCGGGGGGTCTTCTGTTGCCAAGCCAGATGCAGATACCGATCTGTGCATTGACGCATTATTACGCTTTCTGCACTATGCTGCGTCGCAAAAAGAGGATTGAGCGATAATGCCGATTGGTGAGTTTGGCGGCGCACCGCCCCTGGTGGGCAAAGGCAGTCCGGCGCTGACCACGCCGATGTACTGGATGTACGAAATGGCCCACGCCTCGCTCAACCCGGCGCGGGCCGTGACCGACGCCACCAAAATCCTGTTTCAAAATCCGCTTAACCCGTGGTCGCGCACCGAGCTCGGAAAATCCATCGCCGCCGGTTGCGAATTGTTCGAGCGCACCACGCGCCGTTACGGCAAGCCGGAATGGGGCCTCAACGATACCGAGGTCAACGGCATCCGCACCCCGATCGAGATCCGCACGGTCTGGGAAAAGCCGTTCTGCCGCTTGCTGCACTTCGATCGCAAGCTGACGCGCCCGTTGCGCAGCCCGCAGCCGCGGGTGCTGATCGTGGCGCCGATGTCCGGTCACTACGCCACGCTGTTGCGCGGCACCGTCGAAGCCTTTCTGCCAGCCCATGAGGTCTACATCACCGACTGGGCCGACGCCCGGATGGTCCCGCTGGCGCAAGGCCGCTTCGATCTCGACGATTACATCGATTACGTCATCGAGATGCTGCACGAGCTCGGCGGCAACATGCATGTGATCGCGGTGTGCCAGCCCTCGGTGCCCGTGGTGGCGGCGGTTTCCATCATGGAGGCGAACCGCGATCCCTTCGTGCCGCTGTCGATGACCCTGATGGGCGGCCCGATCGATACCCGCCGCAATCCGACGGCGGTCAACAATCTCGCCGCCCAGCGCGGCATCGAATGGTTCCGCAGCAACGTCATCACCAAGGTGCCGTTCCCGCATCCGGGCGTGATGCGCGACGTCTATCCGGGCTTCCTGCAGCTCAACGGCTTTATCACCATGAACCTTGACCGCCACATGGACGCCCACAAGAACCTGTTCAAGAACCTGGTGAAGGGTGACGGCGATCTGGTCGACAAGCACCGCGACTTCTATGACGAATATCTCGCGGTGATGGATCTCGCCGCCGAGTATTATCTGCAGACGGTCGATCTGGTTTTCATCAAGCACGCGCTGCCGAAGGGCGAGATGACCCATCGCGGCAAGCCGGTCGACCCCTCCAAGATCACGCGCGTGGCGCTGATGACCGTGGAAGGCGAGAACGACGACATTTCCGGCCTCGGGCAAACCGAAGCGACCCATGAGTTGTGCAACCAAATCCCCGCTCACCGCCGGGTGCACTATGTGCAGAAGGGCGTCGGGCACTACGGTGTGTTCAACGGCTCACGCTTCAAATCGGAAATCGTGCCGCGCATTGCCGATTTCATGATCTCGGCGGCTAGTCCGAGGCCTTTGCCCGCGGCGGCGGCCGAATAGACGCGGCGTTCGGTGATCATTTGGCGAAACAGGCGGTTTTGGCGTCCTGACCGCCCCGAATCGGCCTATCCGAAAACCCCTTGAATTAACGGCCTGTCAAAGGAATGAGTGTGACCTCAACCCTTGGGCGGTGACCGGGAGCCCGATTCCAGCCAAATTTTCTGGTTGCAGGCCCTTCCTGTAGAGGCAGCGGGCAGGTCTACCCCTGTATATTGGGCAAATGATTTGTTTTTGCGCCGAACGATTTCACTGGCGGCGGATATGGCAGAATCCGGGGGAACTTCTCCTCCCCGGACTTGCAGACATGGCTACTCGCGCCCTCCTTTATCGGCGGCCTGCCGAACCCTCGACTCTTTTGGTCAGACATGGCTCGCAATTCTTCGCGATCCGGTTGCGCCGGCACCGGCGGGCGCGGCGCTACACCTTGCGCATTCATCCCACCGACCGCGAGGCCATCCTGACCATGCCGCCGCGGGGCACGCTCGGCGAGGCCAAGGAGTTCGCGCAGCTCCATGGCGGCTGGATCGCGGCCCGTCTCGGCCGCTTGCCGAAGGCCGCACCCTTCCAGACCGGCACCGTGGTGCCGCTGCGTGGCGTGGCACACCGCATCGTGCATCGCGCCGGCGAGCGCGGCACGGTGTGGACGGAAACGCGCGACAGTGGCGAAAAAATCCTCTGCGTCGCGGGCGGCGTCGACTACATCGACCGTCGGGTGCACGATTACCTGAAGCGCGAGGCGCGCAAGGATTTGCAGAAGTCGGCGTTGGCCTACGCCCACGCGCTCGGGGTCCGGGTCAAGCGGCTGTCGATCCGCGATCAGTCGAGCCGCTGGGGTTCATGCACCTCGGCGGGCTCACTGTCGTTTTCCTGGCGGCTGATCCTGGCGCCGCCCTATGTGCTCGACTACCTCGCGGCCCACGAAGTGGCGCATCTCGTCGAGATGAACCATTCGGCGCGGTTCTGGCGGGTGGTCGGGCGGGCTTGCCCCTCGGTCGAGCGCGCCAAGAGATGGCTCGATACCTACGGCAACGACCTGCACCGCTACGGCATCGAGGATTGAGCTGTTACCGCCCGAACAGCCGCCCCAACAGCCAGCCGTCCAATCCTGCCGCAGCTTCCGGGCGCGCCGAATAGCGCGTCGGCGCCGTCCGGTTCGGTCCGCCCACGGGTAACGGCACCGCCGGTGCCGGAGCGCGTGCTGAAGGCGCCGAAGGCGCGGTGATCTGCGAGGCGACCTGCGCCAGATTGCCGAACGAGCCCGATCCTTGCGAGTTCGGTAGCGACGCCACTGGCACGCCCTGATGCGCCGCCTTCATGAAGCGGGTCCAGACTTCGACCGGCAGCCCGCCACCGGTCGCCTTCCTGGTCGGCGAGTTGTCGTCATTGCCGAGCCAGACGCCGGTGACGAGATTGGCGGTGTAGCCGATGAACCAGGCGTCGCGGAAGTCCTGACTGGTGCCGGTCTTGCCCGCGGCGATCCAGCCCGGAATTTCCGCCTTGCGCGCGGTGCCGCTGATCAATGTCTCCTGCATCATGGTGTTCATCATCGCCACGTTACGCGGCTCGATCACCTGGCTCGGCTGATCGGCCTGGCGGGCGTATAACAACTTGCCGTCAAGGGTGCGGATCCTGGTCACGACATGCGCAGAGGCGCCAAAACCTCCATTGGCAAAAGGCGTATAGGCGCCGACCAGTTCGGTCAGCGACACTTCCGAGGTGCCGAGCGCGATCGAGGCATTGGCGTCGAGTTTTGAGGAGATGCCGAGCCGGTGCGCGGTGCGCACGACGTTCTTCGGCCCAACTTCCAGCCCGAGCCGCACCGCGACCGTGTTCAGCGACATGGCGAGCGCCTGCGTCAGCGTCACCGCGCCGAAATATTCGTGGTGGTAATTTTCCGGCTTCCAGCCTTTGACATCGAGCGGCGCGTCCTGGCGGATCGTCTCGGGGCTAAGGCCTTGCTCGATTGCGGTCAGATAGACGAACGGCTTGAACGCCGAACCGGGCTGGCGCTTGGCGGTCACCGCGCGGTTATACTGGCTCTCGGGATAATTGCGTCCTCCCACCATAGCGCGCACCGCCCCGTCCGGGGCCATCGCCACCAGCGCGCCCTGGCTGACGTTGAACTTGACGCTTTTTGCCGCAAGCTCGTCGATCACGGCGGCTTCGGCCGCGGCTTGCAGCCTCGGATCGATCGTGGTGTCGACCACGATCGACTGGTCGATCTGGCCGACGAGATCGTCGAGCACTTCGCCGATCCAGTCCGCCACGTAATTGATGGTGCCGGCGCCGGCCGGCTTTACGTTGATGGCGAGATGTCCGATCGAGGCCTTCGCCTGCGCCTCGGTGACGAATTTGGCATCCGCCATGGCGGCCAGCACGGTCTGCGCGCGCGCTTCGGCACCTTCCGGATTGCGGTTTGGCGCCAGCCGCGACGGCGATTTGACAAGCCCTGCCAGCATCGCGGCTTCCGCGAGCGTCACGTTCCTGGCGGATTTGCCGAAATAGCGCTGCGCGGCCGCTTCCACGCCATAGGCGCCGGAGCCGAAGTAAACCCGGTTGAGGTAGAGCTCGAGGATTTCTGTCTTGGAATGCTTACGCTCCAGCCATAACGCAAGCTCGACCTCCTGCAATTTGCGTTGCAGGGTGCGCTCCTGCGTCAGGAACAGGTTTTTCGCGAGCTGCTGGGTCAGGGTCGAGCCGCCTTGCGAGACGCCGCGATGCAGCACATTCGCGATCGCTGCGCGAAAAATGCCCATGGGATCGATGCCGTAATGCGAATAGAACCGGCGGTCTTCGATGGCGATGAAGGCGTTTTGCAGATATGGCGGCAGTTCCTTCAGCGGGACGTTGGCGCCGGCCATCTCGCCGCGCTGCGCCAGCATGCTGCCGTCGAGGCCGACAATCTCGATGGTTGGCGGCCGCTTCGGGATCTCGAGCGACTGGATCGCGGGCAGATGCGCGCCGACCCAGACGACAACGCCGACCACGGCGATCGCCGCCCACAGGCCGAGCACCGCGGTCCAATAGAACAGGCGCGACAGGCTGAGGCGGGACCGCGATTTCGCGCGGCGCTTGGCTCCGCCGCGATTGCTGCGGGGCTTGCGCTCGCGCGGCGGCGGATCGTCGTCGTCCATCTCTTCCGCTTTGCGCTCATCCGCTTTGCGCCTGGAAGAGGCCTTTTTTGGCTTGTCTTCCTCGCTGGCCAGGACGCGGTCCTCGGGGCCAAGGCGCAGTTCGGCGAGCGAGGCGGCAAGCCCGAATAGTGGCTCCTTGCGTCCGCCGCTCTTTTTCCGTCCCCACGCCATACGCGAAACGCCCGCTACCTTCCGGCGCAGGCTAGCGTCCGGAGTTTAAAGGCCGGTTACGCAAAGGTTAACGCGCGATTAGGGGCTGCGGCAGGACGTGATAAGGGTTGGGCGCAATCGAGAAGGGAGAGCCGCATGGGACATATCGACCCGACCAAGGAAGTATTCGCGCAATTCAAGGCCAACGATCGGCCGGGTCCCATCCACATGCTCAATCTGGTCCGCTTGAGGAAGCAGGCGGCCTATCCCGACGGCCGCCAGGCGACGGGGGAGGAGGCCTATGCGGCCTATGGCCGGGAAAGCGGGCCGGTGTTTGCGCGGCTGGGCGGCAGGATCGTCTGGCAGGGCCGGTTCGAATTGATGCTGATCGGGCCAGGGGAAGAACGCTGGGACCATTGTTTCATCGCCGAATATCCGAGCGTCGGTGCGTTTGCCGAGATGATCCGCGATCCCGTCTATCGGGAAGCCGTGAAGCACCGCCAGGCGGCGGTCGAGGATTCCCGCCTGATCCGGCACGCCGTGCTGCAGGTTGGCAAGACGTTTGGGGAGATACCCTCCTAAACCTCCAAGGCGAGAAAACCTCCAGCGTCATGGCCGGACTTCCGCCTTCGCTAAAGCTTCGGCGGACTAGCGCTGAGAACCCGGCGAAGCCTTGGCGCAGACGGGTGTTCCGGCCATCCACGTCCTTCTTGCTACTGGGCCTCAAAGACGTGGATGCCCGGGACATAGGCGAGCGGAAGCGACGCCGTCCTTCGGACGGCTAAGCCCGGGCATGACGCAGATGTGTGGGAGCCTGATCGGGTCAGGCTCCGGGTATACCGCTATCCTCAACCAGCCGGGCCGGTGTCCTCGAGGATCGGGCCGAACAGTTCCCAACGCTCGCCGTTGAACTTCATCATCTGCAGCTGCTTGTTGACCCGGTAGTCGTCCGGTGTGGTGTTGACCAGGATGCCCGGTAGCGACAGGTCGAGCTGGACATTCTTCAGGCTGGTGGCCTGCTTCATGATGTTCTCGCGCGTCAGGTCGTCGCCGCACTGCTTGAGAACGTAAATCAGCAACTGCGTGGTCCCATAGCCATAAGCGTTGAAGCTCGAGTCCTTGTCGCCGTCGGGATAGTACTTTGCCATGAACTCGAAATATTTCTTCATGCCGGCATCGTCCTTCCAGGTCGGATCGAGCGGATCCTTGCCGTAGCCGACGCTGATGACGCCCTTGGAGGCCTCAAGCCCCGCCGGCTTCATGACCGCGCCGACCGAGGTCGAGTTGATGTCGAGGATGTGCACGGGGTGCCAGCCGAGTTCGGCGATCTTCTTGATCGTCTGCGCCGCCTGCTTGGGCGTCGAAGCGCTGAAGAACAGGTCCGCGCCGGCGTCCTTGATCTTGAGGATCTGCGAATCGACGGTCGGGTCGGACACTTCGTACGAAGCTTCGGCCACGATCATGGTCGCCGCCTGGTTGCCGAGACCGGCCTTGATGCCGTTCAGATAGTCTTTGCCGAGGTCGTCGTTCTGATAGAGGATTCCGATCTTGGCATTCGGATAGTTCTTGATGATGTACTGGCCGTAGATGCGGCCTTCGACGAAATAGTTCGGGTTGAAGCCCATCGTCCACGGGAAATTCTTCGGGTCGGTGAACTTCGACGCTCCGGTGGCGGCGAACAGCTGCGGCACTTTCTTGGCGTTGAGGTATTTCTGGACCGCGGCGTTCGACGGCGTGCCGAGGATCTGGAACGTGAGCAGCACTTCGTCGCTCTCGACCATCTTGCGCACCTGCTCGACCGCCTTCGGCGGCGAGTAGGCGTCGTCATACTGGATCAGATTGATCTTGCGGCCGTTCACGCCGCCCTCGTCGTTGATCATCTTGATATAGGCGGCCTGAGTCTTGCCGATGGTCGCGTAGGCGGAGGCCGGGCCGCTGAACGGATTAGTCTGGCCGATCTT
>Ga0210409_10008106_pt1 | contig 10738 bp, 8 predicted proteins | sample IncBWH17MmetaG_FD_161649 | JGI IMG/M metagenome (GOLD analysis project Ga0210409, IMG submission 161649) | Forest soil microbial communities from Barre Woods Harvard Forest LTER site, Petersham, Massachusetts, United States - Inc-BW-H-17-M | ecosystem: Environmental > Terrestrial > Soil >...
AATCCTCGAAACAAAAACGGCGCTGCGGGTTCTGCGGAGGTCTACCGGCGAGGCGGCGGCTCGAATGAGTAGGTATGTTGCGGACCCGTTTCCAGAAGCAGCTTGACGCCGATGCCGGTTAGGCCGTTGGGCAGAGAATCCTTGCGAACCACTTCGGCCAAGTATTCGCGGTTGGTCGAACCGGGATCCTGGGAGTAGGGCATGATAAGAAAAAGGCGCATGCCGATTTCGTAGCCGGTTTCGCTGGTCTGGAAGTAGACACCGGTGCGCGAGACGCTGATCGTGCCGCGCATGTCGTCGAAATGAGTGCGCTGTGGATCGGAAGGGCGAATACGCATCAATTGGGTGAACTTGCAGCGGCGGCTGGCGCGGCGCTCGGCCTTTCCGCGTTTCGCGGCAGACGGGTTCGGGGGAAGTTTATCCATGTGCTCCTGAACGGACCAATTCTGAAAGGGCATAGATTGCTGGAATCCTCAGCCACATTGGCGGAGCGGCGCTCCGCGTAGAACAAGCGTATGGCAGGCGGCAGAAAAAGCCTATAGAGGAAATGTACCTATGCCGATGGAACGTTACCTGGCCATGGTAGTACGGAGGTACCACAAAGGGAAGGCGTGGGAGCGAAAGATTAACGAAGTATTTTTATGGGTTTGAGGGAGTATCGAACTGAACTCGGAGGCTGGGTTGGTACCGTAACGGCACTGTGCGGGGGCGGCGGTGGGCGGAAGCGCGAAGGCTAACTGCTAAAAACCGGACGAGGTAGTGGCATGCGGAGATAAGAAGCGCCTCATAGGCACGGTTGTGGAATTGCAACGTGGATATGGCACCAGCGGTATGGGATTTGCGTGCTGGCGGATTCGGGAAATTGGGAAACTAAGAATTTCTGGGGGTGCAGGTTATGGGTGCGAGCTCGCGCGGAATACTGGTGTCTGACCGGACGGCGGCGGGTAGCACGAGGTCGACAGGAGCGGCTGAGGTCGCTCAAAATGAATCGGGGACAAACCTACAACTGCATGGAGTCAGGATTCTGCCGGCGAGACCCCGCGTGTTTGTGGCGGCAGACAATCGAATGCTGCGCGAGGCGCTGGCGCACATGCTCGCGAAAAAAGGGGACATCGAGGTGACTGGGACGGAGCCGCCGGTGCCGTTGCGTGCGGAAAGCGTGACGGAGACAAACGCGGATGTATTGCTGCTGTTGTCGCGTGGGGTGCTGAGCGACGACCTGCTGATGGTACAGCAGGTGCGCGCGGCAGCTCCGGGAATGCGCATACTGCTTCTGGGCATAGCCAAGAATGAAGCAGAATTCCTGCGGTGTGTGCGAGCAGGGATCAGCGGATATCTGTTGCATGACGCTTCTGCCGACGAGGTGCTGGAGGGAGTGCGGGCGGTACATGCTGGGGAAGCGGTTTGTCCGGGGACATTGTGCAGGGCGCTGTTTCGCTACTTTGAAAGTGAAGCGGCATCGATGCCTTGCGCAAGCGCGCGGCGAAGGCTGGGCTTAACGCGGCGGGAACAACAGTTGGTGCCGCTGATTGCGAAGGGTCTGACTAATAAAGAGATTGCCAATCATTTTTCGCTTTCCGAGCAGACGGTGAAGAATCATTTGTATCGCATGAAGCACAAGACTGGGGCGGAGGACCGGCTGGATATTGTGCAGCTCTACCGGGTGCAGGGATTTCTGGTTTAGTCGGAGTGCCGGAGAATGCCAAGGAAGCGGCTCCCATGCCCGGCGGTGGATCTCGCAAGATTCTTTCAAGGCGGCCCAGTGATTTATCTCAGCTTGGCGTACTCGGCCTTCGCGGCGATGAGGATGGGAATATCGGGGTCGGCATCTTTCCAGAGGGTCAGGAAATCGTGATAAGCAGCCCGGGCTTTGACGATATTTCCGATGAGCACGTAAGCGCGCGCGAGGCCGAGGTGAGCGAGCACGCCAATCTGGGAATTCAAGACGATGCCGGGATGATCGAGGATTTTCCGAAACTCGGCGGCTGCGGCGGTGCCGTTGTGCAGATGCAAGTACACCAGCCCACGAACGTGTGCGGCACGTAAGTCTGACAGCTCATAAGGCGCTGCGGTTTCGAGAAAAGCCAGCGCCCGCGCGAAATTTCCTGCCTTCGTTTCCATATACGCGCGGGCAATCGGTGTCCAATAGTTGTTCTGGAGGGTATCGGAAGGCCGCCTCCGATTCAATTCATTGATCAGGGTCTCAGCTCTGACAGGATCATCCAAGTGCGCAAAAAGTACGGCCGCCGACAGTTTGGTCTCCGGGTTCTGCGACAATGCCACAGCCGCATCTATATATTGTCGGGCTGCTGTTACGTTGCCTAGGTCCGCTTCGCGCCAAGAGGCATCGACGGACAAGTCCGCAGCTCTCTTCTTGAAGTTCGCGTCAATGGCCAAAGTCGTTGCGCGCCTAGTGAGTTCTCGGGCTTTGCCCAGCTTGCCGTAATATGCTTCTGTAGAGGCTTGCTGGCCAAGCAGCACGGGTTCGGCGGGTTTGCCGGTCGCCCATGCGACTTGCTGCTCCATTCCGCTTGTATCGCCGCCAAGAAACGCCAAACCGTACATTTCTTGGCGCAGCCAGCGATGGTCCAGCTTGCGCTCTTGTGCCTGTTGGATGGCCGATCGGGCATCTCCTAACCGATCTAGCGCCAGGTAGTCGAATGCGAGGTCACCATAGGAAATTGCTTCGGTTGGCCACAGGCGCTGCAACTCTTGCGCTTGAGCCAGCGCCTTCTCCCACTGACCTAGTCCTTGGTAGAAGGCGCCCACGCGCAGGTGAGAAAATGCATCTTGCGGATAATTGGCTACCAAAGACTCGAGCACCTGAAGGGCTTTCCCCGTGTCACCTACAATGAACTCGAAATAGCTGGCTGAGATGAGCCACTTCTCGCGCTCGCTGACCCGCTCGCGAAGGTCGTAGGCCTTCCTCAAGTTCGGCTCGGCTAAGCTCAATTCCCCTTGCAGGTAGTAGATCGTTCCCAACTTCTCGTAAGCCGATGCAAACGTAGGGTCGAGCTCGACCGCGCGTTTACAAAAAGGAATAGCCGCCGCATTGCCCTTGGTTCGCACCGTTCTGCCAACCATGCTGTAGGCCTTCAAGGCCTCCAGTGAAGACGTTGTCTCTTCGAGAGGAACATCGAACTTCTGAACAGAGGCCAGTGTCTCTCCAAGTTTTTCGCGGAGGCTGGTAGCCGCTCGACTCAAAGCCTCGAGGACCTTCTCCTTGCTCGGCGCTTGCACCTGCTCGTGTGCCAATGAATCGCCCGTTGAACAGTTCACCGCGCTCAGGCTAATCACGTAACTGCTTCCCAGACTCGCAATCGAACCTGCAATGTAGGCTTTGCTTCCCATTCGCTGGCAAAGGTCGCGGACTATCTGTGGTGTAAGTCGCGAGTCGGGTGGCTTCTCCATCAGACGAAGGGCTTGCTGGATGCGATCATCGGAGATGAGGCTGAGGAAGGGCGATTGTTCAAGCTGCACCGTTAGCCCCTGACGGAGCGCGTCGTCAAAAACGGCGTCAGTTGTTTTGTTCGCGAAATCTGCGAGGACGATGGTATCGGTAGGGCTAAGGGCGTGCGCCTTGTGGGAGTAGAGCAACCAGCTTGACAGAAGCAGAATGGCAAGTGCTGTTGCCACGCCCGCCATTGCCGCCCAACGCCGATGAATGGGAGCACGAACGGACTTCGCTGAGCCGCGTGCGGAAGTGAGTGCCGAGTCTGACTCGCGCTTCAACCGCGTCAGATCGGTGCGCACGTCGGAGGCGTGTTGGTAGCGGAGCTTGCGGTCTTTCTCGAGGGCTTTGTTGATGATTTCTTCGAGCTTTGGCGGGATTTCGCGATTGAAGTGCGCGGGTCGTGCGGGGGCACGATTGAGGATGCCATCGGTGATTACGCCGGAGGTGTTGCCGGGAAAAGCTGGGCGGCCGGCGGCCATTTCGTAGAGGACTAGACCGAAGGAGAAGAGATCGGTACGGGCGTCGAGTTCTTCACCGCGGACTTGCTCGGGAGACATGAATGCGACGGTGCCAATGGCGGAGCCGGGAGTGGTGAGCAGGTCTTCCGCAGTGACGGTGGGCAGCGCGGAAACACCTACACCCTCGGCGACTCTGTGGGTGGGTGCTAGTTTGGCTAGCCCGAAATCGAGGATTTTGGCGTGACCGCGGGTGGTCACGAAGAGATTGGCGGGCTTGATGTCGCGGTGGACTATGCCTTTGGCGTGCGCAGCGTCCAATGCATCGGCGATCTCGATTGCGAGTTCGAGCATTTGATCTAGCGAAAGAGGCTTGCCGGCGATCACATGCTTCAGCGTTTCGCCTTCCATGAATTCCATGGCGATGAAGTGCTGGCCGTCTTGCGCGCCGATGTCGTAAATGGTGCAGATGTTGGGATGATTTAGCGCGGAGGCGGCTTCGGCTTCGCGGCGGAAGCGCTCGAGCGCGGCGGGGCTTTGCGAAGTTTCCGGAGGGAGAAACTTCAGCGCGACGAGTCGCTTGAGGCGGGTGTCTTCGGCTTTATAGACGACGCCCATACCGCCGCCGCCCAGCTTATCCAGGATGCGATAGTGCGAAATGGTATGGCCGATCATGGTTGGACACCAATTCGTGGCGGCAATCTTAGGTTGCGCCGAGAGACCAGGTCAACACGACAAGTTGAAGCTCGACCACAAATCCACGTCGGGTTAGCGGACAAGTGCGTTAAAGGATGCCGTTCGTATGGTGAATCACGTTGAGAGTCTGAAAGCCAAATACAACATGCCTAAACTGAAGACGATAATGAAAACTCCAAGGGCGCGAACAGCCCACGGGGAAAATCTCGAAATGACGTCGTCGCCGGACCTACGTAGTTCATCTTTGTACTGTCGAGGGCGAAGAATCAGGTAGCCTCCCACCCAAACGGAGACGGTGATGATTATTAGAATCGGCGCGTTAGGGTTTATTGTCATTGGCCGAAAAGGGAGTCCGCAAGCCACAACCTGGCGACCGAGGTGATAGCTTGCCTCGGCCTGCTACGCAAGGGCTAGATTCAGGTTCTCGATGGCTTCGTCGATCTCCGCGGTATTCTTGTAGCCGACTGTTACGCAATCGACGCCGGCGTTCTTGAACGCGAATCGCATTGCTGCTTTGCGATCCTCGCGGTTGAACGTGCCCTCGCCCACGAGTTTCATGCTGATTACGCCCATGCCTTGTTTGCGGACCTGCTGGACGTGGGTGACCACTTCGGTGACGTTGCCCAGTCCGTTGGTGTTGTAATCCTCGGCGTCCATTCTGGTGCCCTTGTGATTCATGCGGATCATGGCGATGTCGAGCCACTTGTTTCCGGGGACTTGGCGCAATGCGGGAAGGCCGTGAACCGACGCGCCGTGACTTACGATGACATTCTTCGACTGAGCCTCCAGAATTCCATCCTGCCACTTGCTCGTGTCTGCGGGCCATGTCGCGGTATGTTGCCAGTGTAAGAGCATGACGTCGAAGTATTCGGTATTCGCGAGTTTGCGCAGCTCGTCGAATTTCTCTTGCGGATTCACACCTTCGTGTGTAGTCACTTTTGACATCAGGCGATAACTGTCGCGTGGAATGCCCTTGAGCGCGACGCCGAGCATCCTGTGCATCTCGCCGTATGACTCGGCAGTTTCGAAGAACCGAATGCCGTGGTCGTAGGCATAGCGCACCAGCCGCGTGAAGCCGTCTTGCCCCAGGTCGCGCTGCACCTGGCCGCTGAAGCTGCCCGTGCCTAAGGCGAGGCGGGTCACCTTCACTCCAGATTTCCCGAGCGTTACCCAATCTGTCGCAGCCTGGCGTGATGCGCTCAGCGGGAGGCTTCCGGTGACGGCCAGAGCACCAGCGGCAATTCCGGATTTCAGAAATTCACGTCTAGTATAGTGAGACACGGATGCACCTCGAATTGGGGGAATGAAAGCGCGAGTCTAATGGAGCGGGGATGTTGCTTGGGTGGGTGACAAGTGAGTGTCCAAAGCCCATGGCAGACAATCGTATTACGAAAGTCGAATATCGGGTATACCGGACATCTCAAGCACTGGCCGGGACAATTGTCCGACAAGCGTGTTCATTCGTTTGAAATATTCGATGCTACGAAGAGGCCATAAACGAAGTGGCCGGAAGCGAAGCCGGCGCGCATTGCTTGAAACGCCCTCAGATAAGAGACAAACCGCGTGCCTTGCTTGGCCGCGAGCGCCCAAAACGCTTTGTCTTTGATGATGTCGACGCACAGGTCCCAGGTTTTGGCGCAATTCTTGTTGAGAATTTCGCGGTGCGTGATTTGCAGACCGTTGGACGTCAGGAAACGCTCATAGTCGTCCATGATTCGCAGTTCCACCAGCATGCCTTCGTGGATGGGATCGATAAATTTCCTGGTCTCTGCGGAAGTGAGATTCTTTTTCTTGAACCAGTCGGTGATTGCGAAAATGCCGCCGGGTTTCAGGAGTCTAGCGGCAGAAGCAAAGAACTCTGCGGGGTGCTCAAAGTGGGAAATGGATTCGATGGACCAGAGGAGGTCGAATTGCTTCTGGAAGTCCATCGTTTCGGCGTCCATAAGGAGAAACTTTGCATCGAGTTGTTCGGTAGCCGCAGCATTGATTGCCATTTCAACTTGCACTGGGGAAATGGTTATGCCTGTGACGGTGGCGCCATAGTTTTTGGCCAAATAAAGACTGCTGGCGCCGAACCCGCAGCCAACGTCAAGAATGTCCGAGCCGCGCTTTACGTTGGCCAGGTGCGCGAGGTGTTCGATAAGTTGAAGCTGCGCTCTTTCTTTTGATTCATCCCCGCGAATCCAATACCCGTGGTGGAGATGCTCGCCCCAAAGGGAGCGGTAGTAGGGACTAACTATGTCGTAGTGCTCGACGATTTTGTGCTTCTTGTTTGACCGAGGCATGGCAGAAGCTTGCTTCGCTGAGACGCTTTCCGTCTTGTGCATCGGGGCAGTGCGTATCAGGGGCGGCACAGTTAGATTCAGCTCCAGCGCAGCGTGGTGATCGAATCCATGGTCAGGGCTATTTTGGCGGCGCGGCCCGCGCAGACGACTGTCACCTCTTTCGCATCGCCCGGATTGGTCAGCACCAGCACCAACGAGCCGTCGGACTTTTTCGCGGCGGCGTGATAGACACGCGAGGTGGCGGCGCTGGTCGGAGTCGCCGTCACCGTGGAGGATGACGCGGGCTGGCCGATCAGTGCGGCATTCACCGCCGGAGAGTCGCCGTTTGCGTCGTGTGAAGCGACGATCATGGAGCCGCGGGGAAACGCCCGGGCGTGGTGCACTAGCGCCCAATATAATCCGGTGAGCGTGATCTCCTTGGTCTGCGAATGAATCTGCACCAGCCCGCCGCAATCGAATGGACCGATGTTCGGCCGGCCCCGCTCATCGAGAGCCAGATTCCACATGGTGATGCTCTGCGGGCCATTGGCCAGAATGCCGGCGAAGGTGGCGCCCCATTTGCTCCAGTTGGTCAAATAGTCAGGGAACTTGTAGTCGTCTCCGCCTTCGGTCCAATGCATCTCCACGTCCGGAAATTTTTCCTTCACGTTGCGCATCATTTCCGGAGTTCCCACGTACCCGTGCCAGGCAATGGTGTTGACGTATTTCTTGAAGCGAGGCCTGGAAAGTTGATCGAGGGCGCGGCCAAACAAATTGTAATTGTGGTCGAGGGTCCAGATTTTGGTGCCGCTGGCTTCAAGGAGTGGACCAAGCGCCGCCACCAGGCGTTCTTCGTCCTCTTCCGGCCACGGGCAGGCGGGCATTCGGCCGCCCTGGTCGGCGTCGATCTCGTTCTGGGTGGTCACCGCGCGAACTTTGACGTCCTCAGCCGCGTAGGCCTCCACAAATTTCTGAAAGTAGCGCGCGTAGGCGGGAATATTTTCCGGCCGGATGTTTCCGCCCAACATGGAGTTGCTGTACTTCATCCATCCCGGAGGACTCCATGGTGAGCCGAACAAGAAGAGATCCGGATTGGCGGTGAGCGCGGCGCGTAGAGTGGGCAAAATGTAATCGCGGTCGTGGTCGATGCTGAAGCGCTTCAGATCCGGATCGGCGGCGCCGTCGTCGTAACTGTATGCGGCGGTGCTGTAATCACTGGCGCCAATCGGAATGCGGCCCATGCTCAGGGCATGTTGATCTTGCCCGAACATGGTATGCAGGAGTTTTGCTCGATCGATTTCGCTCAGGCGCGAGAGCGTGAAGCATGCGGCATCGGTAAACGCGGCGCCAAATCCTAGGATGGTCTGCGCCGGTTTCGTCGGGTCGACAGTGACGTCCGCTGGCGGAGCGTTTTTCGCAGCCTTGGTCCACGCAATATCCGGCCCCGCGGCCAGCCGCTTGCCGCTCTTGTCGGTGACTTCTGTTTGCGCGGGCTTCGCTGGAGGGTGCGAGTCATTCGCTTCTTTGGGGTTTGCCGGCACACGCAACGCCGATGCAGCTGCCGCGCCCACTCCCAGCCCCGCATACTTCAAAACTTCTCGGCGTGTGGTCACACGCGGCTCCCGATTATCCCAGAATCACTCATGTGGCCTCCGACAAAGGCGGTTTAGTTCGCCGGACAGCATACTGCACAATCTAAATTCTGAGAGGCAAATCTGCACCGCGCTCTCTTGTGCTTCAGACGGATGGGACCCTGCTGCCACTCAAGCTGCCCCACCGCTTTGCGCCAGTCAAAAACGGAATCAGCAGGCGAAGAAAATTCGATGGAGATGCGGGAAAGAACAGGTTTTCCGTAAATTTTACGGGTACTATCGAAATTTGCTCTTGTCAGAAAACCTCATTTTTCCTCGTTCGCTTTATAACAGGCCGATTATCAGAGACTTAAAAGTGTCTTGATTTGGAGACTCAGGAGCAATGAAGGAGTTTGTCCAGCCAGCTCACCCCTTTCTTGTCCTCAGAAAGCGGAGGCAGAGCCTCCGAAAGCAGCTTGGAGATCGAAGGTAAGTCGGATCTCCAATCAAGATCATAAATTTTGCGCCGCGGGAAAATCGCAGCAGCCCGCGTCGCGAATTGAAATCTCAAGAGGGACTCATGCGTCCAATAATCCTGGTTGTCGACCTCGCCTCTTCAGACCGTACCGACTGGAAATGGTTCCTTGAGAATCAAGGCTATGAAATATTTATGGCGGGAGACGAGGAGTCGGCGTTGCGGCAGTGTCAGTTGCTGCAACCTGATTTAATAATCTTGCACGATACGTTGCCGGAGATCGACGCCTTCGGACTCTGCCGGCGTCTGAAGGAGAGCCCTCGCAATGAGCTGATACCCATTATATTGATCAAGGCGGTCTCCGAGTCCGCTGACATTTCTCGTGGACGCCACGCAGGAGCTGCGGAGGTATGGGGAACTTGCACGTCGCTTGAGGAAGGGCTGAGCCGCGTGCAAATGCTTCTGCGGCTTAACAGCTATATAAACGAACAGGCGGAATCAGTGGTGCTCTCCCTGGCGCGCAGCATCGAGGCGAAAGACTCCTTGAGCGAAGGCCACTCCAACCGAATGGCGGAGTATGCAGTCGAGCTCGGCGAGAATGTGGGCCTGCCCGAACAAGCGATACAGGAATTGCGGATCGCTTGTTTGCTTCACGATGTGGGCAAGGTGGCCGTGCCGGATAGCATCCTTATGAAACCAGGACGCCTGAACGCCGAAGAAATGGAAATTGTCAGAGAGCATCCGGTGGTTGGAGAACGCATCTGTGCGCCGCTGAAATCCCTGCGTCGTATTTTGCCGATAATCCGGCACCATCACGAGCGCATGGACGGAAGCGGATATCCCGACGGCTTGCGGGGGGAGCGAATTCCCGTGCAAGCACGCATTCTACAGATCTCGGATATTTATGATGCATTGACCACCGACCGCCCTTACAGGATGGCGCTTTCCTCGGAGGAGGCTTTGCAGATTCTTGATTATGAAGCGATCCGCGGTTGGCTGCATGCAGCGCTGGTGAGCAAATTCTCAACGATTCGCCGAGCGAGCGAGGATTTTAGGATGACCGGTGGATCCATGTTGGGCAGATCCATGTTGGCGTCCTACTACGGCGTGTGGCGCACAGCGGGAAACGAAACGGGTGCGATGCGGCGGCGCCCTTACGCGTAATTTCCCTTGACGGTCCTGTTCTTGTCCACAAACGTTAAAACCGCGATTCCTTCGCATGCTCTGCCGAACGGCTTCTGGCAGGCGGTTGTCGTCCATCGATCACCGTTAGACTGCTTTTTCCCATATTAGATACGTAAGCTTTATTGGCTGCTGTATTCACCGCAATCGCATAGGGACCGTTTCCGGTCGCGATCGTTGCGATCACCGAATTGCTAGTGCCGTCGATCATGGTTACGTTGTTGCTGTGGGTGTTGGCCACATAGATCGTGTGGGTCACTGGGTTGATTCCTATGGCTTGGGGACCCGCTCCCACGCCTACTGTCGCAATCACAGAGCTATCTGCACCATTGATTACGGTCACACTGCCGCTCGCATAGTTCACTACGTATATTCGGTTTGCTGCCGAATCGACAGCAATCGCGCAAGGAATATCTCCCGTCTTCACGGTTTTGGTTTCGTTGCTCGCGCCATCGATCACCGTTAGATTGGAGGAGCCTGCGTTCGCAACATAAATTTTGTTTGTGCCCGGATTCGCCGCGATGGCCCAGGCATGCATCCCCACGGCCACAGACGTGGTGTCATTGGTCGAGCCGTCCATCACCGTTACATTTGAGCTTTCGTAGTTGGTCAAATAGAGCTTGTTGGTTACGGGGTCGACC
>Ga0210409_10008107_pt1 | contig 10738 bp, 8 predicted proteins | sample IncBWH17MmetaG_FD_161649 | JGI IMG/M metagenome (GOLD analysis project Ga0210409, IMG submission 161649) | Forest soil microbial communities from Barre Woods Harvard Forest LTER site, Petersham, Massachusetts, United States - Inc-BW-H-17-M | ecosystem: Environmental > Terrestrial > Soil >...
GGTCGTACTCACCCGAAGCAAGGTGCGAGAGTTCTCCTCGATCTGTTTGAGTTCGCTCTGGAGAGCGGCTGAGGACTCAGGTAATGAAGATGATGCCATTAGTGACCCCCCTTTGCCTTCTTTTGCGCACTACCTGCCTTTGCAGTGTGAGACACGCCAGTGCCGTTTTCTTTCGCTCTGACTGAGTGTGTTACAGGAGTCGCCCTTGCACTAATATCGGAACGAGTCGGTGTGACTGCTGATGCACCACCTGCGTTCTTTGCTACAGAGAGAGCCTGTAGCGTGCGCAGGATGTTATCCAGCTTCGCATCCTGATCGTCCAGACGTATCTCAAGGTTTGTCAGACGTTCAGCCAGACTTGTCACATCTGTGCGTAAGGGCATGTGTAATCCAGTGAGTACCCGGGTCATGGTCATGTCGATGATGCGCTGTAACGGTTGTGACATCGACAAATAGGTATCTAACCACTGGGCTGTTGCCTGGCTATACTCGTCAGAATTGACCAGGTCGATCATCATCTTCGACCAGCTTTCCAGGTTGAAATCACGCATCGCACGCAACGTGCCAAAGGGATCGAGTGTGTTAGGTATGTCTGGTTGTGTGCTCATGGGAGGTGAGAATTCCTTTCGAGGTCTTTTCCACTGCTGGAAAAGACCTCCTAGTTTGAAATGGGAGTGCAGGTTTACATCGCTTCGTAGATAGCGGCAATGCCCTGGCCTCCACCGATACACATGCTGACCAGCGCATACCTGCCTCCGCTGCGACGGAGTTCGTACAAGGCCTTCACCGTCAAGATGCAGCCCGTCGCGGCAACCGGGTGACCTAGCGAGATGCCACTCCCGTTCGGGTTGGTACGATCTAACGGTAGGTCCAACTCCTGCATAACGGCCAGAGCCTGGGCAGCAAAGGCCTCATTGAGTTCGATCACATCCATGTCTTTGATGCTTAGCCTGGCTCGTTCAAGCACCTTGCGGATGGCTGGGACAGGTCCGATGCCCATATACTTCGGTTCTACCCCGGCATGTGCGTAGGCGACCAATCGTCCTAACGGATGCAAGCCGCGCTGTTGTGCTTCACTGGCCTCCATCAGCACCACTGCCGCGGCGGCATCATTGATACCCGAGGCGTTGCCGGCGGTCACCGTCCCGTCGCCCTTAAAGGCCGGGCGCAATTTCGCCAGCTTCTCCAGCGTCGTGTCTGCCTTGACGTGTTCGTCGCTTTCAAAGACCACGGTCTGTCCCTTGACCCTGGATTCAACCGGCAGGATTTGTTCCTTAAAGTAGCCTGCAGCTATAGCTGCTGAGGCCCGCAGGTGGCTTTGCAGTGACAGCTCATCCTGAGCCTGGCGGGTGATGCCCCACTTTTCCGCGACATTCTCAGCGGTCACGCCCATATGGCAATCATCGAACGGATCACTGAGGGCTCCGACCATGGCGTCAATCAGCTTCCCATCACCCATGCGTTGTCCCCAACGTGCTCCAGGGAGCCAGTATTGGCTACGGCTCATCACTTCGGCCCCGCCACCAATCGCTACCTTCGTATCGCCCAGATAAATGGTCTGCGCCGCCGAAACTATCGCTTGCAAACCACTCCCGCATAAGCGGTTGAGCGTAAGCGCAGGCGTCTCGACAGGAAGCCCACCATTGATGGCTGCCACGCGCGCCAGGTACATGTCATGGACGTCGGTATGGATCACATTGCCGAAGACCACGTGCTCCACCTCTTCTGGCTGGATCCCAGCTCGCTTGACCACTTCGCGGACAACTAAAGCGGCAAGTTCAGTCGGCGGCTTGTTCTTCAAGCCTCCGCCAAAATCTCCAATAGCGGTGCGGACACCGCTCAAAACAACAACTTCTGCTTGTGCCATGTTCTTTGCTCTCTTTCTGCACTGCTTTTTCCGAGCAGTGCGTTCAATCTGACTAAGACTCCTTCATTCCGCCACATCCCCGGGACTCTTACAGTAAGTACGCTCCACCATTCATGCTGAGCGTAGCGCCAGTAAAATAATCTCCGTCTACGATGAGGTATCGCACCGCACGAGCTACCTCCTGAGGTGTGCCAGCCCGACCCAGAGGTATGCGAGCCAGGATCGCCTCCTTCGTCTTCTCAGGAATCGCCTCGAACATCTCTGTGGCGATGTACCCGGGACAGATCGCGTTGACCGTTACGTTGGAGCGAGCCAGCTCCAGGGCTGCTGTCTTGGTGAAGCCAAGAATGCCAGCTTTGGCGGCTGAATAGTTGGCCTGGCCGAAGCTACCCGTCTGGCCGTTCATGGAGCTGATGTTGATGGATTTGCCGCTTTGCTGCTGTATGAAGTAGGGCAGCGCTGCTTTCACCGTGTAGAAGTAGCTGTTCAAGTCAATCTGGATGACCGTATCCCAGTCCTGTGGGGTGAGCTTCTTCATTGAGCGATCAAGGTTGATCCCTGCGTTATTGACCAGCACATCGATGCAGCCAAAGTGGCGAACAGTCTCATCGATAAGTTCGGCCGCCTGTGCCGCGTCCGATACGTCGGCTTGCAGAGCGATTGCATCGGGTGACCCATTCTCCCGCAGCCTGGTAACCAGGTCCTCGGCAGCCTCCTTGCTTTTCGAGTAGTTCACGACCACTCTGGCCCCATCATGCCCGAGTTCCTCGGCTATGGCACGTCCTATGCCCCGCCCTGCCCCCGTGACGACGACAACTGCATCTTGTAGTTTGCCCATTGGGATCCTCCTTTTCATTCTTGAGAGCACTTGCTCAAAACTCCTGCTGCACAACTGTTACAGCCGTAGGGAGTTTCAGTGGCCACCAATGTGAGTGCATTGGTGGTTTTCTTTTCATACTATCGGTGACAATTTCTGCTCGCTCCCTTCCACATTATGCCTTCTATCCTTAAGGATATTCATGGAGCGTTATGAAAAGCGTTAAATGAACATCTATGTCTGTCTTTTCCGCTTCTTCTCAGCAAGGATGGGAAGGATTTAGCAAGCCTGGTGCAGAGAGTGTCGATGTCAGGCCACTAGAGAGTCCCATTTAGAAAACAATGAGCGGCTTCAGGACATCATCCAGTTTCTTATCCATGATCTCAAATGCTCTATCTATCTCCTCAAAGGGGAAGGTATGGGTCGTCATGAGTGTTGGATCGACGCGCTTCATCTCTAGCATGCGTAGCAGACGAGACATGCGTAAACGGCCACCAGGGCAGAGACCAGTCTTAATGGTCTTTTCAGCCATACCAACACCCCACTCTATGCGAGGAATGTGGACAAAATCACCGTCACCATGGTAGCCAATGTTTGAGATAGTGCCACCGGCTTTCGTGACTTTGATGGCCTGCTGGAAGGTGATATCTGCACCTAGAGCCTCGACGGCTGTATCCACGCCCTCTCCACCTGTAAGGTCAAGGATGCGTTGGACAACGTCCTCTTTGGTGAAATCAAGGATTACATCTGCCCCGTATGTGCGAGCGAGTTCTTGCCTGCGCGGGACTGATTCTACGCCGATGATGATACCTGCACCACGCAACTTCGCTCCAACCGTTACCATGAGTCCCAGCGGACCCTGTGCAAAGACTGCCACAGTCCCACCAATAGGGATGTCTCCATACTCCGCACCCATGAACCCTGTAGAGAGCATATCTGCGCAGTAGACGGCCACCTCATCAGGTACGCTGGCAGGAATAACAGCCATATTCGCATCGGCTTCGTTCACATGGAAGTACTCGGCAAATACCCCATCTTTCGAGTTGGAGAATTTCCATCCTCCCAGGGGCGCGCCGGATTGAGAAGAATGACCTGCTTGCGAGGCGGGATCACCCCAATCTGGTGTGATCGCGCCAACCAGCACCCGATCACCTGGTTTGAAAAGCTTGACATTGCTGCCTACTTCGTACACGATGCCAACAGCTTCATGTCCAAGTGTGAGGTTTTCTCGTGGGCCAATAGCGCCCCCTACCGTATGAGAATCCGAGGTACAAATCAAGGCCCTGGTCGTTTTGACAATGGCATCATCTGGACCAGCGTGGGGGATAGGTTTCTCCATGAACCCCACTTGTCCAATAGCTTTCATTACAAATGCTTTCAACTTCTTTCCTTTCTTTGCTATGCAAACGAGCTACTACATGCTCACTTCATTCCAGCATCCAGGTTCTGCTCGCACACTTCTGCTATTTGAGCGTCACAGTTCAAGTTCGGCACTCATCAAATGCTCTTCGGCTCGAAGATGGCATTGAGGGGATGGCGCTGCTTGTAGCGAAAAACGGAGGTGGGGGTTACCTTGCCGGGGTAGGAGCGGCGAATGATCCTCCTGCTCTACTTGTATTCATACGTCTTCTGGTCCTTTCATGTAACTAACCCGATGTGCTACTAGGCAGTTCTTCTCTGGCTTCCGGTTACCGTCCATCGCACTTCTTCTTTGCTGGTAACTACACTACACGTCATGCCTTCTGTTCTTAAGGGTAGTTATGGAGCGTTACCAAAAGCGTTAAATGAACCATCGGTGTCTGACCTTTCCGCTACTGACGAGCATTGTTCCTCCCTGCTCAACTGCCTGATTGCAGGCTCGTCTCGACGAACCTGATCCATTTGTCGATGCCTCGCGCGGCTCGGTGAAGATACATCCACACTTTCTTGAATTTGATGTAGGTCTCATCTACTTTCCAGGAATCGTTGCAGGCTTTGTTCTACATTACCGTGACTCCTGGTGGTCGTGTATCTCGTTCAAGAGCACCCTCTGCATTTGATCGATAGGTAAATTGCCATTCACTTCTACCAGCTTCTGCTGGCTTCCATAGTAGTCGAGAAGAAGAATGGTTTCGTTGAAAAAGATATCCAATCGCTTTTGCACTGCTTCTCCTGTATCGTCAGAGCGTTGGTAGAGCTCACTCCCATCGAAGTCACACACGCCGGGTACTTTCGGTGGATTAGCGCGTATATTATAAACGTGTTGGTTCACCCGACAAATATACCTACCCGAAAGTCTACTCAACAATTCCGCGCGTGGAACGTTCAAATAGATTGCTAGATCAATCTGTCGTCCAACCCTTTGTAATCCCTTGTCCAAAGCCTGCGCCTGCGAGATTGTGCGTGGAAAGCCATCCAATAGAACGCCTCGTACGCAATCCGACTCTTCAATGCGACTGAGTACCATCGGTACCGTGAGATTGTCAGGGACCAATTCCCCGCGATCCATGTAGGCTTTGGCTTTTATCCCTAGCTCAGTCTTTTCATCAAATGCCTTACGGAACAGGTCACCGCTCGCAACATGGGGAATACCCAGCGCTTGCGAAAGCTTTTCAGCCTGCGTTCCTTTTCCTGAACCTTGAGCTCCGATCAGGAGTAAATCCATATCTTTCCTCCGCTGCGATTGTGTAACAATCCTCATTTTGCCTGAGAGGAGTTACTCTCTTCACTTATATCAGAACAACGCTTGCATGATGCTGGTCCTTTGTTACGTTCACCTGGCGACCGCAAGGGAGCGCTACTACGCAGGTAGCATAGTGTAGCGTAGTGGCGCTCCCTTGCGGTCGCCAGGCTCGACTACCAAACGGAAAGCGTTGGCGAACTTTGCAAACGGGTGAAAAATCGACGTACAGTATACTCGTCAACGTTCTTCCCAACACGCACAAGCAAAATATTCCCAGGCTCCATGCTAATATTCGGCTCGGTCGTCTCATGTTCCACAAAGCCCTGCGATTCAAATAGTCGTGCGATCAATTTGCGATAGCGACCGATGGAGATTCCTAGCCCCTCAGTATCCCAATGCCATGATAACCCCATTGCAAAGAGAATCATTTCTTCCAATGCATCGAGTTCAAGCGCGAAAGCCAACAAATGCCGCCCAAGACCCGATCCCCGCCAATCCGAGCTGACCTCTATAGTTACCTCGTAGACATTCTCGAAGCCTTCCCACCAATCGTCACCGGGGGCTAATGTTACCTGCCCAACGATTTCCCCTGATGGCGTATGAGCCAGGGCCAGTTCACAATCTGGACTTTTCGCAATACTGAGCAGCAGTTGATGCTCGCGCTCAGGAAGGCGGGCAAACGCATGCAGTCCGCTATCCGCTTTCAGACGCTCGACCAGTGATGGAGGACAAAAATCGCGTAGAAAGAGTTGACCTGCTGGGGTCTCAAGTGTTTTAGTACGTGAAGTAGCGGTACCGCTCGGGTGGAGCAGATCAAACAAGGCTACCAGTTGTGATTGACGCCGGGTTGTAGGAAAGGTATGACGCACCGTCGTTGGCACCACAAGCTGGCGTACGAGTGAAACTGTCTGCCTATTCGTCTGACTAATCGAGAATCGACGCATTTGTGGGGGAAAATCCTCCGCTCGATCTAAAAAAGTTGTCGGGAAATCAGCTACAGAGGATTCTTTGCCCATAGCATGCTGTGCCTCTTCCTCCTGCCCCTCAGTAGCAAGCCAGACAGGACGCCAGCGCTTCACCCACTCCTCGGGTAAGTGTTCAGGCAGGTCTTGTCCTGACATCTCAGCCCACAGCATGCCCCAGGCGCGAGGCACTACCCGATAGGGATCATATCCGCCACTCCCCAGGGCTACCCAACGACCCTGGCAATAGGTATGCGCCAGTTGGTTTGCTAACTTCACCTGTGCCTGGATACCTCGCAAGCTCAGTTCCAGGTGGGTCAAAGGGTCCCAGGCATGGGTATCACAACCGTGCGCACTGACTATGATATCGGGAGCAAAAGACAAGGCCAGAGGAGGGAGCAGCGAGTTCATCGCCTCGATATACGAATCATCCTCCGTGTATGGTTCCAGGGGAATATTCACCGAGTAGCCACGTCCTGACCCATTGCCTAATTCGGTAATTTCGCCTGTTCCTGGGAAGAGGTAGCGCCCGGTTTCATGAAATGAGACGGTCATAACTCGTGGATCATCATAAAACGAACGCTGCACGCCATCACCATGATGCGCGTCGAAATCGATATACAACACCTTAGCTTCACTGGCACGTAGAACATGACCAATGCCAACGGAAATATCATTGTAGATGCAAAAGCCAGAAGCCCGATCCCCCCAGGCATGATGCAACCCACCCGCGGGATGAAAGACATGCAGTGGGCGCTCGTTCTCAGCATCGAATGTGCCACCTTCTGGTAGTCCCATTACAGCACTCAATGCTACGAGTGTACTACCAGCAATGCGAGCTGCAGTCTCGTGCATGCCCGGCAGTGCGGGCGTATCTCCCTCGCCAAAACCGTATTTCAAGGCGAGATTTTCACGCGCTTCTCGTTCTTCCTTACTTCTTCCTGCCGTCTCGGGTATGCTCAGTTGTTGTACCGCAGCGATGTAATCAGGCGTATGTACCAGGCCTAATTCATCTAAAGTAGCGGGGCGCAAGGGTAATCGCTTCTGCTGATCGTTATTATTCTGCCATAATCCACAGCACTCCAGAAGATCTATAAGTGCAAGCAAACGACGTGGTTGCATGGGGTGGTCTGGACCAAAGTCATACTTAAGCTCGACAGGATCGAATATGAGATGCGCTCTGGCATTGGCAAGTGTATTAGACATGCGCGCCGCCCTCCGCTATTGTGTCCGCAAATGTATACTCGATATTCGCCTTCTGCATACGTACCAGCAGAGGCGCGGGGTTAATCGTACCCAGGCGCACTGTCGCCACACGCGGTGTACTCCCTTCCTTCGGAGCAGCCAGAACACTTCGCACCGGTATATGCAGTTCCTCCGTCAATAGCAGGGTTTGTGTCAGTGGAGCCAGGTTACCGGTTGGAAGTAGAACAACCAACTGCATCCCTGGTTCAAGAGCACCTAGGATTCGTGCCAGTGCGATCAGCAGATCACTGCGCGTGAGCAGGCCAACCAGAACAGGTCGAGTTTCAAGTTCCGCTTGCTCATATTCCACAACGGGTAAGTAGTTCAGGCCGCGCTCGACAAGTATCTGTGCCGCTGCCGCCACGTTGGTGTTGGGCGTCACGCGAATGGTAGCGCGATGCATCACCTCACTGACATGCCGCTCCTGCCAGGGCTGCCGCAGACCATCATTCGAAATTGATTTCTCGCTTGCTGCCGCTACATCAATATCCTGCGAAGTTATTAAACCCTCCAGCACAGGCAAGTTGTTCTGCATTCGTTGTTGCAAACCTGAAGTTTGTACCACAGGCAGATGATGAAACTGATGTTGCCGTAACAGGTTTGCCGCGTGGCTAAGCGTATCATTGGGTGTCACGGTCACCAATTTAGTTGCCATCACTTCGCTGACGATCATGGCTTGTTTCCTCGTTGAATAAGGCTTGCCAAAGACAGCGTAAGGGCCGATTAACGGCGTTCACTGTCGATTATTGGCCCCTACAAAGACAATTAGCGCTCCACGAGTAGCGCCACGCCTTGACCACCACCAATACACAACGTTGCAAGACCGTAGTGCGACTAATGGCGTTGCATTTCGTAAAGTAGCGTGACCAGTATGCGTGTTCCGCTGGCTCCAATCTGATGACTTAACGCAATCGCGCCACCATTCACATTGAGCTTTGATATTTCATAGCATCTTGCAACTCTGGCATGAATCTCTGCTTCTTTGTAGAGATGTTTGGCTGATTGACCAGGGTACCCGCAAAGGGTGCCCTGGACTACTATTCAAGACAAAAAAGGTAATTGTCCTTACGAGTCCATGGTGGTCACGTCACCCACTGGCTCACCAAGTTCCCGCGCTCGCACGACGCGCCGCATAATTTTGCCGGAGCGCGTCTTAGGCAGGCTTGGGACGAACTCTAGTTCGTCCGGCGTAGCTAATGGGCCAATAACTGTGCGCACGTGCTGTTTCAGTTCTTTGGCCAGTTCGTCGGAAGGTTCGACTCCGTTTTTGAGGATCACAAAGACCTTGACGCGCTCGCCTTTTATCTGGTCTGGCTTGCCGATAGCTGCCGCTTCTGCCACGGCGGGATGGCTGACCAGGCTCGACTCAATCTCCATCGAACCCAGGCGGTGACCGCTGACCTTGATCACATCGTCCACGCGCCCTTGTATGCGGAAATAGCCATCGCTATCCATCGTCGCGGCATCACCGGCAAAATACACATCCTCAATGGTATTCCAGTACGTTTCATAACGAGCAGGGTCACCGAAAATGGTGCGCATCTGGGCGGGCCAGGGGTGGCGTACGATCAAGAATCCACCTTTGCCCTTGCCAACACTATGGCCATTCCTATCGACCACATCCGCTTCGATCGTAGGTAATGGGCGGCTTGCACTGCCCGGCTTGAGCGGCAGAATGGGGGTCGGGCTAATCATGATTGCGCCCGTTTCGGTCTGCCACCAGGTATCCATAATCGGCAGTTCGTTGCGCCCGATGTTCTTGCGGTACCACATCCAGGCTTCAGGGTTGATCGGCTCACCCACTGTGCCTAGCAGGCGCAAACTGCTAAGATCGTGCTTAGCGGCCAACTCCTCGCTAAAGCGCATCAGGCTACGAATAGCTGTCGGGGCAGTGTAGATGATTGTTCCCTTGTACTTCTCAACAATGCTCCAGAACCTATCAGCGGCAGGGTAAGTCGGGATGCCCTCGAACAGAATACTGGTCGCGCCGTTCATCAATGGCCCATAGATGGTATAACTATGACCGGTGACCCAACCCACGTCGGCAGTACACCAGAACACGTCGTTTGGCTTGATATCAAACACAAACTTGGTGGTTGCGTAGACACCCACTGAGTAGCCGCCATGGACGTGTACAACCCCCTTTGGCTTGCCCGTGCTACCGCTGGTGTATAGAATGTAAAGCATGTCCTCGCTGTCCATTGGCTCGCAAGGTACGACAGTATCTGCCGGAACGTCTTTTAGCAGCTCGTCCAGATAGATGTCACGGCCTTGCTTCATGGGCACTTCTTTCCCTATATGCCGGACTACGACCACCTTTTCAATACCAGGTGTCTCGGCAACAGCCTCATCAGCGATTTTCTTGAGTTCGATAGGTTTGGCACCCCGATAGTTTCCATCGGCAGTGATGAGCACCCTGGCATCGCAGTCGATGATGCGGTCACGCAGGGAGCTGGCTGCAAAGCCACCAAATACCACCATGTGTGGCGCTCCCAGACGAGCGCACGCTAACACTGCCGCTACCAGTTCGGGGATCATTGGCATATAGATTGCTACGCGGTCGCCTTTCTTCACACCCAGGTTTTGCAGGACCTTCGCTACCCTATTCGTCATGACATACAGGTCCTCGTAGGTGATCGTGCGAGTCGAGCCATCATCGCCTTCCCAGTAGTAGGCTACTTTGGTGCGTGTAGGCGTTTGCATATGCCTATCCAGGCAGTTGTATGCTGCGTTGAACTTTCCACCCACAAACCACTTGAAGAAAGGCTTGTTTGTCCACTCGAAGGTCTTTTGCCAGGGTTCGAACCAGTGTAGTTCCTTGGCCATGTCATCCCAATGCTCAAAGCGATTCGCCAAGGACCACTTGTAAAAGTCCTCGTAATTATCGAACCCTTTGGACTTCATGTACGCGGTTATATTGGCGTTCTTCACTAGATCACTGGACGGTGTGAAAACTCGATCTTCAATCAAAATGCTATCGGTGTCCTCAAAACTTAGGTTACTAATCATACTAGATGATTCTCCTTTTCATGCCTGAAAATACTACTTCAAAAACTATTTGAGTATATCCCGTTCGAACAGGGTACTCCTGCCGTACCAAGCGTAACCCGTTGGTTGTAAGTCAAGCGCAATCGGCTGTTCGTCTAGATCATATCGAAGACCAGCCGGGCCGGGATGCGAGCGTG
>Ga0210409_10008108_pt1 | contig 10737 bp, 8 predicted proteins | sample IncBWH17MmetaG_FD_161649 | JGI IMG/M metagenome (GOLD analysis project Ga0210409, IMG submission 161649) | Forest soil microbial communities from Barre Woods Harvard Forest LTER site, Petersham, Massachusetts, United States - Inc-BW-H-17-M | ecosystem: Environmental > Terrestrial > Soil >...
AAACGCCCTTTGAGGCAAAGCCGCAACGCGCCAGCAACGCCTCGATGCGGCCCCTGAGGGCGGCATCCTCAAGCGGCGAGAAGCGGTTGAACAGCGGCGCGATGAACGCCGGCCACGCCCAGGCCATGAGGAACATGACCGCGAGGAACAGGCCCCAGACCCAGACCCACCACCAGCGCCCGGCGCGTTCCATGAGCAGCAGAGTGGCGAGGAGCAGCGGCCCGCCCAGCACCACGGCGAGACCCAAGCCCTTGGCCATATCGGCGAGGAACAACCGCAGCGTCGTGCGGTTGAAGCCGAAGCGCGCTTCCAGCACAAACGTGCGCCACAGCGACAGCGGCAGTGCGATAAGTTGCAGGGCGAGCGCGCAGGTGCCAATTACCGCGACGCCGAGCCACGGCTCCGCCAGCCCCGCGTGGCGCCACAGCGTGTCGAATAAGGAGAGGCCGCCGCCGATTGTCAGGGCCAGGGTCAGCACCGCATCCACAACGGTCCCTATCCGTCCGAGGCGCACTTTGGCGATGGTGTAGTCGGCCGCCCTGGCATGCTCCGCGGCGGTGACGCTTGTGGCAAAGGGCTGCGGCACCTCAGCGCGCAGCCGCGCGACGGTCAGCTCCTGCCGCCGGGAGAGCCACAGCTCGATGGTCGTGCCGGCAAGCACGGCGAGTATGAAGACCGGGGTCAGCCAGGACATCGTAACGGAAATCTACCACGTGAACGGCAGCGAACTGCTAGGTATCATGGCCCTCAGCGCACCCCCACCAACTCCTGGAATGGGCCAGCGGGAGATCGCAATGACGGATACGAACTGGACGATCCACGGCCGCGAATTCGCGAACTGCAATTGCTCCTACGGATGTCCGTGTCAGTTCAACGCCCTGCCGACCAACGGCAACTGCTGGGCAGTGGTGGGGATTCAGATCGATAAGGGCTTTCATGGTGGCACGCAACTCGACGGGCTGCGGATCGCTGGGATATACAAGTATCCGGGACCGATCCATCTGGGCAACGGCGCGGCGCTACCCATTGTCGACCGCCGCGCCAATGAGGCGCAGCGCAAGGCTCTGCTGCGCATCATGAGCGGGCAGGACACCAAGCCCGGCGCCACTCACTTCCAGGTGTTCTTCTCGATGCTGTCGAAAGTGCACGATCCGGTCTTTGCCGACATTGATTTCGCCGTGGACATCGATAAACGCCGCGCCCATCTGAAAGTGGCGGGCTACATCGATCAGCGTGGCGAGCCCATCCTCAATCCGGTCACCGGCGCTGAGCATCGCATCCGCATCGAGCCGGTCGGCGGCTTCGAATTCAAGCAGGCCGAGATCGGCCGCGGCTGGACCCGTGCTACCGGACCGATCGCGTACGAGCTCACCGATTCGTATGGGCAGTTCTGTGAGCTGCATCTCTGTCAGGACGGCATCATCAATTGATGCTGGATGAGGCGCTCAGGCGCGATCGCCTGGTCGTGCTGAGCGCGCTGCTGCTCCTGACCGCGCTTGCCTGGGGTTACGTCGTCTGGCTCGCGGCGCGCATGAGCGCAGCGCCCGCGATGCCGGGCATGCCCGCCATGGGCATGCAGGGCATGGGGATGCTCACTTCCGCGTTCGCGCCCTGGACGACGGTGCATTTTCTTTTCATGTTCGGGATGTGGACGGTAATGATGGTGGGCATGATGACGCCGTCAGCCGCGCCCATGGTGCTCATCTACGCCCAGGTCGCGCGCCGTAGCGCGGCGCTCGGTCAGGCATTCGCGCCGGCCGGCTGGTTTGTCGCCGGGTATCTGCTGGCCTGGACCGGGTTCGCGGCGGTGGCCGCGCTGGCGCAATGGGGCCTTGAGACGCTGACTCTCACTACGCCGATGATGTCGATTGCCAGTCGCCGCTTCGGGGCCGCGGTGCTCATGCTCGCCGGCGCCTACCAGTGGCTGCCAATCAAGCAGTCATGCCTGTCACAATGCCGTGCACCGCTGTCTTTCGTGCAGCAACACGGCGGCTTTCAACCACGCGCGCTGGGTTCGTTGCGACTGGGTTTCAGGCACGGGATGTATTGCATCGGCTGCTGCTGGGCCTTCATGTTGCTGCTGTTTGTCGGCGGCGTCATGAACCTGCTGTGGATCGCTGCGCTGATGATGTTCGCGCTGCTGGAAAGAGTGATTCCCGCCGGACGCAGTTTCTCGCGGCTCGCCGGCCTCATCGCCGTGACGGCCGGCGTCTGGATGCTCGCCAGCCCCGGCTAGACGGCCGGCCTGATGCCGGGCACCGCGCCCCCCTGGGCGCGCTCGCGCCACCACAGGACGGCCGTGCACAGGAACGCCCCGAGGCTGAGGAGGCCGAAGAACAACAGCATGGGCGCGTAGCCGCCTGGATTGCTGGCGCTGGCGCCGCTGCTGTCATTGATGTGTCCGGCAACGAGGTTGGCAGCAAAGAGGCCGGCGTTCTGCAGGGTCGTCATGAGGCCGTATGCTGTGCCTAGGTGATCCGGCTCGGAGTAGCGCACCACCGTGGGCCACAACACTGCGGGCAGGAACGAAAAGCTGACCCCGAGAAGGGCCGTCGAGACACCCGCGCTGCCAGGCACGGCGCCCAGCACGAGAAAGCTTAGCGGCAGCAGCAGCGAACCGAGCGCCAGCAACAGCGCGTTGCGGCCGAGGCGATCCAGGAGGAGGCCGAACACCGGCGTGGCAAACACCGCGGCGAGAAACACGTAGCTGTTGAGAGTGCTCGCCTGGGCGAGCGTGAGGCCCTGGGCTTCCTGCAGGTACTTGATGGCGAAGGTGCTGCGGAACGGAAAGATGACGGAGTAAAACGTCACGCAGGTTGCGACCAGCAGCCAGTATTCACGCCTGAAGCTCAACACGTGCCGCCAGTCGAACCGCTCCGGCGGCGGCGGTAGGGCGAGCGTCCCGCGCGGCGCTTCGCGGCGGTCGACCCAGAAGAACATGAGGGCACCGGCGAGTGACAGCGCGGCAAATCCTGCCGCGAGCCACAGCGGCGGCTGCCAGCCTTGCGCGTACAGGTCGCCCGCGAAGGAGGGCGAGCGGTCCGCAAGATACGATCCCAGGCGCGCCAGGCTCAGGTTGACTGCCAACAGCAACGCGAAGTAGCGGCCGGTGAACCATTGGGCGAGCGCCACGAGCGTCGCCACCACCAGCGTTTCGGAACCGATGCCGAACAGCAGCCGGCCGATGACCATGACCGAAAAGTGCGTGCCGACCGCCGTTACCGCGGCCCCCAGGAGGCAGATCGCGGTCGTGATCACAATCATGCGCCGCGCGCTCAGGCGATCCACCAGCACCCCACCGATCACCGTCAGGAAGATGTTGGGCAGGCTATAGATCGCATTCAGCGCGCCGATCTGGGTATCGCTGAAATGCAGTTCACGGGAGAGCTGTTCGGCTACCGGGCCGATCGAGTCGTAGCCGTAGTAGTTGCCGAGCATCACCAGCCCCACGGCGGTGAACATGAACGCCTGCACGGCGAGGGTGGGCGTGGTTGCCGGGGTTGAATTCATGCGCGGCGCCGCGCGCGCCATGCCAGGCCCAGGAGCGCGGCGGCGAACACCAGCAGGGTGAGCCCCCACCACAGGTTGATATTGATCCCGAGCGAACGCTGATAGATAGCCGGGTCGCTGCTGAGGCCAAATCCCGCCAGCAGCGCGCCGATCAGGGCGAACATCACACCGAGCGGTATACGAATATCAAACCCCATCGGCAATCCTTACCAGAAAAGAAGATTGAGCAGCAGCGCAGCGGCGAGCACGCCGCCGCCGAGAATGGCCGGTCGCTCGTACCAGTGCCGCTCTGTTTGCCGTTGCCGCGGCGTGAGTGAGTACACGAGTCCGACCAGCTCCTGCTCCGGGCGCGCCCGCGTGCAGAGGCTCACCAGGATGGTAACCGCAAAGCAGGCACTGAACGCCCAGATCGCGGTCCAGAAGTTCTGCGCCATCTCGCTCGGATAGTGGTGCGTAACCACAAGCCAGCCGCCCTTGATACCCGCAAGGCTCCCCGTCGGCAGGGTGAGGCCGTGGTGCAGCGCCGCCGCCAGCGTGCCCGACAGAAGTCCCACAAACGCCCCATGCCCGGTGGAGCGCTTCCAGAACATGCCCAAGAGAAAAGTGGCGAACAGCGGCGCGTTCACGAAAGCGAACAGGAGCTGCAGCATGTCCATGATGTTGTTGAAGCGATTGGCAACGTAGGCCGCGGCGACCGACAGCGCGATGCCGAATACGGTGGCGATCCGGCCCATGGTGAGATAGTGATGATCGCTCGCGCCCGGGCGGATGTGCGCCTGGTAGATGTCGTAGGTCCACACGGTATTGAAGGCGGTGACGTTGCCCGCCATACCCGACATGAAGCTCGCCAGCAGAGCCGTCAGGCCCAGTCCCAGCATGCCGTGGGGAAAGTAGTGGCCGAGCATCATGGGGATCGACATGTCGTAGTTGAGCGTGCCGTCGGCCTTGTGCGGCAGCGAGAAGCCGCTCACGCCGGTGTGAACCGTGGACGCGATCGCGATCATCCCGGGCACGATTACCAGGAACGGGAACAGCATCTTCGGTACCGCGGCGATCAGCGGCGTGCGGCGCGCAGCGGCCATCGAGTGCGCCGCCATGGCGCGCTGCACGACCAGAAAGTCCGTGCACCAGTAGCCAAACGACAGCACGAACCCCAGGCCCATGGCAAGGCCGAACCACTCGACACCCATCGGGTTCGAAGCCGCGTGACCCATGCCGCTCCAGGTGCTCGACCAGGCCTGCGGCGCAAATCCCTGCGAGGTGGCGACGTAGCTGAGACGCTGCGTCAGCCCATGCCAGCCGCCGATGTCCCGCAGACCCAGGAATACCAGCGGCGCAAAGCCGCCAACGATCAGGAAGAACTGCAGCACCTCGTTGTAGATGGCGGAGGTGAGGCCCCCGAGCAGAATGTAGAGCAGCACGATGGCCGCCGACAGCCACACACTGGTGTTGAAATCCCAGCCGAGCAGCAGGTTCAGCAGCAGGCCCATCGCGTACATGGAAATGCCGGAGGAGAAGACCGTCATCACCGCGAAGGAGATCGCGTTCAGGCCACGCGTTTTCGCATCGAAACGCAGCCTCAGGTACTCCGGCACCGAGCGCGCCTTCGAGCCGTAGTAGAACGGCATCATGAAGACACCCAGGAACACCATGGCCGGGATGGCGCCGATCCAATAAAAATGGCTGGTCGCCATGCCGTACTTGGCGCCGGAGGCTGCCATGCCGATGACTTCCTGCGCACCGAGATTCGCGGACAGAAAGGCGAGGCCTGCGACCCAGGCGGGAATCGAGCGACCGGACAGGAAGTAGTCCGTGCTGGTCTTCATGTAGCGGCGCAGGGTGTAGCCGACGCCCAGCACGAACGCGAAATACACGCCCATGATGGCCCAGTCGATCGTTGCCGGATGCATGGTCCCCCTCAACCTCAAGCGTCGTCTGCGTCCGGCGCGCGCCGCCAGGCGAGGCCCATTGTAGCGACGGCGCGGCCTTCGGCGGGTGACTTTATGCGAGGTAAATGAAGCGCGCGACGCACAGCGCCGCGAGCACGTACACCAGCCAGTCGCGCAGGTGCGCTTGCCTCTTGACCAGTTTCAGTACCGCGTGGCTCGTGATGCCGAAGGCGAGGCCGTTGGCGATCGAGTACGTCAGCGGCACCATGATCACGGTCAGGAAGGCGGGAATCGCGGCCGCCGGATCCTCCCATTCAACTTCCGCCAGCGCGCCCATCATCATCGCGCCCACGAGCACCAGGGCGGGCGCGGTCGCCGCCGTGGGGATCGCCTGCACCAGCGGCGCGAAGAACAGCGTGCACAGGAACAGGATCCCGACCACGACGGCGGTAAGGCCGGTGCGTCCGCCTACCGCAACCCCGGCGGCGCTTTCGATATAGCTCGTCACGGGGCTCGTGCCCGCCAGCGCACCGACCAGCATCGCCGCGGAGTCCGTGATGAGGATCCGGTTCAGGCGCGGGATGGAGCCGTCGGGTGCGATCAGGCCGGCCCGCTTGGTGACGGCCACCAGCGTGCCGATGTTGTCGAAGAGGTCCACGAACAGGAACACAAAAATGATTTCGATGAGCGACAGACCGAGGCCGCTCCTGAGGTTCAGTGCCGAGCGCACGTCGAGCTTGAACGCCGTGGACGAGAAGTCGCTCAGGCTGTAGGCGCCGGGCGCGAAGTGCGCGAGCCCAAACATCCAGGCGATGCCGGCGGTGACCAGGATGCCGACCAGCATGGCTCCCTTCAGCCCGCGGGCCTGCAACCCAGCGATGACCAGCATGCCGAGGAGCGCAAGCGCTGCCGTCGGCGCCGTGAGGGTGCCCATGCCGACCATGGTGCCGGGCTTCGCGACGATGATGCCGGCATCCGCAAGTCCAATGAACGCAATGAAAAGTCCGACGCCGCCGGCGACCGCTGCAAACAGCGAACGCGGCACCGCGCTGACAATCAGCTGCCGCACGCCCGCAACCGTGAGCAGCAGAAACGCCACGCCCGAGATGAACACACAGCCCAGGGCCGTCTGCCACGGCAGGCCCATGCCCTTGACCACGGTGTAGGTGAAGTAGGCGTTCAGCCCCATGCCCGGGGCCAGAGCCAGCGGGTAGTTGGACAGCAGCCCCATGAGGATGCTGCCAAATCCGGCCGCAAGGCAGGTCGCCACCGCCACGCCCGCGACCGGCAGGCCGGCAGCGCCGAGGATCGTCGGGTTCACCGCGACGATGTAGGCCATCGTCAGGAAGGTGGTCAGCCCTGCCACCACCTCCGTGCGAACGGTGGTTCCATGGCCTCTGAGGTCAAAGAGGCGTTCCAGCATGCGCGGTCAGAACTTCACGTTGACCTGACCGCCCCAGATTCGAGGCTCGTTGATGAATCCGGTCAGGTTATTGAAGTCGATGCCGCCCACCGCGACGATCTTGTTGGTGATGTTGCGACCAAAAGCCGCGACTTCGTATCTGCCCTGGTTCCAGATATAACCCACCCGTACACCGCCCAGCGTCAGCGGCTTGCCAGTGAACTCTGCGGCCCGGTACAGGAAGAAGTTGATCTCGCTGCGATAGCTCCAGTCGGTGTAGCCGTAGAGTTCCCCACCGGCCAGCGGTATGCCGTAACGCAGCGTGGCGTTGGCAACCCACTTGGGAGCCTGGGGCAGGGGATTACCGTCGATGGAAACCTTGCCGGTGGCGGCGTTGAACGCACCCAGGACCGTGCAATTGGGCGGAAACAGGGCCGAGGCGCCACATGGATAGACCGCGAGGCCGCTGTCCTCGAGCTTGGTGAAGTTGTAGCTGGCATTCGCCGTGACCAGCAACGGATCCACGGGGCGCGCCTGCAGGTCGAACTCGACGCCTCGACCTACCGACTTGTTGGCGTTCAACAGGGTGGTCTGATTGCTGGCTCCACCCACAGCAGCGATCTGCAGATCCTTGACCTCGTAGTCGAAGAGATTCGCGTCGATCTGCAGGCGCCGGCTGAGCAGCTCGGCCTTCACACCCATCTCGTAGGAGATGATCTTTTCCGACTTCGCCTCCGACTGCGGGCCGAAGGGTGAAGCGGGTTGAATGCTGGGCGCACGGAAGCCGGTGGCCACGCGGGCATAGGCATTGACCTCCGGCGTGACCTTGTAGACCCCGCTGAGATCCCCACTCACGTTGCCGGCACTGGGGTCGGCGCTGAAGACGTTGCCTGCCAGGCTGGTGCCGTCGGTCGCGGTGTAGCTGAACGTCGCCAGGCTCTTGCGGTCCTGCGTGTAACGGATTCCAGCCCGGATGTTGACCTGTTCGCTCAGATCGTCCGCGACCGAGCCGAACAGGGCCCAGGCGTGGTTGGTCTGCTTGGTCTGCTCGAGCTCGCTTTGCGCTCCTGCGTTGAACAGTACATCGTACGCGTAGCTGTCGACCGTGATCCCTTCGTAGAAGTAGTACGCGCCCGCCTGCCAGCTCAAGTGAGTGTCGCCGCGGGACTCGATGCGAAACTCCTGCGTGACCTGCTGGTGTGACGGCAGCGCGTCGGCCGTCTCGTCGTCGAAGGGAATGAACCCCGGCCCGAAGGGCGGGGCATAGACCGCACCAAAACCTCCGTCGATATCGCCGCGGCTGTAGACGTGAACGCTCTCCCAGCCGGTGATCGAGTGCAGAACAACGGAGTCGAGATTCCACTGCAGGCGCAGGCTGGCGCCGTAGGTCTGCAGATGCTGGTGGTTGTGGCTGTTCTGATCATAGAACACCGTATCAGGCCTGAAGCCGGGGACGAAGTCGTTGGTGCCGGGTTCGAAGATGTTGGCGCGGAACAGGCGCGCGGTGCCATCCAGGCCGCGACCGTGCACGTTCAGCAGCGCCTCGAAGTCATCGGTGGGCTTGAAGAGCGCCTGCACCCGCACGGCGCGCTCGTTGTAGCCCTCGTACTTGTCTTGTTCGCCGGTAAAGCCGTTGTTCACCCAATTGTCGCGATGCTGGTACAGGCCCGAGAAGCGCAGCGCCACCGTAGGGCTGACCGGCAGGTTGAAGGCGCCCTCGATGTTGGCCGTATCGTAGGTGGCATCGGAAGCTGACCCATAGCCTCCCATGGTGAAGTTAGGCCTGGCCGAATCGAACTTCACCACACCGGCCGGGGTATTGCGGCCGAACAGCGTTCCCTGCGGGCCGCGCAACACCTCCACCCGTTCGAGATCGAAGATGGGGAAGCCCTTCAGGATGGGGTTCTCCTGAACCACGTCGTCGTAAACCAGCGAGACGGGCTGCGAAGCGTTGAGGTGGAAGTCGGAGTTTCCGTAACCCCGGATGTAGAAACGCGGGTAAGCGCGCCCGAAGGAGGATTCCACGTTGAGGCTGGGCACTCTTCCCGACAGCACCCGCAGGTCTTCGCCTGTGGTGGTCAGGGCTTCGAGGGCTGCTCCGCCGAGTGTAGAGGCCGAGACTGGAACGTCGTGGGCTCTTTCCTCGCGGCGGGTCGCCGTAACTATGACCTCCTCGAGCGCGTCGGAGCTCGCAGGGGCAGCGCTCGGCGTATCCGCGGCAAGACCGACCGCCGGGACGCTGCACAGCGCGGCAGCGGTGAGCAGTGCCGCGGGCGCGACCAGCCAGACTCGTTGCTTAAGCCTGGCGCAGCGCAACAATTCCGATGAGCCCGAGCTGGTGTCGTTCATCGCCATCTCCCCTTGTTGCCGGCGCAATACACCCGTACCGGTGTTTTCATTGTTTCTGCAGGAAGCGGACCTGTGCGGGATCGTTGTCTCGGATTAGTAAAACGTTACACTAGCGGTAGGGGGAAAAATTACACTACGCCCGCGCTCGCTGTAAAGGGATCCGGGCGTCAAATTACCGGCACATGGCGACGGTCAAGGACATTGCGGCAGCCGTTGGCGTGTCGGTCGCGACGGTTTCCAACGTGCTCAACGGCAGACCCAATGTCGGGCGCGTGAACCGGCAGAAGGTGTTGCGTGCCGCCAAGAGATTGGGCTACCGGCCCAATCGCGCCGCACAGGCCATGCGCACCGGACGCACGCGTGCCATCGGACTGGTGCTGCCCGATCTGACCAACCCGTTCTTTCCCGAGCTCGCGCAGGCCGTTGAAAACACGGCGCGCGGCCTCGGGCTCCTCGTGTGCCTCGTCGACAGCCAGGGCAGGGCCGCCGGGGAAGCCGACGGATTTGCGCTGCTCATGCAGCACGCGGTTGATGGAATTATCTGGTGCCCGGTCGGCCCGCGGCTGCCCCCCTACCTGCGCGATGCCGCCCGACCCGTGGTCCTGATCGATCGTCCGCGCCCGGGATTCCCGGTGGTCCACTCGGACTACCTGATGGGCGGGCGGCTGCTCGCGGAGTACGCCTTGCGCATGGGCCACCGGTGCGTGGGCCTGCTCTCCGGACCACAGAATCTCGCCAGCGCCCGGCAACGGCGCGACGGTCTCGTCGAGGCCTTTCCGCAGGACATCAGGATCGCGTGGGAGGTGGTGGTCGGTTTCGATGGGATTCTCAACGCCGACGCGGTGCGCGCCCTGCAGCGGCGCGGCAAGGCCACGCTGATTGTCGCGGGCAACGACCTGATCGCCATCAGCGCGATCCGCTGTCTGGCGGAGGCTGGCGTGCACGTGCCCGCGGACGTGTCCATCACCGGTTTCGACAACATCCGCTGGACCGACGTGGTGACGCCGCGCCTGACGACCATCGCGCAGCCGGTCGGCGCCATCGGCGCGAAAGCGGTGCAGTTGATGCAGCAACGCATGGCCGGTGAGAAGATTGCTAACCGACCCACGATATTCGATGTGACGCTCATCGAGCGCGACTCGGTCAGGAGGAATTGATGGGCAATGCAGCCCGGATTGCCGTCGTCGGCAGCGCTAATACGGATCTGACGACCTTCACCGATGTGTTTCCGCGGCCCGGCGAAACACTGTTCGGCAAGAATTTTGATCTCGGCTTCGGCGGCAAGGGGGCCAACCAGGCGGTGGCGGCGCGCCTGTGCGGCGCGGAGGTGCTGATGGTGGCGAGGGTGGGGAGTGATCTCTTCGGTGACGCGACGATCCGAAATTTCGCCTCCTTTGGCATCGATACGACGCACGTGCGGATCATCGAGGGCGTATCCACCGGGGTGGCGCCGATCTTCGTCGAACCGAATGGCCAGAATCGCATCATCGTAGTGAAGGGTGCCAATGATCGGCTGCTGCCGGCGGACGTGGACGCGGCGGCGGATGCGCTGCGGCGCGTCGATACGATCATCCTGCAGTTTGAGAT
>Ga0210409_10008109_pt1 | contig 10735 bp, 10 predicted proteins | sample IncBWH17MmetaG_FD_161649 | JGI IMG/M metagenome (GOLD analysis project Ga0210409, IMG submission 161649) | Forest soil microbial communities from Barre Woods Harvard Forest LTER site, Petersham, Massachusetts, United States - Inc-BW-H-17-M | ecosystem: Environmental > Terrestrial > Soil >...
CCTGCCGTTCTGGCGACGTTGCCGGTGCGCGAGCCACATCTGGTGGGCGCGACTCCGCTGCCGCTTCCTCCGAAATCTTAATTTTGAAATATCTTCAGGCCGGCGCTTTTTGCAATATCGGTTGCTCTTGGTGCGTCAGAAATCCGTTGAAGTCGTGAAGTCGTGCTAGAGTCTCGTTTTGTCCCGGGATGCTGGAACTAGAAGGCCCATGACCGATGCCGCCATCGTTACGGAGAAACTTACGCGGCGCTTCGGCCCTCTATTGGCAGTGGACGGCATCGACTTGCAGGTTGCGGCCGGCCAGTTCTTCGGTTTTCTCGGCCCCAATGGCGCGGGCAAATCCACAACGATCAAGATGCTCACCGGCTTGCTGGCGCCAAGTTCGGGGCGTGTGCAGCTCCTGGGATCGGATTTTTCCTCCCACGCAGTAGAGGTGAAGCGTCAGATTGGTGTCGTGCCGGAAGGCATGGGACTATTCGAGCGCTTGACCGGCGCTGAGTATCTGAATTTCGTCGGCCGCATGTATGGCCTCGATCGCGCCACCACGCGGCAGCGCTCCGAAGAGCTGCTCGAATTCATGCAACTCGCAGACCGTCCCAAATCCGTGATCGCCGACTATTCCCACGGCATGCAAAAAAAGCTCGCGCTGGCCGCCGCTGTAATCCACGGGCCGCGCATACTATTTCTCGACGAGCCGTTTGAGGGGGTTGATGCGCTCGCGGCGGGTGCGCTCAAAGCCCTTCTCGGGCGCATGACCGAACGAGGAGTTACGATTTTCCTGACCTCGCACGTCCTGGAAATCGTTGAGCGCCTGTGCAGTCACGTCGCCATCATTCACAAAGGCCGATTGGTCGCGCAGGGCTCACTCGCGGAACTCCGCGCGGGTACTGCCGGCAAAGAAGCGGTGCAGACAACCTTGGAGGAAATTTTCCTGTCGATCGTCGGGCAGGATGGATCTGGCCGCCCGCAAATGGAAGAGCTCTCGTGGCTGATGTAGCCGGCACACTCAGTGTAGCCGCACAAATCCGCCTGGTAGCGGAGTTGCGCTGGCGCATCCTGCGCAATCGCCTTCGCAGCAAGAACAGCCGGTTCGACCTCATCGGCCTCGTCTGGGCGGCAATTTTCTCCAGCTTCCTGGTGGTCGGTTTGAGTTTTGTGTTTTGTTGGGGCGCTTACTTTTCGTTTTCTACGGGCCGCTTGGAATGGCTGCTTTTGCTTTTCTGGAGTATTTTTCTTTTCTGGCAAACTTTCCCCATTTTTATCGCGGGCTTCGGCGCGGCGTTTGAATTTCGCACGCTCCTGCGTTTTCCCTTGAGCCTGACCGCTTTCTACCTCGTTGGTCTCGCCTATGGCTTGGCCGACTTTTCAGCAATCGCCTCCATCTGCTGGCTGTTGGGGATCGCAGTGGGCGCGGGCATCGCTAACCCCGCGCTGCTTCCTCCTGTGCTCCTCATTTTTCTTCTTTTTGTGCTGATGTGCGCCACGGTTGAGCGGCTGATCGGTTCCTGGCTCGAGCGCTTGCTGGCCCGCCGCCGCACGCGAGAGCTTCTCGTCGGACTCTTCATTTTGCTGAGTGTTTCACTGCAATTCATCCGGCCGCTGATAACACGTTCTGGCAGTTGGTCGTCCGCCGAATCGGTTCTGCGCTTTCTGCCATATCTTTCGCCCTTTCCTCCTTCGCTCGCTAGCCAAGCATTGGCGGCTGCAACCGTCGGTCATGGCGCTGCCTTCCTGTTGAGCATTGCTGGTCTCCTCGCATACATTGGAGTTTTCAGCGCCCTCCTATGGCACAGATTCGCAGCGCAATATCGCGGTGAAGAATTGAGTGAAGCTGCGGCCCCAGCCCGCATCGCGGCTCGCAATACCTCCAGAACCGACGCGTCACGCGACGTGCTCAAGCTGCTGTCTCCGCAAGTCGCGGCCGTCCTGCGCAAGGAATTTCGGTATCTGTCACGAAACGGGTTCCTGCTGGTTTCGTTGCTGATGCCTCCCATTCTCGTGCTCCTTTTCTCGTCGCAATTCGGCGGACGGCATCCGTCCGTTACGCGCACTGGGTTTTCGCCGGAGATGTTTTTTCCTGCAATGATGGGCTACTTGATCCTGCTGCTGATGACCCCCGCATACAACTGTTTCGCCTACGAAGGCCGGGGCATCCAGACCTATTTCACGGCGCCCGTGCGATTCCGTGATGTGCTGCTGGGGAAAAATTTGATGCACGCCGGCGTCATGACCCTCGAGATTGTCCTCTCCATGACGATGCTCGCGCTGCGGATTGGATTACCCTCGGCGCCAGTTTTGACCGCGACCATCGCGGCCGTCATTTTTGCGACCGCCGGGCAATTCGCAATTGCGGATTGGGTTTCGCTGAGCTTTCCGCGAAAGCTGGAATTTGGCACCATGCGCGGCCAGCGGTCTTCGGGAATTTCCATTTGGGTCGCGTTCGGCGTGCAAATCTTGCTCGCGGGAATCTGCACCCTGATCTTGTTCGCTGGTCGGTGGACTCACAGCCCTTGGCTTCCCGCTGAATCTTTTGTGGCGCTCGCGGCTGCTTCCACCGCTGGTTATTTTGCCACGCTCGACGCGCTGAGCGGTGTCGCCGAAAAAAAGAAGGAAGTGCTGATCGAAACGTTGTGCCGGTGAGAATCACTCGCGTTCACTCAGCGCTTTGATGTAGCGCTCTGCAATTGCATCCCAATGGAAATACTTCCGTTGCGCCTGGCGGCTGCGCTCGGCCAATGATTCTCGAAACGCGGCATCCGTCAAAATTCGCAGGAGGGCGTCGCCAAGTTCTGCGTTATTGCCTCGTGATACCAGCACGACTCCCGCTTCCGTGATTGGCGGCGCCGTTTCCGCCCCCGAATATGCGATCACCGGCAGCCCGCAGGCGATCCCCGCAATGGCACTGCCTCGCCTGCTGGAGATCGGAGCGCGGATGAAAAGCATGACATCCGAGGAAGACAGCGCCTTCACGACTTCCTCAGCCGGAAGGACCCCTTCGACACGCAACTCCACGGCCACGTCTTCGAGCGCTTTACGCAATTCGCCTTCGCATTCGCGAACCCCCCGCCCAAACGCGTACAGCAGTATGGGCCCCTCTCTGGCCGCTGCGAAACCCACAGCCTCAACGATTTGTGCGCATTCGGTCCGGCCGGTCGCTCCTTCGGTGATTCCGAAAACTGCCACGCGTAGTGGAGCTCCTTCTTCCTTTTTGCCGGCTTCTGCAGCAGGCAAACTGTCCAGAGGCAGGTTGGCGCCAACAGGAATGAACGTGGCGCTTGCCTGAGAATTGCCGATCCAGGAGACCACTTTGAGGGGAACCGTGAAAACTCCGATGCTCGCGCGCTGCAGTCCCCTCCGCATCACCCGCAGCTGGGACATTCGGCGCAACCAGTCAATCAGCCGGTGGCCGCCGTACGGCTCGACATCGTGGTAAACGATCGCGACTCGTGCCCCGCGCTTACGTAGTTCGCCTACGACGCGAAGAAAGTTTAACGGAAACCCCCGTGCCGACCACGCCAGCGCCGTGTATTGCAGCAGCACCCAACTGCTGCGCCATTCGCGCGCTCTTTCCCGAAGTTCGCGCAAGGCGGCATTCCAGCCTCGTTCCGCCCACGGCACTCGTGCCAACTGCATCGCAAAGCCACGACCGTGCAATGCGCCGCCGAGATAGCGGCAATACTCTTCGACGGCGTCGGTCGGCTCATCCCGCCGCCCCAGCAGCGCGATGACGCGCCGTTCGCTCATGCGCGCCCGCTCATTTTTCAACCAAAAAGCCGCCGATCAACAGCGCGTCCATCCCCGAACTGAAAAACGTGCGCACCGCGTCGGTCGGTGTGTTCACGATCGCTTCGCCGCGCAAGTTAAACGACGTGTTCATCACCACCGGAACGCCGGTGCGTTTGCCGAACTCATCAATCAGCCGCCAGTACAGCGGATTCACTTCTTTTTCCACGGTTTGTGGCCGCGCGCTGCCATCGACGTGGGTGACCGCCGGAATCACGCCTCGCTTTTCCGCTCGCACCTGCGCGGTCAGTATCATGAAGGGAGAATCCGTCGCGCTCTCCACGAAATCGCTGGCCGCTTCCTTCTTCATCGAAGGCGCGAAGGGCCGCCACCACTCGCGAAACTTTACCGCATTGTTTACCTTGGCGGTCATCTGTGGATCGCGCGCGTCGGCCAAAATCGACCTTGCACCCAACGCGCGCGGCCCAAACTCCATGCGTCCCTGAAACCAGCCGAGTATTTTCCCCTTTGACAGCAGCTCGGCGCCGGTCGCCGCGGGATCATTGATGCGCGAGTATCGCAGCTTGTACGTTTTTAGCGCCGCCTCAATCGCTTCATCGTCAAATGCCGGGCCAAGGTAAGCGTGCCGCATCTCGCGATTCGGCAAGCGCGCGCCGTGATCCAGATACGGCGCAAGCGCCGCTCCCAGCGCGACGCCCTCATCCGACGCGGCCGGCTGCACAAACATCTTCTCCACCATTCCCGAGCCAAGGATCTTGCCGTTGGCCTTCGAGTTCAGGGCCACTCCTCCTGCGAGGCAAAGATTGCGCGAATTCGTTTTTGCGAGCGCCATCCGTACCACACTCACCATCACGCGCTCGCAATAGTCCTGCACAGCGTAGGCGATATCCTTGTGCCGGTCCTCAATTTCGCTTTCCGGCGCGCGGGGCCGGCCAAGCACTGCCGCGATCGCTGAAGCATCGCCGGTTCTTCCATTGTTGAGCCTTCTCGTATTTACTCTGTAGGGCCCCGGCTCCAGACCGATGAACGCGTCAAGATTCACGCCCGGCTTGCCGTAGGGCGCAAGCCCCATCACCTTCCACTCGTCGCTGTACGGCACAAAGCCCAGATAGTCGGTGAACGCGCTGTAAAATCCTCCGATCGAATTGGGAAACGGGATCGTCAGCACGTGTTCGATTCTGCCGTTGCGTCCGTGCCAGATTGAAGTTGCTTCCCACGCGCCGCGCCCGTCCATAATCACGATCGCGGAATCATCAAAACCAGAAAATCCGTAAGCGCTGATGGCGTGGGCCAAGTGATGGTCGACAAATCGCATGCGTGCTTTCACCGGGCCGAATCTCCTGGTAAAAGGTTTCGCGCCGGATTCTTGATGCCACATGCTTAGGTAGTAGCGCGTTGAGTTCAGCAGGTTGAGATAAGTCAGCGGGAGCTGGCCCGTCGCGTAGCACCGCAAATCGTGTCCAAACAAAGCCCCGGGTTTCTGCCAGCCAAAGCAAACCTCATCCACTTCTGCCGCCGTCAACCCCGCAAACTGAAGACTCGCGTCAATCGCCAGCTGCGGAAACGTGGCATCGTGCTTTACCCGGCTCATCCGCTCTTCCGCCACCGCAAACAGCAATTCGCCGTCGCGCACGATGCAGGCCGAGGAATCATGCATTTGGGAATAGTTGATTCCGATCGTTAGCATCCGCGGCTAGCCCTGTTTTCCGGTCGCCACGCCGCAGCACCAGGTCATCGGCGTACTTTCTCCGCTCAGTTCTCGAATCTCTCCGCCTGCGTCGTGCACGGTTTCCCGCATGCTCTGCGCGCCAATCGCCTCGCCGCGCCAGCTCTTTCCGGCAGCGCAAGAATCGAACCCAAGCATGCTCGCCACCCAGCGGCTCATGTCTCGCAGCCGCACCGACCACAGGGCATCCACGATGCCCCACGCTGCACGCCCGCGCAGGTTCATCGTTGGTGCCAGGCCGCCGTTGAACTGGAACAGAAACGCGCCGCCAGGCCGTAGCACGCGCAGTAATTCATGCACGTAGCGAAACGCCAGCGCTTCCTCCGGCAAGTGTTGCAAGACAAGGTAGCTGAAGACGAAGTCGAGTGATCCCGAAGCGATACAGGAAAGATCGGCGCCGTTGCCGAGCAGCCAAAGAATATTCGATTGTCCCTTCTGCAGCGTTCGCGCTCGCTGCAGCATCTCTGCCGAAAGATCGAAGGCGTAAACCCGCTGGAAGCGTTTCGCAAAACTGTGTGTCATGCGCCCCGCGCCGCAGCCAAGCTCCAGCATCGCCCCGCCTGACGCTGGAAACCCGCATCGCTGCAGCACCGGCGCTACCAATCGCGCGAAATCTTCCTCACCCGACCTGAAAAACGAATCGTCGTCCCATTCCCGGCGCCACGAAGCGATGTAGTGAAAGGCGTTTTTCCGAGCGCGCGCGTCCCAATCCTTCCGCATCGCTTTCGTCAGGCTGCTATGGGTCATCGCGCATGTCCCCAGCGCTTATCTTCAATAGGATCCACCGCAGATTGTCCGCTTGAGCCCAGCGCGTTCATTCCGCCCTTCGTCCTTCAGCGATCAGCGTGCGTTTGAAAAGCGCTTCGACCATTCTCCCCGTGCGTTCCCACGTAAATCGTTCCATCGTCTCACGCGCGGCCATCCCCAGCTTCCGCCGCAAATCCTCACAGTTCGCTAACCGCAGGATCACTTCCTCCAGAGCCGCGGCGTCCGCGGGCGGGATCAGCAAGCCATTAAAATCATTCGCGATGATGTCTGGCATTCCGCACGTTTCCGTCGTGATCACCGGCATGCCGCTGGCCATCGCTTCCATCAACACGTTGGGCAATCCTTCGACAATGGACGGAAACACAAAAATATCGTGCTCCGCGTACAGGTCTGGCATTCGCTCAGCGGAAACGGTAGGTTGCACGACAATTCGCGAAGCCAGCTCGTCACCGAAAAACCGATGAATTTCTTCGCCCGGCGCTCCGGGTCCCGCAAAAGTCATCGTCAACGCCGGAATTAGCGGCCTAACTTTCCGCAGCGCGTCGCGCAGATAAAATATCCCCCGCTGGTCCAGCCATGTCCCCGCGTAAAGCAGGCGCAACTGGCCTCGCGATTCATAGGTCCTCGACGTAAAAAACCGTCGCTCGACGCCGTTGGGAATATACGCAACTCGCTCGGCGTCCAGATCGTATTTGAGGTGCAGCATAGCCCATACGTCGCGGCTGTACACATGCGCGGCGTCCGCGGTCCGAATGGACCAGCGAAATCTCGGAAAATGATACAGCCGGTGCCACAACCGGTTCTTCGTCGCGAAGTTCCAGGCCCGCCCTTTTTTCGCTTCGCGGCTCATGGCATGCACGCGCCTTTCTTCCAGGCCATGAAGCGTCATCACGTACGGCGGAGAATCCGAGCTGCGGCTCCAGCGCCGGCGTATTCCGTACACAAAACCGCTCGGCGCATGCAGATTCACCACCGAAAACGTCGCACGATTTTTAGCGATGTATCGCGCAAGCCGAAGGGAAAATATCGCTTCGCTGTACCGTGAAGAGACCGAACCCGGCGTCACCAGATCATCCAGAAAGACGTAAGTCACCTGGTGCCCGAGCTTCTCCAGTTCCCGACCAACGTTATAGACGATGGCGGCCACGCCGCCTTCCCGGCGCTTTGGCACTCCCGACCCCATCAAAATATTCATGAGCGCCTATGCCAGAACTTTCTTCTCGGCCAATACAAAGTAGTGCAGCGCAAATGGACTGAGCAGCTTTCGTACCGTAGGGTTCGTTTCTACTGCCTCCACGCGGACCGGCGAGCGCCCAGGCAAAATCGGAAATTGATGAACGGTACCGTCCACTCCTAAAATCCTCCAACCCGCCCCGCGAATCCAGCCGCGAATTTGCGGAAACCATTGGCGGCGATCGAAGGGCTGATCGGTCTTTTCCAAACCGCGCCTCATCCGCGCATAAAACTCGTAAAGTCCCGTAAGGTTCGCATAGTTAGGTGTAGTAAGAAAAAGTTTGCCGCCAGGATGCGTAACGCGATGCATTTCGCGGATCCCGGCGGTCACGTCAGGCAGGTGCTCGATCGTCTCGCAAGAAACAATCACGTCGAAGGAATCATTTGCAAAGGGCAGGCATTGGGCGTCACCGTGAACAAGCGTGGCAAAATGTTCGCCGCTCCCGTCTGCGAGCTTCGTCTTTGCCGCTCGAAGCGCCGCGAACGAAAAATCACAACCCGTGACGCGCGCGCCGCCCCGCGCCAATTCCCGAACGAACCCGCCCCGTCCACACGCAACCTCCAACACGCGCAATCCAGCGACAACACCGATCTTTTCGCGCACTAGTTGATACCACGGACTCGACGCGTCCTCATGCTCCCGATCCGACTCAAACACTCGCTCATGCCAAGCGTCGTACTCGGTTCGTAAAGTCATGCTTTTGACGTACCCAGGCCAGGGCCGCGGGCGAACCGGTTCCGGATCAGAGCTCGAATCCGCCGGCCCCAGGCCCGCGCCAGAACCGCCGGTCCCGCGGCGGCGTTCGTCAGGCTGCGCCGCGCGATTGCGGGCAGTTCCGCCAAGGCGCACTGCAGCGCCCCGTTAGCCGCAAAATACTCCAAATACGCTATGCGCACGCGCTCTTCAGGCCAAGTTCGCGCCGGCGCGTAACGCTTTTTCTCCATCCCGTTCAAAAGTTCCAGGAAGGTGTCGATCCGGCGGTCATATGTGTGTTCGCGCAGAACTAACTCCCGCGCGGCTTCCGCGATTGTTCTTCGGGCGGCATCGTCTGCAATTGCCCGGTGCAAACCTGTCGGCGAAATATCGGCGCCGACATACGCGCAACGCCGCGCAATCAAGGACGCATTCGCCGCGCTCCCGCAGGCCACATCCAGGACCCGGCCGCCTTCGGGAAGAAATGAAACCGCTTTCTCGCGTTGCGGCGACTCTCTTGCCTCAGTCGTCGAGATCGGATCCCAGTAAACGTCCCAGCTATTCCAAAACCTCACCAGGCGTTTCTTCAGCGACTTGGCGCGGGCATCCGCTTGTCCACTTAGGGTGGTCACCATGGCATCGGCAAATACTTTCTCCGGAATTCGCCATACCAACTGTGCGACGCAGCCCACCTACGTGCCCGGTAAAACCATCGGGGGGGCAGAAGACAAGCTGGAACCATGGTCAGGGCGCGGAAGATCCGGTGATTGCGTGGCGCATTGCGGTGCAGTATCTGGTAAATCTTGTTTTCCGTGCGCACGGTTTCCCACGGGGCGCCACCGTCCAGCATCAGTCGAATCTGATCACCCTCCAACTGCACGATCTCCGTCACGCAATCCACCGCGTCCTGTGGCAGGTCGCGCGCCGCCAATTCCCGTCGCAGGGCCACAGCTAACGCCTCGTGTACCGCTTGCTTCCGCTTCAGCGCATTCTTATTGGCGCCCGCCGCCAGGTAGAGATTCCCCGAGTGCAATCGATAATGGCACAGAGCCTCCGGCAGAATCACTGCATCGCTCACAGCCGCAGCTATCGTAAACAAATACTCGTCGGCCTCGATCACCAGTGCCTCGGGCACCGGCAGCATTTCGCGCGCCACCCCGGTGCGCAAGGCCATCCGACTGGTTCCCAGATAAGTTTTCCGCAAACGAAAAGCCTGCGCAGCCGCCAACGAATTCAGACGAAAGCGCTCTACCTTCTGCGGCCCCACGCTGCGCTCCGCGCCATTCTCAAACGATTCGACGATCGCGTGCCCTATCAGTCCAACGGCCTCATCCGCCGCAAAGACGCGGGCCACGGCCTGCAGCTTTCCCGGCGCCCACCAATCGTCTCCATCCAGGAAAGCGATGCCCTCGCCGGAACACGCCGGAATCCCCGCATTGAACGCCGACCCTTGCCCCCCATTCGTTTTCCGAATCAGCCGCACGCGAGGCTCGAATCTGCGCACAATCTCGGGCGTCCGGTCGCTCGAGCCATCATCCACCACGATGATTTCCCGCTCGGATTCCGCAACGTCCTGCGCCAGCACGCTGAGAATGGCCTGCTCGATAAAACGTTCGTGATTGTAGGTGTCGATCAGTACGCTGAGGAAAGGTCTTGCCATCAAAGCTCACGCATCGCTGCAATGATTGCGCGGATCACTGACGCGAGTCAACGAGCCCCGTAGTTGTAGGTATCAATGAGCACCGTAACGCTAGGCATTCCCCCGCGTGCGTCCGCGCGTCCCGCCACGCATTCCCAGCGCACGCTGCAGCGGCCGCGTGATTTCGAGGGCAAAAAACGCTATCGGCCGTAGGACATCGAACCACACGTATCGTTCGCCGCGGACCGCGGTTCGCTTCACCGCCGACCAGTAGCGCCCGTGGTTCGATCGGAATCCATCCGCGTGCAACACCTCCGTGGCGTCCGCGACGGTCCGCAGCTGCCGCCCAGCCCGCCAGCGCATTCCGCTGAATCCTCCAGCTATGCCCTTGGGACGGTTTCGCCGTGGTAAAAAAAACGTGAGCACGCCGCACCACCTCTACTTGTATCTTTTATTGGTAGTATACGACTCGGTAAACTATAAGGGGATAGATCTGAAGTTCGCTTTGATAGCTATAAGATAATTGCCGAATAATGTTCTACGGATTGATGGTAGGTATGGCCGGTCCAGAACCCCTACATATTGAGGCTAACGCGCAACGAAACCTGCATTTTGGCTTCCCTGCGAAGCGGTCATCTCTTCGAGAATCGCATCCAGGCTGCGGCTGATCCGCCAATTCGGATAGTGGCTCTTGAACTTGCCCAGGTTCGAGATGTAGCAGATGTGGTCGCCCTTGCGCGCTTCGTCTACGTAGCGCCAATTCAGTTTGCGTCCCGTCAAAGCCTCGATTTTCGCGATGGCTTCGACCATCGAGATGCTGTTTTCGCGTCCCCCGCCGAGGTTGTAAACCTCGCCCGGGCGAGGGTTCGCCGCAAATTCCTCGATCGCGCGAACCACGTCGTAGCTGTGGATGTTGTCGCGAACCTGTTTC
>Ga0210409_10008110_pt1 | contig 10734 bp, 12 predicted proteins | sample IncBWH17MmetaG_FD_161649 | JGI IMG/M metagenome (GOLD analysis project Ga0210409, IMG submission 161649) | Forest soil microbial communities from Barre Woods Harvard Forest LTER site, Petersham, Massachusetts, United States - Inc-BW-H-17-M | ecosystem: Environmental > Terrestrial > Soil >...
TTGCGGGATGGTGGCGCTGACAGCGTTCCTCGTTTGCTTCGTCGGCAACCTGGGATACTTGTTCAAGCGCGCGGCGAAATGGGATTGGTTGGGAGTATCGGCCGCCGAAGTGGGTCTGGCGTTCTGCACCGTGGTGCTGCTCACGGGGCCGATCTGGGCTAAGCCGGCGTGGGGCGTGTATTGGGCGTGGGATGCGCGCCTGACGTCCACGCTGGTGTTGTGGCTGCTCTACCTTTCGTATTTGATCTTGCGGACGATGGTGGAAGACCCGGACCGGCGCGCGATGATCAGCTCGTTCTACGGAGTGTTCATTTTTCTCGACGTCCCACTCGTTTACGGATCGATTTGGTGGTGGCGGACGCAGCATCCGCAGCCGGTGGTGTTCACCAGCGGCGGGTTGAATCCGGTGATGCGCAAGATTTTCGATCTGTCGTGGTTGAGCCTGACGGCGCTGATGATTTTGCTGATCCGGCAGCGCTACGAGCTGGAAGCGACGCGGGCCGAAGCGGAAATTCTCGCGCGTGAAGCGGAGGCGGTGTGAAGAATCTTGGAAGTGTGATGACGGCATACATGATTGGTTGGGGGGTCTTCTTCATTTATTTCGTAAGTGTGGCGCGCCGCACGTCCGATCTGCGCAAGGAAGTGGAGCGCCTGAAGCAGACACTCACACGGGGAAAGTAGCGTGGCAGGGAAGAAGCGCGTCGGAATCGTGCTGTTTCAGCTGGGCGGGCCTGACTCGCTGGAGGCCGTCGAACCGTTTCTGCTGAACCTGTTTCTCGATCCGGACATTATTCCGTTGGGCACGCTGGGAATGCTCCGGAAGCCGATTGCGAAGCTGATTTCGTCGCGGCGGTCGACTCCGGTGGCGGGCAAGTATGCAGAGATTGGGCGGCGCTCGCCGATTCGTTTGCTGACGGAGCGGCAGCGGCAGCGGCTGGTTGCCGCGCTCTCACCATGTATCGAGCCAATCGCGGTGACGGCGATGCGCTACTGGCATCCGATGAGCGCTGAGGCGGCGGAGGCGCTGCGGAAAGCGGAGCCGCTGGACGATATCGTATTGTTGCCGCTGTATCCGCATTTTTCTTATGCGACCACGCTGAGCAGTTTGAAGGAATGGCGGCGCGTGTACGGTCCGCCGGATGGTCGCGCGAAAGAGCATACTGTCGGGCAATTTTACGATCACCCGCTATATATCCAATCGGTGGTGCAGCGGATTGGCTCCGTGCTGCGGCAATTTCCGGATAGCTCGCGGATTCATCTGGTGTTTAGCGCGCATGGTTTGCCGATGAGCTTGGTGGAGAAGGGCGATCCGTACCCCAAGCAAATCGAAACGACCGTGCGGCTGGTGTGCGAGGCCGGGGCGCAGCAGTACCCGGGGTGGCCGCGCACTCATTTGCTGTGCTACCAGAGCCGGGTGGGGCCGGCGAAGTGGCTGCAGCCTCCTTTGACAGGGACCATCGAACGGCTTGGGCACGACGGCGTCAAGGAAATGCTGGTGGTGCCTATCTCGTTTGTCACCGAGCATATAGAGACTTTGCACGAAATTAATATCGAAGCTCGCACCGAAGCGAAGGGGTTCGGCATCGATACCTTTAGGATGATGCCGGCCGTGGGGGACTCGCCGCTTTTCATTGCTGCGCTGAAAGATCTGGTGCTGCGGGCCGTAGGAATGGAAGTGGAGAATTCGGCCGTGCCTGCTGGGTCACTGGCTTGAAGAAAGCTTAACGCAGAGGCACAGAGTGCGCAGAGAAAGCAGGCGAGAAGCGGATCTAGCTTCGAGACTGTGCTTGACGGCAAAAGAGGCGCGGCTGAGCTATAATCCGCGGTGAGATTTTGCGAATGACGACCACGTATAACCCAGGGGTGCACCGGTTCGCCAAGTTCGTTGTGGCGTGGACTGGGCTGCTCTTCATTGCCGGGGCGCTGGTCACTTCCAATAATGCGGCGCTTTCGGTTCCGGACTGGCCTAAGTCCTTTGGGACTTGGTTTCCTTCGCTAAGGCAACTGGCTGGCGGGGCGTTTTTTGAGCATTCGCATCGTGTGATTGCGGGCGGCTTGGGTGTTTTTACGCTGGCGCTGGCGATTCTTATTTGGCTTAAAGACAGTCGCCGTTGGTTGCGCTGGTTCGGCGTTATCGCGGTTGCGGGTGTGGCGGTGCAAGCGGTGCTGGGCGGCGAGGTTGTGCGGCAGTTGCTGCAGTATTGGCTGCCGGTGATCCACGCCGTGTTCGCGCAAATTGTGTTTGCCGCGGTGCTGGGGATCGCTGTGTTTACGAGCTCGTGGTGGGTGTCGGAACGTCCGCAGCTTGTGGACAGCGGCACGCCGTCGATTCGCAGCCTGGCGATCGTGAATGCGGGAGTCATCTTTCTGCAAGTCGTGCTGGGCGCGGGGTTTCGGCATTCGGAGATTCCGGTGTGGCCACACATGGCCGGGGCGCTAGTGGTGTTGGGCACGGTGATGTGGACTGCTGTTGCGCTTCGGAAGCGGTTTGGGACGTCGAGCGAATTGTCGCGGGCGCGGGGTTTGCTCCATGCGATTTTTGGCGTGCAGTTCCTGCTGGGCTTCGGCGCGTATTGGGCGCGGCTTGAGAGTATGAAGGTTGGCCCGACGTCTGCCACGGTGCTGCTGACGGTTGCGCATACGGTGCTGGGGGCGCTGTTGTTTGCGTTTTCCATTTTTGTCGCGCTGATTTGCTTCCGATTGGTGTCGGGTAGAAGGGAAGTCGTGGCTGCGGCGCCGAGTCAGGTGGCGGCGCAATGAGCACACTGCGTACGGCGGAGCTGACGCTGGCGTCGCGCGCGAATGCCTACGTGGCCTTGACCAAGCCGGATGTTTCGTTCCTAGTGCTGATCACCACGGCGGCCGGCTACTACATGGGCGCGCGCGGGCCGGTGAACTGGCTGCACCTGATTCACACCGTTTTCGGAACCATGCTGATTGCGGCGGGCACGGCGGCGCTGAATCATTATGTCGAGCGCGATTCGGACCGGCTGATGCGGCGGACAGCGTCGCGGCCTCTGCCGAGCGGCGTGCTGAAGCCGCGGCAGGCGCTGGCGTATGGGATTGCGTTGTCCGTCGGCGGGGCGGTGTATCTCTATTTCGCGTCGGGTGCGCTTGCGGCAGGGCTTGGCGTGGCTGCTTGTCTTGGTTATTTGCTAGCGTACACTCCGCTGAAGAAGCGCACGGTTTGGGCCACGTTCGTGGGCGCCTTTCCTGGCGCGGTGCCGCCGATGATCGGGTGGGTGGCGGCTAGCGGAAGGTTTGACCTTGGCGCATGGCTGCTGTTCGCGATTCTTTTCTTCTGGCAGTTTCCCCACTTTCACGCGATTGCGTGGATGTATCGCGAGGATTATGCGCGCGCGGGGATCCTGATGTTGCCGGTAGTCGACCGTGATGGTTCTCGCACATTTCGGCAGATCTTGGTGACGGCGGTGGCGCTGATTGGCGTCAGCCTTTTGCCTGCGATTGCCGGGATTGCGGGCGCGTTTTACTTTTTTGGGGCGCTGGGGCTTAGCGTGGCGCTGTTGCAGGTTTGTATTTGGGCGGCGAGCGCGAAGACGAATTTTCGAGCCAAGTGGCTGATGCACGCTACCGTTCTATACATCCCATTGTTGCTCGGGTTGATGGTCTACGACAAGATCCTGCGCTGACTGGCTCTAAGGAAAAGCACGATGTTCTCTCATGCGGCGCTGAATGCTTCCCTGAATGGTGTGAGCGCGATTTTGTTGGCTGGCGGATACGCGGCCATTCGCAGCGGAAAAGTCGCGGTGCACAAGCGGTTCATGATTTCCGCGTTTGCGGTTTCTTCGACTTTTTTGGTTTCCTATCTCATCTATCACTATCGCGTTGGGCATGTTGCGTTTCAGGGGCAGGGATGGATTCGGCCCGTGTATTTTGTTTTGTTGCTTACGCATACGGTGCTGGCGATTGTGATTGTGCCGATGATTCTGGTCACTTTGCGGCGGGCCTGGCTGGAAAGATTTGACCGGCACCGGATTATTGCGCGGTGGACGCTGCCGCTGTGGCTTTATGTCAGCGTGACCGGCGTGATTGTGTATTTGATGGTGTATCAGATTTACGCGCGAACGGAAGTAGTGGCGCGTTAACCGTCTTAAAATCCCAAAGGGATGACTGACAGTAGCCCAGTACGGTTCGCTGATTTTGCGAGCCGTACTGGGTTCAGGATCGCATGACGGCTAAGTCCCCTAAGGGACGATTGAGCTCCTCAGTGATTTCATGCGCACGCAGGAGTTTGGAGAATTCCTCGGCGAAGGTCATTCGTTTGTGGTGCTCGGCTTGACGGAGGATATAGTCAACCACCTTATCGCTTTGCGAGATGCTTACCGAAAACGCAGCGTAGCCCTCCCTGCCACGCGAAACCGCTTGATCCTTGGCAAGACTGCTTGAGTCACTTAGATGATCCTGCTTTTAGCAATTGGATGGCCTTCCCTACCGCAACGGTGCGCGACAGAGAGAGCAAAACGTGCACGTGGTCGGCAACTCCGCCGACGGCCAGTGCGGCCATTTCGTTTTTGCCGGCAATGCCTCCGATATATGCGTGTAGGCGCGGCTGTCCGTCATCGCGGATCAAGGGGAGGCGATTGGCGGTGCTGAAGATTACGTGAATGAGGCAGCAGATGTAGCTGTGCGACATAGGCTCAGTCGTCCCTACGGGACTCAGAGTGTATATCATATGATACCCAGCACGGTTCGGGAAATGCGCCCGAACCGTGCTGGGCTATTTTCATTCGTCCCATTCGGGACTTTCGGCACGGAGAGAGCCAGGAGACTCGCGCGGCCGAGGATATTGCCATCCATTAGAAACTAGAGTAAGCGACGTGAGATGTGCGAAACCTTCACGCGTGTTGGTGAGTGCCGACAGGCAGCGCGGAAATTACGGAGTCGGTGAATTCTTGGGTTGTGGCACGGCCGCCTAGGTCGCGAGTGATGTGCTTGCCTTCGCGGTAGACGCGATTGAGGGCGGCTTCGATGCGGCGTGCGGCGGGGCGTTCGCCTAGATGATCTAGCATCATTATTCCGCTCATTAGCAGGGCAGTCGGATTGGCGAGACCCTTTCCAGCTATATCGGGGGCTGTGCCGTGGACGGCCTCGAACATGGCGGATTCGTCGCCGATGTTGCCGCTGGGAACCACGCCCAGGCCGCCAACCAGACCTGCCGCCAGGTCGCTCATCACATCGCCGTAGAGGTTGGGCAGCAAGAGCATATCGAACTGCTGCGGATCTAGGACCATTTGCATGCAGGCGTTGTCTACGATGAGCTCTTTGTACTCGATGTCTTTGTAGCGCTCCGCGACGGCGCGGACAGATTTGAGAAAGAGGCCGTCGCTCAGCTTCATTATATTAGCTTTGTGGATGGCGTGAATCTTTTTGCGGCCGCTCTTCTTGGCGTACTCGAAGGCGAAGCGTGCGATGCGCGTGGAAGCGCGCTCGGTGATGATTTTCAGGCTTTCGACAACACCGGGAACGACTTCGTGCTCGAGGCCAGAATAGAGGTCTTCGGTATTTTCGCGGACGAGAACGATATCGACATTTTCAAAGCGCGACTTCACGCCTGGCAAGTTCTTGACCGGGCGGAGGTTGGCGTAAAGATCGAGCGTTTTGCGCAAGGCTACGTTCACGCTGGGGGCGCCGCCGGCGATGGCTGTACCGGTGGGGCCCTTTAGCGCAATGTGATTGCGGCGCACGGAGTCGATGGCGGCTTGGTTGACGAACTGGCCGGCTTCGGTGGCGCTGTCGGTGCGGGCGGAAAGCTCTTCCCAGTCGATCTGTACACCGGCGGCGTCGATGACGCGCCTGGTGGCGGCAGCGACTTCCGGGCCGATGCCTTCGCCGGGAAGCAAAGTGACTTTGTGTCGCATGGTCGCATCGTATTGTATGCGATGGACTTATGCTTGTCGAAAGTCGTTAGTGCAGAGGTGCTCGAAAAGAACGGTCCTTTGTGCGGAGGAAATAAGGTTCTGTTATAATAGGGATGTATATTGCTGGTGGCTTGGGGCCGCTGGCGGAGGCGAAAGGAATTATGATCAGTTTGACGCCCGTTGCAAGCACCAAAGTGAAGGAAATCATGCAGATGCAGAGCCCGGTGCCGGTGGCGCTGCGCGTTGCCGTGGTTGGCGGCGGCTGTTCTGGTTTTCAATACCATATGGCGTTTGAAAATCAGACCAATGAGACGGATGAGTTGTTGGATTTTAATGGGTTGAAAGTGGCTGTCGACCAGATGAGCTCGATGTACCTGGAAGGCGTGGAGATCGACTACATCGAAACGGTCGAGGGCGCGGGATTCAAGTTCAATAACCCCAACGTGAAGAGCACCTGCGGCTGCGGCAGCTCATTCAGCGTTTAATTTGTGATTGCCGGGGCGGTTTGCTTCGGCTGAGGATTTCCGGGCTCCTGGACAAAACGTTCAGGAGCCTTTTTTATGCCGACCCATTTGGTGCCAAGGGCTTATGCCAAAGGGCGCAGCGGAGTGGGATGCTAGATATCAGGCTGTAGCGGAGGAGCCTCCGGCAGAACCTGCGGGTTTTGTGCGGGAGCTGCTGCCGTTGCTGCCGGCAGGTCCGGCTTTAGACTTGGCTTGCGGTATGGGGCGGCACACGCTGCTGCTTGCTTCGCGTCACCAGCCGGTGACCGCGGTGGATTCGTCGGAGGTGGCGCTGGGGATTCTCGAGCGGCGCGCGGAGGCTTTGGATTACGAGGTCTCGCGCGTAAAGCGCTTGTCGGGGCAGTTGCCGCAGAGTACGAATCGGCGACAGGGAATTCAGTTGTGGCAGGCAGATCTCGAAGAAGTGGATTTGCCCGGGCACGTGTTTTCGTTGGTGATCTGCGTGAATTATTTGCAGCGATCGCTTTTCGTGCAGATGGAACGGGCGTTGATTCCCGGCGGCGTGCTGCTGTTTGAGACTTACACGGTGGCGCAGCTCGATTTCGCGGGTGGTCCGCGGAATGCGAATTATCTTTTGGAACGCGGAGAGTTGCGGACCGCGTTCTCGGGATTGCGCAATTTGTTTTATCGCGAATTGCGGGCTGGGAAGGGAATTGCGAGTTTGATTGCGGTGAAGGCTTCCGGTTAGTTGGTGCAATTGCAATCTTGACGATGCGAACTTATTCTAAAGAGCCGGCATGAAGATAGCTCTCGCGCAGTTTAATCCCACGATTGGCGATTTCGCGGGCAATTCCGCGCGCATTCTGGATTTGGCCTCGCAGGCGCAAACGCGCGGCGCAAAGCTTGCCGTGTTTTCCGAACTTTGCCTGTGCGGGTATTTGCCGCTGGACCTGCTGGAACGTCCTGCATTTATCGATCGCAATTTAAAGGAGTTGAAGGCATTGGCAGGGAAGTTGCCGCTGCCCGCGATTGTCGGCTACGCGGGACGCGTGAAGAACGGCTCAGGGAAATCGATTGCTAACAAGGCGGCTCTGCTGTGCGGGGGCCGCATCGTTTTTGAGCAGAGCAAGATGCTGCTGCCGACCTACGACGTTTTTGACGAATCGCGCTACTTCCAACCTGCGGAAAAGCAATCGACTTACGATTTTGGCCACGAACTTTTGGGCATCACGATCTGCGAAGACGTGTGGAACGACAAGAATTTCTGGGCCAATCTGCGTTACGAGCGCGATCCGGTGACGGAACTTGTCGCGCAGGGAACTACCCTGCTGCTGAATATTTCGGCTTCTCCTTACACGATCAACAAACGCACGCTGCGGCTGGAAATGCTGCGGTCGATCGCCATGACGCATAAGCGGCCGATAATTTATGTCAACCAGGTGGGCGGCGACGACAGCCTGATTTTCGATGGCGCGAGCATGGCGGTAACCGCGGATGGCCGGGTCGCGGCGCAGGCGCTGGCGTTCGAGGAAGACCTGGTCCTTTTCGATACGGAAACTGGAGAAGGCGAATTTCATCCGCAGCCGCCGGAAGAGATTGAATACGCTTATCGCGCGCTGGTGGTGGGCACACGGGACTACGTTTCCAAATGCGGATTCAAAAAAGTGCTGGTCGGGCTGAGCGGCGGCATTGATTCCGCGGTAGTCGCATCGATCGCGGTGGACGCGCTCGGCGCCGAGAATGTGCAGGGCGTGTCGATGCCCGGACCGTTTTCCAGCGAGGGCAGCAAGCAGGATGCGAAGGCGCTGGCGAAGAATCTGGGCATCGGCCTGGTGACCATTCCGATCAGCGAGGTGTTTGATTCTTATCGCAAGGCGCTGGCTCCGGCGTTCGGCACGCGTGCTCCGGACGTGGCGGAGGAAAATATTCAGGCGCGCATTCGCGGAAATTATTTGATGGCGCTGTCGAATAAATTTGGGTCGATGCTGCTCAGCACGGGAAACAAATCGGAATTGGCTGTTGGCTATTGCACACTTTATGGCGACATGGCCGGGGGACTTGCGGTGATTTCCGATGTGCCGAAGCTGATGGTTTACGAGCTGGCCACTTGGATCAATCGCGAAAGGGAAGTCATTCCTAAGTCGACGATTGAGAAGGCGCCGTCGGCGGAGTTGCGGCCTAACCAGAAGGATGAGGACAGCTTGCCGGCGTATGACATCCTAGACCGCATCCTCAAGGCGTATATCGAGGATTTGCGCAGCCCGCAGGAGATTGCGGATAAGTACGGCTTCGATTTGAAGCTGGTGCGCGACATTGCCATGTTGGTGGACCGCAATGAATACAAGCGCAAGCAGGCGGCGCCGGGTTTGAAGATTACGTCGCGGGCTTTCGGGTTTGGGCGGCCGTTTCCGATTGCGCAGCGATTTGTACCGTAGCGACTTGCGAGGGCTAAGTGAAAAGATTTAACACAGAGGGCACAGAGGTCAGCGCACAGAGATCACGGAGAGGAATGTTGCCGGCGCTCGCTGCGTTGCTTGCTTGGGCTTGCTTGCCGATGGTGAGCCAGGGCCAGACGGCGGCATCGGCGTCACCGACCAGTAAGAGCGGAGCGCCGCCGACGGCGGGTCTCCAAAAACGTGTGGAGGCTTATCTACGACATCTCTACGCTTTTGGGCCGGACGTGCAGGTCACGGTGTCGGCACCCAAGGAGAGTGAAGTGCCGGGCTTGCTGGAAACAACAGTTGACGTGAAGGACGGTGAGAGTTCGCAGTCGGCAAAATTCTATCTGAGCAAAGACGGGAAGTACCTGGTGCGCGGGGAGGCTGCCGATCTATCCAAGGACCCCTTGGCGGAGACGCGGGCACGTATCGATATCAAGGATGCGCCATCGCTTGGCGACCCCAAGGCGGCGGTTACGCTGGTGGAGTTCTCCGACTTCGAGTGCCCCGTGTGCCGCAGCCTGCACGATGTTCTCCGCGGGACACTGCCGAATTATCCGCAGGTCCGGGTGGTGTTCAAGGATTTCCCGCTTGAGTCGCTGCATCCTTGGGCCCGGACGGCTGCGCTGGCCGGCCGCTGCGCTTACCAGCAAGACCCGAAGGCGTTCTGGAAGGTTTACGACGCGATCTATGACCAGCAGGAACTGATATCCGCGTCCAATGCCTGGTCGAAGATGACGGACTTTGCCGCCGAAGCGGGACTGAATCCCGATGCTTTCAAGGCGTGCATGGCCAGCCCTGAGGCGGGGGCGGCGATCGACGCCAGCCGAACGAACGGTCAGCAACTAGAGGTCGGCAGCACGCCGACCCTGTTTATCAACGGGCGGCGATTGGTTGGGGCCGATCCCAAGGCGCTCGAGCAGTACATTCAATACGAGCTCGCACAACAGAAACTCTCGAAAAACTAGGTCCGCCCGCACACTCCACACACATCGCACCGGCCAGCAGCCCGTCGCCAACAACGGCGGGGCAGAGTGATCCAGTTAATGTCAAACCCTTTATAAAGGTGAGGTTGTGGAAGGAGGATGGTGGCAGGTTTCTTAGTTAACATAATATAACTTATACGACGCGGTGTCAATAGCTTTCTTTGCGATATCCACAGGTTTTTCGATCCTGACGAACTGGAAGCTGAATGGGAGATCAAGAACATGATCCCGAACCTATCACAGACAGACTGCCTGGGTCATGGCTGCGCATGTTGCTCGTTGTGTTCCGGTGCCGCTCAAGGGTGGTGCCTCTCCTACGTCTGGGCTGCTGATTCTCGGATTTGTCTTGGGTTGTGGAGGGCTGAGAGGAGCCTGGCGCGGGGGGTGCGCCAGGCTCCTCTCAGCATTGGGAAGATCGTTTCGTGCTGGCTGCCGTAGGAGGCGACCAAAGATCCGAAGATCGCGCCGTCACCATCGGCCTCGTACTGTGGCTTCCATGAGGATCAAGGCCGGGTCCATCCAAGTTACCCGGACATATAAGACCGAGTCTGAAGTGTGGTGAACCTCTACGGGTGGGCTCTGGCGGCGATAGCTCCGGCGGCGGCGCCTATGGCTAGCCATTTGGCGTTGCGGGCTATTCGCTGGAGCAGGCTCCCTCCCTTGGCGACGCGGACGGCTTCGTTGCGCTCGCGGGTCAAGACGGCGCTCTTGGCTTTCTCGTCGGTCAGGTCGGCTTGAGCTGCGGCTAGCTTGGCTTGGCAGGCCTTGCAGTCGAGCGTGAAGTCGTACAGGGGCTTTAGATCGGCTGCGGGGATTACGGCGCTTGCTTCGGCAAGCTTGGGAGGCTCCTTTGCGTTGATATGGCTGGCTGAATCTAAACCCTCAGGGGCAAAAGGCGCCCCTGAGCTACAGGGTGGCGCGGACGGCTTGGGGGTCGGTTGCTTCTTGGTGCTCGGAGTAGGGATTC
>Ga0210409_10008111_pt1 | contig 10733 bp, 9 predicted proteins | sample IncBWH17MmetaG_FD_161649 | JGI IMG/M metagenome (GOLD analysis project Ga0210409, IMG submission 161649) | Forest soil microbial communities from Barre Woods Harvard Forest LTER site, Petersham, Massachusetts, United States - Inc-BW-H-17-M | ecosystem: Environmental > Terrestrial > Soil >...
AGCACACGCGATCGTTTCGTTTGTGTCCAGCAATCAGACGCGTCCACTTGGATTCGCGACGGGTGTTGACCTCCGCGTCCTCGGATTCACCGTCGCGGTTTCCCTTCTCACCGGGATTCTTTTCGGCATCGCTCCCACGTTTCGCGGTGCGCGCGTCGATTTGACGCCCGCGCTGAAGGAAGGCGAGCGAAGCTCAGGTAGTTCAGGACACGCAGGCAGAAAATGGTTCAGCATAGGCAATGCGCTGGTGGTGGCGCAGGTCGCCCTGGCGATCGTGGTGCTGGTGGGCGCCGGACTGTTGGTGCGTACGCTGCAGAACTTGCGCAGCATCGACGTTGGATTCGATTCGCACAACATCCTGATTTTCGGAATCGACCCGACGCTGATCGGCTACAAAGGCGCGCAGGTGGACGCATTCTACCGCGACTTGCAGGGCCGGCTCTCTGAAACGCCCGGCGTGAAGTCGGCTAGCTACTCGATGATGCCGCTCTTGAGTAACGGAATGATGATGACCAGCTTCCACTGGCCGGGCACGCCGGAAGATCAAGATTCCGAAGCGGACATGCTCGGCGTCGGGCCGAATTTCTTCGAGACCCTGCACATTCCCTTTCTTACCGGCCGCGGATTCAATGCTTCCGATTTCAGGATCTCCGCTGCGAACATCGAAACGACGCCAACTTCGGCGCCGACACCGGTAATCGTCAATCAGGCCTTCGTCGAGAAATACCTCGGCAAGGAAAGTCCGCTCGGGAAACAATTCGGCGAATCGCCAGCAACCGCAGTCCGGCCAGCGAGCTCCGGCTACGAAATCATCGGCGTGGTGCGCGACGCAAAATACAGCAGCCTTCGGCGAGAGATTCACGCCATGATGTATATGCCGCAGAACTTCGGCGGGGCATCCTTTGAATTGCGGACGGCCGCCGATCCGCAGGCCATTCTTCCCGCGATACGCGAAGTCGTGGCGCAGGTAAGCACGAATTTGCCGCTCTTTGACGTGAAAACGGAATCGCAGCAAATCGACCGGTTGCTGTTTCAGGAGCGGCTGGTCGCCCGGCTATCCGGCTTTTTTGGTTTGCTGGCCTTGGTGCTGGCCTGTGTGGGTTTGTACGGCCTGCTTTCGTATGAAGTTTCGCGGCGCACTCGTGAAATCGGGATCCGCTTGGCCCTCGGCGCGCAACCGGGAAGCGTCTTGCAGTTGGTCTTGCGGCAGGGAATTGTGCTGGCGGTGGTTGGAGCCGCCGTGGGCATCGGCGTGGCGCTGGGCGTAACGCGCTACCTGGCCTCGACGCTCTACGACGTCCACGCCAACGATCCGCTAACCCTAATCGGCGTCGCGGTCCTGCTGACGCTGGTGGCGCTCGCCGCCTGCTACATACCAGCTCGCCGCGCCATGCGTGTCGATCCACTAGTGGCCTTGCGTTACGAGTAGTCCTTGCTCCCGGTCTCTGCATGGTTACTTTTTCACCCCAACCTCGTTGCAACTCTCCGCGTTTGAACGACTTAGCAAGCCGTTCGAACGAGTACCTTACAAGTAAAAGATTTTTCTTGACAACCTTCCTGTTTCATGCTATATAAAGACGTGAAGATCGCGCTCCAGCCCGTTCCGCTCCAGACTCCTTTACTTCCTTTACTTCCTCTACTTCCTCTACCTCCTCTATCTCCTTTGCTTTCACACTGTTACAAACTCTTTGCCGTCGCCAAATCACTCAACTCCCTTGTTTTCAATCAATTCCACACTCTTGTGGCAAATCACCCGGGGTGGGGTGTCCCTTCCGGCTCCAAGCTTCCCGCTTCAAGCCTCCAGACCGAACCTCCCGCCCCCAGAACAGGACAAAACCATGCAAGCTCAATCACCCAGCAGTCAAGCTAGTACCGCTCGTTGTCAACATCGCACAGCAGCCGGACGGCAATGCCGCTCCCTAGCGAGCGACCCTTCCTCCGAGCTCTGCCCTCACCACGCGGCAACCGCTCGTGAGCAGGACTTTCGCGAGGTGCTCACTCGTGATGCATTCGATTTCCAAAGGCCTCAAGGCGTCAACAACTCCCTCGGTGCCCTCTACAATCTCGTCGCCGAAGGACGCATCTCCCCACGCCGCGCCTCAGTCCTCGTTCACATCAGCAGCCTCCTACTGCGCACCCTCCCCGCCATCGACTACGACAACGAGCATTACACCTATGACGATGAGGAAACGGAAGAGCAAGCCGTAGCCGAATCCGCCGCAAATCCAGCACCGCAACCCGTTCCACCGGGAAAGGAGCCGCTACCCAAAACGGCCGAGGAATTCGCCGCCGCCGTCCTCGACCGCAAACCCAACTGATACCAGCGGCCCGCAGCGATGCCATCCGCGCCGGCTGGCGCCACAAACATGGGCGCCTCGCACCCCGTCTTGCGCACTCGCCGACCGGTAACATACACTGTCAGCGTCGATTGCATACCGCCCTGCCAGCCTGGCTTGAAGTTCCCACCTCACGCCGTCCGGTTGGCTTCGCCGCATGCGGGTAGCTGCGGCTCACAAGCGGTGACCTGTCATCGGCACTAGCTTTCACGCGCTATCTGCGGCGCTCGCTGCCTGCTCGCAGAAGGAGCATCGTGGGGACTCCACTCGAAAATTGGGTTGATGAAGCTGCCCGGCTCACCAAGCCCGACCGCGTCGTGTATTGCGACGGCTCCACGGCGGAAAACGAACGCATCATTACCGAAATGCTTCGCGCCGGCGATTCCGAAACGCTCAACGAAAAAACCTACCCAGACTGTTATTTGCATCGCAGCAGTCCCAATGACGTCGCCCGCACCGAGCACTTGACGTTCATCTGCACGCCGGACAAAGACGATGCCGGCCCCACCAACAACTGGATGGACCCCGGCGCCGCCAAACACAAAATCGGCGCGCTCTTTGACGGCGCCATGCGCGGCCGCACCATGTACGTCGTGCCCTACATCATGGGCCCGGCGAATTCTCCCATCAGCAAAGCCGGAGTCGAAGTCACTGACAGCCCTTACGTCGTCGCCAACATGCGCATCATGTCGCGCATGGGTAAAGTCGCTCTGGACCGCATCGGCTCTTCTTCCGATTTCGTTCCGGGCTTGCACTCCCTCGGTGATCTGGACCCTATGCGCCGCTACATCGCGCATTTTCCCGAGGAAAAGCTGATCTGGAGCGTAGGTTCCGGCTACGGCGGCAACGCGCTGCTAGGCAAGAAATGCTTTGCGTTGCGCATCGCCAGCTATATGGCGCGCGAAGAAGGCTGGATGGCTGAACACATGCTCATCCTCGGCCTCGAGTCGCCGGGCGGCAAAGTCACGTATATGGGAGCAGCTTTCCCCAGCGCGTGTGGCAAAACCAATCTGGCCATGATGGTTTCCACTCTGCAGGACCAGGGGTACCGCGTCTGGACCGTCGGCGACGACATCGCCTGGATGCAAATCGCCGGCGACGGCTATCTGCACGCCATCAATCCGGAAGCCGGCTTCTTCGGCGTGGCGCCCGGGACCGGCATGCTCACCAATCCCAATGTCATGGGCGCACTGCACAAAAACACGATCTTCACAAATGTGGCGATGACGTCGGACCGCGAACCCTGGTGGGAAGGCATCGGCAGCCCGCCGCCTGCCGGGCTCATCAACTGGAAAAACGAAAAGTGGGACACCTCCAAGGGACCGGCGGCGCATCCCAATGCGCGCTACACCGTCCCCGCGCGGCAATCTCCGTCCATTTCGCCAAAGTGGGAGGCGCCGGAAGGCGTGCCCATTTCCGCGTTCATTTTTGGCGGACGCCGCGCGCGGGTCGCGCCTCTGGTCTACGAATCGTTCGACTGGCAGCACGGTGTCTTCGTCGGCGCCAACATGGCCAGCGAAACGACCGCGGCGGCGACCGGAAACGTCGGCATCGTCCGCCGCGATCCCATGGCCATGCTGCCGTTCTGCGGATACAACATGGCCGACTATTTCCGCCACTGGCTGGAAATGGGCAAGCGCATCCCACACCCGCCTAAGATTTTCCACGTGAATTGGTTCCGGCGCGGCGCCGACGGAAAATTCCTGTGGCCGGGCTATGGCGAAAATGTCCGCGTGTTGAAGTGGATTCTCGAACGCGTGGAGGGCAGCGGCGCAGCAGAAGAAACCGCTGTGGGATTCGTGCCCGCGCGCAACGCGCTTACGCTCGACGGCCTGCAAATCTCGCCGGAAACGCTTGAGGAACTTCTGAGCCTCAACCCCGAAGATTGGGAAGATGATCTCGCCGACAGCAAGCAGTTCTTCGACAAGTTCGGCAGCCGTCTTCCCCGGGAACTCCGCGAGGAACACGAAAAATTCTCGCGCCGCCTCAGCACCAAAGGCGCTTCGTTGGCTCGTTCCGGTTAAACGGGGAATTATGCATCTTTGTGAAGCGCAATTTTCCGCGGAGCTTCCGCTAACTAAAGGATCGATTCTATTTCCGCATCGATGGCAACGTGCGTCGCGGGAAAGCCGTTGATCGAAAACTGCGTACCGGCGTCCTGGGAAAAATGGAAGAAGCGCGAGATGTGATAGTCCTCGTCGAAACTGGAGAACAACTGTTCGGTTTCCACGGGGGAAAGTGCAAACGAAGAAAGGGCCACGGGAATGCCGAAACCGCCCGCGGCGGAAAGATAGCGATCGACTAGTGCGCGCAACGGCATCATCGGCGCGTGGCGAGTTGCATCGGAAGGCATGGCATCATCGGCCGGCAGATTTTCGGAGAGAAGTGTACACCCAAAAAAGTCCGGCCCGGCGGCGCGAACGCGCAGTGCCGTTTGGCGATGCTGGGTGGATTGGATAAGATAGTGGCCTCGAATCCACATCGATCGGAGGAAAGAACATGGCGATAGCAGTGGGACAAACGGCGCCGGATTTCGCGCTGCAGAACCAGGACAAGAAGGAAGTGAAGCTTTCCGATTTCGCGGGCAAGAAAAACGTGGTGCTGGTGTGGTATCCGCTGGACTGGAGCCCGACCTGCACGAACGAACATGTTTGCTTCGTCAACGACATGCGGTCGTTCGACCAGCTCGATGCGGAAGTGCTGGGCGTCAGCGTGGACAGCACGTGGTCGCACAAAGCGTTCGCCGACAAGATGGGCATCAAGTACTCGTTGCTCGCGGATTTTCATCCCAAGGGCGCGATGAGCGAAAAATACGGCGTGTATCTCGCCGACAAGGGCATCACCGGGCGCGCCATCGCCATCGTGAACAAGCAAGGGAAAGTGGCGTGGTTCAAGAATTACGACATTCCCGTGGTGCCGGACGTGAAAGAAGTGGCCTCCGCGTTGAGCCAAGTGAAAGCAGCAAGCGCTTAAACGGCGGGCTTATCTCCCGATGGCCGCCGCGCGCCGCGCCCCTCGCTCTCACGCGGTCGCAATCGCCGCCCGCAGCATTGGGCTGACCAACCAAAGCGCCAGAACGAGCAGCCCTCCGGCAATCAAAGCAATGCGCATCGGGTTTGGCCGCAGCGCGGAATACGCCGCCGCCAATCCCGGCACGACGATGAAGAACCAGCGCGCTCCGAGCACAGCCCAAGTAAAATAATCCGCCGGCAGCAACGTGGACAGCCACTGCAGGCCAGCGGCCAAGGGCAATCCCGGAAATCGCAGAAGGTAGCTCAGCGTCACGCAGGCCAGTAGAAACACGGCCCAGAGATCCTTTTTCACCGGACTCTTCCCATTCGAAATAAAATCCTCAGGAGGAAGGCCAGCGGCGCGGACTTCAAACGGCGGCGGTTCTTCCGGCAAGAGTCTCGCCCATGCGTACGCCAAAGGCGCCGCGGCCGCGATCAGCAGCGCGGCAAGCGCCAGCAGAGCCAGGCGATGATCGATCAAGGCAATCGCGAGCATGTATCGTGAGCGGCAGCGCGATTTGTGCCGCTCATTTTATTTTGCGCCGAAATCGTTGCGCACGACAGCGCCATTCTTCATCACAAACTTCACGGATTCCAGCACGCGAACGTCGGAGAGCGGATCGCCGCTGACCGCGATGATATCCGCGGAGTGGTCGGGCTCCAGCACACCCACTTTGCCGGACCAGCCCATCAGATCGGCGGCGCGAATCGTGGCGGCTTGAATGGCATCGATCGGTTTCATCCCCCACTCCACCATTTTGCCGAATTGCCTGGCGTTGTCGCCGTGCGGATACACTCCGGAGTCCGTGCCGAAAGCGATTTTCGCGCCGGACTGAAACGCGTGGCGGAAATTCTCCCGCTGCAAGCGACCGATTTTCTTTTCCTTCTCGATGGATTCCGGCAACATCCCGGCCTTCGCGCCTTCCTGGAGAATGAAATCGTCGTTGTAAATATCGAACACCAGGTACGTGCCGTGCTGCTTGGCCAGCGCGATCCCTTCATCGTCGATCAAGCTGCTGTGCTCGATCGAGTCGATGCCGGCGCGAATCGCGTCCTTGATGGATTGCGTGCCGTGGGCGTGCGCGGCGACTTTGCGCCCCAACTTATGCGCTTCCTCGGCGATGGCCTGCATCTCCTCCAGCGTGTATTGCGGAGTCCCCGGCTGGTCGCCTTTGCTCAGCACGCCGCCTGAAGCGCAAATCTTGATCAAGTCCGCGCCGTACTTGATTGTCTCGCGCACCTTCGCGCGCGCGGCCCACGGGCCATCCGCTACGCCCTCCGCGGTGTGGTGATACTCGAACGGGAGAAGATTGTCGTCGCAGTGGCCCCCGGTTATCCCCAACGGCGGCCCGGAAACGAGCATGCGCGGGCCTTCGATATCTCCGGCGTCGATGCCGTCTCGCAGGGCCACATCCGTGTAGCCGCTCGCACCGACATTGCGCACGGTGGTAAAGCCCGCGCGCAAGGTGAGCCGCGCATTCTTGGCGCCGATGATGGCTTCGCGCGGAACGGAAATGGCGAGTCCTTGATAGCCGTTGTTGGTGGGATCTCCGGTGAGGTGCGTGTGCACATCGATCAAACCTGGCAGGCACGTCGCGTTCGACAAATCGACCGGCGCAGTTCCTCCGGGCGCCAAAGTGGATGCCGCCGGACCCGCCGCGGTGATCGTCCCATTCGCATCGAACACGATCATCTGGTCCGTGAGCATCCGTCCGGACCGCACATCCAGCAGCTTGCCGCAGCGCACCGCTCCCGGAGCGGCAAAAACTAACGGCGCGGCCACCATAATGGCGAGCACACAAAAAAGTATCAACAGAATCCTACCCATCCATCCTCCCTCGGTTCTTATAGGTCTATCGCAGAGCCTTGCAGCATACATCCAAGCGCAGGGCGTTGGAAAACCGCAAAGCGCCCGCTCTCTCGCGACATCGGATAGAATGCGCGGCATGAAAAACAACTGTCGATTCGCAGTTTGCATTTTGCTGGTCTTACTGACATGGCGAACTCCTACCGCGAGTGCGCAAACTGCTCCGGCGCAGGGCGCGCAGCAATTCGCGGCGTTTGGCGATCTGAAATTGCAAAGCGGCAGCGTGATTCAGGATTTTCATATCGGCTATCGCACACTCGGCAAACTCGATGCCGCGAAGTCCAACGCCATCCTGTGGCCTACCTGGCTGGGCGGCAAAAGCGAGGATCTGCTGCAATTTCTCGGGCCAGGGAAGGTCGTCGATACCACGAGTTATTTTGTTGTGCTCGTCGACGCCATCGGGGACGGCGTATCGTCCTCGCCGTCAAACAGCAGCAAGCAGCCGCTCATGAAGTTTCCAGTGTTCACGATTCGAGACATGGTCGATGCCGAGCATCGTCTCCTTACCGACGTGCTGCACATTTCGCATCTCCACGCGGTCATGGGCATTTCCATGGGCGGGATGCAAACGTTCGAATGGGCCGTCGCGTATCCCGATTTCATGGACCTCGCCATTCCTATGGCTGGCTCGCCGCAGTCCACGTCGTTTGACAAGCTGCTTTGGGCGGCGGAAATTGACGCCATCGAACTCGATCCCGCCTGGAACCACGGCAATCCTACCGGGCCCCTTGCGCGCGGATTCGCCGTTTCCGAGGAGATCGACCAGATGACCCTGACCTCGCCCGCCTATCGAGTCGCCCACACGACTCCGAAGGATTTCGATGCATTTCTTGCGGACCTCAAGAAGCGCGCGGTGGGCGACGGTGGCGTAGCGAGCAATCAAATCCGCCAGCGTGAGGCGATCATTTCACTCGACATTCCCGGCGAGTTGGGCTTGACGTTGGCAGAGTCAGCTAAAAAGGTGCGCGCCAAACTCCTTGTGGTCCTCTCGCCGCAAGATCATCACGTGAATCCGATTCCCGCGCGAGAGTTTGCGGACGCGATCGCCGCGCCCATTGTGACTCTGGATTCGACGTGCGGACACATCAGCCTCGCTTGCATCTCGGTGGGGCTGATCGTCGCGAAGTTTCTGGCCGACCCCGCCTCGGTTCACAGTCAAACGCTGCACGATGGGGTCAACCACTGAAACTCTGGAAAGCGCAGGCTAACGCCTGCTGTCTTGCTTGCGGTTTACATCTTGCCTAGCTGGGGCGCAGCAGTGCTGCGCCCTTACGTGCTCACTTGGCGTTGTTGTTGCAGGGGCGCAGCAGTGCTGCGCCCCTACGTGCTCACTTGGCGTTGTTGTTGGTCGCGAAGGAGCGAATCAGCAAGACCAGCTCCCAGCGCTGATCCTCGGTGAGCTTGTTCTTGAACACCGGCATGGGTTTCTTGCCCTCGCTGATTTTGTAAAACAGCTCGCCGTCGGTGGCCTCGCTCATGCGCTTGTTGTCAGTAAAATCCATTGGCGCGGGATCGTAACGGCTGGCGTCGGGGCCGTCGCCTTTACCGGTATCCCCATGGCAATGCGCGCATTTATCCGCATACACTTCGCGCGCCGATTTCAAGGCCGGAGCCGAGGCCTGCAGAGGATTTTTCAGTTGCTTCGCTTCTTCAGGGACCGGCCAGGACCACGGAGCTTTGTTGACGACGGAATAGATAATGGCCGCAGCAACGATGGCGAGCACGAGCAGAAACATAGCCCTGGGCAACGCGCGATTCCGTTTTGCCGGAGTAGTCATTGTGCGGGGAAAGTTTCGCACATTCGCGGGCCGCGAGACAGGTGGCATGCGGCCTTAACCGCGGAAGATGAACCAGAGGAGTTCGCCGTTAAAGAAGAGGATGAGCCCAGCCACGGCCCAGGCCACCACCTGCGTCACCCGCGAGTTCACCAGGGTGCCCATCTTCGCGGGGTCGCCAGTGAACTGAATCAGCGGAATGATGGCAAAAGGCAATTGAAAGCTGAGAATCACCTGGCTCAGCACGATCAGTGCCGTGACTTTGCCCTCACCTGCAAATCCGATCACCAGGACCGCGGGAGTGATCGCCAGCGTACGCGTGATTAGCCGGCGCAGCCAAGGCTTGAGGCGAATGTTCAGGAAACCTTCCATCACAATCTGCCCGGCCAGTGTGCCGGTGAGCGTGGAGTTTTGTCCGGAAGCGAGCAGCGCGCAGGCGAAGACCGTGCTGGCCAGGCTCACACCAAGCACGGGACTCAGCAATTTGTAAGCGTCCGCAATTTCCGCGACGTTGTGCAGGCCGCGAGTGTGAAAGGCCGCGGCGCCCAGGATGAGAATCGCGGCGTTCACGAAGAGGGCGAAAAACAGCGCCAGCGTGGAATCGAACACCGCATAGTGCAGCGCTTCGCGGCGATGAGCGACGGAGATGCCGAAGGCGCGCGTCTGCACGATGCTGGAGTGCAGATACAGATTGTGCGGCATCACGGTGGCCCCGAGAATCCCGATGGCGATGTAGAGCATCTCGCGGTTGCGGACAATCTCCCCGCGGGGAATCAGTCCCTGCACGGCTTCGCGCCACAGCGGCTGGGCGAAGAAAATCTCGTAAGCAAAGCAGGCCGCGATGGTGACGATGAGGGTCACGACAAAAGCTTCAATCAAGCGGAAGCCGCGCCCCTGCATGGCCAGCACGATGAGCACATCCAACGCGGTGATGAGCACGCCGGCCAGCAACGGCAACCCAAACAGCAGCTTCAGCGCCACCGCGGAACCCAGTACCTCGGCAAGGTCGCACGCCGCTATGGCGATCTCGCACAAAACCCACAAGACCATCGACGTGCGCTTCGAATAATGATCGCGGCAGGCCTGCGCCAAGTCGCGCCCGGTGGCGATGCCCAGTTTTGCGGAGAGCGCTTGCAGGAACATCGCCATCAAACTGCTCATCACGATGACGCTCAACAGGGTGTATCCGAACTTCGAGCCACCCTGAATGTCCGTGGCCCAGTTGCCCGGGTCCATGTAGCCCACGGCCACCAGGTAGCCGGGGCCGGCAAAGGCCAGGATTTTGCGGATCCAGGAAGCGCCGGAGCTGAACGCCACAGTTCGGTGGGCTTCCGGTAAAGACGGCAAACCGGCGGCGCGCGGACGGAAAGTTCCGGCGGGGTAACTGGTGGGAGCCTCCGAGCTGGAGGCGATTTCCTTCTCGACTTCGCTCGGTACGATAGGGGTCATGTCTGACGTTAACTGTGTTAAATACGACTCATAAACTATACTTAATGCCGGGCGGTTGTCAATGGGACTTGGCGAATGATTTTCGTGTACCGCAACAAATCTGGCAGACCGGCGATTCCGGCCAGGCCGCCTTACGGCGCGGCTGCCTCCGCTGTGGTACCTTGAAGAGGCGCGCAACGCAGCGACCAAACAGAGAGGCTCACGCGATGGACCAACAGCAGCCGGTGCAAGGGCAGGTACAGATCAAGGCGGACGAGAAGGAACTGCAGGGCGAGTACAGCAATCTGGTGATGAT
>Ga0210409_10008112_pt1 | contig 10732 bp, 7 predicted proteins | sample IncBWH17MmetaG_FD_161649 | JGI IMG/M metagenome (GOLD analysis project Ga0210409, IMG submission 161649) | Forest soil microbial communities from Barre Woods Harvard Forest LTER site, Petersham, Massachusetts, United States - Inc-BW-H-17-M | ecosystem: Environmental > Terrestrial > Soil >...
ACGTGAACCGCGGAATCGGAGGTCAAACAACACCGCAAATGCTGGTGCGAATGTTTCCAGACGTGATCGACCTGAAACCGGCAGCTATCGTAATTCTGGCAGGGACGAACGACATTGCCCAGAACACGGGTCCGGAAACGGCCACGATGGTCCAGGAAAACTTGATGGCCATGACCGAGCTTGCCCAAAAGCACGGCATCAAGGTAATCCTTTGCTCGGTGACGCCCATAAGCGATTACGCGATGATGCCGCCCGACTGGAACCCTCCGCCGCCACCAGGGGCCACTCACCCCAAGCTCATACAGAGCGTCCAGCGTCCACCGGCTCAAATCCTGCAACTGAACAACTGGATGAAGAGTTACGCAGCCAGCGTCGGAGCGGTTTACGCGGATTATTTCTCGGCGGTGGTGGATGGCAGCGGCATGCTTAAGGAAGGCCTCTCCCACGACGGTCTCCATCCAAACACACAGGGCTACGCCCTGATGGTTCCTGTGGTGGAGGCAGCGATTCAGAAGACTCTGAAGTAGGGGTCGCTTCGTGTTGCACTGCACCAACTATTTCTCGGATCACGACCTGTGCTTCCTTAGTGCACGAAATTCCCGCCGACGAGGACAATCTCCCCGGCGTCGGTGTTGAAGGCCAAACCACTCTGCCCCCATCGAATCAGCCGGAGCGGGTTCCCAGCGACATTTGAAATGATGATCGAACTGATTGGAGCCAACGTGCTCAAATTGAATGAGTAAATTGTGACCGACGAGGATCCGGTCTGGACGGCAAAGAAGCCGAGATTCAAATTCGAGTCCGGAGCCATAATGCGACCCGCAAAGCCTCTGACCGGGAAGGTCCCGAGCGAGGCTCCGGTCGATGGATTCACAACGTGCCCTTCGTCAGAATAAATCAGCTTGTTCCCGCCATCGAAGTGAATCCTTTTGCCAAAGCTGGAAAACGTATTTGGATAATCGCTTGCGAGCGCCACGCCAGCTGAATTTACCGATAGTGCGTAAAAGTCAAACCCTGTGTCTTCGTAGTTGGCTGCGTAAAGCGTAGTCGCATCCGAACCCCATTGAAGCGAATCGTACAATACGCCCCCGCCGAACATGAAACCTGGGGCAACTGCGGGTCTCATTGCAGCGTCATCAAAAATACCTATTCCGCCCTCCGCGACGGGACTGACGTTGAATGCCCCCAATGTGACGGCCGTCGTGTGCGGAGCCCCTGGCGGCACCTGCAAATCCAGAGCGAAAAGGGGCCCATCAAATGGCTTTGCGCCGAGTGACCAATGGATATCTGTCGTCAAGCTTGGCAAGGTAAACCGCTGCACGGAGGAAGATCCGTCAATTCCGGCATAGAGAAACTGACCGTCGTCAGAAATCGCTATGACGTTCGGATTGCTCCCTGCGTACTGTTCCCCGACAATTTGCGCCGTACTCGGATCGAGGACGGCGATAGTGTTCCCGCTGGGGCTCGCGTTCGGCACGGAGAGATAGAACAACTGGTCAAAGGGATCGAACACGATGTCATTGGAGGCCTGATTCACAATTTGTACCGCGAAGCCAGTTCCCACTGAGCTAATCCCTCCGCTGGCACCAATGAAGAGAGTCCAGCTGCTCGAAGTCCCACCACTGCCTGTTGGGTTCGCGACTGTGATGCTCGCGGCACCCGGACTGAGGATGTCGCCTGCCGGGACCGCCGCTTGCAACTGGGTGCTCGAAACAAAGGTGGTAGCCAGCGCAGTTCCATTGAATTTGACGAGCGCGGCTGGATCAAACTGCGTACCCGTCACTGTCAACAGGAAGGCGGGACTGCCAGCAATCGCTGAACTAGGAAACAAGGAAACTATTGTTGGAGCGTTCGGCAATGGAGTTGGCGGAATTGCCGGGTTCGGCGGAGGCGTCGCGATGAATGCCGGCGCCGGGCCGACAAAGCTTCCTCCGACCAAAAAGACTTGGCCGACTCCGCTGGCGCCTGTACTGATGAATGCGAGGCCATCTTGTCCCCATCGAATCAGGTGGGTTAACGTCCCTGTGGCGCCGGGAACTGGTACAGAAGCTATCGGCGTGAAATGGGCAAGGTCGAACGACTGAATGGTTGCCCCGCTGCCCGAGCCACCGCTGAGGAAGAAGACAGTGTTCAAACTTGAATCCACAACCATAGGGCCTACGGCATTGAAGTTTCCGACTGGGAGACCGGTGGAGGGATTGATTACATGGCCCTCCTCCGCATAGATGAGATTGGTGCCGGCATCGAAGTGAATTTTGTCCATGAAGCCGCGAAACACGTATTGGAAATCCTGATTCGGAGTGACGCCGGCAGAGTTGACCGCTAATGTGTAGAAGTCAAAGCCGGTACTTTCATTGTTGGATGCGTAGAGTGCAGTGGCATCCGCCCCCCATTGGATCGAGCCGAACAAAGAGAATGGTCCTGGCGCCTTGAGCGTCCTCGGAGTGGCGTCATCGAAGATAGATATTCCGCCTTGTGCCACGGGGCTAACGCCGCTATTGCCAAGCGCAACCGCGGTGGTATGCGGAGCGCGTGGCGCGACCTGTAGGTCCAACGCAAAATACGGGCCCAATGTACCTGAGCCAAGCGCGTAGCTGATATCCGGCGCGGGCCCGGGCAGAATGAATCGCTCGACGGACGCTGACCCGTCGATTCCCGCATATAGAAACTGGCTGTCGTCGGATATGGCCAGCACATTCGGATTAATTCCCACCGGCTGAGCTGACGTTATCGCGGCAATCGCGGGATCAAGGACGGCAATCGTATTTGGATTGTTAAAGGCCATACTCGGGACAGAAAGATAAAACACTTGATTCGTCGGATCGTAGACAATGTCCTGGGCTACTTGATTCACTGCCAGCACCGCGAGATTGTTTCCCCCGCTTGTGCCAATAAAAAATGTTGAGGGACTCGATACCGCCCCGCCCAGCCCAGGGTTGGAAACAGTGACCTTTGTAACGCCCGCACTGGCAATATCCGCAGCCGTAATCGTTCCCTGCAATTGGGTGCTCGAAAGAAACGCAGTCGTCCGTGCATTCCCGTTCCACTGAATCACCGACGAGGGCAGGAAGTTTGTTCCATTCACCGTCAGGGTGAACGCTCCGTTCCCCGCTACCGCTGAACTCGGATTCAAACTGGCGATGGTGGGCGGGGGAACTGTGACTGTAAAGGTCAAGCCGTTACTCGCCACTCCCTCGACGGTGACCACTACGATTCCTGTGCTGGCCCCGGCTGGAACGGGCGCGACGATAGTTGTGGCGCTCCAACTGGACGGAGTTGCTGCTGTTCCGTTGAATGAGACTGTGCTCGTGCCCTGCGATGAGCCAAAACTTGTGCCGTTGATTGTGACTGAAGTGCCTGCAATCCCAAAGGTGGGGCTTACCGCGGCGATCGTCGGGCCGGTGAGTCCGGCGTTGCCTGGCCTGAACGCGGCAAGCGCGGCGCCCCAATGGTCTGTCGCACCGAGGGTTGCGCTGGCGGAAGTAATTCCCGCTATAGCCTGAATCTGGTCTTCGGCAATCAGTTTGGTATTCGGTTCGGCCGGGACAGACTCTTCGATCTTGTAGCTCGGTCCTGCAGTGTAAGCAGCAGGTCCAGCAGTCATCGCTGCGCCGAGGAGCAAGTCACCGTTCATCGAAGTAGTGGCGCTGCCACTGTTCGGCGAAGTGTTAGTGCCTTGGGCTGCGATTACCGCGTCGAGAGAATTGGTTTGCGCAACGCCCGAGTACTCGAAAATGGCAAAGCGCAAGGTGTTCCCAGAGATGGAGTCCGCCACGGTGATTGTATTGGCGCCGCCCGCGATATTTTCCGCGTAGAAGACGCCAAGAGTGTCGCCGTTCGGCGTGTCCACGGTCACATTGAGCTGCGCGGCCGTTCGATAGGTGTTATGCAGTGAATCCGACACCGTAAAGATCTGACCGGACTTGCCAGCCCGCGCGACCACGGCAATCCAGTTCCCGGCGGTGTTAGTCGAGTTGAACGCAAGGGAAGACGAAGAAGAGGCGCCCGCGTCCTTGCTGCTGTGTTGAACGAGCGCAATCGGAGCAGGCGGTACGGTTACTGTGAAGTTTGAGCCGTTGCTAGCGAGGCCACCCACGGTAACAAGGACATTTCCGGTGGTTGCCCCATTGGGAACGGGCACGACGATGCTTGTCGCGTTCCAACTTGTCGGTGCTGCCGCGACACCCTTGAACGTCACGGTGCTGGCACCCAGCGCTGAACCAAAATTCGTTCCGGTGATCGTCACCGATGTTCCCACAAGCCCGAGAGGCGGACTTAGACTAGCTACTGTGGGCGGAGGAGGAGCTGTGACGGTAAAGCTCAGGCCGTCGCTGGGTTGACCGCCGACGGTGACGATGACGTTTCCAGTGGTCGCGGCCGGTGGGACCGGTACAGTTATGCTCGTGGCGTTCCAGACTGTCGGTATCGCCACAATTCCGTTGAACGTGACCGTGCTCGCTCCCTGTGTTGTGCCAAAGTTCGTGCCCGCGATCGTGACCGGAGTGCTTACGGGCCCGGATGTGGGGTTGAGGCTGTGTATGTTTGGCGCAGCGATTGTAACGGTGAAATTCAGGCCGTTGCTGGCTTGCCCGCCAACGGTAACAATAACGCTTCCGGTGGTTGCACCCGCAGGAACGGGAACAGTGATGGTTGTCGCGGCCCAAACCGTTGGAGTTGCAGCAGTTCCGTTGAAAGTGACGGCGCTGGTTCCCTGAGAAGCTCCGAAATTTGTTCCGGAAATAGTAACTGACGTGCCCACCGGAGCTGAAGGTGGACTCAAGGAGGTAATGCTCGGAGACGAGGACCCAACAGTGAAAGTTGCACCGTTGCTGACGGCACCGCCGCTCAAAGCAACAAAGACAAGTCCTGTGCTTGTACCCGTCGGCACGGGTGCAACAATGCTCGTCGCACTCCAGCTAGTTGGTGTGGCCGGAGCACCGTTGAATAGAACCCTGCTACTGCCCTGGGTTGGCCCGAAATTGGATCCGCTAATTGTCACCGGCACGCCGATTGGTCCAGAAGAGGGGCTTAAGTTCGTGATGGCTGGCGATGGTGTGACGGTAAAGCTCACACCGTTGCTGGGGAAGCTGCCCACGGTCACGACTACATTGCCCGTTGTGGCGCCGGTGGGAACACTGGTCACTATGCTCGTGTCACTCCAGCTTGTCGCAATAACGGGAATACCGTTGAAGGTAATCGAGCTAGATCCTCTTGTAGGTCCGAAATTGGATCCATTTATTGTGAAAAATGTCCCCACAGGGCCGGACGAGAGACTCAAGCTGGTAATGACCGGGAAGACAGAGAATGGCACATAATTATTGCTCGCCGCGCCGCCGACGGATACTACGACATTGCCGGATACCGTTCCAGCCGGGACAGGAACGACAATGCTTGTCGAACTCCAACTCGTGGGTGTTGCGAGTGTTCCATTGAAACTGACAGTGCTTGTGCCCTGTGTAGCGCCAAAACCTGTGCCAGTGATCGTAACCGGAGTCCCGACCGCACCGGATGAGGGGTTCAGGCCGGTGACTGTGATTGGAGATGGCGTGACAGTGAACATGAAACCGTTACTCGAGCCGTCCGAGGTCCTAACAACGACGTTACCGGTTGAGGCCGCGAACGGCACGGGGACAACGATGCTTGTCGCGCTCCAACTTGTGGGAATGGCTGGCGTGGCGTTAAAAGTTACTTGGCTGGATCCCTGGGTAGCGCCGAACGTGGTCCCGGTTATCGTCACCAAGTTCCCCACGGTACCGGTGGATGAACTCAAAGCCGTGATGTTGGGCACGACGATAAAAAACCCGCCGATGTTGGCTGCCACACCGCCGACCGTCACCCCCACCAATCCTGTGGTTGCGCTCGAAGGGACTGGAGCGACGATGCTCGTCGCACTCCAACTCGTTGGCGAAGCAGGTGTTCCATTGAAGGAAAGTGTGCTGGTCCCTTGCGTCGGACCGAATCCATCGCCCGTGATGGTCACCGACGTTCCAACAGGCCCAGAAGCCGGGCTAGAGCTTGAGATGCTCGGTATCACCGTGAAAGGCGTACCGCTGCTGGCTGCTCCTCCCACGGTGACCACTACATTTCCCGTGCTTGAGCCCGTGGGTACCGCAGCCACAATGCTCGAGGTGCTCCAGCTTGTCGGAGTTGCTATGGTGCCGTTGAACGTCACGGTACTGTTTCCCTGCGACGGCCCAAAGTTCGCGCCAGAGATAGTCACCGAATTGCCGACAATTGCCGATGTTGGACTCAGACTTGTTATGACTGGAATCGCTTGAGTCACGGTGATTGTTGCAGATGCCGATTTTGTGGGGTCCGCGACCGAAGTCGCCGTGAGTGTCACGGTTGGAGGGGCAGGTACCGCGGCGGGTGCTGTGTATCTTCCCTGGGCAGGTCCGGTCGTGGCACCAAACGTGCCACAAGTCGCGCCGGTGCAACCGGCTCCGGAGAGCGACCACGTCACACTGGCGTTTTGAACGTCATTTTGCACGGTAGCGCCAAAGCCCGGGTCGATCCTGTCGCAACAATAGCAGTAGGGGGAGCCACACTAACCGAGATCGGCAGCACCGTGAAAACAGTGCCGTTGCTCGCAACGCCACCCACGCTAACGATGACATTGCCCGTGCTTGCTCCCGCGGGTACCGACGCGAAAATGCCAGTCTGGCCCCAGAATGTGGAGGTTGCCAATGTTCCGCCGAACGAAATCGTGCTGGAACCTTGCGCCACGCCAAAGCCCGCCCCATTGATAAACACGGATGTGCCTACTGCTCCTGACGCTGGATTGAGGCTGGTAATGACCGGAGTGCTGGTGACTGTGAAAGTCAGCCCGTTGCTCGCCAATCCGCCCGCAGTCACCACGACATTTCCAGTCGAGGCTCCCGCTGGAACAGAAAGGGAAATGCTCGTCGGAGTCCAAGAGATCCCCTGAGTCGCTGCCACTCCATTGAAGGTGACTGTTCCCAAAGACGCCCCAAAGTTTGCCCCGGTGATCGTTACCGGCATTCCAATCTGTCCGGAAACTGGGCTCAAACTGGTAATGATGGGAGGTATTAGGACCGTGAAGCTGGCGCCATTACTAGATTGCCCTCCGACAGTGACGACGACGATGCCTGTGGTGGCGCCAGTCGGTACCGGAACTGTGATGCTGGTGGCGTTCCAACTCGTCGGCGTCGCGACAACTCCGTTGAACGTGACGGTGCTGGCGCCTTGCGATGCGCCAAAGTTCGCACCCGCAATCGTGACTGGCGTTCCCACTGGGCCGGATGGTGGACTCAAAGAAGCGATGCTCGGCGGCAGTGTTCCACTCGCGGCGGCCTTAAATGCTGCGAGCAAGACCCCTCCGTTCTCGGAGATAGACAAGGTGGCGCCTACCGAGACTCCTCCGGCAGTCGCCTGAACGGCGTCCTCTGCGATGATTTTCGTGTTGGGAGCTGCCGGCACGCGCTCTTCGATGGTGTACCCACTGCCCGCGGTAAACGTCACGCCGGATGCAGTCGCTACCTCACCTAAAATCAGATCGCCGCCCACGGTTGTCGTGGCGGTTCCACTGTTCAGCGTGGTTCCTGAACCCTGGGCCGCAGAAGTTGCGTCAATGGAATTGGATGTCGCTAGGCCGGAGTATTCCAGAATGGCAAAGCGTAAAGTATTGTTCGCGAGCGATTCTGAAACTGTAACCGTATTGGCGCCGCCGGCGATATTCTCCGCATAATAAATCGCCAGGGTTTCTCCGTTCGGGGCATCCAGGATTTGATTGAACTGCACCGCCTGTCTGTAGGCGTTCCCGCGCGTATCGCTGACCGTGAGGACTTGACCGGAGTGCCCAGCGCGAATGACCACGCCAATCCAGTTGCCCGCCGTGTTGTTCGCTGGGAACGCAAGGGAGGCGGAACTGGAGCTCCCGGCGTCCTTGCTCGTATGCTGCACAAGAATGACCCCGGCCATCGCCTGCGGAGCCGCGAGGCTCAACCACCCTATTGCCACAAGTATTCCAGTGCAAATCCTGCTTAGGCTGCGGGGCCCCGAATGGACAGAGGTAGGAAGGTGCGAGCACCAACTGCTGGGCATGGGGTCTCCATTGAAGCTAAGAACTAAAGCTCGCGGCGGCAGGTGCCTTCAACCCTCATACCTCAGACTCTGAGGCGCTCCATTCCTCGTGACGGGAACAGGACTAGAGGTTCCACTTGCAACACCTACTTTAAGAATCAACCTATATTGGGGGTCCATTCCTGTCAATCTCAAACTATGCAATCGAAACCAATCGATACTCGATGCATACTCAACCGGTTTGACGGGCGCCCTCGAATAGCCCAAGTTTGGTACTCTCGGTACTGCCAGAGGCCGCAAAAACGCTCGGCCGAAGAGAATTTCCGCGAACTGCACTCGGGGCAGAGGCGTTCCGTTTTCCAGCCTTCAAGCACATGCCCATCCACCATCGTAATCCACTTCCCCAAGATTTCCTGCCCTCCTGGTCCGAGTCCTACTTCCACGAAGGAGGAAGTCGTTGCGGCCCTCGGTGAAACTGCTCGTCGACACCGGATATGCCGGCTACTTTCCCTTTGAGTGGGAAAAAATCTGGCATCTCTTCAAGCCCGACCACGAAGAAAGAGTGAAGAGTCTCCTTGACGGTCTTTCGCAAATCATCTGCCAGAGGTTATGAACATCGACGGTTTAGACGAGGAGTTGGGGTTGTAGCGCCCTGAACCATCTTAAGCCGTAAGTGCGGACAGAGAGTGCGTGATGGGAATCGCTGAACGGCTTAAGTCCCGAGTCGCGTAACCGGAGATCTGGGCAGATTTCACGTGCACGGTAACTACGTTGTCAGGAAGTAATTTCATCTCCCAGTTTCAAGGCCCGGAATTATGGTGAGGATTAGGGCCCTCGAAGGATTCCTTGAGCTGCTGCACCGCAGTATTAAGTATCAGAATCGACCAGCAGATCGTGCATACTCCAGCGGGCTCGACGAACATCTCGCATACGCGCCGACAACGTTCGCATTTCTCACCCGACAGGGCAATGCGCAAGCTGATTTCTAAATCCCCACTCAATCTTGCCATGCAACGCACGGCCGCAAGCATCGCACAGACTGTTTCGGGATCGGATTGCGTTGTGTATAGCATGGATTTCATCGCTTCCACAGAACAGGCGATTCTTTACTGAAAGCCAAAAATGAAGGCCGCCTAAGGAGCCTTGGCATGTAACTTCTGGCGACAATTCAGGCAGTGCGGAACCTTGGCGTGCCATGTGACTTCGAGCGGCTTGCTACAGAACGGACAAGTAGCCGACCATCGACTTGCGCACTCGGGGCATCCGTCAATAATAAGTTCCGAGGGATGGATAACACGGCCATTCTCTCGAAGGTCGAGAACCATGTAGCATTTCGGATTCTCACAGATCAAGAAGGATTGCATGTGCGTAACCCCCCTAGGAGACCAGATAATCAGCGAGGGCACCCAGGGTCAATAAGGCGAATGGGGTCAGTCTAATTACCGACGTAGTCAGCCGGAATAAAAGCAGGAAGCAACTTAGTCGAAGCTATATGATGTCATTACGGAGTGCGTACCGTACGAGTTCGGCGAGTGAACGGAGGCCAAGCTTAAGCATCACTCTAGCTCTGTACGTCTCAACCGTCCTAACGCTGAGATTCAGGATGGTCGCCATTTCCTTGTTGGTCTTTCCCATTGCCAAGTGTTGTACCACCTGATGCTCCCGATAACTTAGGCAAGGAGCATATGGTTCGCTGATCATTGAATGCGAGCCAAGCGGAGACAATCGGTTTTCTCTTGCTGATACTTGCTCCACTTCAGGCTGGAAGAGTATCTCCTGATGTCTTACTGCCCCCAAACGCAACTGTGGCTTTAGCAATTCTAAGACGATTCGCATTTCGGATACACAATTCTCAAGCAGTTCAAGGGGTAGCGTCGACAGTGCTGCCTGTTCATTCGCCCGATGACAAATCTCTCTGTGGGTCTGTAAAGTTTTGGTCACTCGACGCAATTTGTTCGTAAGGCGATAAAGCGATTGTTCGACGTTCTTCCTTTTCGTGACTTCCAGAACGATTACTCCGACCTGAAGGACTTTTCCCGACGCCGCTTTTATCGGGTAATAGTTCTCGATCCAGTGACCTAGTTCTGATCTAGTAGGCAGCAGCGCTGTCAATTCAAAGTTCGACAACGGGTCGCCCGTGACGAAAACATGATCGAGCGCAGTTTCTATTTTTGCGGCCGCAGCTCCAAGTATGTGACGGATTGTTTTGCCGATATGGGCTTCGCTTGGCAACCCATTCATCGAAGCCAGAGCGTTATTTATTGTTTGAAATCGCAGTTGCCGATCGAAAATGGCAACGCCAACAGTGGAGGTGCTAAGCAGGGCGGCAAGTGATTGTTGTGGCTCAGACTCACGCCAGAATGGTTGGTTCTCTCCTAGTCTTGCCAAAAGAGAATCTCTCCTTTGAAAGAATTCCCCTCAATTAGAAGATATAGCGCTACTTCCTATTCGTGTCAAATTGGTGGCGATAACTCGACCGCTGGAGCCATTAAAGCCGCGAGCGCTTTCGGCGATGTCGGCGTAGCTTGGCCTTGTGCCGATTCTGTCTTCGCTCTCTGGTTCTTCTTCTCAGGGACGCCAACTCGACTGGCCGACGACTCGGCCGGATACTCCTTGCGCTGCCGGATTCCTACAGAGGCTTCACGCGGTTAATGGCATGAGGCATAATCACGCCGCGGTTTCGGGGAGG
>Ga0210409_10008113_pt1 | contig 10730 bp, 9 predicted proteins | sample IncBWH17MmetaG_FD_161649 | JGI IMG/M metagenome (GOLD analysis project Ga0210409, IMG submission 161649) | Forest soil microbial communities from Barre Woods Harvard Forest LTER site, Petersham, Massachusetts, United States - Inc-BW-H-17-M | ecosystem: Environmental > Terrestrial > Soil >...
TGCGAATTCCTGGAAGGCGTAGCCGGCCGCCCGGAAGACGCTGCCGTGCTCGATCCACACGACGAACGAAGTGGCGACCAGGAACAGGCGATGCAGGCGCCAGACGATGCGCTGCGCCAGGGAATTCCGACCGGCCGAAAGCCTCGACAGCATGGAAGACTGAAATTTCAGGTGCGCGGATTCGTCCTCGAGGATTCGAGCGCTGATGGCCTGCAAAAGACTCGACGCGGTCGCGCGGCCGAGTGCGCGATAGTAGGGCACGGCAATCAGTTCCGCGGTTACCAGCACACGCAGCGAAAGCTCCAGTCCCGCCAGAACCCTTAAATGGCGAAAAACAGAGTCAACCCAGTGGGACGAAAGCGCGGGAATTCCTTGCGCGCGCATAAAACGCAAAAGATGAGCGCTGTGGCGCTGCTCCTCCTTGACGAAGAGTGCCAGCGCTTCGGAAAACTGCGGATCGCCGATCGCCCGGGAATAGGCGCGGCCGCGTTCCTGCAAGCGGCGTCCTTCGGCTCCTTCGCCAAGCTGGAATTGCTGGATGGAATGCCGAATCGCGCGCCGTTCGTCCCGGGAAAGCGAATACGGGTCGTCCCAAGACATGTCCCGCGGATCGAAAGCGTTGGCGAGGAAATAGGAACACCAGGATTTCGAAACGGAAGAGCCGGCCGGATTGGGTGCGAACATGGGTGTCTCCTGCATCTACTTTGTATCACAAAGTACTCTGCACATGCAAGTCCGCTGGGGGCGGTCCGCGCGATGCCAAGGAGTTGTGCCGGGCACGATATATCGTGCCCCCACGGGAAAAGACCTATCGAAAGCGGGCGAGGCGGCGAACGTGTGCGGCGGATAGCCGAGTAAGGACCCAAGTCTTGTTGAGGCGGGCGCCGAGGCGGCGGTAGAAGCGGATGGCCGGGGTGTTCCAGTCCAGGACGATCCACTCCATCTGGCCGCAGCCTTTGCGCGCTGCGACGCGGGCCAGAGCGGACATCAGCGCTTTTCCGGCGCCGCTGCCGCGGTCGGTCGGCAGGACGAAAATATCCTCGATGAAGAGCGACGGCCGACACGTGAAGCTCGAGTAGGTGAAGTAATAAATCGCGTAGCCGATGGGGCGGCCAGCGCGGGTGCAGAGCAGCGACTCGAAGTAGCGGTGGCGGCCGAAGCCGTGGCGGCGGAGACGCGCGGCGCTCGTGCGGCAGTGGCGGGTGAGTCGCTCGTATTTGGCGAGGCCATGGATCAGCGTTAGGAGCGCGGGGATGTCCCGGGGCGTGCCGGGGCGGATGCGGAGGGCGGAGCGCTTTTCTGGACGCGGCATGAGGGAAGTATACCCAGAAATGCGAAGGACAGCAGATTCAGGGCAGAGACGCAGAGTTCGCAGAGAAAGGCGGACCAACTTCAGGGGGTGCTGTGGCCGGCGCATTGCAGCACACCGAGGTAGGGACCGAATGGGCCGACGGCGTCGCGGTATTGGCGGGCCATTACTCTCGAAATTTGGTGAAGATGAGTCAGGTCGTGCACGGCCCAGGTCGCCAGAAGATCCGATAGTGTGACTGCCCCGAGGGCAGGGTGGCGTCCGCGCTTCGAAAGGTCGTCTGGCCGAAGATTCAGAGCGCGCAGCTCGGCAAGGGCTTCCGACCGCACGCGAGCGAATTCGTCGAGCAGCTCGCCGAGCGACTTGCCCCGGCTTTCGGTGACGTGCCCCTGACGATCGAAGGGATCAAACGCCTTGCTTTCGCCCGATTCCAAAATTCTCCTAGCGCGCGGCATCCAGTCGGCGTGTTCGGCGTAAATCAAATGGGCGACGATGTCGCGCGGGCTCCAGGTGCCTTCGCCTTCGTTGTGCGAGGTCCACGATTCCGGCAGGTCGCGGAGGAGCGCGTCGAGTGCAGCGGGGGTGCGAGCGAGCAGCGCGATCGTTTGATCCAGATTTTGTTCCATCAAGAATCTCCGTTCATCAAAGCTTCGCATACGACACATAAGGACAATGCAAAAGACTTAACACAGAGAACACAGAGAAAGCACAGAAATCACGGAGAAACCCTAGACAACGGCTCCAGTGAAAACTCGATGCGCCCCCAGACGAAAAGATCGAGCGAACACCTCTTAGATGTCCGCTTGGCCTTCGAGGTAGAAGACGCAGGTGCCTTCGAACTCCACGCGATCGCCAAGCAGGCGGCAAATCACCTCTCCGCCGCGGGGCGATGCCTGAAAGGCGCGAAACGCGGTTTTGCCCAATCGCTTGGCCCAATAGGGCGCGAGCATGCAGTGCGCGGAGCCGGTCACAGGATCCTCCGGGACGCCTTTGGCCGGGGCGAAATAGCGGCTGACAAAATCGTAGACGCCTTCGCCTGGAGCGGTGACGATCACGCCGTGGCCGTGGACGCGGGCCACTGATGGCATATCGGGCGTAAGCCCGCGCAGAATCCGCTCATTTTCGAACACCGCCAGATAGTTGAAAGTGTTGAAGAAAACTTCCATTGGAACGGCGCCGAGCGCTTCGGAGAGCGCTGCGGGCGTCGCAACCGGATCCGACGGCCGGGACGGAAAATCCATAACGTAGCCGGTGCCCGCGCGGTTCACGGTCAGCGGGCCGCTCGCGGTGTGGAAGACGACGCGTTTGCGTCCGGGCTCGAGACGCTCCATGACCACGGCCGCGCTGGCGAGCGTGGCGTGGCCGCACAGCGGAACTTCCACGGCCGGCGTGAACCAGCGCAGGCGATAGTCGCCGCCATCACGGACGATAAATGCGGTCTCGGCGAGATTGTTCTCCGCGGCGACGGACTGCATGGTCGCTTCGGCTGGAAAGCTCTGCATCGGAATCACCGCCGCCGGATTTCCGGCGAAGAGGCGGTCGGTGAAAGCGTCGACTTGAAATATTGGAGTGCGCATTCTGCGGCATATCGTAGAGCGCCGGGCGAAATCGTCAAGAGCCGCTTTGGCCTGACGCGCCGGGAACAATCCGGCGAAGCCTGGGCCCAGGCCGCGACCTGGAGCGAGGGTGTATCATCCAAACCATCGGGTGAGCGCGATAACAAATCGGGACGGGAGAGACGCCGATGAAGCGAGACGATTTCCTGCATTATTTCGAGCAGATCCGCGAGAGAACCATGCGCACGGTGCGATGCATTCCGCCGGACAAGATCGAATGGACGTGCCGCCAGGGCGATTTCACGCTGGGCGATCTGGCGCGGCACATTGCTGCGACCGAGCGTGAGGTGTTCGCCGAGGGCGCGCGCGGACTGCCGAGCCGTTACACGGGTTGCGGACGCGAGCTAGCCGAGGGCTTCGACAACGTGATTGCTTATATGGAGCGGATGCACGCGGAGTCGGTCGAGATTTTCAGGCAGATGTCGGACGAAGATTACAAGAAGAAGGGCGTAACGCCGGAAGGACAGCCGGTCACGGCGTGGAGGCTGCTGCGTGCGATGATCGAGCATGAAATCCACCATCGCGGGCAGATTTACGTTTACCTCGGGATTTTGGGGGCGCCAGTTCATTCGCTTTTCACGTTGAATGAGAGGGAGCTGAAGAATTTCGCGGCGGGGTAGGATTTGAGATCAGAGACGGAGAACTTCGACCGCAGAGACGCAGAGAACGCGGAGGAACACCGACCAGCAAAATCCGATCGAATGGCTAAGCCGTGTCAAGAATTTGCGTCGGGCACGACATATCCTGCTCCTACAAAGCACCTGAGCGCGCTGCGTTAGCGGTTGGGGCACGACTGCGCGGGGGCGGCTGCGGGGGCGCGGGGCGATGTGGCAAAATCAGTTTGTGGCGCCCACTACGCTGATCGGCATATTTGCGGCCCTTTTCGGCCTGATTATCGGCAGCTTCCTCAACGTCTGCATCGTGCGAATTCCGGGGCGCAAATCCATCGTCATGCCCGCGTCGGCGTGCCCGAATTGCGGCGCGGCGATCCGGCCGTGGGACAACATACCGGTGGTGAGCTGGCTGCTGCTGGGCGGTAAATGCCGCGAGTGCAAGACGCCAATATCGTGGATGTATCCAGTCGTGGAACTGCTGACGGCTGCGCTCTTCTGGGCATGCTACTACGCGTTTGGGCTGACCACCGAGGCGCTGAAGTGGGCGATTTTTTCCGCGCTGATGATCGTGTTGGTGTTCACCGACCTGCGCGAAAGAATTCTGCCGGACGTGGTGAATTATTCCGGATTCGCGATGGGACTGGCGCTAAGCCTGGTGACAAAGCCCGCTGACGGCGCGGCGCTGTGGCTGGCGAATCGCGTCTTCGACTTCCCTCCCCCGTCGCCGGTGATTTCGCTCGCCGATGCGCTGCTGGGCGCGGCGTTCGGCAGCGGCATGCTGTGGCTGGTGGCCGAGATTTATTTCCGGATGCGCGGGCGCGAAGGGATGGGATTCGGCGACGTGAAAATGATGCTGATGGCCGGAGCGTACCTGGGACTGAAGCGAACGCTGCTGACGATACTCGCGGGATCGGTACTGGGCAGCGTGCTGGGGCTGGCGTTCATGCTGGCGCGGCGCAAGGGATCGGATTACGAGCTGCCGTTCGGAAGTTTTCTGGGAATGGCGGCGGTCCTGGTGATGTTTTTCGGCACGCCGCTGGTGAACTGGTATCTGTCGCTGATGATGGTGCGATGAACATGCCGCCGATGGCACATGCGGCGTTTTCGCCGATCGGGATGGTAGATGCAGTGGTGATGACGGTGCTGCTGCTGGCGGCGCTGCTCGGGTTGCTGGTGATGATGCGGAAATTCCTGCACCGCAATTCGGCCGCGACGGAGAACGAAAGGCAAAGCTCGAAAACGGACGCGGAGAATGCCTCGGCGTTCATGGCGGCATCCATGCAGGGCGTGATCGAAAAGCTGCGCACGCAGGAGAAGGAGCTGGCGCGGCTGCACGTGCTGGCGCAGGAGCGCGCTCAGGAATCGGAACGCATGACCGAAGAAGTGACGCGCAACATGCCGACCGGTCTGCTGCTGGTGAACGCGACGGGAGCGATCAGCTCGTCAAATCCCGCAGCGGAGGAGGCGCTGGGACTCCGGCCGATGCGCTACCGGTCGTACAAGGAAATTCTGGGCGAGGAATCGGGTCTGTCGCAGATGCTGACGGCGTGCCTGCGGGATGGGAAAACATTTCAGCGCGGCGAGGTGGAGCACCTGACCACGGAAGGCGAGGTGCGACGGCTGGGCGTGACAATTTCGCCGATCTACCAGCACGCGCGCATGACGGTGCGAAGACACGTTTCGGACCCTCCAAGAAAGAGCGAGAAGAAAGTGAGCGGGGCGCTCTGCCTGATGAGCGACCTGACCGAGCTGACCGCGCTGCAAAAGCAGATTCGATGGAAGGAAAATCTGGCGGCGCTGGGCGAAATGTCAGCTGGCATCGCCCACGAATTCAAGAATTCGCTGGCGACGATTTCCGGCTACGCGCAGATGATCCGCAGCGAATCCAAGCCCGGCGAAACGCGGGAGTCGGCGGACAAGATTCTCGGGCAAACACGGGCTCTGACGCACGTGGTCACGGAATTCCTGAAATTCGCGAAGCCGCTGGAAATCTGCTACGAGACGGTGGTGATGGAGCCGCTGGTCGAGCGCCTGGCCGAGGAGCTGCAGGAATCGCTGCCGAAGTGCAAATTCGCGTACGAAGGGACTTTCCTGGAGCTGCCGGGGGATGAGGCGCTGTTGCGGCAAGCGCTGCTGAATCTGGCGCGCAACGGGGCGGAATCGGCAAGCGCGGGAGCCCGGGCGCCGCAGGTGACGATTTCGGGCACGCTCGAGGAGCTTGGCGGTCGAAAATGGCAGCGCATCTGCGTGGCGGACAACGGGCCGGGCATCCCCGCTCAGGATTTGCAAAGGATATTCCTGCCGTTCTACACCACGAAGTCGGACGGCACCGGGCTGGGCCTGGCCGTAGTGCAGAAGGTCGCACTACAGCATGGCGGGAGCATTGAGGCCCGCAACCGCGCGGGCGGCGGAGCGGAATTTCTGCTGTGGTTACCTTTGCGGCAGGAGAACCCACCGTCTCTATTCCCCTCACAGGCAGTACGCATCTAAACTAGCAAAGGGCGCGGAACTACGCGCGTCCTGGGAGGTGTAGCCATGCGCAGAATCCTATGGTGGGCGGCAGCAGCGGCTATTTTCGCGGCTCCGGCCAGCGGCTGGTGCCAGCAGACCGATCCGAAGGCCGGGTCGCAGGACCAGTCGCAGACGTCCGGCCAATCGAATTCGACGACGACTACGACGACTCAATCGTCTGCCCCGCAACAGGAATCGCTAGCGGACGCGGCCCGCAAAGCGCGCGAAGCGAAGAGAGATGCGCCCAAGACACCGAAGGTATTCGACAACGATAATCTTCCGTCCACCGGCGGAATTTCGACGGTCGGGAACGACGCAGCGACCAAGGACGATGCAGATGCCAAGGCGAGCGCGAGCGGGACCGGCGCCAAGAACGGCGAAAAGGAATGGCGCAGCAAATTCGCCGATCTGCGCGCGAAACTCAAGCGGGATCAGGATGATCTCGCGGTGATGCAACGGGAGCTGGGCGTGGACAGCGTGCAGTACAACGGCGGAGACCCGATGAAGGCGCTGCAACAACAACTGACGCGCGACGACATCAACAAGAAAACCGCCGCCATCGACGCCAAGACCCAGGCGATCCAGGCCGACCAGCAGGCCATAGACGACGCCGAAGACGCGCTTCGCAAGTCCGGCGGCGATTCAGGCTGGGCGCGGTAGAGATTTCAGGCGATGGAGCCCGTCCTACTGGTCGAAGATAAAGCCGAGCTGCGCGCCATGCTGCGCAAGGCACTCGAGCGGGCGGGATACACGGTAGATGAAGCTCCCGACGGAAATGCCGCAGTGGATAAGGTGCGGTCGCGGCGTTATCTGATGGTCCTCACCGATTTGAAACTTCCCGGAAATTCTGGAATCGACGTGCTGCGCGAGGCCAGGCGCGTCGAGCCCACTCTGCCGGTGATTATCATGACGGCGTACGGGTCGGTGGAGGAAGCGGTGACGGCTATGAAGGAGGGCGCGTTCGATTTCATCCAGAAGCCGGTGGACCTCGATCATCTGCGGCTGTTGCTGGAACGGGCGGCGCGCCAGCAGGAATTACTGCGCGAGAATCTGCTGCTGCGCGAGGAATACGCCGCGCGGTATGGCTTTCCGCGTATCGTCGGCGAGCATCCGACGATGAAGGACGCGAGCAATATGACCCAGCGCGTGGCGGCGACCGATTCGACCGTGCTGCTGCTCGGCGAAAGCGGAACAGGCAAGGAACTCTTTGCGCGGGCCGTACATCACCTGAGCCCACGGGCCGAGCAGCCTTTTGTGGCGCTGAATTGCGCGGCGATCCCGGAGGGGTTGGTCGAGAACGAACTATTCGGGCACGAGCGCGGGGCGTACACCGGGGCGGGCGCCCGAAAAATGGGCAAGCTCGAGCTGGCGCACCGCGGCACGCTGTTCCTCGACGAAATCGGCGAGTTGCCGCTGGCCATTCAGAGCAAATTGCTGCGCGTGCTCGAGGAACGTAGATTCGAGCGCGTCGGTGGAACGCAGGAGATCGAAGCGAACGTGAGAATCGTCACCGCGACGAATAAGGATCTGCGCGCCGCCGTGGCGGACAAGACCTTCCGCGAGGATCTCTATTTCCGTATCGCGGCGGTGCCCATCACCATTCCGCCGCTGCGCGACCGCGGCGAGGATGTACTGTTGCTGGCAGAACATTTTCTGGAGCGATTCAAGCGCGAGTTTCGCAAACCGGGGCTGAAATTGACGGCGGATGCTCGGGCGCGGTTGCGGACGTACCCATGGCCCGGAAACGTCCGCGAATTGCAGAATGCCATCGAGCGCGCCGCGATTCTCGCAAACGGAGCGGAGATCGACGCGGAATCGCTGCAGTTGCCCGCTGCAAAACCCACGGCGGAGGAATTACCGGACGGCATGCTCGAAGAACGATTCCTGTGGGAAGGACCGCTCGAAGAGGTGTCGCAGCGAGCGGTGGCGCACGTGGAGCGATTCAAGATTCAGAACGCGTTGCGCGAATCGAAATGGAACAAGACGCGAGCGGCGGAAAAGCTCGGCGTGTCGTACAAGACTCTCCTCACCAAGATACGCGGACTGGGCCTCGAGAATTAGCTTTCGCGCCTGCGCGGCGATCCTCCGGTAGATTGCCAAGCTGCATGACGCACGGACCTCGGGGCTTAAGACCCCTTCAGTTTTCACGACGATGCGGGACGGCTGAAGCCGTGCCCAGACAAACCCTCAAATTAAAGCCGCACTCCTTCGTCCGACGAATTCCTCCGGCGCCGACTCTGATGTAACCTAATGCCCTCGACAGCTCGTTGTGTTTCCGGAAAGGCCGCCGGCACATGTTCTCGAATTCCGCTTTTTCCAAATTAGTTGGCATCGAGTATCCGATCATCCAGGCGCCGATGGCCGGAGTCGGAATTACGTCCGATATGATTGCGAGCGTCTCGAATGCGGGGGCGCTCGGGTCGTTTGCGCCTGCGATGCTGCCGCCGGACGCGATTCGTGAAGGAATTGCCGAGATCCGGGCGCGGACGCAGAAGCCGTTCAATGTAAATTTATTTGTGCTCGAACGGCCTAAGCCCGATCTCGCGCAGGTGCGGAGAGCATTGGAATTACTGCAGCCGATCCGGACGGAGCTTGGACTGCCTCCGGGGGAAGAGCCGGCCCAATATTGCGAAGATCCCGCGGCACAATTCGCGGTAGTGCTCGAAGCCAAGCTGCCCATGGCGAGTTTTACCTTCGGCATTCTGAAGAAGGAACAGATGGCGGCGCTGAAGGCTGTCGGGACGGTGGTGATGGGCACGGCGACGACGGTAGAAGAGGCGCGCGCCTGGGAAGCGATTGGCGCCGACGCAATCTGCGCGCAGGGATCGGAGGCGGGAGCGCATCGCGGAACTTTTATAGGCGAGTTCGAAGCGGCGCTGGTTGGAACCATGGCTCTCGTGCCTCAGATTGTGGATGCGGTACGCGTGCCGGTGATCGCGGCCGGCGGAATCATGGACGGCCGGGGCATCGCCGCGGCGATGATGCTGGGAGCGTCGGGCGTGCAGATGGGGACGGCGTTCCTCACCTGCGCGGATTCGGGCGTGCCGGAGCCGTACAAGAAATTGCTGCGGAGCGCGCGGGCCGATCAGACGCGGGTGTCGCGGATTTATTCCGGCAAACCGGCGCGCGGACTGGTGAACGAATTCATGCGGCGGTTAAGCGCGGTGGAAGCGGAAATTCCCGCTTACCCGATCCAGAATGCGTTGACCGGGCCAGTGCGGCAAGCGGCGAGAAGCGCGGGGCGAACCGAGTTTATGTCGCTGTGGGCGGGACAGGCGGCGGGGATGAGTCGAGGGCTGACCGCAGCGGAGCTGGTCGCAGCGCTGGTGCGCGAAACGAAGGCGGTACTCGAGCGGGTGTCGCGAGTGGATTGAATTGCATTACCACTCGGGCGGGCGCCAGCGATCGAGCGCGTCAGGCGAGCAATTGCACGAAGATTTCGTTCGACACGGTAAGACGGTCGGGCGCGATGCGGAGGCGCGAGCCATCCGTCTCGATGAAACCCGACGAACGCAACTGGGCGATGCGTTCGCGGAGGGTGACGAGCCGGTCGCCGAGCTGCGATCCGTAGTCGCGTTCGATTCTGGCGAAATCGATGCCCTCGAGCTGGCGCAGGCCAAGGTAAAACTCCTCCTGCAGCGCATGCGGCGGCGAGACGGTTTCGATCTGCTCGCGCACCGAAGCGCCTTGGTCGATGAGCGCGACGTAGCGCGCCGGATCGTGCACGTTGGCCCAACGCGAGACGCCGTCAAACGAATGCGCGCCGGCGCCGAAGCCGAGGTAAGGCTCGCGGCGCCAATATTTCAAGTTGTGCCGCGAGTGGCGGCCGGACAGACCCCAGTTGGAGATTTCGTAGTGCTGGTAGCCTGCGGACGCGAGACGCCCGGTTGCATGATCGTAGAAGTCGGCCATGGCGTCGTCATCCGGAATCAAGCCCGCGCTGTAACGCTTGCCGCCTGCGAGCACTTCCCTGCCGAGGCGGCTGCCCTCATCCACTTCGAGCATGTAGATGGAAACGTGTTCGGGACCAATGCGCAGAAGCTGGGCGACCGAGGCCTCCCATGATTCGCGGGTCTGGTGCGCGAGGCCGGCGATCAGGTCCATGCTGATATTGTCGAAGCCCGCGGCGCGGAGGAATTCGGTGGCGCGAAAAATGTCGTCGCGGCGATGCATGCGGCCGGCGGCCTGGAGTTCGACGTCGTGGAAGGATTGAGCGCCGAGGCTGACGCGGTTAAAACCTGCCGCGAGCCAAGCGGAGGCCTTCTGCGGCGTGATGGTTTCGGGATCGGCTTCGAGAGTGACTTCGGTCGGCTGAGCGCCGCTGTTGCGGCGGAGAGAGTCGAGAATGCGCGCGACCAGAGCCGGCTCGAGAAGGCTCGGTGTGCCGCCGCCGAAGTATTCGGTGTCCACGCGCGGCACCGCTGCAAGATTCGAGGATTCGATTTCGCGGCAGATGGCGTTCGCATAGGGCTCGTAGCGATCGCGGGAAACGACGCCCGTGTGAAAATTGCAGTAGGTGCATCGCGTTTGGCAAAACGGTACCTGGATGTAAACGCCGAGAGTCATAGCAAGAATAAAACTTAACACAGAGAACACCGAGAGCACAGAGAACACAAAGAAGACCGAAAGCCTCACCCCAGAAACGCAGAGAACGCAGAGGAAGAAACGAGAAACCCGGCA
>Ga0210409_10008114_pt1 | contig 10729 bp, 8 predicted proteins | sample IncBWH17MmetaG_FD_161649 | JGI IMG/M metagenome (GOLD analysis project Ga0210409, IMG submission 161649) | Forest soil microbial communities from Barre Woods Harvard Forest LTER site, Petersham, Massachusetts, United States - Inc-BW-H-17-M | ecosystem: Environmental > Terrestrial > Soil >...
TAGGTGCCAACGTACCGGCCCAGGGTGATTTCATCGAGCACGATTGGTTTTTGCGCAGGAATGAGCTCGCTCCGCGGATCCAGCACGTGCAAGCCGATATCATCAATTGAAAATTGGCAATTCGAGAACACGACCACGGCACGATGGCGTTTTCGGTTTATTCCCATGAAGCTGTGAAAGCCGAAGGTCTTGCCACTGTGGTGGAGGATTTCGTCTGGCACACATTTGAAATGCCAACCCCACGCCACCTCCTCGTTAAGGCCAACCGTATTCGTGCGCGCCGCCTGCGATGCTCGGATGGCTTTGGAAAGCCGGTCATCCTGAGGATCCAACGAGATGGCGAGGAATTTGAGAAAATCGTTTGCTGTGGATCGAAAGGCTCCCCCACCTGCGAGGCTGAGGAAGTCCATATTCTTGGCAGGGTTTAGGTCGTAATCGTACCCGGTAGCAAATCGGTTCTGCATCTCTGCGGAGAGCTTTATGCGCGTGTCACCCATCCCGAGTGGTTTGCAGATGAGATCCAGCACGAGTTGTTCATAGCTGGTGCTCGCTCGGCGCGCGAGCACATCACCGAGCAGGCCCATGCCGACATTGGAATATTCGTAAGTGCTGCCAGGATCGCGCGGCAGTTCGTAGGTGGACAGAAACCTAAACAGCAGCTCGGGGGTATAATCCGCGTAGGGATTTTTCTTGTCGGCTGGGGCGAGATTGTCTGGTTCGCGCGGCAAGCCGGAGTGATGATTGGCCAGATGAGCCAGAGTAATGACGTGGCCATTGCGGTTGGGCACTTTCACGGTGGCCGGCAAATAATTCGTCACGGGATCATTGGCCTGCAGTTCGCCGCGGTTTGCCATGTCACCCAGCAGGATGCCGGTAAAGATCTTTGTGATTGACCCGATCTCAAACACCGTATCGCCGTCCACGGGCTGGCCGCTCCCCAAGGCCATAGTGCCCGCGGTAACAATACTTCGGTTCGTTCCCTGGAGGCGCCCTACGACAAGACCGACCGCCTTTTTCGCGTCGATCCGCTCTTGTAGGATTTTCTGAAGCGCGGCATCCGTAAGGGCGGGCTCCGGTTCGGCTGCGACACCAGAGAACACCACGTACACAATGAAACCAAAAGAGCCCAAAGAGCCGAAGAGATGGTTCGTTCTCATGCGCAACCTTTTAGGACGCACTCCCAGAAGGACAGGTCAGGGCCGGCGGCTATGGTCAGGAAGGACGGGAAAGTGGCTGCGCAACGGCACGGTGACTTCCGGCGCGACAAGCGCGAGATTCCAAATCGCATACACCGGCGTCGACCTCGCCTCGCCATTAACGATGTCCATGCCGAGGAGCGAACCCTCATGTGCCGTGGTTACCAGATAATGCCGAGGAGAAAAATGAAAAAAGAGCGATTCCTCAACCTTTTGAAGAATCGCTACTTGTGCCCGGCATTATCAGAGCGCTTGCAGGGATATTCTTACTGAGAGGCGCGCGATCGGGACGTCCGCGCCATGGATTTTCGTTTGGGGATTCGAGAGCGGCTGTTATCTTACCGATATGGCGCCGGATGACCTTTTTGCCGAACGTTCCGCGGGGGCCTCGGAAGCCCCCGCGGCCACTGAGGCCGGAGGGCATCAGCCTCTGGCGGCGCGCATGCGGCCGCGCGACTTAAGCGAGTTTGTGGGGCAATCCCATATCCTGGGCCCCGGCCAACTGCTGCGCCGGGCCATTGAGGCCGACCGGCTCCAATCGCTCATCTTCTATGGCCCGCCAGGCACGGGCAAAACCTCGCTTGCCCAAATTATCGCGCGTCAAACCCGCAGCAAATTCGAGCGGCTAAGCGGGGTGGAATCGAATGTGGCGGACATGCGCCGCGTGCTGTCGGCGGCGGCTAATCGCGTCCAGAACACCCGCCAGCCAACGATCCTGTTCGTGGACGAAATCCACCGCTTCAACAAGGCTCAGCAGGACGTACTGTTGCCCGACGTGGAAGCGGGAGTTGTGCGGTTGATTGGAGCAACCACACACAACCCGTTTTTCTTTGTCAACTCGCCACTGGTCTCCCGGTCACAGATTTTCGAACTGCGCCCCCTTAGCGAGGAGGATGTTTACGCATTGCTCAATCGCGCGCTCCAGGACCGGGAACGAGGCCTGGGGTACATGAAGATAGCGGCGGAGGACACGGCGTTGCGGCACCTGGCCAAGCTGTCGGATGGCGACGCGCGGAAGGCGCTGAACGCACTGGAAATCGCGGCACTGACGACCCATCCGGGCCCGGAGGGGGTAATTCACATCGACCTGCCAACGGCAGAGCAAAGCATCCAAAAGAAAGCCGTGGTTTATGACGATGAGGATGCGCACTACGACACGATCTCGGCTTTTATTAAGTCGATGCGAGGAAGCGACCCGGATGCCGCGCTTTATTGGCTGGCCAAGATGATTCACGCCGGGGAGGATCCGCGCTTTATTGCCAGGCGAATCGTGATTCATGCGGCGGAAGACGTTGGGTTGGCCGACCCGATGGCGCTGGTTTTGGCAAATGCTGCGTTTCAGGCAGCTGAATTCATTGGCTGGCCTGAAGCGCGGATTCCGCTGGCCGAAGCGACGATCTACATCGCGACAGCCGCCAAGAGCAACAGCACCGTCATGGCGATTGATTCCGCGATAAAGGATGTCGAATCCGGACGCACCTTGCCTGTGCCGGAGCACCTGCGCGACGCTAGTTATGCGGGAGCGAAACGGCTGGGCCATGGCCAGAACTACAAGTACTCCCACGATTTTCCGGACCATTTCGTGGCCCAGGATTATCTCGGTGCGGACAAGCGCTATTACGAGCCAAGCGAACAGGGAGCCGAAAAGAAGATCAAAGAACGATTGGATAAATGGCGGCAACTGGCCAAAGGAAACAAAGAAGGTGACAACGAACACCCGAAGTAAAGCAAGCATGCCTCTATGGATTCGAGGTTACAGGAATTCAAAACCGCCCTACGCCAAGAGATAAGCCTGCGCGTATCAGGTATTTCCGCGGAAATGCGGAAGGAGTCTTCCAAGGGAGCGTGCAACCTTTTAGTCAGGCAGAAGCCATGGCAGCAAGCGGCTTCGGTCTTGTTTTACGCGCCTATGAGCATGGAACTGGACGTGTGGCCGTTGCTGGAAACAGCCTTGGGAGCAGGGAAAATGGTGGCCTTGCCCGAGTTTGATATTGGAACGAACCAGTATAAGGCTGCTCAGATAAGGGACTTGCGTCACGACGTACGGACCGGCCGTTACGGAATCCGGGAACCTATACCGAATTGCGCTCCGGTTGCGCTAAACCAGCTGGACTTTATCTTGGTTCCTGGTGTAGCCTTTGATTTACATGGCCGCCGGCTTGGTCGGGGCAAAGGGTATTACGATCAATTGCTGACGGCGGTGAACGGCAAGACCTGTGGAGTGGCGTTCGACGAACAAATCGTGAGCGAGATCCCGGTCGAGCCGCATGACTCAGACTTGAACTGCATCTTGACGCCGACGCGCTGGATTGAGCTGTAATGGCGCGCGGTTTTGGAATGAGCTCGTTAGTTGAGAACTTGGAGCACGCCAGCCTGGTGCTGAGCGGAGCGGTGGGGTGTTATCTTGTTCTGAAGTGGAGGAAACGCCAGACAAGTCAGGGGGAAGCGTCCCAAGCCGGCGAAGTTCTGCAGAAAGCCCGCCAGGAAGGCGAAATCATCTTGCGGGACGCGCGGTTAAGCGCGAGCCAGGAGGCCCTCAAAGCGCATGAACAGTCGGAACAGGCCCTGGCCGCCCGGCGGGCGGAACGATTGGAACTGGAGCGCCGATTGGCCGAACGCGAAGGACTCATCAACTCGCAGCTGGAACGCATCATCGAAGGTGAAAAGTCCCTGAGCCAACAAAAGGAGGTTCTCGAAAAGCACGAGCGAGAGCTCCAATGCCGGGAACAGGAACTTACGCAGCTTGTGACCCAGGCACGGCGGGAGTTGGAACGAGTCGCTGGGCTGGGGCAGAGTGAGGCCCGGGAAACAATTCTCAAGCGGATTGAGCAAGAGGCGTTGCGCGATGCCAACGCTCTTTCCCGCCACATCCTTGAGGAAGCCCGGTCCAAGGCGGAGGACAAAGCCAAGCGAATTATCAGCATCGCCATCCAACGGTATGCCGGGGAACACACTTTTGAAAACACTACAACGAGCATTGCCCTGAACGGCGGCGATGATATCAAAGGCCGCATCATTGGACGCGAGGGCCGCAATATCAGGGCCTTCGAGGCGGCCACTGGAGTGACTGTGCTCATCGACGATACGCCTGGCTCGGTGCTCTTGTCCGGGTTTGATCCGGTCCGTCGCGAGATTGCGCGCGAGTCGATGCAGCGACTCATTAATGACGGTCGCATCCACCCAACCCGCATCGAGGAGGTGGTCACGGAAGTGACGCGGGAAATGAACGAGACCATCGTGCGCCTCGGAGATGAAGCGGTGCAGAAAGCCGGATTGCCTTCGCTGGCGCCGGAAATCGTGAAAGTGCTGGGACGGCTGCATTTCCGGCATAGCTTTTCGCAAAACATCCTCGACCATTCCGTCGAGGTGGCCCATTTGATGGGCTTGATGGCCGCGGAATTGGGTTTGGACGTCGTGGCAGCCAAGCGCGCCGGCCTGCTGCATGACATCGGCAAGGCCGTCAACCACGAGGTCGAAGGTCCCCACGCCATCGTTGGCGCCGAACTGATTAAACGCCATGGTGAATCCGACGCGGTGGTAAACGGCGTCGCTTCGCATCACAATGAGGTGACACCCATCGGTCCGCTGGGAATTCTGGTCAGTGCCGCCGACGCGATGAGCGCCTCGCGTCCGGGCGCCCGCTCGGAGAACATGACCACTTACCTGAAGCGGATGGAAAACCTCGAAAAAATTGCCGTCACATTCGCGGGTGTTGAGAAAGCCTTTGCGGTGCAGGCCGGACGCGAGCTACGGGTGTTTGTTCAACCCGACCAGGTGGATGATGAAGAAGCGTACGCTTTGGCGCGCAACCTGGCCTCAAAGGTGGAGAACGAGCTGCAGTACCCCGGCCAGATACGGATTACCGTGATTCGGGAAACCCGCTGCATCGAGGTAGCCAAGTAGCCCCCCTTCCGGATCCGCGGAAAATCGGTTAGCCAAGGTGTTTAGAACCGCGGAATACACGGAATACACGAAAAAAAATCCAACCTGGATCGAAGAGCGACGGTTACCGGGTGTGGTGTTTCTCCTGCGCTCTCCTGTCGGTACCCTCCGGCTGTTTCCGCGGTTCCCTTTCGAACGCCGCTTACCGACCTTCGGTCATGGTGCTGGGCAAACCGTTTTCCCAGCCTTGGGGGGCGTTCCAGGGACGAACAGAAGCATTTTGCGAGTCTTCAGTGCTGGCACAACCACTGAGCCCACAGGCCAGCAGAACCAGCAGCGACAACAAACCTAAGGCAGCGGAAAGACCTTTCATGATTCCGGATGAGCAGGTGTGACCTGGTCGCCTTCCATGACTTCCCCGAGCTGCCAACCCGGCATCACGTTGGCGATGCAGCGGTCTTTTTGCGCGCTGCGGATGATAACCTTGGCCACTAGTTTACCGTTGCGGTTAACCAACAGCTCCCCATATTCCTTAACTCCCTGATCCAGCCCGATGTTGAGCACAACAAAATTCCATTTGGGATCCGTCACCAAGACCTTGCCGATGAGGGAGGCCGGCAAATAAACGGGCTTTTCCGGGTTAACATAGCGGTCCAACTCCGTCTGCAGGCGGGTAATTTTCTGGCCCAGAAGCTTCTTTTCGTCTATCGAGGCATCCAGCGCGGCCTGGAGATCTTTGTACTGCTTATTCATGGCCAGGATCTGGTCGGGTTTCAAGCCGGTCCCCACATAGGCTGCCAAATCGGCCTGGGCATCGTTGCGTTCCTTGAGGATCTTGTCGCGCTCTTCAGTGAGCTGGGCGAGGCGCTTGGTTTGGGTCGCCAAATCGGCCACCGCTTTGTCCCGCTCGGCAGTGGTGACTTCCAGCGTGGCCTTGGTGGTCTTCAGATCGGCAGTGGTCTTTTCCAGATCCTTTTTGGTGCTGGCCAGCTCGGTCTGAGCCTGAACCTTGGCGGTTCGTTCCTCCTCCCGCTGTTGCTGGATGGTGGTAATCTTTTCTTTAACCTTGAAGAAATTCAGGCCGGTCACCGCCAATCCCGCGATAATGGCCACGATTAGGCTGATTCGGATCAACATGGTACCCTACACTGTTTAAACTTTTCTGATGCAAAGATTAGACATTCCCAGGCAGAGTGTCAACGTACGTTTGGCGCATTTGAACACCCATTGCTGGGATGGCGCGCTGCGCCGTCCCAGCCCGCGTTCAGCGGGCTGAACAAGTGCTCGACGACATGCGGAATCGCAGGTCCTACTGCGCCGCTGAACGCGGCGCGGACAGCGCAGCCCGCTGTACCTGCCGGCCTTGCCTGGGGCAGTGCCCTGCCCTATCTTCGGGCGCATGCAGTATCGACGCTTTGGCCGCACGGAACTGTCCATGCCAGTGCTTTCTTGCGGCGGCATGCGCTACCAATATAAGTGGCAGGACGTCAAACCCTCGCAGATTCCCGGCCACAACCAGGCAAACCTCGAGGCCTGCATCCACCGGGGCCTGGAACTTGGGATCAACCACATCGAAACGGCGCGTGGTTACGGCACTTCCGAAATGCAGTTAGGAAGCGTTTTGCCAAGGCTGCCGCGTGACAAGATGATTGTCCAAACCAAGGTTGCGCCTGCCGCGAGCGCGAAAACTTTTCTGCGCACTTTTGAAACCTCCATGAATTATTTGGAGCTCGAGCATGTTGACTTGCTGGCGCTTCATGGGATTAACAACCGGCAACTGCTTCGCTATGCGCTCCAGCCGGACGGATGCGTGGCCGCGGCCCGACAATTGCAGCGGGAAGGCCGGGCGCGATTCGTTGGCTTCTCCACTCATGCAACCACCGACATTATCCTGGAGGCTATCCAGAGCGGCGAGTTCGATTACGTGAATCTCCATTGGTACTTCGTCAATGATCTCAACTGGCCGGCCATTGAGGCGGCCACCGCCCGTGACATGGGGGTGTTTATTATCAGTCCCAATGACAAAGGCGGGAAGTTGTACGAGCCGCCCAAAAAGCTGGTCGAGCTGTGCGCGCCATTGACTCCGATGCAGTTCAACGACCTGTACTGCCTCAACCGGCCGCAAGTCCACACGCTGAGCTGCGGAGTGGCGCGTCCCGGCGATTTCGATGAACACGTGGCAGGCCTGAAGTACTACGAGCGCATTGGAGAAACGATCGCTGCCATCCAGGAACGTCTCGAAGCGGAAATGAAGTGTGTGCTCGGCGCCGATTGGTGCGCGCGCTGGTTTGAGGGGCTGCCGCAATACGTGGATATTCCCGGCGAGGTAAATGTCCTGGAGATCCTTCGGCTGTGGACTTATGCCAAATCATTGGACCTGGTGGGCTGGGGCAAGATGCGTTACAACCTCCTGGGCCAGGGCGACCATTGGTTTCCCGGGGAAAACGCCGCCAAGGCAGGCAAGCTGTCCTGGAATGGATGCCTGGATCGGAGCCCGTTTGCGGCGCGGATTCCTGCCATCCTCGAAGAAGCGCACCAACTTCTATTTGAGAAACCGGTTCAGCGGCTCAGTCAAAGCTGAAGTTTCTACTTCTTACCGTCCTTTTTATTATCCGGCTTGTCGGTTGTTTTGTCGTCGGTCTTGAGAGCGTCGGCGGGAGCGGTGGCGTTGAGCTGCTGGAGAACAGCATCGGTGATATCGGTCTCGTTGTTGGCGTAAAGGAAAACCGGAGTGTTATTGATACTTTCGGCGGCGGTGTCGATAACCAGGAAATAGCCGGCTGCTTTGGCTTTGGAGTTCACCACGTTGCGGATCTCGGTGAGGATATTGGAGCGCATCCTCTGGCTTTGCTCGCCGATGGTGGTGCGGGCCTGCCGCTCATATTGGGCGATGGTATCTTCCATTTCCTTGATGCGCCTGAGTTTGTCCTCGGCGGCATTTTTGCGTTTATCGCGTTCTTCGGTTGAGACCGCCTGATCGTTGGCGCTGGTCAGCAAAGTTTGATAATCGTCTTTGGCTTTCTTGTAGTCGTCGACCATGTTGCGGTCCTCCTTCTCCATATCGGTCTGCCGTTCTTTGAGGGCCGCCTCGGCTTGCTTCTTCTTCCAATAACCGTCGAAGACTTTCCGAAGATCGACGGTAGCGATTCGGTTTTGCGCCAGAGCGTTACCGCTGAGCATTGACAGCAGCAGCAATCCAGGAATTATGCGCCGTAATAAATTCATCATAAAAACAGACAATCAGAAATGAACGGGCTCGCCAACTCAAAATTGTTCGCTGTGTTCACGGCCGGTGTAAACGGAAGAGAGTGGTGGAGCCGGTCGTGGGAAGGGTTACGAGATACCCTCCGCCGGTCAGGACCGGCGCCTGCGGAACGTTGGTCCAGACCTGGGGCGGAGACAAATCCGACGTCGACTGGAGCATAAAATCGGGGGCGGTTGCCGGCCAGCTGATTTGGATCGTGCCATTGACAATGATGACAATGAGCGTCGGGTTTTGCAGTCGGATTTTGGCCAGAAAGGCATCACTAGTGCCGTCCAGGTTGGTGCCAAGCGCTCCGGCAGAGGTGGGGAAATCGCTGGAGAGAGTCATGCCGCTGATATAAGCGCTTGCTTCAGCATCCACGGCGATGGCGTAGCCATAATCGTTGGCGCTCCCGCCCAGATAGCCGGAATAAAGGACCGGGGCGGCGTTGGTATCAAAGGCGATGACAAAGACGTCATTAAGGCCTGAGTTAGTGCTCCGGAACAGGTCGAAGGGCTGACGCACCGGGAAATTGGTCGAGAGAGTTATGCCGATCACGAAAGCCCGGCCTGAGGGATCAACGGCCACGTCCCATCCGGCGTCGTTAGCGGTGCCGCCGAACTGGGCGGAATAGGCTGGTATCCCGTTGGTGTCGAGCTTGGTCAGGAACGCATCGAAATTGATGGCGTTAGTCCCGTCTTCGCCCAGAGTCAGATTGAACACATCCGCGTGCCCAAAATTGGTGGATTGGGTCGCGCCGGTCAGATAAGCGTTTCGGGAACTGTCCAAAGCAATCCGGTATCCATAATCGTTCTCCTGTCCTCCGAGATAGGTTGAATAAGCCAGGGCTCCCCCTTGCGGACCCATTTTGGTCACAAAAGCATCGAAGACAGTAATAGCGATTCCGTTGCCGTTCAGGTTCGTTTGGTAGGCATTCGGGGTGATCGGAAAATCGATTGAAGCGGTGTAGCCTGCCACGTAGGCGAAGCCGTCCGGATCGGCAGCGATGCCTTCGGCTTCATCGATGCTAGTTCCACCCAGGTAAGTTGAGTAAACCAGGCTGGCCCCGCCCGGAGCGAGCTTGGCCACAAAGGCGTCGTCATTGCCGCTCAATGAGCTTTGCACTTCGTTCAGCACCGGGAAATTGGTGGAGTAGGTCAAGCCGGCAACATAGGCGTAGCCGGCTGGATCCACAGCGATAGCGCTGCCCACATCCCGGTCGGTTCCGCCCAAGTACGTTGAATAGATCAAGGCGGACCCGTTGGTACTCAACTCCGCCACAAAAGCGTCTGTGGGATAAACGTGAAAGGTCGCGTCTGGGGAGCCGCTAATCTGGCTGAAAAGAGCATTCACGGTTGGAAAATCGGGTGACACGGTAAACCCGGTGAGGAATGCGTGGCCGACGGAATCGATGGCCAGATCGTAAGCGCCGTCATCGGTGCTGCCGCCCAGGTAAGTGAAGTAGAGCAGATGCGAACCGGTGTTATCGAGTTTGGCGACAAAGGCATCCCCCGTCACGGAGCCGCCTTTGAATTGGGATTGGAAGGGGGCGCCGACGATGCCCCAGGGGAACTGAGTCGAGAGGGTTTCGCCGGCTAAATAAACAGAGCCGCTGGCGTCAACTTTAACGGCCAGACCAGTATCCCCGCCGTTGCCGCCGAAAAAGCTGGCGTAGCTAAATACCGGATCGATGATCAGCGGAACATCGCGGTCATAGGAACCAACGGCGAAGGAAACTGTGCGAGGGTCCTTGATTTGATAGCGTCCGGCAATGTCCTGACGGCGGCCCTTTGCAAACTGATAGACCACCGGTGGATGCTGGCGCAATTCGGCCTGGCCAACGCGCACTATCAACTCTCCGGCCGGGTTAACCGACAATCCATCCACTCCCTGGAAGAGCAGCGAAATCGTTCCAGGATCCGTCCCGGGAGAAACCGTAAAGTCGTATTCCAGCTGGCGATGGTTGCCGTAGTACAAAAGGTCGACACCGGGATAGAGGGAGTGGATTCTTACGTTGGCAAACATCGGCACTTGAGTGCGCCATCGCGCGGGGTCATTGCCCAGCAGGTAATTGACCTTCCCTTCCATCGGCTCCGCCCCGGAAATCGTGGCTTGGGGATTGGCGCCCGGAAAAGAAATTCGCACGGCTCGAGCGGGGGCACTACGCAGTTCCAGTGATCGATCTCGCCGGACCGAGTCGGCCGCCGGGGCAAGCTCTGGCCTGCGCAACAGGAAATTCACTTCGGCGGGCGCAACGACCAGCTGGAAATTGGGGCCACGAGCCAGGAAGTTCGTCGGCGCGTTACGGCCGGATGGGCCCGGCTCGAAAAACAAAGGCCAACCGGCACGTGAAGCAAAACCCGCGGACACCGCCGGGCTAGAGGGCACGGCCAAGGCCGGGAAGGCA
>Ga0210409_10008115_pt1 | contig 10728 bp, 11 predicted proteins | sample IncBWH17MmetaG_FD_161649 | JGI IMG/M metagenome (GOLD analysis project Ga0210409, IMG submission 161649) | Forest soil microbial communities from Barre Woods Harvard Forest LTER site, Petersham, Massachusetts, United States - Inc-BW-H-17-M | ecosystem: Environmental > Terrestrial > Soil >...
CTGAAGATGGCTCAGGGGGTGGCGGACCGGCAGGTAATTCTGAAAGAAAGAGCATGGGGGCCGGTTCGGAAATCGCCCGAACCCGAGCCGGATTCACCGAGCCGGACTCGTCGGCCGAAGTCGCCCCGGCTGGAGTCGCAGCCTTGAATTCCCGTGAGGCGTCGAACGACGCCTCGTCGGAAGCGATCGCCGGATCTGCTGCTGCGCAAAGGGATGAAGTCTCTCGATCGCCGAGCGGTGGTCGAGCGGAACCGTCGAGCGACGCTTCGTCCGGCTGGCCAGGCGACGATTCAGATGAAGATTTCCTTAATGCCTCGTCTGATTCTTCGGACGATTCATCGAGTGAATCTTCGGCTGGAAATGTCTCAGTCGGGAATAGCTCGGCCAAGGTCGCTATGGCCGAAGGAAGTTCTCCGGCTGAAATCAGTGTGCCGGTCCGGTCCACCGATATCTCCGCCGTTATATTCGCGGCCAGGCCTGATTCGGCTTTTTCGTTCGAAAATGGGAGATGGGTCAGGGACGCCATTGGCTGATTTGCTCTCCTTAAAGGGAACACCGAGATAGGCCTCGTGTCTGCGCGAACTGCGGGCGTAGCAGCCCGCGAGAATCCCTTGCATTTATTCAACCGTTGCTTCGGATATCGCAAAAATCCGAGAGACGCCTCTCGGAGCTGTGAGAATCGTGCGGCTCGATCCGGATCGACCTGTTCTCTCTCTCTCTGCACCCGCGCACCCGCGGGGGAACGTAACGGAGGCTCTCGGTTTCGTTGCCGTTCGAGCGCAGATGAAAGCGATCGCCCAGAAATCACGCGTTGCCCGCGAAATCGCCTGGGGTCCCAACCAGCTGGCCAGTGGTATCATTCGGCGGGGCCGCCTTTTCAAGACGAGGGTGGAGGGGTCGGAGCGGAATCCCTACCCTCGCTCGAGTGATTCCGAGGAGCGTCCTAGAGGCTTTGTGTGCGAAACGCCTGAAGGGAGAGAAGACCATGTCGGAACCAACCAAAGAGGAATTGATGGCTCGCATCTCGGAATTGGAACAACAGGTTGTCTTGAAACGGTCGGGCACGTTGCAATTCAAGGTCGGCGAGAAGGGTGGCGTGAGCGTTTACGGCCTGGGCCGTTTCCCTGTCACGCTTTACTACGAGCAGTGGGTTCGATTGCTCGATGCCGCCGGCGACATCCGCACCTTCCTTGAAGAAAACAAGAGTCGCCTCAAACTGAAAACGAAGGAATAGGCCGAGCGGCATCGCCTCCCGATCGTGTAGCGGCGCGTCGGCGAGGGGCATGACCGTGTCAGCGAGAACGAGCGCAGTCAAGATGCGCGGCGAGACGTTTCGCCCGACAGAGGCCTCGGTGAAGCCAGGGACCGTGGATGCCAACTCGTCGCCTCGACCGAACGTCGAGACCCGGATCGAATCCGACAGCATGGGCCGCATCGAAGTCCCCGCCGACCGATATTACGGCGCGCAAACGGCGCGCTCGTTGATCCATTTCGATATCGGCCGGGACACCATGCCGACAGAACTGATTCGCGCCTTCGGAATCCTGAAGAAGGCTGCGGCGATTGTGAACGAGGATCTCGGAAAACCTCGACCGGAAAAGGCGCGGCTAATCGTGCTGGCGGCCGATGAGGTGATCGCGGGCAAGCTCGATGAGCATTTTCCGCTGCACATCCGGCAAACCGGCAGCGGCACGCAGACGAACATGAACGCGAACGAGGTGATTTCGAATCGCGCCATTGAAATCGCCGGCGGCGTAATGGGCAGCAAGAAGCCGATCCACCCGAACGATGACGTCAACATGTCGCAGTCCTCGAACGACACTTTTCCAACAGCGATGCATATCGCTGCTGCTTCGCGGGTGGCCGAAGCCCTATAATAATTCCCGCCGTCAAGCGATTGCATAAGGCCATTGAGGAAGAAGCCCAGAAGTTCGCCGATGTGGTCAAGATCGGCCGCGCGCATTTGATGGATGCAACTCCTCTCACCCTCGGCCGGGAGATGTCCGGTTGGGCGAGCCTGCTCGAGCGCGATGTTTTGCGGCTGAGGGACGTCCTGCCGGGCCAGATACGATCTGGCCATCGGAGGAACGGCGGTTGGGACCGGCCTGAATGCGCATCCGGAATTCGCCGAGCGCGCCGCGAGCAAAATCTCGGAATTGACTCACCTGCCGTTCCGCTCGCACCCGAACAAATTCGCAGCGCTTTCATCTCACGACGAGATCGTTTTCGCCAGCCGCGCGCTCAAAACGCTGGCAGCCTCGCTGATGAAGATCGCCAATGACATTCGCTGGCTCGCTTCCGGACCGCGGGCCGGACTCGGCGAGTTGATGCTTCCCTAGAACGAGCGTGGCTCATCGATCATGCCCGGCAAAGTGAACCCCACGCAGTCCGAAGCGATGACCATGGTGGCTGTGCAGGTCTTCGGAAACGACTCGGCCATCGGTTTTGCCAGCTCGCAGGGGAACTTCGAGCTGAATGTTTTCAAACCGGTGGTCATCCACAATGTTCTCGACTCGGTCAGGCTGCTCGCGGACGCGTGCCGTTCCTTTACGGACCACTGTGTCGCCGGGATGGAACTGGATACCCAGCGCATCGAGCAGAATGTGAAGAATTCCCTCATGCTCATGACCGCGCTGACCCCGAAGATCGGCTACGACAAGGCCGCGGAGATCGCCCATATGGCTCATCACGAACGGTCGAGTCTTCGCGAGGCCGCGCTCAAGCTCGGCTACCTGGCCGAGGGCGAGTTCGACGAACTTGTGCGCCCGGAAAAGATGACGCACTCCTAGGAAACGTGCTGATTCGGAACTCGGCGGAGTTCATTTCGGATCACCCGATGCACTCGTTCGATTGAAATTCTTATTCTTCGAAAAACTTCATGCTCGCATGAAGTTTTCCTTTGACACATCCGCTGGACTTCATTAGATTCGAGTTCCCCTTGGGCTCTCATTAGTTCCCCCTTCCTCAGGAGCGGTCATGCGCATTCTTGTCGCTGAAAACGATCCGGCACTCGCCAGGTTTCTTGAACGGGGCTTCGATGCGGAGAAGTATGCGGTCGATCTCACGACCGATCAAGAAGAAGCGAAATGCCTGGCCCAGGAGCGAAACTACGACGCTGCCATCCTGGACCTGAATTTCCCGGGCCCGGACAGCCTTGATATCCTGCGTACGGTCCGCGCCAAGCAGCAGCAGTTGCCGATCCTGATTCTGACCAGCCGTACACGGCCCGAAGAACGCGTTCAGGTGCTCGATCTCGGCGCCGACGACCTGGTTCTCAAGCCGTTTGCCTTCTCGGAACTTTCTGCCCGCGTCCGGGCCCTTCTACGCCGCGGCAACCGCACGATGGAGGCGGTGATGCGGGTTGAGGATCTCGAGCTGAGCCGAGTTGAACGCACGGTCAAGCGCGGCGGCCGGAGCATCGAGCTCACTCCGAAGGAATTCGCTCTGCTGGCCTACCTGCTGTGCAACGCCGGTCAGCGCGTGACGCGCGCACAAATCATCGAACATGTCTGGAATCTGTCCTGCGATACGATGACGAACGTCGTGGACGTTTACATCAACTACCTGCGCAAAAAGGTCGACGCCTGTTCCGAACGAACGTTGATTCAAACCATTCGCGGCGTCGGCTACCAGCTGCTGGCGGCGGACCGTCCGGCCCCGAGCCGGCGAGTGGAGCAAATCAGCCACGGTACCGCGCTCGAGCAAACCGTACAGAAGTAGACGGGAGGAACAGACAATGTCGGTAGCCAGCGCAACGTTAGCGAGACTGCAAAGCGGAAGAGTCCTGGTGGCGAGTTCGCGATCAGAAGTCCGCGAAAAGATTCTGAAGGACCTGTGGCCTGCGGCCAACGAATTGGCGGAAGCAGCCGGAGGCGCAGACGCCCTGATCAAGCTCGAGGAGAAAGATTTTCGCACGCTGGTGCTCGATCGCCAGCTCGATGATCTCGACGTCGACGAGCTGGTCTCGACCATTCGCGGCCGTTATCCCCGATTGGACGTTGTCCTGCTCGATCGGCAGCCTGACCCGGAACAGCTGGCACTCGATCTCCACGACCACCCGGCCTGGGATGTGATCGAGGAAGAGCCCCCCGTGTCTCTAGCCCCGTCAGCCCTGTCGGAGTATCCGCCCGAGATCAGTACCCTGGACCTGCCCCAAGCGGCTGCCGTCACCATCGAGCCGCTCGTGGGGATGATCGGTACGGGCCTGAAAATGCAGCAGATCTACCGGCTGGCACGCCTGGTGGCACCGCGCGATACCGCGGTACTGATCGTCGGGGCCACAGGAACGGGCAAGGAACTGGTTGCGCGCGGCATCCACGAGCTCAGCCGGCGCAGCCGGGGGCCGTTTGTCGTGGTGAATTGCGCCGCGATACCGGAGAGTCTACTCGAGGCAGAACTATTCGGCTTTACCCGAGGCGCCTTTACCGGAGCATTCCAATCGCGCCTGGGCCGCATTCATGCGGCGCATGGAGGGACGCTGCTCCTTGACGAAGTGGGGGAATTGCCGCTCGGAATGCAGGCGAAGCTGTTGCGGTTCGTGCAGGCAGGAGAAGTGCAGCGGCTGGGAAGCGCAGACTTATTTCGCGTCGACGCGCGCTTGGTCGCGGCCACGAATGCCGATCTTCTCCAGCGCGTTCGCGAAAGGCTATTTCGGGAAGACCTGTATTATCGTTTGGCCGTCTTTCCCATCGACCTGCCGCCGCTGCGGAACCGTTCAGAAGATATCCTGCCGCTCGCGCAGCATTTCCTGTTGGCACTTTGCGAACAAGCCGGTACGGTGCGAAAGGTGTTTAGCTTCGAATCCGCCAACCTCCTGCGCCACTATTCCTGGCCGGGAAACGTGCGCGAGCTGCAGCACTCGATCGAACGGGCCTTCGTTCTGGCAGAGGCGCACGAGCAGATCCGGGTCGAGGACCTGGCCATAGTGTCCGGAGGAGCCTGAGTTCAGAAAATTTTAACAAGCGCGGCGATCGGGTGGTATTTGCCGTGCACGGCTTTATTTGCCATGCAGGTAACCGCAGTCTCGCAAGAGAAGGACCGGCCCGAGCAGCGCGCCAGCGACGCTTCCGCCAAGAGGTCCCTCGCTCAGGCATTCCAGACGTTTACAGCTGCAGCCGACTCGCTCGCGAGATTCTACGGGCAGCTCCAGGCCGAGGTGTTGCGCCTACGCCTGGATCTCGATCGAACGAATCAGGATCTGGCGGCCAGCCTCGAAGAAAACGCCCAGATGCGCCGCTATTTGGCGCGCATCCTCGAGGGATTGCCGTGCGGAGTTCTCGTCGTAGACCGTCGCGGTGTACTTCGCATGATGAATCCCGAGGCGCGGCGTCTGCTTCAAACCGCGGCCTCTGACCCGGCCAGCCTGTCGAGCGCACTCGAACTCGCGCCGGAAGCGTTGCGGCAGTCGATCGAGGAATCGCGCTCCGGCTCCGAACGAACCGAACGGGAATTGACGGTTGAAACGGTGGATGGGCCGCGGACCATCGGGCTCAGTTGCGCCGTGCTCGGCGATGGCGACGGCTCCGCGAGCCAGTCGGTGTTCCTCCTGCGGGATGTCACCGAAGAAAAACGCCAGGCTGCCGAACGCGAGATCGCCCGCCGCAAGGAATCGCTCGCCGAAATGGCCACGCTGCTGGCCCACGAAATCCGCAACCCGCTCGGGAGCCTCGAGCTCTTTGCCGGCTTGCTGGCCGACGCCGCCGGAACGCAGCCGGATCTCCGGCGCTGGACCGACCATATCCAGGCTGGGCTGCGTTCGCTCTCTGCCACCGTGAACAACGTACTTCAATTCCACAGCCAACCTGCGCCGCAGCTCACGGCCGTGAACCTCGGCCGGTTGATGCGGGAGTCAGTCGAGTTTCTCCGCCCGCTCGCCCGGCAGGCCGGATTGCGGATCGAACTGCAGAACTCGCTCGGTGAATTGGAGATTCCGGCCGACGCCCACCGCCTCCAGCAGGTGTTTTTCAACTTGTCACTGAACGCCTTCCGGGCGATGCCGGCCGGCGGTGTCCTCAAGACGCGGCTGCGCTGGGCGGATCTTGAAGATTTGAACGACGTTCGTATCGAATTCGAAGATACAGGCCGCGGAATCGCGCCCGAACATAGAGAGAAGATGTTCGAGGCGGGCTTCACCACCCATGCCGGAAATCCAGGCCTGGGCCTGGCCGTGTGCCGGACGGTGATCGAACAGCATCGTGGCAGCATTCTGGTATCGAGCGAGCCCGGCAAGGGAACGATCTTCTCGCTGATTCTGCCGCGTCTGGCCTCGAGGGCGGGGGAAACCGAATGAATCATGTGATGGTAGTCGATGACGAAGCGCCGATGCGCGCGGCACTCGAGGCGCATTTCTGCCGTAATGGCTGGGACGTGACCACGGCGTACGGCGCGAACGATGCCCTGGCAAAATTCCGGCAGTCGCCGTGCCCGCTCGTCGTCACCGACATGCGCATGCCCGATGGCGACGGCCTGGGAGTCATGCGCGGGCTGCGTGAACTTGCGCCGCAGGTCGGTGTCATTTTCCTGACTGCCTTCGCTTCGGTGCCGGAGGCGGTCCGCGCGATCCGCGAGGGCGCCTGTGATTATCTGGTCAAGCCGGTTTGCTTCGAGCAACTGAAGGAAGTGGCCGAGCGAGTGCTGGCGCGCGCATCGGCGCGCGTTTCAAGGGCTGGAGAAAACACTCTCGTGGGGCAGGCGGCATGTTTGCGGAGTTTGCTGGAGCGGGCGCGGCAGGTCGCTCGGACAGAAATGGACGTTCTGGTAGCAGCCGAAAGTGGCACCGGGAAGGAGCTACTGGCGCGGCTGATTCACCAGACGAGCGACCGCCGTAACCGTCCATTCGTGGCGGTGAATTGCGCTGCATTTCCAGAGGCGCTGCTCGAGAGCGAACTTTTCGGACACGCACGAGGAGCATTCACAGGCGCGATCGGGGCAAAGCCCGGAAAATTCGAGCTGGCGCACACCGGTACGCTCCTGCTCGATGAGATCGGCGAGCTGCCTCTGCAATTGCAACCGAAGCTGCTGCGAGCGCTACAGGAACGCGAGGTGGACCGCTTGGGCGACACCCGACCGGTGCATGTGGACGTGCGCGTGATCGCGACGACCAATCAGCCGCTCGCGAGCCAGGTTGAAGCGGGACGGTTTCGCGCCGACCTGTATTACCGGCTGAACGTCGTGCCGCTTACGATCCCGCCGCTGCGCGAGCGTCGAGAGGACATTCCCGTGCTGATCGAGCATTTCTTCGAGAAATACGCCCAGTCTGGGCACGTCGCTCTTCCGCGGTTTTCTCCGGCACTTCTCGCCCGCCTGGAAGGACACGACTGGCCCGGAAATGTCAGGGAACTTGAAAATGTGGTTCGCCGCGCGATCGCGCTCCATGGGGGCCAGGACGTTGGTCCCGAATTTTTTGATGGCGTGGCCACCAGGGAGGCGGGTCCTCCGGGCTCGGAGCCCATTCGGGCAGTAGCACCCACTCCGACTCGCGCAACCGGAATGTCGCTCAGGGAACTCGAGCGGCAGCTGCTGGAATCGACGCTGGAGGCAGCGGGCGGGAATCGCACGCGCGCCGCGCGGGTTCTAGGCATCTGCCCACGCACGATGCGCAATAAAATTCACGAATATGGGTTGCCGCCACGGAGGTACGCATGAGCCTGATTGATACGTCCTACACCGCTTTTCTCGAACGCTATCTCGATTTGGCTTCTTTCCGGCAAACGCTCGTGTCTGCCAATCTGGCCAACATCGACACGCCCGGTTATCGCAGCGTCGACGTGGCTTTCCAGAGCGAGCTTGTCTGGGCCAGCTTCAACGACTCTTACAGGCAGCCGCTTCATCCTGTCGTTCGACGCGTCAACGGACTGATCGAACGACCGGACGGAAACAACGTGAGCCTCGATCGCGAAGGGCTGCTTCTGGCCCAGACTCAACTTCAATACAAAGCAGCAGTCGAATTGATTCGCGCCGAGTTTCGGGGAATTCTCGGCGCCATCAATGATGGGAAGGAATCATGAACCTTTTCGGAGTGATGACCATCAGCGGTACGGCGCTTCTCGCCGAACGCGAGCGCGCTGAAATACTGGCTAGCAATCTTGCGAATGCGGAGACGACGCGCACACCGGCCGGTGGGCCCTACCAGCGCCAGCACGTCGTTTTCGCGGCGCACCGCCCGTTCGGAATGCCGTTCGGAGAGCAGCTCGCGACGATGGTGGATTTCAGCGCGCGCGGCGTCCAAGTGGACGGCGTAATCGCCGATCCGGCGCCACCGATCCGGCGATTCGAGCCCGGGCACCCGGACGCGGACGCAGCCGGTTACGTGTCGGCGCCGGCCATCAACCCCATTGAGGAAGAGGTGAACCTGATGGGTGCCGCGCGCGCGTATCAAGCGAACGTTTCCGCGGTGCAGGCAACCAAGAGCATGATCGCATCGGCGCTGACAATCCTGGGGTAAGGCACGGCCGGTGAACGATCGCGAAGGCACCGGTTCCGGTGCCGGCGCTCGAGAACCTGAGATCGAGGGGCAGACTGGAGGCAAGCGATGTCGAATCCGATCCAAGGACCGATCACAGGACTGGCGTCCATCTCGGCGGTCACGCAACCCGCGGGCGGTGCGGGAGCGGCGCCAAGCGCTGACAGTTCGGATTTTCTCTCGACGCTCGACACGATGATGAGCCAGGCGAGTGGCACGCCGACCGACTACGAAACCCAGGTCACGCAATTGCTCCAGGGCAACGGTCAGGACCTGCACTCCGCCATGATTGCCGTCGAGAAAGCGGATCTATCGTTCCAGCTGATGATGCAGGTGCGCAACAAAATCATTGCGGCTTACCAGACAATCTCACAGATCCCGTTCTGATCGCCATGATCGGACGGGCAGGCACTCGTATGGATTCGATCGAGCCCGGCGCCGGTCGAAACGACGAGTCGCTCGTAGACGAGGCGGCAGTGTTTTCCTGAGCTGACCGGAATCGGAGCGGCCGGACCAATCAGGCACCGTGGAGAAGTTTCTCAAGCAAATTGAAGCGTTCCTGCGCGGGCTCTCCGCACGCCAGAGAGTTCTTCTGACCGCGGCCGCCATCATCGTGATTCTTGTGGGGGCGCTTTTCTACCGGCTGACCCAGACAGCCGATTTCAAGCCTCTCTACTCGGGCCTGTCGACGCAGGACGCGCAATCCGTCGTTCAAAGCCTCGTCTCGAAGAACATCGCCTACCAGCTTTCGACCGACGGCACAACGGTGAGCGTGCCGGCCGACCAATTAGATAAGACGCGGCTGACTCTCGCGGGCGAAGGCATGCCGCAGACAGGCCGACTTGGGTTCGAGATCTTCGACAAGCCGAACTGGGCGGGAAGTGATTTTTCCGAGCAGGTGAACTATCAGCGGGCGCTCGAAGGTGAACTCGAACGCACGATTCAGACGCTTGGCAATGTTCGGTCGGTCCGCATCCACCTGGTGCTACCGCACGAATCGCTGTTTAGCGACCGGGAGCGCCTGGCCAAGGCGGCGGTGGTCATGAAACTGCGATCCGGCGGGCTCTCCGATGACGAGACCAATGCTGTCATCCATCTCGTCGCGAGCGCCGTCGACAATCTCTCGCCCGAGAACGTCACGCTGATCGGCGCCGACGGGCGGACACCGCTTGTCGCGACAGGCCACAATGGGACGAAGGGAATGGATGCCTCGGTCGAACTCGAAACGGCGCTGGCCGAAAAGGTGGTGATGACGCTCGCGCCGGTCGTCGGGCCGGATCACGTCAAGGCCAGCGTCACCGTTGCCTACGACCGGAGCTCCGGAGACTCGACGCAGGAAATCTACGATCCGACGAACCAGGCGCTCATCAGTTCGCAGGTGCAGGAGGAAAAATTTGGGGGCTCACCGCCTGCGGGGATCCCGGGAACGCCCAGCAACGTACCGTCGGCCCCACCGAACCCCTCGAAGTCCGGCGCTCCGGCTGCCGCACCTGGCGACGCAGCAAACGCCAAGGCTGGCGCCGTGCAGCCAAATCCGCCGAATCCCATCGTGTCAATTTCCTCTGAGTCCGAGGGCCAGCGCAGCGAAAGCCGTAGCTATGCTGTCAGCAAGACAGTCCGGCATACGATTGATCCGCCGGGAAGGATTCAAAAAATTGCCGCTGCCGTGCTGGTGGATGATCTGATCGAGGAGAAAAAGGACGCAAAAGGTCAGATGCACGAAACCCGGCGCAAGCGCACTCCGGAGGAGATCAAACAGATCGATGGCCTTGTCCGCGCGGCCGTGGGATTCGATGCCGCGCGAGGCGACGTGATCTCGGTCGAAAACGTTCCCTTCCTGACCGCGCCCTTCGAGGCGTCTGTGCCGATACCGATCACCGAGCGAGTCCGAATGGTCACGGAGAAATGGATCTGGCTGGCGCGCTACCTCGTGCTGCTGTTCTTATTCGCGATGATCTACCTACTGGTATTGCGTCCGGTCAAGAATCAACTCCTCAGCGCATTCGAGCGCCATGCCGAACCGACAGCGGCGCTGGCAGGCGCGGCAGCGGGCGGGGAGGCGCCCGAGCTTGCGCTCGCCGGGGCGTCCGGTCATGCGATCAGTGGAGTCGAACTCGAGAACGAGTTGAACAAGACAAACTCCGAGCTCGACCGCGTCATCCGTATGAAGCGGCACCTGGCGGACAAAGTGAAGAACGAGCCCGCTGCAGCCAGCCAGTTGGTGCGCGGCTGGATCAACCAGAGGGAGGACTGATGCCCCCCCCGGT
>Ga0210409_10008116_pt1 | contig 10727 bp, 15 predicted proteins | sample IncBWH17MmetaG_FD_161649 | JGI IMG/M metagenome (GOLD analysis project Ga0210409, IMG submission 161649) | Forest soil microbial communities from Barre Woods Harvard Forest LTER site, Petersham, Massachusetts, United States - Inc-BW-H-17-M | ecosystem: Environmental > Terrestrial > Soil >...
GGCTACAGATAGCCACCCCAATAATTCCCAAAATAACCGCGAGTTCAGCGGTATCCGCGCAGCTTCGGTTTTGTTTTTCCCACTCGGAGAAGTTAACGAATAGGCAACTGTCGAAATATCGCCATTTCGCTCAGTGACCTTTAAGGGGTTTTGAATGTGGGGGGAATGTGAAACACTGTAAAACGCAATGGCAGAGCGGCGATTGACAATCCTTAAGCGCCTAGGCAAAACCCCTATTCTGGGGATGTGTGAGAGATGCCGCGTTAAGTTTTTCACTCCGCGAGAGCTAACCTACTTGCCGGCAGAGGCCGAAGATAACCTCTGGCAAAGATTCAATAGCCACGAATGTAAGTCCGACGCCGTGCAGGCTCCCACACGATTAATCCGCAAGGCTTGATAGTATTCCACGCTTGACCCCGTGCGGGGCGAGGATCAACCACTGCTCTCTGCCGTTGCATTATTATTGTTGTAACATCCCCATTACGCTCATCTTCCCTTGGGCGGGGATTTGAGTGTAACGGCCTCCCTTGAAAAGAGCCGCAACTGACTGCAAACAGATGGTTGGCATGGGACCTCTTTTCATGCTTCGTCATGACCGGATTCCGGTCATGCTGACCTGATTTCGTCGGTTATCTCGCAATCTCGCACTCTCGCAGATAAACTCTGTCCATGGCCGATTTGCCGTATGCACCCATTTCGCTCGGAAGATGGGACCCGTATCGACGAACTCCGTCGGTTTCGCTTCGGAATGGAAGGCTCAAGTTTCTTCCGGGTCCGGGATCTCAAGGTCAGTTCGACGCCAAAGAGGTTGCGTTTCCAGACGGAGCCCGACTGGAGTACCGCGTGCAAAAAGGGGATATGTATTTCGACGGTGACCATAGTCAGGCGCTGGGAAGAACCTTATGGGTGATTGAACCGGATGGAAGCACGAATCTACTGGCGAGTGGGTTCGTTCTCTATATGGATTTGACGGTAGCGGCGCGAAATCTTGAGAAGAGGGGGATCGTGTTTAGGGCTGTAAGTTTCTATAAGGGGAAAGATGGGCAAGCGGTCGAGACGGAGCTTTCGATTACGAAATCAGGGCTACGGTTTATGGCAGGACTTTTACTCGGATTCTCTAATGTCTGGCTTGGTCTCATGGCCGGATTGTTCATCCGCAGTGTGAGTTACATCGTCGGCGTCGGCGTACTTGGCTTTGCAATCGTTGCCATTACAGCATTCCGATCTGCTGCTTCCAAACGCGCCGCCTCAGTGACGATAACTTGGACTTCAATCACCTACTCGGCTGGCTATGTGGTTTCGATGGTGCTCGCTCGCTGGTTTGTCAGCGGGTCGACCGGTAGATAACTGTTGAAACATCCCCATTACGCTCATCTTCCCTTCGGCGGGGAACTTGAGTGTAACCGCGTGTGGCTGTTGAAAAACCCCCTCTTTTGAAAAAACGGTCCCGTCGAAGGGATAGAATATGTCCACCAAAATCGAGAACGTCGTTTATAGGGCATCCTAGGGCAATGAAATTTCTGCTAACTCCTAGAGTGTGAGTTTTTCAACAGCCACGGACGTTATCACTCCCGAAGGACGAATCGACAGGTAGGGTATTCTGGCTTCAATTTCCCAGACTACCTAAGCTCGTCCTGCTGCCCAGCCATTTAAAACGGTATCAGATCGATATGGTTGTTCAGCTCCGGCAAAGTTTTCTTGTTGTAGATCCCGTGCACGGTTTCTGAATCAAAGGAGAGATACAGATGGCTTTGTCCCCGCCGTTCCGGTACCACGAGCAATCGCTCCAATCCTGTAATCAAAAGCGCCAAGACCCCGGATCGTCATCAATCGGTGTAAACGTGGTCACGGGCTTCGCCGGACCGGACGTGGTGCTGCCCGGTGCGATCTGGCTTAGAAATACTCCAGTGTTGCGGAAGAAGGAGTCCCCTTCAGTGCTGTAGTACGCAATGCTAACGGTTTCCGGTCCTCCGACGCCAAAGCAGCGGCTACCCAGGATCTCTGCCCTTCGTTTGGCTGTGAAGATTACCTTGTTCCGGGATTCCTCAGCTCTTGCTAGAACGGCCGCGGAGGAAAAACTCCAATCGACAAGAGTCCCTGACTGTTTGGGTCAGGGGCAGGTGATTCGAAAGATTCCTTCAGCGTGCACGTCCCGCCTGTGGATTTCACGTTAATCATTCCGATCGAGGACGGTGCGCTACTCCGCGACATACACGACTCCGCCAGTCCCGGTTGTCGTTTCCAGAGCCAGCGACCCGAGGTAGGACCAGTCTGTCACATAGCCCTTCAGGCTGCCCGAGGTGCAACCTTTCGAAAGTACGCCTGTGCTTTTGTCAAAGAAGGCAGCGGTGATTCGATCCCCCTGGGTGTTGCTGATGTAGAGCAGCGTTTCGTCCGGACTCAGCATGATGTTGCTGGAACTGATCCCGCTTCTCATGCGGTAGACAACCGTCGGCGTCAGCTTGCCCGAGGAAATATCGGAGACTTCGACGACGGTGGAGGTAGAGGTATCTCCAAAAATTGCGTAGTGCCCGTCCTGGGTGATGTCAACGCCATTGGGATAAGTGTTGCCAGTGCGCCCGCCGGTGGAATTCTGTTCGTCGCCGTTCGGTACCGGCGTGCCCGCCGAGATATTGAAAGACTCGATAGAACCGTCACCATACGTGACAACCATGATGTCGCCGTGGGTGGCCATTCCGTCGATTACTCCGCCTTGCAGGCCGCCAACCGCGGTGTCACCGATAAAGGTTAATTTGCAGCCCGGCCTGACTTGAAATGTTCCGATGGTATTGGAGTCGGTGAAGCTGGCATAAAGGTTCTGGGAGTTCATCGCCAAGCCGATGCCATTCGAGCTGCCACCGTCTTTCTTGGAGCCTCTCGCGGGCAAGGTCGCTTTCAGAGTTTGAATGGGGATCCCCACGATGTCGCCGCTTTGAGCATTGGAAGCGTACGCACACCCCGTCTTGCCGCTGCGGAACACAACGATCCGCTTCAAGCCAAAAAATCCTCCACTGATTCCGTTGCCATGGGTTGATACAGTTGTCGTCTGAGTGAGAGTCCCGCCTGACCCCACCGTATAAAACGTCGCAGTGTTGGGAAGCGCGGGGGACAAATCATCATTCGTGATTACATAGTGGTTCTCGGCCGCCACCATCGCGCCAACTCCGTAAGCGATAAATACTGAGATGGACTTGATGAAGGTGACAGGCCGGGTCATGGTTCGCAATCCCGCATTTCTTCGCCTAATGCACAATAACTGCAACTGGAGCCGACGGAATTCCGTTAGCCACGACATAGAGCCGGCTGTGTCCGGTCTCCATTTGTCCAGGGACATCGAAATGCGTGGACACTGGTTTGCTGCCGGTCGCAACCGCCATGGTGCTGTGGTCATGCGTCCGGCAATAGAAAACATGTTTCGTAGCGTCGTTAACGATGCGGACTAACGGAAAGTTTGTGGCGTCCTGAAAATCATCGTTGTACATCGCTCCCTGCGAAAAACCATTAAACTGGGTTCCGCGGAGAATATAGGATTTCCCGCGAGTAAGCTTGGATGGGGCAGAGGTGACAGTCGGCTGCCAGGCCCGAGTGTAGGTTCCCTTCGGAGTGAACACCTCCACATCGGAGCTGAAATCGGTGAAAAGTAATTGGCCGGTCGGCAGTTCAAGCAAGTGCCCATTAAACGAGGATTCGTAAGGCGCATTCGGGGGACGTGGAATCTTCTTCAGGCTCTTCCCATCCCACTCAAAGAAGAAAGAGGGGCTCATGCGAAAGTCAGGGCTGGCCATCATCACAACCTTGCCGTTCGTTTCAAGCGCTGCAGGACCATCCGCGATATTCAGTTTATCGGGGAAATCCGGGCCTGCCTTCCAAGTTCCCGTATTTGAATCGTAGATCGCGGTGTGGCCGGCACCGCAGCTGTTGGCCCCCGTAGCGAAGACTGTGCCATCGGGTCGCAACACCGCCGCTCCGATCTCGTGGTTTGCCGTCCCCTTTCCGCCGCAGGAATCCCACAGTTGCACGACCGTGCTTCCTGCGCGAGACCACGTGCCGGTACCGGGATTGTAGACCTCGGAGTTCTTGCCATTGGCCGTGTACTTGAAGACATAAGTATCGACGTCCAACACATCTCCATTGGGCAACAGAGTCAGCCCTTCCCGAGTGTAGATGTCGAACTTCCCCGAGCCGGTCGGGGTCCAAGTCAGTGTGGCTGCATTTAGCAGGGCGGCCTTGGGAGGCTCGTCGCAGCAGTCAACCTGCATCAGAGTTCCGTTCGGCAGGACGGTCGCCGTCGCATCGCCAATGTAGTTCCAACCATTGGGAGGTGCTATGGAGGCCCACTCATTCTTCAACGGGTCGTAAATCGCTCCCTGGTTTGTCCATACCTCCACACCGTTATTGAATTCTCCTCCCTCCATTACCATCCGGCCGTCGGGTAATATCGCGGAACCGAAGAAGTATGGACTGTACCCGCTGGGCAGTGAGGCGATTTGGCTCCAGGTGCCGTTGACGTAGCTGCCGGTGATGTCCGGGGTCAGCTTGTACCAGTTCTGCGCGTCAACCGGTTCGCGGTGCGCCATGACGGTGCCATCAGTGAGCAGGAGGATTGCGCCGAGGCCACCAAAGGTGGGCTGATTCTTCAGCGGTTGCCAAACCTGCGCGGGAGCGAAAATCACACCTATTAAGAACGAAGCAAGACTCACAGAGGCTTGGAACAAACGTCTCATGTGTACCTCCACGATGGGGTGGGTTGACGGGAACGGCGATGGCACCGCCTTACAACTGGGCTTGGACTCTGCGCCGACAACAACCGTTTGTCAAGATGAAACAGTTTGCATCTCCCGCATTATTCCGTCGTGTTAAACAAAGGCGGCGCTCCATAACAAAAATTCAGCGTGTTCGGGCGGCAGGAATACAATGCAGTACTGTTATGTCGTAGCATGCAAACTCTTTCATCTTGACAAGCAATGGCTGTGAGCGCAGAGTCTCCGTCTGGCGCGAATCAGGGCTTCGGTTTCTAAATATCCTGGACTTGAATATCTTGGACTTGAAACTTCTGTCCGCGCCAGCGGGTGTTCGCGGTTGCCTGCTCCCCAATACGCCTTCGCCTTGACACTTGTGCTACGCAAAGAGCCTTGATACCAACGATCAGGGGTTGATCTGTGAGAAATGCGGTGTCCCTTGCCCAATCAGCCACGTTGACGTGGTTCGATGTATCGGCTCACGTGAGAACCTGCCGCAATGACCCTTAGACATTGCGGCTAACGGCGTCCGTCAGTGCTGATCGCGCTCGCGGTGCGCGGGGGTCGTGAAACTGACGGACTCAATTCTGGCCGGCGGTGATCTACCCAGAGGGTCACGCGATGTTAGCGAGGTCCGATAAATCTCCGGGAGAACGCATCGAGGTTTTGCTCACAGACGGGCATACCCGCGCAACTCTCGCGGTGGCACGTGCGCAAGCTCGCCGCGATAGATCAACCATCGTTCTGTGCCCACGGCGGCAGAGCATGGCATTCTACTCCCGCGACGTGAAGCATGCGGTTCTGTCGCCCGATCCGGCTACCCATCCAGACGCGTTTGTGCGCTTCGTTCTCGAGCTCATCGAGAAATATGAAATCCGTTTGCTCGTTCCCATGACCGATCAAGCTCTGGTTTCGTTCGAGAGGCATCGCAACGAACTGGAGCAACATACCAAGCTGGCCATGGCCAGTTCTCACGCGCTCAGGCGTGTGCTGAACAAACGGGAGAACCTCGAACTGGCCTGCGAGTTGGGGGTTCCCTGTCCGCGCCAGTTCCACCTCGAGAACCCAACCCAAATCCCCAAAATGATTGAGGCGCTCGGCTTCCCCATCGTAATAAAAAGATCCTGCGATCCAATCGAGGCTGATGCTCCGCAGTTCAAGTTCAAGGTGCTCTACGCCTTCAACGAGGCTGAGCTTCGGCACTACATTGATCAATACTGCCTCAACGGGGAACAGCCTTTGTTTCAACAGTGGGTCACCGGAGACGTTCACGATCTTTGCTGCTTCGTGGCAGGGGGAGAACTCCTGGCGGTTCACCAATACCATGCGATTCGTCGCTTCAATGGAAGCGCCGTGCTGCGCGAGATCGTCGCCCCCAGCCCAGACTTGGTCGAGCACGCGCGCAAGCTTCTGGCTGCCATTAATTGGGACGGGGTAGCCCATCTTTCCTTCTACGTTGGCCGGAATGGCGAAACATGGTACATGGAGACCAATGCTCGATTCTGGGCATCCATCGAAGCTTCGGTGTACGCGGGGTGGGACTTTCCCGATTGGACCTATGGATACTTCCTGAAGGGTGAAAGGCCTGAACCGGGCCCAATTGCGCTTGGCAGCTCGACTTGCTGGCACACCGGCGACTTACTCGCCTTGCTGAAGTTCGTCGCCAGGAAGGGAGAAACGCCGACGCCTGGCACTACTCCTGGAATGTTCCGTGGAGCCTTCCAGTTTCTTAGCGGCTTCCGGCCCGGAATTCACTGCGATGTTTTTCGCTGGAACGATCCTCTTCCGGCTGTCGTCGAGCCTTGGCCGTACTGTCATAGGATCGTGGGTTTGATCCGGCGCGGTCCTTGGTCGTACTCGAAAGCAATGCGCGTTATGTTCCCCGCAAGCCCAGATTCGGCTCACGGTGATCGGCCAGCCAGACGGGAAGATCGGAGAGCCACTATCGAGGAGCAGGAAGCCGGTGCTCCAGTGCGGGCGGATGCAGGCGCGAGATGAAAATTTTTACACGAAAGGATTTTTGATGTGACAATATTTCAATTTGACAAAGCCAGACGTGGGCGTCATACTGCGCCCCACTCCAGTGGCCTCAGCTATTTACTGTCTCTGCCAAGAGAAATTAAGGAGGATACCCAGATGCGCAAGATTCAGTTTTCAACATTTTCACTACCGGTGTTGGTAGCAACGCTCGCTATATCCGCCCTTGTGGTGGCGCAAGACAACAGCCAGAACGGTGCGCCCACTGTCTTCTCGTACGGCGTTTCGAGCTCGCAGACTCCGCCCATCAAGATCACGGTGATTGGATTTACAAACGCTAATGTGGCCATCCAAATGAAGGGATTTCCCTGCATGGGCGGCACTTCGGGATGCGCTGACCAGGTTCCGGGCACGCTCGCTCTTTCGGCGCCCATGGCGGTCGTCATGAACGGTTCAAAACTTACCTATACATTTGAATTCGAGGACGTGTCTTACACTGGCGCTTGCAGCGTCAGCTTTATCCTCATGGATGGTGCAACCAAGTTAGACTCTGGTAACTATACGTTCCCGAAGGGATGCATGCCGAACACTGTCTATTTCGCCGCTTTTAACCGCACCCTGAAGAGCAAACAGAAGATGGGTATTCCTTCGTTGAACGGTTCTCTCAAGGCCGGGACGCACAAAGATACCATCACTCAAAAGTTTTGCTTTATGTAAGTTCGATCGCTTAACAGCTTCCGCATTTCGGCGGATGATCGCAGTTCCCGGTATCCGCGCGGGTGATGCGGGTCTTCGACGCGCTGAACTCCCAGTCTTACGACCCGAGGCTTGGGAAGGGTTTCCCGGCCACAGCAGGAAAGCGACTTGTGAATTGGGCAGAATTCGTTGGAACGGAGTCTCATCGGGGGTCTCCTGCGCTTGCTTAGGGGTAGTGGGTCAATGGTTTCGGCGTGGGCCGGCGTCAGAGTGAGCGCGAACGATAGAAGTTTCGGCGTTTGCGCAGTTTGTCGATAGAATTGCAACAGGATGGGAGTCACGATCGAACTGCAGGGTCTCGGCGACGCGCAGCTGTGCCGAGACATTACCGCTCACCTCGAGCACGCGTTCAGTGGGCGACAAGGCGACTGGCGCGTGTTTATTGCCGGATCGCGGGCGGCGGAGAGCTGGGGCTTGCGAGTGGAAGGACCGAATGGATTTGAGCGGTCCTATGCCCTCTCGGCGGACGCCCGCGAACACGAGCCTGCGGCGATCCGCACACTTGTTCTGAAGCTCATGCCGCCCGCCAAGGCGTGACCACGGCTTTCGGGCCCGGGTGCGGCATTCATTGTTTTTCGCTAAAATGTCAGAGCTACGAAAAGGATCACAAATGGCAAAGAAGAAAATCGATCCGCTAAACAGAAAACGGTACAGTGCTCTCTCCGCCGCGTTGACCGTCTCCAACATCCCGGCTGCGGTAAGTTTTTATCAAAAGGCGTTTGGCTTTGCTAAACGGGGGATCATGAATGGGCCTGATGGCAAACCGGTTCACGCGGAACTCACGTTGCGTGGCACTACCCTGATGCTGGGGCCGGAGAGCGAGCAGATGGGGAGACGCAGCGCCAAGAGCGTCGGTGCCTCTCCCGCTACCCTCTACATTTACGTGGAGAACGTTGATAAAGTCGTCGAAAAAGCGGCTAAGCTTGGCGCCACACCCCAAGGTCCCGTGATGGACATGTTCTGGGGCGACCGCTGCGGCACTGTCGTTGATCCCGACGGCTACGCGTGGATGGTCGGTACGCACAAGGCGGAACCGACGGCCAAGGAGATGAAGAAGGGAATGGAGGAGATGATGAAGCAGCAGCCGGCGGGCGGAGTTGCAGCTGATTGATGTCCTTTTACTCGAAAAGGGCGGGCCGTGCTGTGGTTTCCTCCCGTTCGCGAAAGTTACTCAGCCCAACGCCCGCCAGTCGATATCGTTGTTGCGGGCCAAGGTACACACGCTCCGTCAGCTTGAGGGCGATATCGGTCAACTCTTCGCAGGGTGATGGAGGGGAATGCGGCGTATGGCTGCGGGTTAGAATCTTGAACTGGCTCGTCTTCAGTTTGAGAACGACCGTACGTGCAATCCGTAATTCTTTGCGTGAGGCCGACCGCAGCTTCTCCGCCAGCCGCCGGATCATGGGTTCGGTTTCGGACAGTAGCACGTCTTGCTCAAACGTATCCTCGACGGAGATGGATTGTGTGGGCCGGTCCGGGACGACTTCACTCTCATCGACGCCGCGGGCAAGTTCGTGCAGACGAACGCCGTAACGGCCGAAATGCCGTTCGGGCCGCGGCAAATCAAGCTTTCGCAGCTCTGCCACCGTCTTGACCTCAAGTTTTGCCAACTTCTCTTCGGTGACTTTCCCAACTCCTGGCAGACGCGGGGCCTGCTCTGGCGGCTGATTCGTCGCGTCGAGAGCGGCTGAAGGGTACGACGCCCACACATTAGAGCAAATCAGAAAATGCTGTGAGGAGGACACATGTTTGGCGCTGGCTTTGCTGCGTACATTTACGATACTACCGGGGCCACTACCGGGTGGCATGGGCATTGTCCTCTATCCCTTTGTTCCGTGGTTAGGGGTGATATACCTAGGCTTTGGGTATGGACACGTGTTACGCCTTCCCGCATCGGTACGCGCTCGGACGATCGCGTGGACCGGAGCAGGTTCGCTGGTGATCTTTGCTGTGCTGCGGGGGCTGAACGGATATGGTGACCTGAGTCCGTGGAAGACATGGCCTGATGCGACACGCGATATCGAATCATTTCTGAACGTGACGAAGTATCCACCATTACCCGATTATGTTTTAGTAACGCTAGAAATCTCGCTGCTCATCTTTCTTGTCATCGAGAGCCTGCCTGAGATGGTCTCGCGGCCTCTGACTACCTTTGGACGAACACCCCTGTTTACCATATCGCACACTTTCTAGTGCTGCACTGCTTGCAGATCGCGGTTGGGTTGTCATTGGGTTACCCGCTGCGAATTTTTCAGAACTACGTTGCCACTGCCGTGGGGGTAATGTTCGCAAGCGGCAGCTTACCTGAGGTGGAGCGGCTAGGATGGGGATTTCCCTTGTGGGGGACATATTTGGTTTGGTTGACAGTGGTGGCTCTTGTATATCCACTGTCGCGATGGTTCGAGCGTGTGAAGCGATCCAGGCAAGACTGGTGGCTACGTTATCTATAGTTCGAGAACTGCACCCGGTTTGGAGGATACCAAGATAAGGTGTCTCTGAGCCGGAGGCAAGTATGGAACGAAGGAAGTTCAGGCGATGCGGGCGTCCGACGACTCGCACAGTAGCGGCAGCATCGTCTGGAGGACGGCGAGCGGCCCCGAACACGTTGGTTTCCCCACACCCGGATTTCGTCGAGGGATACGATGCTCGGGAGGGTTATCTTCCTGCACTCCTGGAGGGATAAGCTGCCCTTCCTCGTATTCGAGATAGCTGCGTTGTTAACCAGCAGATCGAGGCGGCCGAACTCCTTGCGGATGCGTTCCGCCGCGTTGGCAATCGAGACGCGATCCGTCACGTCTAGCTGGAGCACGACGCGCCAGGCCCGATTTCTTTGGCTGCGGCGTCGCCACGCTCGAAGTTGCGCGACCCAACCAGCACAGTGACGCCGTTCGCCACGAGTTCCTTTGCAACCTGAAGTCCGACTCCTTGGTTGCCCCAGGTGACCAAGGCGATGCGTTTGTGTTGCATATTGTCCTCCTCATTATAGGTAACTCCTGCCGCTCAAGATGCGACTGTGGTCAGAACCTCGGGGTACCGCATGCGCTCAAGATCTGCAATCAGGGAGGGTCCTGTCGGGTTCCAACCAAGTTTCTTCCGTGTTTGCGCACTGGAGGCGGCAAGATCGCTGCCGGCGAATACGCTTAACCACCCAAAGTGAGCCTGCGCTTCTTCCGGAGATAGAGAAACCACTGGCACCTTCAATCCTTTACTAATTGCTTCTGCGATATCCCGAACAGCCACGCCTTCTTCGGCCAC
>Ga0210409_10008119_pt1 | contig 10725 bp, 10 predicted proteins | sample IncBWH17MmetaG_FD_161649 | JGI IMG/M metagenome (GOLD analysis project Ga0210409, IMG submission 161649) | Forest soil microbial communities from Barre Woods Harvard Forest LTER site, Petersham, Massachusetts, United States - Inc-BW-H-17-M | ecosystem: Environmental > Terrestrial > Soil >...
CCCGTATCCGCCCCCGTATCCTCCGCCGTACGGATTCCCATATCCGCCGCCGTACGGAGCCCCGTAGCCGCCGCCGTAAGGCATCCCATAACCCGCTCCGGCCATGCCATAGCCGCCCCCATATCCGATTCCATTGAGGGTCCCGAAAAGCTGGTTAATCGCCATAGCCAGGCACTGGGCCTGCTGGTATTTGACATGGTAGACGTACGTGTCCACGGTGCTGCTGGTAATGGTGATGGGAACGTCCAGTTTCTTAATCCAGGCTTGCACCGTGTCGAACGCGCCGGGATTCGGAGCCACCGCGATCAGGATGCCGATCTTGTCCACTGGGATGAACTTGATGGTCGAGGTTTTGCCGTCGAGAGAAATCGACTTCAGGACGTTTTCCAGATCCTTGACCAGATCGGACGGTTTCGCGTTCTGAATTTCGAACAGGTGCACGCGGTCGTTGGCAAACGTGTCGCTGTCGAACAGCGAGATCAGGTCCATGGTCTTGCGCATGTTGCGGCGGCTATCCAGAATGAACAGCAGGTTGGCGGGCGGGTAGGAAAATAGCTTCGCGTTTTCTCCCGTGAATTGATCCAGAATCTTGCTGAGCTCGTCGACCGTGACGTACTTCAGAAACACCATGTTGAGCACGGTCTGATCGTCTTCCGCGAAATCCTTGCCGTTGATGGTGGGCCGCAGCGGCTGGTGCGGCAGGTCCTTCAAGGGCACGATGCGCCAGATAGCGCCTTGCTGCACCATCCCGGCGTCGTTGATGCGCAGGATCAGTTCCAGCAGGTTACGCGCGTCCAGGCCCCTGGTTTCGCCGTAGGTGGTGAGGTAGACGCCGCCCTTGATGCGCGGGTCCAGGATGTAGTTCATGCCGAGCTGGCGCGCCAGAGAATCGATGACTTCGGTCAGGGAGGCGTTTTGCAGCGCCATCTGCCCTACCGGCACCACCGGTAGCTGTCCGGGTGGTAACTGTCCGGGCGTGCCCTGGGCCGGTGCGGCTTGCGGCGCGGCTTGCGGTTGTGTTTGGACTTGGGGAGCTGGCTGTTGCGCCGCCGCGGCGGGCGCCGGCGCCGCTTGGCCCGGCTGAACGGGCACTGGTTGCGCGGGCGCACCTGGAGCTTGGGCAGGCGCCGGAGCCGGGGCCGGTTGAGCCCGAACCCACGCTGGAGCGCTTACAACGCCCCACAGCGACACAGCAAGAACCAGATGAAAACGGCGGAAAGTCATCATTACTTGATTTGCTCCCAGTGGCACGAGGATCCCATCAGGGTCTGCGCCGTTACTTTTCTGTATCCGTTCAAGACCGTGCCGGCAGGAGTAGTGTCGCCGGGGGCGCATGCGCGGTAGCCTCCGCCCATGTCGGTGCCCAGCGAGGGGCCAGTGTTATTAGACTTCGTCTCGAGGTTAACCGACGGCGTGGAAGCGAGCGACGTGATCGTTGCTCCCCCAGTGGCGGCACCTCCCGCCGGTGCGCCCGCGCCGCCCGGTGTTGTCGCAGTGGCGGCCGCCGGGTTCGGTGCCGCCTGGGCCACTTCCTTGGGCTTCAAATCGTTCACGTTGCGCTCTACCGTCTTCCCTTGCCAGTCGAACGTGACCGTATCGCGATCGAAACTGACCACCGTGAACGGGCCGATTTCATCGCCCGCGTGGTAGCCCTTCTGCTCAGCGCCTGGAAGCGTCAAAAAGATTACGGGTTCGCCCAGCGCCATCTGGCCCGTATAAGTGGGCAGCGCGGGCATGGGGGGTGGCGGCGGCGGAGGCGGCGGCGACTGGATCACAACGTTTGGATTGCGGTCTTTAGCAAACAGCGTCCTCTGCGCGACCTCCATGTACTCAGCGGGCATCGGCGGACGCACCGGCACGGCCGCCGGCGGAGGCACCACGGCGGGGGGATGCGGAGCCCGGTTCAGAACCGTCTGCTCATGCGTGGCAGCTTCGCGCCGTTTCACACGAAGCTGGTACACGCATACGCTAGCAAGCGCGATCAGAGCCAGATTCAACAAAATGATTTTGCGGTTCATGTGAAGCCTCAGGCTCCTTTCTTCCCCGCCCGCGTGGGCAAGAGCTTCCCAGGCACGACTCCCGTGATAGTCAATCGAACTCCCACCATCTTGTCCTTGGGATTCGAGGACATAATGCGCAGATCCGAAGGCGACACCAGTTCGCGCTGCGATCCCAGTCCCGCCAGCAAATTCACCAACTGCTCGATGCCGCACTCGAACTGGAACGACACGTTGGCCGCGCCGTAGGAATCTCCTAGCGGCAGCACCTGGCCGATCTCGGTGGACCGGATCTCGACCGGCGGCATTTCCGCCATAGCGAGCCGTCGCACCAGTTGAATCATCTGCGCCTGCGCCTGTTGGGCTGTATCGGCTTGAAGCACGCCCTGTTCGCGTTGCGTCAATTCCGCCTGCACCTGCTTGAGCACCGCTTCTTTGGCAGGCACGGTCGCGGCCAGTTCGCGCATGCGGGCCAAACGCTGCTCGGATTGCGCCACCGATTCTCCTGCTGAAACCGCCACCGGGGCCGGAGCGCTGTTCGGCCAGAACCCATAGACCAAAGCCACCACCACGGCAGCCGCCAGGATCATCAGAGCGCGCCGGTCGCGCTGGCTCAGATTCATGGCTTGACTCCTTCCCGTCGGAAGCGCACGCGGAAGCCTTCCCCGCCCTGGATCCGCAAGGGCGGCACCACGAATTCGGAAGATTCGAATAACGGTGACGCGTCGATAGTCTTGAGCAGCCCCGCGGCCTGGTCGGTTTCCCCGGCGACGGTGATCTGCGTGGAATTCAGCTCCAATAAATTGAGCCAGGTCGGCGGAGGCAGCAGGCGCGTCAGCTCGTTGAGCGCGTCCATGTCGGCGCGCGACCGCCGCCGCAGATCGTCCAGCGCTTGCGTCCGGCGGCGCACAGCTTCGATTTCGCGGTCGAGCGACGTGGCTTTCAAGGCGGCCGGTTGCACTTGCGCAATTTGCGCGGCCAGGGTTTGTCCGTAGCGCCTGCTCTCGATAGTCGGGTAAGCGGCCAGGACTCCCGCCAGCGCCAACACAACCACGCCCATGGCGGCGGCGGGAATCCACACCATTTTCGATCCGGACTTGCGATGTTCCGCCGGAAGAAGGTTCAGCCGCAGCGCGCGCCGGGGGCTCGCCGATACCAGCGCGGCCGCGAAAGCCAGCGCAGGTTCGGAACCCAGCAATTCGCCCAGCTTGACCGGAGCGGTCGGTTGCGACAACCGCAGCTCCGCGGCAGCCAGCTTCGAGACCGGCTCCAGGTCCACTTCAGTCGTCTCATCTAGCTGTGGCGCGCTATCTGGAGTGCTGACAGGCCCTGCGATCGATGGCAAGGGGAAAGAGCCCGAAAACACCGGCCGCGCCGCGCTCTCCCCGTACACCTCGACCCCTTCCGTGGAAACGTCCGCGGCCAGAATCTCGCGGCCCGGGGCGCGCCCATACACCCTTAGCGCCGAATAAACCGCCGCAGCCGAGCAACTGAAGCCGCCGATCCGTATCCCGGCTTCCTCGAACAGCGTTGCGTAACGCTCCACCACATCGCGCCGCGCGATGGCCACCGCCACGGAGCTTGTCCCCGGCAGGCGCGACCAACTCGAGACCACATCGTCGTCGCTGTAAGGATGCAGGCCGTCCATCTGGAATTGCACCGCGCCCGGCAGATCCTTGGGCGACACCCCCGGCATCGCCAGCACGCGCACAATCACGTCGCGCCGCGGCAGCAGCACCGTCGCCACCACGTTTTGCAATCCCAGCTTGCGTAGAAACGCGTTGATCGCCTCGCCCCACGTTGCCGCCGGTTGATGGGGGAGATCCTCGATAGCGAAGCTCCCCAGTAGCCGCGCGCCATTCGGACGAAGCCGCACCGCCGCGATCCGCGCAGACTCCGCGCCACGCGGCCCTTCGATGTGGATTCCCACGCCGCTGCCCACCGCCAGCCAGCGCTTCCAGCCCGCGGACTTTGTCCTCGCGGCCACAGCGGGGGTCGCGGCTACGGCGGGGGTCCCAACTGAAGTCATCGTCGCGCTTCTCCGGGAACGTAACCCGGTCCGGGAGGCGCCACCGCGTCCTGAGACCAGGCATCGTCATGGAAGCGAAGTACGTGGACGGTATTAGGAGCGTACAGCAAAGGGTCCAGCACCTTGACCACCGCTGATGCTGTCCGCACCACTTCCGATGGCGAGCCGTTCGGAAGGCGCAGCCGCGCGGTCGCGCGCAGCGTGTAGATCGTATTGCCGCCCACGCGAAAGCGTCCGGTGTTGCTGCCCAGGACCCCAGCGACGTCGTTCATGTCGCGAAACGGCGTCACCTTGCGGCGCTCCACCAATTGCACCGCCGCCTGTTCAGATGCGCCGAAGGCCTCCAACATCGCCGGACTGGCGGAGTTGATATCGTACGGCCCCGCGGCAGATCCCCACACCGAAAGGCAGTCCTGCAATCCTCCCCGAGCGTAGAGCCGCCCGTTCGCATCCGTTATGTAGTTGCCATAAAACACTTCGGGGGTCATTCCGGGCACCGTCAATAACTCTTCTATCTCCTGAAAAGACGCGCCCCTGGGCTGAAAAGTCGGAAACGCCGTCAAGCCCGGGCCTGCTGCCCGCCCATTCAGGCCGCTCGCGATTTGGCCCGCCTGCGTCGGATCCCCGGTCACCGCCGAAATCACCCGCAGCAAGTCCGCCGGGTTGGATGTGTTCACATTCAATTTGCCGGATTCCGCAATCACTTCGACCACTGCATTCCCGCTGGGGTACGTAAAACTGAACCGCGACTTTCGGCGATTCCAATAGCGGTCCGGGCCCTCCAGGCCGCCCCAGATCATGTATTGGATGGCGCGTTCGACTGATCCAGTGGCCAAATACCAGGCGCGCAGTCCGTCGGCGGATGTGGAGACGTGCTCGGTCTCGGCGCGCACCGTAACCGACACCGACAAAGCGATGGCCGCCAGCGCCGCGGAGAGCCACAGGACCATTAACAACGCGCTCCCGCGCTGACGCGAAGTTCGCTGGCCGCTATTGGTAGTCGTCCACATAATCCATCTGCAATTTCGTGATGTGAATCGGAGCGTTCACCGCCAGCGCGGGCAGGTTGGACGTGACGCCGTCCAGCGGCACGGTTTCGATACGGATCGCTCCCGGCAACACCGGCAGCTTCCAGGAATCCGCCCAGGTGTTGAGAAAGGTCCCATCCGGCCGCTGCGGTGGACGGTACGAAAACCTGCACGAATACAAACGGCTCGCCAGCACCAGGATCGGACCCGTGGGCGTCGGGATCACCGGTTGATCGGCCGGGGCCTTGGCCGCCTGGTTTTGAGCCCCCGGATTTTGAGCCGCCCCGAATTGAGAAAAGAAGGCCTGCAACCCTGGGTTGGGCTCGACCACGCCGCAGCCTCCCGAACGCGTATAGGGAGACTCGACTTCCTGCAACTGCACTCCGCCCGCCGGATCGCGCGCCACGCTGAACATCACCATGCGAGGATACCCACGCGCGCCTTCACCCACCGAGTACGATGTGACCAGTTGCAGCGATTCCGAGGTTCCGATCAAGCGGCAGCCTCCGCTCACCGGCATCGCGCCCCCGATCTGGCTGCTGACGATCTGTTGAATCCCCATCACGCGCCGGTTCTGTTCCAGACGCACGTTGATACGATCCATCACCGTCAGGCCGGATCGAATCGCCATCAACATTCCCACCGCCAGCGCCGCCACCAGCGTGATCGAGATCAGCAGCTCCACCAGCGTCACACCCCGCTCGGAGGTGTGTTCAGATGTGGGGCAGGATGCCATCCTGCGGCGGGTTGCCAACCCGCCCCCCGACCCGCCAACACAATCCCCTCGCATCACAAACCCGAGGGCGGAGGCGTCTCGCCCGGACGCAATCGCGCGCGGCGATATCCTTCCAGCGCGAACACCCGCCGTGTCGCGCCATCCATCCACCAGATCTCCAGTTCCACCCGATCCACAACTCCAGGGCCGCCAGGTCCGCCCTCAAATGCCGCGACCGTTGCGTGCCATCCGATATTCGCGCCCCCGGTCTGCGCGGGGTTGAAGAACCCATCCTTAACGCCGACCTGGCTTGTATCCACCAACAGCTCGTCTATCTTTTGCCGCGCGAGCAGCGTAGCGCGATCGTATTGCGTAAGCCGAGAGGCATTGCGCGCCGCCGTCGAGATGCCGTTGAGCGCCCCTGCGACCGCGATCCCCATAATCAGCGTCGCCACCAGGACTTCAAGCAACGTAAACCCAGCATTTCGGTTGTGGGGCAGGTTGCCAACCTGCGGCCGATTGTCAATCGGCCCGTTCGCGTCTTCAACGATCGACAAGCGGGCCGTCAACCCGCCGCAGGACCCCATCCTGCCCCACGGCCACTTCATTGCCCCACCGGCTCCGACCGCGGAAATCCAGTAATCGCATCGATGCTGATCATCCGGCGTCGCCCTTGCTGATTCGTTATTTCGATACCGATGTGCGGAGGCGCGCCCCCCGGGTACAACAGAAAGCGCCGCGTCGCACCGGCCTCGGTGAACGGTAGCGGCGGCTGCACCGAGACAATGCGAATCGGCTCGGGCACATCCAGCCGTTCTTCGAAACCAGCATCGGCCGAGACCGCCGTAATCGTGTTGTCCATCGGCGAGATCCAAACCTCCACAGCGCGCTGACGCCGTTCCGCGCGGTCAAGCGCTTTATTCAGAAACCCCACAATAGAATCCGATGCCGAGCGCAGCCGCAGCGTGTCCAGGCCCGACGCGACGGCCGGAAACGTGAGCCCGGCGATGATCGCGATCAACGTCATCACGATCAGCAGTTCGATCAGCGTGACGCCCTTCAAGCGTTCGGCTCTCAGCCTACAGCTTTCAGCTTTTACTGCAGCGCCGGTCGGGAGCTGATAGCCGATAGCTGATTGCTGACAGCTTCTTTTACTTGTTATTCCAACTGACAATATCGGCATTATTCCCATCGCCGCCCGGCTGCCCATCGGCGCCCAGCGACACCACATCCGGTTCATCGCCATGATCCCCCGGATACTTGTACAAATACGGGTGCGCCCACGGGTCCATGGGGATGTCTTGCGGCAGATACGGCCCCGACCACTGCTCGACGCCCTCCGGTTTCAAGCGCAGAGCCTGCAACCCCTGTTCAGTAGCCGGATAGGTCCCCGTGTCCAGCTTGTAAGCCCCCAGCGCCGTCATGAAGGAATTGACCTGCGCGTGCGCCTGCACGCGCCGCGCCGCATCCGCCTTGCCCATCATGCGTGGAGCCACCAGCGCCGCAAACAGCGCAATGATCGTAACTACCACCAGCATCTCGATCAGCGTGACGCCTCGCTGCGTCGGCCTTCTGTATTCTGTCTTCTGTATTCTGTCTTCTCTTCTCATCTCACACCGCCACATCGTTGATGCTAGTAATCGCCAGCAGCAAGCTTAGAATCAGGGTCCCCACCAGGATGCCCATTACCAGAATAATCAGCGGTTCAAACAGCGACGTGAACCGCCGGATTGAGGTGCGCGTTTCGTTCTCGTAAATATCGGCCATGCGGTGGAACATGGCGTCGAGGTTGCCGGTCTCCTCGCCCACCGTCAGCAAGTGCGCGGCGAGCGGCGGAAACTGCCCGGCGCGTTGCAGCGGAGTGGCGATGCCTTCGCCCCGCTTGACGCCTTGCATCACCAGCTCCAGCGATCCCGCGATGCGCACGTTGTTCAAAATCCCGCGCGAGATCCCGATCGATTGCACCAGCGGCACGCTCGAAGCCACCAGCGTCCCCATGGCGCGCGCGAATCGAGCCGTTTCAGCTTTGCGTAGCGCATCGCCCAACAGCGGGATCTTCAGCCGCGTAGTGTCCCACCACAATCGTCCCGCGAGCGTCTGAATGTAGGCTTGAAAAGCGCCGAACGCCAGCACCAGCGCCACCGCTGTCGGCAGCCAGTAAGCCTGCACGATCTTGCTTGCCTCCAGCATCAACAGCGTCGGCGTAGGAATCTTCATCCGCGGATCCGTAAAGATCGACGCGAAGCGCGGCACCACGAAGTTCATCAGCACGAAAATCGAAGCGATGCCCACCGCCGTCAGTAACCCCGGATACACCATCGAACTGATAATGTAGCCGCGCAGATCGTCGCGCGTCCGTTCGAATTCGGCCAGCCGTTCGAAGATCGGCGCCAACGACCCCGAGGCCTCTCCCGCGCGCACCATGTTCCCGTACAGCTCCGAAAAATAAGCCGGGTACGCGGTCAAACTATCGGCCAGCGTCTTGCCGCTTTTGAGCAGCCGCATCACGTCAGTGACCACGGACTTGAATCCCGCCTTCGTCGTCAGCTCGGCCGTGATCCCCAGCGCGCGATCCACCGGCACGCCCGCATTCAACAGCGTCGACATTTCCTGCGTGAAGAATAGGACATCCTTGCGCTTGCCCGCGTTGAACGTAGGCAGACGCAGCTTGATACCGGCCTTCTTTTGCTCCAGCCCGACATGCACCGGAATCAGCCCCTGCCGGCGCAGCTCCGCGATTACCGATTTGTCGTTTTCGGCGCTAAGCATTCCGGTCCGAACCTTGCCGTCCGAAGCGACTGCTCGAAAAAAGAAGGTAGTGGCCATCGTTCCCAATGTGAACGTCAGTAATTCCTGCGCAGATCCATCCCCTGATACAACCCCGCGACCAGGTCCCCGTAGCCGTTGAACTTCTGCGTCTTCATCCGCTGTCCGAAAAAGCCCACCCCCAAACGCTCTTCCTGCGCCTGGCTGTGCGTCGGATGTTCCACCTCAGGATTCACGTTGGCATAAAACCCATACGCCTGCGGCCACTCCAGATTCCAGGTGGTCGGCGGCTGCTTTTCCATCAGCCGGATCTTGACGATCGATTTGATGCTCTTGAATCCATACTTCCACGGCAGCACCAACCGCAGCGGTGCGCCGTTCTGCGGAGGCAGCGTCTCCCCATACACGCCCACGGAAAGCAACGCCAGCGGGTGCATGGCTTCGTCCACCCGCAATCCCTCGACATAGGGAAACTGAATATGAGCCTGACGCGAAGAAAGCATTTGCTTGGGATCGTAAAAGCTCTGAAAGGCGACATACTTCGCCTTCGACGTCGGCTCGGCCTGCTTTAGCAGCGCGCCCAGCGGGAACCCGATCCACGGGACCACAATCGACCATCCCTCCACGCAACGATGCCGGTAAATGCGTTCTTCGAGAGGAGCAACCTTCATCACCGCATCCAGGTCCCAAACCTTGGGCTTCCCTACTTCACCCTCGATGGACACAGTCCAAGGCGACGTCTTGAAGTTCCGCGCATTCTTGACTGGCTCGTCCTTGCCCGTGCCGAATTCGTAAAAGTTGTTGTACTGCGTGCCGATACTCGCAGGCGTCTGCTTCTCGGTAGTGCTGAGCGAACTAGGCTTGACGCCGTCCAACTTGGTTCCAGCCCGCAGCGACAGCGCCCCAGGTGCAAGCGCTCCCAGCGCAGCACCGCCCGCGGCAAGAAATCGCCGCCGGTTCAAATAAATCTCTTTAGGCGTAACGTCGGAATATCGAAGCATCGTGTCCCCCCATCAAATCTCTGCCGGTCTTATTCTGTCTTCTGTATTCTGTCTTCTGTATTCTGTCTTCTGTATTCTGTCTTCTGTATTCTGTCTCAAAACTCCTGCGTAACCCGCATCACTTCCTCCGCCGTCGTGACACCCTCGCGAACTTTCATCCAGCCGTCCTCGCGAAGATTACGCATGCCATTTTGCCTCGCCAACAACGTAATCTTACTCGCATCCTCGTTCCGCATCACCGCGCCGCGAATTTCTTCGTTCAGTTCCATCAATTCGAAGATTCCCAAGCGGCCGCGATACCCGGTGCCGAAACACTCCTCGCAACCCGCGCCTCCGAACACCTCAATCGAATCGCCCTGAGGATTGATGGCCGTTCCCTCGCTCCGCTTGCACCCGGAGCAGATCACCCGCACCAGGCGTTGCGCTAGCACCGCCACCAGCGACGACGTCATCAGGTAATTCTCGACGCCCATATCTGCCAGCCGAGTGATGGCGCTAGGAGCATCGTTGGTGTGCAGCGTCGAATACACAAAGTGCCCCGTCAGCGCCGCCCGGATCGCTATGTCCGCCGTCTCCCGGTCGCGAATCTCGCCGATCATGATCACATCCGGGTCTTGCCGCACGATGTGCCGCAGCCCCGCCGCGAACGTCAGCCCGATCTGCGTATTCACGTGGATCTGGTTGATCCCGTCCATCTGGTATTCCACCGGATCTTCAATCGTGATGATCTTTTTATCGGTCTGGTTGATGCGCTTCAGCGCCGAATACAGCGTGGTGGATTTGCCGCTGCCCGTCGGCCCCGTCACCAGGAAAATGCCGTGCGGCAGCGAAGTGTAATATCGCATCCGATCCAGCATGTAGCCGTCGAACCCCAGCCGCTCCAGATCGTAAAAGTCGCCCGCCGAGCGGTCCAGCAGCCGCATCACGACACTCTCTCCGTACAATGTCGGAAGTGTCGACACGCGCAAGTCCACCTCGTGCCCCAGCGTCTTGATCTTGATGCGGCCGTCCTGCGGCAGCCGCCGCTCGGCGATGTTCAGCTTGGCCATCAATTTCACGCGCGAAATAATAGCGGCCTTGAACTCGCGTGGCGGAGGGTCCTGGCTCACCAGCACACCGTCAATGCGATAGCGCACCCGAAACTCTTTTTCAAACGGCTCCACGTGAATATCGCTAGCGCTCTTCTCCA
>Ga0210409_10008120_pt1 | contig 10720 bp, 9 predicted proteins | sample IncBWH17MmetaG_FD_161649 | JGI IMG/M metagenome (GOLD analysis project Ga0210409, IMG submission 161649) | Forest soil microbial communities from Barre Woods Harvard Forest LTER site, Petersham, Massachusetts, United States - Inc-BW-H-17-M | ecosystem: Environmental > Terrestrial > Soil >...
CACCCCGCCGCTGCAGAATCCCGGACAGGCGTTCCGATTTCTCGATCGACGTGGTGCCGACCAGCACGGGCTGCTTCTTCTCGTGCAGGGTGGCGATATCGTCGGCAACGGCTTTGTATTTTTCCTTTTCCGTGCGGTAGACAACGTCCGCATTTTCGAGACGCCGCATCGGCTTGTTGGTGGGAATGACGACGATTTCGAGCTTGTAGATCTTCTCGAATTCGGCGGCTTCGGTTTCGGCGGTGCCGGTCATGCCGCTCAGTTTTTTGTACAGACGAAAGTAGTTCTGGAAGGTGATCGTCGCCAGGGTCTGGTCTTCCTTGCGGATGGCGACGCCCTCTTTGGCTTCGATGGACTGGTGCAGGCCGTCGGACCAGCGGCGGCCGGGCATCAGTCGGCCCGTGAAGGTGTCGACGATGATGATCTCGCCGTCCTTCACCACGTAGTCAACGTCGCGCTTGTAGAGAGCTTCGGCCTTGATCGCGGTTTCGACATAATGCTTCAAATCCCAGTTTTCGGCGTCCGCGATGTTGTCGATGCCCAGCTTCTTCTCGAGCGTAATCCAGCCTTCGTCTGTGACTCCAATGGTACGGTGCTTTTCGTCGACGACATAGTCGCCGGACAGGAACTTCTCGCCTTCGCGGAGTTGGATGCCAAGCTGCTCCTGGCGCCTGGTATCGCTCCACTCAACTTCTTCGCCCTTTTCCAGGCCAGGGATGATCTGGCGCACCTTGACATACTTGTCGGTGGTCTGGTCGGTCGGCCCGGAGATGATGAGCGGCGTGCGCGCTTCGTCGATCAGGATCGAGTCCACTTCGTCGACGATGGCGTAGTAGTGGCCGCGCTGCACGCAGTCCTTGAGCTCGAACTTCATGTTGTCGCGCAGGTAGTCGAATCCGAACTCGTTGTTGGTGCCGTAGGTGATGTCGGCGCCATAGGCGGCGCGGCGTTCGTCGTCGCTCAGATCGTGGACGATGACGCCGACGGTGAGGCCGAGAAACTCGTAGATCTTGCCCATCCACTCGGCGTCGCGCTTGGCGAGATAGTCGTTGACGGTGACCACGTGCACACCGTGCCCGGCCAGCGCGTTGAGATAGCAGGCCAGAGTTGCGACGAGGGTTTTGCCCTCGCCGGTCTTCATTTCCGAGATCTTGCCCGAGTGCAGGACCATGCCGCCGATCAACTGCACATCGAAGTGGCGCATGTGGACCGCGCGCCATCCGGCTTCGCGTACGACCGCGAAAGCTTCAGGCAGGATTTCGTCGAGGGCGGCCTTTTCGGCGGCCTTGATTTCTTCGGCCTCCTTGAGGCCTTCCAATTTGGCCGCGAAGCGGGCCTTGAATTCGGCCGTCTTGGCGCGCAACTGCTCGTCCGAAAGCTGTTGAATGCCCGGTTCCAGGGCATTGATGACCGCGATGGTGGGCACCAGGCGCTTGATAACGCGCTCGTTCGCCGTGCCAAAAACCTTTGTTAGTGCCTTATCGAAAAACACAGGAGTCTCCGTATACCAGTGTAAATTGCTGTGGGTGTCAGCGGGCGCCCAGGGGAGCCCGCCGGACGAGTCGATCCGAATCGCCGAGGGATCTCATTCCAAGCGTAAAACCAGCCGGTCTACCTTCTCGCCGTGGCGAATCCGCCGCAACTGGCGGAGCAGGTGTTTACGCGCGGTGTCCGGACCGCCTTCGTCGTCATCGTCTTCGTCTTCACGCTGTTGTATCTGGGCCTTGGCGATGAACGCATGATTCGGCCGGTAAGCCATGGAAAGAAAGAGGAACGCCGCACCGAAAGCTTCGGGTGAATCGGTCCCCGTCCGCACGATGCGCGACTGATCCTGATGCTTCCGGTTGGGCCGCCGGAAGATACGAGACCACCCGACGATGATCATCATGGCGATGAGCCAGGTCATGGGATTACCCAGCCAAAGGAGGATGGAGAGAATCATGAGTGCTCCTTCCGTTCAAACGATCCTTTACGAAGAAGGGTCTGTACCCGGGCTCGGGGCGAGTCAGGCCAAAGCCGTCAGAACCGAAATCGGAACTAGGAAAGGAACGGGGGCGGAGGGCGCTGGAAGGAGAAGGGAAGTGCCGGAGCCGAGGGTGTACGGCCGAGACTGAGGTCGAACTGCGGCGAGACCAGGTTCAGAGGGGCAACCAGGCCCACGAACAGGACGGGTAGCATCGCCGTCCAGACGCCAGGGTTGGCGCCATCGGACAGAGCCGTCCTGGTTTGTCGGCCGGAGCGGTGCCCAAAAAGACGTGCGTCAGTACTCGGCGCGTGCCCAACGGCGTTCGAATGGCTGGCCAGAAACTCCAGCATCGGGTGAGTGTAAGCCGTCGCGCTCTGGACGCCGGCCTGGGCGCGCGCAACGGTCGCCATCGCAATCGCCGCGATCGCTACCCAGATCCATGCGCTCCTGTGCCGGGTCAATGTCATCGTTTGAGTCGGGTCGGTGAGACAACCACTCATCTCACATTGTGCCACAGAATGGATTTGCGTGATCAATGTCCCGCGGTTCCGCCGCCCCCGATTCGGAATGTGCGAGTCAGCAGTACCAGGGGCGCCGCCACCAGCGTGACCACGCCGATCAGGTGGAAGCAGTCCATGAAGGCCAGCAACTGGGTTTGCGCCTGGAGTTGGTGATAGGCTCGCCCGTACGCCGCGCTCAGCGCATCCGCAGCGGCGAAACCATGTGCCTGAAGGTAGGCGGCCACTTGGTGCACCTGCTGCTGCAAACCCGCTGCAGACGGAGGCAGATTGGCTCCCACCGTGGACTGGTGGAAGTTCTGGCGCCGCTCCGAAACTGTGTTGACAAAAGCAATGCCGAAGCTGCCGCCCCAGTTGCGGAAGAAGTTGGTGAGCGAGGACGCCTTGTTGTTCTGGTTTGGCTTGAGCTCGGAGTAGGCAATGACCGAAAGCGGGACGAAGAAGAAGGCGTATCCCAGTCCCTGCAATGCACGCGCCAACGCATAGTGGGCGTAGTCGGTTTCGAGAGTGAAGTGGCTGTAGTGCAGGAACGACAGCCCTACAACTACGACAGCGCCGGTCAATAAAATGCGCGGCTGAACGATGCCGCGCTGCACCAGTTGCGCTCCCACTGGGGCCAGCAGCGTAATCACGAATGCACCCGGACCCAGCACCAGGCCCGCATCGATGGCCCGGTATCCGTAGAGGGTCTGCAGGATCTGCGGAATCATGGTGGTCGATGCGAAGAGGCCGAATCCGAAGATGAAGTAGAAGGTGTTAGCGATGGCGAAGTTCCGCGACCGCAGCAGCCGGAACTCGATGACCGGATCATTCTGCCGCAGTTCCCACACCACCGCCGTCACCAGGCAGAAGGCTGCGACAACAAACATCGAGAGGATGAATCGCGACCCGAACCAGTCATCGATCTGACCGCGATCGAGAAGGACCTCGAGGGCCGCGGAGCCGATCGCGATCAGGCCGATTCCGACGCCGTCGACGCGCAGCCGGCCGGTTTCGTCGCGCACCGATTTGCGTTCCTGCTCGAATGACGGCGTGTCGTGGACATACCGCGAGGTCAGGAACATGGAGAGAATGCCTATGGGAATGTTGATCAGGAAGACCCAGCGCCAGTTGAAGTTGTCGGTGATCCAACCGCCGAGGACAGGCCCGATCGCCGGAGCGGTGACGATCGCAACCGTGTAGAGCGCGAAAGCCGAGGCACGTTTATGGGCCGGGAATGTGTCGACGAGAATGGCCTGCTCCACGGGCGCCAGCCCGCCTCCGCCGATGCCTTGCAGCACCCGTGCCAGGAGCATGATCTCGAGGCTTGGAGCGATGCCGCACAGGAACGAAGTTGCCGTGAACAGCGCGACGCACAGCATGTAGTAGTTCTTGCGCCCGATGACGCGGGACAGCCACGCCGACATGGGCAGCACAACCGCATTGGCCACGAGGTAGGTGGTGAGAATCCAAGTGACCTCGTCGTAGGACCGCCCCAACCCTCCGGCGATGTAAGGCAGCGATACGTTAGCGATCGAAGTATCCAGCAGTTCCATGAACGTGGCCAGGGTCACAGTGAGCGCGACCACCCAGGGATTGATCGGCGGCTTGCTTAGGGCTCTGGTTGGGGCTTGCGGCGCGGCGACGGGGGCGGGGAGGGTAGCGGCAGCGGCCATGCGGGATCCTGAAGAAGGCAAAATTGAGACCGATCGGTCTCGTGTTTCATCTGATTCTCAGGATTTGCGACCGATTCGTCTTTTTTTGATATATTCTGGTCGGCGAAGGTACATCGAAATGCGAAAAGGGGAGACAACGCGGCAAAGGATCATCGAGAAATCGGCCCCGATCTTTAATCAGAAAGGGTTCACCGGCTGTTCGATGCAGGATGTGATGGAGGCGACGGGCCTGGAAAAGGGCGGCCTTTACCGGCATTTTTCGGGCAAGGAGGAACTCGCTGCCGAGGTGTTTCGATACACGGTGGCGCGCGCCGAAAATCTGCGCGGTGAAAAGATCGATCCAGCCCTGAGTGCGCTCGATCAACTTCGCTTCCTCGTCCGGCGCTTCGTCGAGGTGCGCTCCGATGTGCCGGGGGGATGTGCCATCTTCAATACCGCCATCGGGGAGGACGATGGGAATCCGGTTCTGCGGGGCCTTGCCCTGGAGGCTCTGCGCAACTGGAAGGCGCGCCTGACTCGAATCGCCGGACGCGGGATCCGCGCCGGAGAGATTCGCAAGTGCACGGTCCCACGCCATGTCGCCAATGTCGTGATTGCGACGCTCGAAGGAGGGTTGGCAATGAGCCGCCTTGAGGGCTCAAAGACCGCCCTCGAGGACGCCCAGATCGCCCTGGAACAATTTCTTGACGGACTCGCGGCCTGAGTAAAACTGAAAGCATCTTTTCGGGTCCGCGGCGAATCTCCGAATCAGTTGTCAGACCCTTGCCCTAGTCTCCCACCAGGCGATGCCCGCCCAACGGTAGATGGAAGCGCGATTCTGACTTCTGCGGTTTCCCACCCTTTCGCCAGAAAAAAGCGAAAGGATGGGGCACGGAGTGTTTGTTTCAGAGTGGACAGAAGGAGATCGCCGATCCCTATGGAGAAAGACGCCGCGCTGCGCCAACACCTGCTGGAATTGCTCAAGGGCGGAAGCGCCCACGCGAGTTTTCAGGACGCCATCCAGGATTTTCCGGCCGAAGTCAGGGGAAAGCGGCCCAAGGGGTCACCCCACTCCCCGTGGGAACTGCTGGAACACATGCGCATCGCGCAGTGGGACATACTCGAATTTTCCCGCAATCCGGGCTACACGTCGCCGAAGTGGCCGGAAAGTTACTGGCCTGAAAGCCCGGAGCCCCCGGACGAAAAAGCCTGGGACCGAAGTGTTCATGCCTTCTGCCAGGAGTTGGAGACGATGTGTGCGCTGGTGGCCGACGATGAGACCGACCTGTATGGGCGCATTCCCCATGGGGACGGCCAGACGGTGTTGCGCGAGGCCCTGCTGGTGGCCGATCACAATGCCTACCACCTGGGCCAGCTGGTGCTGCTGCGGCGCATGTTGGGGGCGTGGAACGTGGCGTCGTGATCCTTCCCGACTAAGAGTTGGTTACGTGCAGGTGCGTTTCACTCAGTCGCATGGCCACGGCCTCGACGACCTGTTCGTGAACTTCGTCGATGGCCAGGTCGCCTTCAATAAGAACCACCCGCTCGGGTTCGCGCGCGGCGATCTCGCGATACTTCTCCCAGACGCGTTGATAAAAGGCGTCGTCTTCCCGCTCGAATCGGCTTTCGTCCTTGCCGTTTTGCTCGGCGACCCGGTCACTGCGGCGCCGGGCGCGGTTGAGACTGAGCTGGAGAGACGGCAACAGCAGCAGGGTCAAGTCGGGTTGGAGACCACCGCAGATAAGCTGGTGCAGCTCAAGAATGACCGCTGAACCGATCTCGCGGCCTCCGCCCTGATAGGCCTCGGTGGAGTCGGTAAAGCGGTCGCAGAGAACCGTCTTGCCTGAGGCAAGCGCGGGCTCGATCACTTCGGCAATGGCCTGGGCACGATCCGCGAACATCAGCGACATCTCCGCCATGGATGACAGACCGCGGGAACGGGAATCGAGGAGGAGTTCCCGGATGCGTTCGCCGAGCACCGTTCCGCCCGGCTGGCGGGTAATGACCGGCGCCGAGCCGCGCTTCTGCATCCACGCAGCCAGGCGCTTGATCTGGGTTGTCTTGCCCGATCCATCGAGCCCTTCGAGCGTGATGAACAGACCGCGCGGCATGGCGTGAGTCTACCATTGCGGCAAGGGGGGAGACGACACCGCGGGGGTTGTGTTACAACGGGGAAGTTTTAATCACGGCGAACACGCGCCGCCGGCGCACTTTGGAGTTCGACCCTTGAGATCACGCAGCCATTCGAGAATCCTTCTGTGCGGTGTCGTTGCGGCAGTCGCTCTTGCCGCTCCCTGCGTGAACGCTCAAAACCTGACCCTCGAAGGCCAGACGGGCGGCTTCATCACGCCGACCGCCTACGTCGTCTATTCGGCAAAGGATCATTTGTTCTCGCATCCCGCGGTGGGCTTCCACTTCATCAACGTTGATAAGGTGATCGGCAACGTCTACACCTTCAATATCGCGGAGGGTTTTGCCAATCGGGCGGAGGTGGGATACACACGCAACGTGCACACGTTAGGCAACGACCCGCTGTTGAGCAGCCTTTGGCATTACGCGGGAATGAATATATTCAGCGGCAAAGTGGTGGCCATCAAGGACGGCCAATGGAGTCCGCTGGTCCCCGGGCTTGCTGTGGGCGCCGTCGTGCGAACCGGAGACCAGTTCGTGAGCGGCGCCCTCGATGGCACCATTTACGTCAACGAGGACTATTACGTTGCGGCGAGCAAGACATGGCTGCACCTGCCGTTGCCGTTTCTGGCCAACCTGGGATGGAAATACACCAACGCTTCGATCTACGGGGTTGGAGGACAGGCGCCCGGGTATGAAGGACGTTTCTTCGGAGGATTGGGGATTCCCCTCCCGTTTTTCTTCAAAACCGCGATCGTGCCCGCGGCGGGCTTCACGCAGGAGCCCTCCCAGGTCAAGAACCTCGGCGCCTTGTTGATCGGCGGCAAGTCCCACATACCCACCACCCTGGATTTTGCGGTTCGGATCACCCAGAAAGAGAACCCCCATTTTGCATTCGATATCGGGGTCGGCGAAGTGGCGAATCAGATCGGTTATACCTTTATTTATCCACAGGGGGTGACGCCCGTGAACCTGCAGGCCCGGAACGTCCTCGGTCTCGGACTCAGCTTTCGTTACTGAACGCATATGGGATTGACGAGGCAGATTCGGGCGCCATGTCGCTCCCGGGCTGCCAGCATCTCGAACTGCGAGAATGGGTTCGGAAAGAGTTCTATTTCCCTGGAATGTTGTAGGGGCCTTAATAATTTTCACACTCGCGCCAGCTTATTTGACACTGTGACAACTTCTCACCCCTGATGGGGTTCCAACCTAGTAGCTTGATTGCGCTTAAAGCTTTCAGGCGATTACAAGTTCGTGACCTCGTAGTCCTGGCCCGCTCATGGTAGATTGCATGCCGAGCCGGCGGGGTCGAACGATCTCAGGAGGTTTTTCTATGCAGATTCTTCGTTCAGCACGTTGGCTGTTGCTGGCGCTGCTTGTTTCGCTCGTTCCCGCTTCCTCATACGCGGGTGTTTTTATCAGCGTGGGATTTGCCCCTCCGGTGCTGCCCGTCTATGTGCAGCCACCTTGCCCGCAACCCGGCCTGATGTGGACGCCTGGCTACTGGGCCTACGGCGATGACGGATATTACTGGGTTCCCGGCGCATGGGTGCCGGCTCCTTACGTGGGCGCCTTGTGGACTCCGCCCTATTGGGGCTGGGAAGGCGGCCTCTACGTCATGCACACCGGCTATTGGGGCCCGCACGTCGGATACTACGGCGGGGTCAACTATGGCTTTGGCTACATGGGCGTTGGTTTTGTGGGCGGTGAGTGGCGTGGCCACGATTTCGCGTATAACACGGCCGTCGTACACGTGAACAACACCGTCATCCACAACACCTACGTGAACGAAACCATCGTGCACAACACCACGATCGTCAATAACAATCGCGTGGCCTATAGCGGCGGTCCCGGCGGCATTCGCCACGAGCCTACCCCGGTGGAACAGCAGGCCATGCACGAATCGCACGTGGCCCCGACGTCGTATCAGCAGCAGCACATGGAAACGGCTCGAACCGACCGCACCGCATACTTCAAGGCCAACAATGGGCATCCGCAGAACGTGGCCGTCGCGCGGCCGCTGCCACCCGAGCACCATGCTGCTCCTGTGGGCGCCGCAGCCAATGCAGGCGCTCCGCGCGCCGAATACAATCGGCCGGGAACGCAACCCAACGCAACTCCAGCTGGCCACCCGGAGTCGCACCCAGCGACAGCGTACCAGCCTCAGTCGCATCCGGCTCCTGAATCCCGGCCGGCGCCTGAGTCGCATCCAGCACCGGCTGCAAAGTACGAGCAGCCGCAGTCTCATCCGGCTCAGGCATCGCGCCCTGAGTACCAGTCGCATCCAGCGCCGCCATCGCACGCCGCTCCGGCATCGCATCCCGAATACCAGTCGCGGCCCGAGCCCCAGGCGCATCCGGCACCGGCTCCAAAGTACGAGCAGCAGCCGGCGCATACCTCTCAGCCGTCGCATCCGGAGAACCAGTCCCGGCCTGAGCCGCATGCTCAGCCGCAGTCCCACGCCGAGCCGCATGCCCAGCCGCAGTCCCATCCTGAGCACGAGTCGGAACCCAAACCGAAGGAGCCGCACCGCTAGAGCACGACCCGGGAATGAAAACAGAGGCTCACGCTGCGGCGTGGGCCTTCGTTTTGGTGCGCCCGGCAGGGCGCACTCACTAGGAGGTGTAAGTCCTCTACACACCCGGCAAGGGGAAGTGTTAGCCGAACAGCAAGGGTGTCCATCGCGAGGTGGGATCCGGAGGAAGCTGGAGGCAAAACGCTGCTCTGACGAACAGCCAGCGGATAGAGGCGACGCAGTGGGGTGAGCAGGCCAATCGATGCAAAGCCCGATACTTGCACGGACGCTGCGGCGTAGATCCGACAGAGATAAGCGTGAAGGTGAGTGCGTAATACCCGGGGAGATCTGGTGGTTTGCCTCCGGGCTACCGGCGTCGTGAGGCGTCGGGATGAGCCACCAGAAGTCAGCAGCGGCCATATTAGCTTCGCGGGAGCGGGGTGAAGGGCCAAACGTGAAACACGGGAGTAGGACAGCAGATCTCGATGCGAGCCATAGAAGCAGAAGCTTACGCAAGTAAGGCCAGCGCGGAGGTAGACGGGCGGAACCTGCCGAGGGCCGTGGTTGGTGGGGAGGCTCGTACGGCGACTGGTGGAGAAACGAAACCGGAAGCAGCGCAGGGACTTTTGGAAGCTGCGCTGGAACGCAGCAACATGATGCGCGCCTACCAGCGGGTGGTGGAAAACAAAGGAGCACCGGGAGTCGATGGGCTCACGGTTCTGGAGTTGAAGCCCTGGCTTGTGGCGCACTGGCCGAAGATAAAACAGTCTCTGTTGGGGGGCGAATACATGCCTCAGGCAGTGCGCAAGGTGGAGATACCAAAGCCGCAAGGCGGGGTCCGCATCCTGGGCATTGCTTGTGCGCTGGATCGGCTGATCCAACAGGCACTTCATCAGATACTGCAACCTCTGTTCGATCCCGGGTTCTCTGAATCGAGCTACGGTTTTCGCCCCGGACGCAACGCCCATCAGGCGGTGAATGCCGCACGAGGGTATGTTGCCGAAGGTCGGCGATGGACCGTAGATCTCGACTTGGAGAAATTTTTCGACCGAGTGAACCACGATGTGCTTATGGCGCGAGTGGGGCGCAAGGTGAAAGACCCCGGGGTGTTGAAGCTGATCCGGCGCTATCTGGAAGCGGGACTGATGGAAGGCGGGATAGCGAGTGCACGGAGCGAAGGGACGCCGCAGGGCAGTCCTCTTTCACCGCTGCTATCGAATATCCTGCTGGACGATCTGGATCGCGAACTGGAACGACGCGGGCATGGTTTCTGCCGCTACGCAGACGACTGCAACATCTATGTCAAAAGCGAGCGGGCCGGGCAGAGGGTGAGGCAGTCGATCACGGCGTTTCTGGAGCAAAGGCTGAAGCTGAAGGTCAATGCGGCCAAGAGCGCAGTGGCGCGACCGTGGGAGCGGAAGTTCCTGGGCTACAGCATGACGTGGCACAGGAAGCCGAAACTCAAGATCGCATCGCAGAGTCGTGAGCGCCTGAGGGAGAAGATCCGTCTCGCGCTACGGCGAGGCCGCGGGCAGAGCATGCAGCAAGTCATCAAGGGGCTCAATCCCGTCCTGAGGGGCTGGATGGCCTACTTCCGGCTCACCGAAGTAAAGAACGTGTTGGAGGAACTCGATGGCTGGCTGCGGCACAAACTGCGGAGTCTGCTGTGGCGGCAATGGAAGCGGGTCTATACACGAGTGCGAAATCTGATGAAAGCTGGGATAGATAAAGTTCGGGCGTGGAAGTCGGCCACCAACGGGCGAGGCCCATGGTGGAACGGCGGTGCCTCGCATATGAACCAAGCCTATCCCAAGAACTGGTTCGACTGCATGGGGTTGGTTTCGTTGCTGGATACACAACGACGCTTCCAGTCTGTTTCATGAACCGCCGGATGCCGAACGGCACGTCCGCGTGGTGTGGGAGGACGGCGGGAGTAATCCCGCCTCCTACCCGATCG
>Ga0210409_10008123_pt1 | contig 10718 bp, 10 predicted proteins | sample IncBWH17MmetaG_FD_161649 | JGI IMG/M metagenome (GOLD analysis project Ga0210409, IMG submission 161649) | Forest soil microbial communities from Barre Woods Harvard Forest LTER site, Petersham, Massachusetts, United States - Inc-BW-H-17-M | ecosystem: Environmental > Terrestrial > Soil >...
GGCGGTTTGGGCGGAGGCCGCTCGGCAGACCTTGATATAGAAGGTGGGCCAATGCCGGATGAAGCAGCAGGCCACGGACCGGAGATTTCAGACGAGGATATTCCCTTCTAGCGGCCGGTCTGCGGCAATTCCCGTGACGATTCGGGGCGATTTGAGGTAGGCAGAATCCCCACCTGACGATAGGTAGGGGCGCGGCCCGTGTAGCTATCGCCCTTCTTCTTTTTTCCTCTGTTCGTCGAGCCGGCGTAGGAATTCTTCGAACTTGGGCTTCTGCTCAGGAGTGAGTACGGCGCGAATTCGCTCGCGCGTGGCTTGCCGGATTTGTTCGCGCTGCGCGTCCAGTGGGGCATACAGAGCGCGGATCTGGCCGTGTGTTTCGTCCACGATTTGCGTCACCACATGCAATTGTTCCGGCGTGAACTCCAGCTGGCGAGTCATCTCGCCAAGGATCTGATCACGCCCATGGGGCGTCATCTGCTGATTCGAGGCGTGAATCGTCCAAACATGCGTAGCCACGCCGCCCAATAATGCGCCCAGCAAGAACACCACCAGCACAAGCACGACTGCTTCACGGCGTGTTTTAGTGTTTTCCATGATTGTTTTCCGCCATCATCATCAAAATTTCATCGCGAGTCTCGGGAGGATTGTTGGGATCGGCGACCAGGTTGTACGCCTGTTGCAAGCGCAGTTGAGCGAGGTTCTCCTGCGCGACCGGCTGAGTCCGGGTGCCAAATGTGAGGAGCGCAACGATCGCCAGCGAGGCCACGGCAGCGAAACGCCACGCCACGGAGACAAACGGAAGCCAAATGCCCTTTTCATTGCCGGCATGTTGCTGTTGCGTGCGAATATGCGCCATCACCACGCGTGTGAATCCCGGCCCGGGATCGGGCGTGGGCTCGGCGGCGGCAAGCAAGCGCGAGCTAGCCACGGCGAGAGCCAGAGCCGCCTGACATCCCGCGCAACTCTTGAGGTGCTCCGACAATTTCACAGCATCCGGACCTCCGGGGTCACCCTCGAGATGATCCTCGAGGAGCGCTTCGAAATTCCGACAAGCCGTGCCTTTGAATTTATTCATCATAGAAACTAAGCCTTCCTTTGGCGTGCCGCTGTTAGTGAGTCTGGGCTGATACCCGAACCCCTGCGGCGGCGGTAAACATCGATTAATCGACCGCGCGCACGAAACAACCGAACCTTCACAGTATTTACGTTGAGTCCGAGGATTTCAGCCAGCTCATGAACGGAAAACCCTTCCATCTCCTTGAGCACAAGCAATTGCCGGTCTTGTTCCGGCAATTTATCCAGCATCCAATCGAGCAATTCCTTCACTTCCGCGCGTTCCACAGGGCTATCGGGAGGCCGGTCTGCCGAGACGATGCCATCGAGACGGGAGACCTGCTCTTCCGACAAATCTGACTCATACACCAGCGGGCGAACCTTCTTCTTCCGCAGATAGTCCCAGCATTCATTCACCGTGATCTTGTAGAGCCAGGTCGAAAATGCCGCACGCAGGTCGAAGTGCTTGAGAGAAATAAACACTTTGAGGAAAACCTGCTGCACAACATCTTCGATGTCCTCTCGGCGGCGCAAAATGCTTCCGACTAGGGCGGAAACGCGACGTTGATGCCGGCGAATCAGCTCCTCGTAAGCATCTTCTGTACCATTTTGGGCCAGTCGGACGAGCTCCCGATCTTCCTCGCCTTTACTGCTGCGGGCGATGGGTAGCTCAATCGCTGGAGCGCTGGCTGCCACACCTTTTGGGACGTTGGGCATTCCGTTTCGGTTACGCCGGAATTATCCGATGGCGATCAAGAATGAACTTGCGGGGGTCACTAGTCCATGTGACAATACCCGCCATGATAATCGGTGACCGCATCCGTTTGCTCCGTGAAACAAAAAAACTATCCCAGGGCGACATCGAAAAGCGCACCGGGCTGCTCCGCTGTTACATCTCGCGCGTTGAGAACGGCCACACTGTTCCGGCGATCGAGACGCTAGAAAAGCTGGCACGGGCTATGGAAGTTCCACTCTACCAGTTATTCTACGATGGCGAGGAGCCGCCTGTACTGCCAAATCTTCCGAAGCGGAAGACGGCCGACGATATTGCCTGGGGGAGTTCAGGGAAAGAGGCGCGTTTGCTGGGCCGCTTCCGCCGGCTTATGGGTCGCATAGATGAGGGCGACCGTCGGCTGCTGCTCTACATGGCTCAGAAAATGGCAAGCCGCTAAGCCGGTCCGGGCGGGCCAAAATAGGCGGGCTTTTGCCCTACTCCCACTCAATAGTGCCAGGTGGCTTCGAGCTGATGTCGTAAACGACTCGGTTTACGCCGGGGACTTCGTTTACCACGCGGGTTGAAATGTGCGCCAGCACTTCCGGGGGCAGGCGTGACCAATCAGCCGTCATCGCGTCGAGCGAATCAACGACGCGGACAGCTATGGTGTCTCCGTAGGTCCGGCCGTCACCCATCACACCCACACTCCGCACCGGCAACAGAACCGCGAACGCCTGCCACACTTTTTCGTAAAGCCCTGCGCGACAGATTTCTTCCACCACAATTGCATCGGCAAGGCGCAGGGTGTCGAGTTTTTCGCGCGACACTTCTCCTAGGAGTCTGACCGCTAAGCCTGGGCCGGGAAACGGATGTTTCACCAGGATTTCTTCCGGCAAACCCAATTCGCGGCCGATCTGGCGGACTTCATCCTTAAACAAATCGCGTATCGGCTCGATGAGAGAGAAGGGCATGTCTTTCGGCAGGCCGCCGACGTTGTGATGAGTCTTAATCGTAGCTGACGGTCCTTTCACGGAAACAGATTCGATCACGTCCGGATACAAAGTTCCCTGCACCAGGAATCTCACGGGCGGCTGATCCTTGGTGGCCGAGGCAATCCTGCGCGCTTCATCGGAAAACACCGCGATGAACTCGCCACCGATCCGCTTGCGCTTTTCTTCGGGGTCCGTGATGCCCTTGAGCCGCAAGAGGAAGCGGTCGGAAGCGTCAACGCCAAGAACGTGGAGGCCCAGGCGAGTGCGCAGGAGTTCGAGGGTCTCGTTAAATTCGTTGCGGCGAAGCAGGCCAGTATCCACGAACACGTTGGTCAGGCGGTCGCCGAGAGCACGATGAACCAGGGCAGCGGCGACGGCGGAATCCACGCCCCCGCTCAGTGCGCAAATGGCGCGGGCGCCTTCGGCTTGCCTGCGGATAGTCTCGATTGAGGCAGCGATAAAGCCAGTGCGATTCCAATTCTTCTTCGCGCCACAAATATCGAAAGCAAAATTACGAAGGATCTCGGTGCCGAAATCCGTGTGATTGACCTCCGGGTGAAATTCAACGGCGTAGTAATTCTTCTCGGTGTCTTCGAATGCAGCGACGGCATTGTCCGTCATGCCCGTGAGCTTGAACCCCTCGGGCAGGCCGACGACATGATCTCCATGGCTGTTCCAAATTTTCAAGTTCATAGGGACGCCTGAAAAAAGCTTTGACTTACCGGTGATGTCCAATTGAGCAGGGCCGTATTCGCGCCGCTGCGCGCGCTCCACTTTTCCACCAAGCGTGTGCGTGAGCCAATGCATTCCGTAACAGATGCCCAGGACCGGAACACCCAGCCGGAGCACATCGGGGTCACACTTGGGCGCGTCGATGTCGTAGACAGAGCTTGGACCGCCGGAGAGAACAATGCCGACGGGATCGAACACGCGGATCTCCTCGAGCGATGCCGTACACGGCAAGATGGCAGAGAACACTTCCTGCTCGCGGATGCGGCGAGCGATCAACTGCGTGTATTGGCCGCCAAAATCGAGGACCACAATTCCGTTTCGCGTGCTCACCGTGCCTCCTGCGGGATTGCGTGTCGCTGAATCCGTGGTTCGCTTTAATGCCGTGCCCGATTCGAACGTCATCTTGTTTGCCGGTTCCTTTCGAGCACGGAAAAAGCGGGCAGGCCGAACGGCCCCTCTCTGCTTTACCGCACCACGATGTTGACCACCTTTTTCGGAACAACGATTATCTTCACCACTTCCCTGCCGGCCAGGAGAACGGAAATGCGTGGGTCGTAGAGCGCACGTTCTTTAATTTCATCGTCGCTCATGCCGTCTTCGACCAATATCTTCCCGCGTACACGACCATTGATTTGAATAACCATTTCAAACTGCTCTTCGCGTGTGAGATCTTCGCGGAAACGCGGCCATTTGGCGCGTCCGATACCCCCTGAATAGCCAAGCATGGACCAAAGTTCTTCTGCGATGTGCGGCGTCATCGGTGAAAGCATCAACACCAAGACGGAAAGTATTCTCTTCAGGATCAACGGGCTCAGGTCCACATCGAGCGGTTCTTGAGACTGCAGCTCGTTGACCAGTTCCATAGTCAGGGCGATCGAAGTATTGAAATGCCAGCGCGACTCGAAATCATTTGTGACGCGCTTGAGCGTCTGGTGAGTCTTGCGGACCAGAGTTTTCTCTTTCGGCGTGGCGTTAGTCAGGTCAGTCTTTGACTGGAGCTCGACCTCGACGCCGCGGAGCCGTTCCGCATAGCGGTTGACCAGGCGATAAACTTTGTTCAGGAAGCGCGAGCACCCTTCGATTCCCTGCTCACTCCATTCGAGATCCCGGTCGGGGGGGGCGGCGAATAAGGTGTACATGCGCCCGGTATCGCAGCCATATTTCTCGGCCATCTCGATTGCGCCGACAACATTCCCTTTCGACTTGGACATCTTGACGCCGTCTTTCAGTACCATGCCTTGCGAGAAAAGGCGCTTGATTGGTTCCCGGTGGTCTACGATTCCGAGATCGTACATGACTTTGCAAAAGAAGCGCGAATAAATCAGGTGCAGGATGGCGTGCTCGACGCCGCCAATGTACTGGTCAATCTGAAACCAGTAACGAGCTTTTTGTTTGTCGAAGGGCGCGTGATTATTGTGCGGATCGGTGTAGCGATAGAAATACCAGGACGAGTCTATAAACGTATCCATCGTGTCGGTTTCACGCCGGGCCGGGCCGGCACATTTCGGGCAGGTGGTATTCACAAACTCGGGAACTCCTGCCAGCGGCGACAGGCCTTGACCGGTGAGCGTGACATTTTCCGGAAGAAGCACGGGCAACTGATCATCGGGGACCGGGGCGATGCCGTCCTTGTCGCAATACGTCACCGGGATGGGCGTGCCCCAGTAGCGTTGGCGCGAGATGCCCCAGTCTTTCAACCGGTATGTAGTTTGCGATTCGCCAAACCCCTTGACCTTGGCATCTGATGCCATTTTATCCAGGGCTTCCTCCGATGTGAGGCCGGTGTATGGACCCGACTCGACGAGACGGCCATATTCTGTGGAGGCCTCGCTCATGCGGTCCACGCGCAAAGGCGGACCCTCAAGGGGCTGGATCACGACGCGAACCTGAAGATGATATTTTTCCGCAAATTCATAATCGCGCTGGTCATGCGCCGGAACGCACATCAACACGCCAGTCCCATATTCAGCGAGAACGAAGTTCGCAACCCAGACCGGCAGGTGCTCACCTGAGAAAGGATTGATTGCAAAACGTCCGGTAAAAAATCCCACCTTTTCGGCAGTAGCGATGTCCGCCTGCCGAGTGCTTTTCTGGCGCATGGCCTTGAGCTGCGATTCCATGGTCGAGCGGCCGGGGACTTCTTCAAGGAGGGACTCGACCAGCGGATGATTGGGGGACAGGACGACGGCAGCGGCGCCGTAAACTGTGTCGATCCGCGTGGTGAATACCTCAAGGACAAACCTGTCCCTCTGCGAGACTGCGAACCGAATCCGAGCGCCGCGCGACTTGCCGATCCAGTTGCGCTGCTGGATTACCACGCGTTCGGGCCAGGTGGCCGCGAGCTCTTCGATGCCCTCAAGCAGTGCTTCGGAATATTGCGTGATGCGCAGGAACCATTGCTCGATCTCTTTCGCCTCGACCTGCGTGGTGTCGTGCTGCCAGCAATAGCCGTCAATCACCTGCTCGTTGGCCAGAACGGTTTGGCATTGCGGGCACCAATTGACGCGGCTGCGCTTGCGATACGCCAGTCCCCGCTCTAGCATGCGCAGGAAAAACCACTGGTTCCAGCGATAATACTCCGGCTCACAAGTGGAAATTTCGCGCCGCCAGTCGTAGCTGAAGCCGAATCGCTTGCAGACGGCTTTCATCTGCGCGATATTCGCATTGGTCCATTCGCGCGGAGGAATGCCGCGCTTGATGGCGGCATTTTCCGCAGGCAGGCCGAAGGCATCCCACCCGATCGGGTGCAGCACGTTGAATCCGCACATGCGCTTGTAGCGCGCTACCGCATCTCCGATGGTGTAATTGCGCATGTGGCCCATGTGCAGCGTGCCAGAAGGATAGGGCAGCATCTCGAGCGTGTAATATTTCTCGAGCGAGGGAACTTCGTCGGCGTTGAATGCACCCTGTTCCTGCCAGAACTTTTGCCATTTCGGTTCGATACGCTGAGGATCGTAGTCGGACAAGATCACTTCCCCCGAGAACTGACCTTCGATTTCTTTTTAGACTGTTGAGCTTTCCTGGAGCGAGGAACCGGTTTGCGGGCAGCGCCCCGGCGTCGGCGAGGCTTCTTTCCGTCGCGTGTGCCGATGGGCGAAATTTCGCGGGCGAGCAATTTCCAGAGGGCCACCACATTTCGGCGATCGTCGCCGGGCTTGTCGATCGGCGTTTCGAGGATGAAGGCGCGCCCGACCAGCAAGGGATGATTCAGAATTCGTCCGAACGCTTCGAGTCCGATATGGCCTTTTCCAAGGTTCTCGTGGCGGTCCACTCGCGAACCGAAGCGTGCCTTCGAATCGTTCATGTGGACGACCAGTACGCGATCTATGCCGACTGTGCGGTCAATCGCCTGGAGCGTGGATTCAAGTCCCGCGGCGGTGCGCAGATCCCAGCCAGCTGCAAAAGTGTGGGCGGTATCAATGCAGATGCCGAGCGGCAGATCGGGACACGCATCGAGGATGCCCTGCAGCTCCTCGAAGCGCGATCCGATGGATGTTCCCTGACCTGCGGTGTTTTCAAGCAGGATCTTCAAGTTGCCGAGTTTCAGGCTGCGCGTCGCATGCCTCAAGCCCTGCGCGATGAAATTGATAGAGGCCGCGGTGTCGCTCTCGCGGCCGCTGCCCGGGTGCGCAACCAGAAAATCAGCGCCGAGCGCCAAGGCACGGACGATTTCCTGATGGAATGCCTGTACCGACCGCGTGCGGAGTACCGGATTCGGCGAGGCGAGATTGATCAAGTAGTTGTCGTGGATGACCAGCGGGCCGAGGCCCAGTTCCCTACGGCGCGCGCGGAATCGCTGGGCTTCGGCTTCCGCAATTCGCGCGCGGCCGTGCGACCACATCCGCGGGCTGGAAGAAAAAATCTGCAAGGCGTTCGCGCCTAGGCCGTGTGCGATTTCGAGCGCTCCCGTGATGTCGCCCGCAATCGAGGTGTGAATTCCGACACGAGGGCTGCCATCTTTCCAGGCGGGAATTTCAGGAGCGGGGGGCGGTTCCGGGCGGTATTCGTCTGCGGCGTCAAAGGCTAGGCTAATGCCGTGTTGTTCTTCCGCCATTCCCTCAGGGTGTCCAGAAAGCGCGCCGCAGGATGCGAGCAGGCCGGATAGATGCTTTCGCAGCGGCTGCTTAAACGATCATTGTAGCGGAAATTCGGAGTGCACGCAAACAGCAGTCCAGGGCGCGTCATTGCTTCCCCTAAGGTTGCGGTGCATACGCATAATTCGCGCCTTTGCAATTGAATTCCTCTACAAGCGTGTAGTGCTGTGCGATGCCTTCCACGACTGCACCAGGCCACAGGTTCGGGTAATCATCTGTTTTGACTTGTTCAACTTTTTGATCGAGCAACATCAACGGGAGGCGGTGTGAACGCATCAGGTCAAGACTCTCACTATCAGACCATTTTGCACCCAGAACTTCCCGAGTCCAATCTTTCAAAATGTTTTTGACAATTCAGGGAGGCACCTCGAGTGCAAACCCAGGCGATACGCGACGGCCGATAACCCGATGACGGAGCTTAATTCTCTACGAGAAGTGGTGTTCACGTGCGGATGATTCTTTGCCTACACCTGCGACCTGGCGCGAATTTGCATGCGTCCGCCGTTCCAAGACACTTCGCCTTGTCTGAAGCCAAATCTTCCACAACGCGAAAAAATGCCGCCAGCCGATTCCCGGGAGTTTGTGAAGCTTGTAAACCTGAGTGGTTCCAAAAGTGCGCGCGCGATGATGAACCGGAAGTTCTCGAATCGAGAAGCCGTGCCGGTGGACGCGCGCCACAAACTCCCACCAAAAGCCTTGCTGCATCGCGCCAAGCTCACCCACCAGCACATCAACAACGTCCTTGCGAACTAGAACGTAGGGGCAACTGGGATCCTGCACCGGAATGCCGTAGAAAAAGCGATAGATGTAGTAAAAAGTGCGAGAGAGTACTTTCCGGAGAAGAGCATCAGCGCGATTCATTCGCCTTCCAAGCACTACATCAGATTCGGTCCGGACTTTCCAGAAATGGCCAAAATCCCCCGGGTCGCATTGGCCATCGGAATCCAGGCATAACAGGTAGGGAGCTTCCAAAAGTTTCATTCCATCCATCACGGCCCGAGAATAGCCCTTGCGCTCCTCGCTGAAAATCAGCTTGATGGGAAGTGATTCCGATAGACGCCGCAAAATCGCCTTCGTATCGTCTTTGCTACCATCCTCACAAATCAAAAATCTCAACACGACTTGCGGGGACAGTTCCTCATAGATCTCACGAACCGTGGCTTCGATGCTGCCAGCTTCATTGTGGACCGGCAGCAGGATTTCGAGTTCTGGCGTGGCGTTCAATTTGGAATGGCACTCCGTCGGAATTGATACCCGACAAGAAAAAATGGCTGTGTCATTAAGGCAGCCATATTATCAGGTGACAGCCCGCGCGATGACGAAGAATATGGAAATGGAGAGGATACGATGAAGGCGGGTGCCAGGTTCAGGTCTCGGGAGAATTCACGCTCCGAACTACCGCCAGTGATGGGCTAGTGGTATCCAAACAGGTTGTGTCCCGGACAGGAGAAGCATAGCATGTGCGCGCGGAAGGTGCCCGTCGGGCGTTCCGATTGAGAATTCAGGAAAATGAGGCGCCGGTATCATGATTTCCAACGAAACCTTTGAAGCGAAGACCTATCACAAGGTAGACGTCCGCTTACTGCCTTTCCTGTTTCTTTGCTACATTCTGGCATATCTCGATCGGGTCAACGTTGGTTTTGCGAAGCTACAGATGCTCAAAGACTTGTCCTTGAGCGATGCGGCCTTTGCCACCGGTGCCGGCATATTCTTCATTGGCTATTTCTTTTTCGAAGTTCCCAGCAATGTGCTCTTGAAGAAATTCGGGGCGCGCATGTGGATCGCCCGGATCATGGTCTCCTGGGGCGTGATTTCCGCTTGCATGATCTTCGTGAAAGGACAATGGTCCTTCTATGCCATGCGTTTTCTACTGGGCTTAGCGGAAGCGGGGTTTTTCCCGGGCGTCATTTTTTACCTCACCTTGTGGTACCCCTCAAGACACCGATCCACGCGGACCGCCTGGTTCGTCGCGGCGATTGCAGTTTCCGGTGTCATCGGCAATCCCATCTCCGGGTGGATCATGGATCGGCTATCCGGCGCCATGAGTCTGGCAGGATGGCAGTGGCTCTTTCTGTCTGAAGGCATTCCGTCGGTACTCGTGGGCTTATGGGTGATCTATTATCTGGACAGCAGCATCGAGGAAGCTAAGTGGCTCAGTACGGACGAAAAATCACTGCTTGCGCATAACCTCGTAACCGAGGACCAGCACAAGACAGACCACAAAGTGATGGACGCGTTCCGCAGTGGAAAAGTGTGGGTGCTGTGCGCGATCTACTTCACATTGATGATCGGTTTGTACGGAATCGCTTTCTGGTTACCGACGATTGTGAAGGCATTTGGCATAAAGGGTTATCTCGGAGTGGGCCTGATTACTGCCATACCTTATGGCGTTGCTGTCGTCGGGATGATTCTGCTAAGCCATCATTCGGATAAAACGGGAGAGCGGCGGCTGCATTACGTAACCAATGTCACGATCGGCGCCATCGGTCTCATATTGAGCGGAGTTTATGCGTCCAATCCCGTTCTGGCCATCATTTTCTTGTCCCTTGGCACTCTGGGGGTAATTGGATCCATGCCATTGTTCTGGCCGCTGCCCTCTGCATTTTTGGCCGGGACCGCTGCCGCAGCCGGCATTGGCATTGTGAACTCTGTCGGAAATCTAGGAGGCTATTTCGGACCGAATATCCCCATCTGGGCAAAGGCTATCTCCTCCGACAAATCGGCGGCCTTGTACATCATCGCTGGGATTCTGTTGATCGGAGCCTTCCTGACCTATTTCTTTGTGCCAAAAACTCTTCGCGCAAGAGTCAGTTCTTGACTTTCTTGATTTCCCGTCCATTGCTGGATCATCAAGAGGCTGATTGCATGGGAAACATCCCACGGGCATCTTTACGATTGCAAGAGCAAGACTAGCTCGGGTGTTCTGGTTCAATGCTGGATTGGCACTTGAGGACCGACGCATCCTCCGGATTCGAAAGTGTCGCAAACAGATGTACTCCCAATCCAGTTCCCGCATAGACTAATTCACCCATCGTCCCAACCCGCGTGCTGCAGCGATTCGTTCCGCTCCCCATTTGCAGGCAGAATCACGGATGCAGTAGACTCATGGGCTCGAATCGGCCCGGGGGCAGT
>Ga0210409_10008124_pt1 | contig 10717 bp, 9 predicted proteins | sample IncBWH17MmetaG_FD_161649 | JGI IMG/M metagenome (GOLD analysis project Ga0210409, IMG submission 161649) | Forest soil microbial communities from Barre Woods Harvard Forest LTER site, Petersham, Massachusetts, United States - Inc-BW-H-17-M | ecosystem: Environmental > Terrestrial > Soil >...
CCCTTGAAATCTGATCGAGGATTTTCTTGCCATCCACGCGGGGTTCCTGCGGATTGCGTCCGCGACCACCGCCTCCCGACCCGCCACCTCCCGGCCAGCCTCCGCCACCCGGGAAGCCTCCGCCGTGTCGACCCATTCCTCCGCCCTGGTGACCAAAACCGTTGCTGTCCTGATGGTTGTCGGCGAACAGGATGGAGTAAACCACAGTGTCGGCGCGTTGGGCCGCCTCGATCGCGCTTTGCAGCGACGCCTTGCTGCCTCGGTCGTCCCCGTCGGAAAGCACAATGAGGGCCTTGCGGCCCTGTTGCTTCTTCATCAGTTCGTTCGACGCCAGGAAGATGGCATCGTAAAGCAGAGTGCCCGCTCCTCTGCTCATTCGAGGTTGGCCAGTCCCGGAAGATTGAGGGTCGGAAGAGCCCGATCCAGAGGAGCCGGGATCGGATCGTCCGCCGCCGCTGCGTTCAAGTTGCGGCGCATTTAGCAATTGCAGGGCCGCCTCCAGCTTGTCATGAAATGGCGTGAGGTCCTGAAGAAGTTCGACCTCGCGGTCGAAGTGAATGAGGAATGCCTTGTCTTTCGGGTCGGTGAGCATCTGGTCGAGAAAGACCTTGCTGGCATTTCGCTCCTCATCCAGAACATTGCGCTGGCTCAGGCTGGTATCGACCAGCAGTCCGAGGGTAAGAGGCAGGTTGGTGTCCTGTGTAAAGTACTTGATCGTTTGCGGGCGGCCATCTTCCTGAAGAACAAAATCGTCTTTGGTCAGATTGCGGGCAATCTGCCCTTTCTTGTCACGAACGGTGACCGGAAGCGTGACCACTTTGACGTCAACCGACATGGTGGCAACGGTCTGGGCATTGCCATTGGCATCGTGATTTTGCGCTGGCGAAAGAGCCACGAGCAGGAGGATGAGCGCGACACGCAGGCCGAAAGCTCGTCGCATGATCTGAATTGTGGTCATGGAGAATGTTCCTAGGGCTGAATGCCCATTTCTTTTCCAAGGTCGACCAACTCCGTCCGAAAGGCAGTCAGCGACTTGTCCAGTTTCTCCGTGATGGCAACCAGTTTCTTGTCGTCGATCTGCGATCGTTCCAGCTCTTTCGCCAGATCCTTGCTCCGTTTGGAGACATCCGAGTCCGCCTTACTGAGCTTTTTGATTTGAGGCTTTAATCCTGATTGCTGCGCGCTAGAAAGACTCCCGACAAATCTTTGGAGGTTGGTCTGTGCCTCGTCCAGCGCATCGCTCAAATCTGTGTAGCGGGATGAATTCGGCGTGCTTGCATTCTTAAGAGGCTGGATAAGATTCTGCGCCTGTTTGCTGGCGGTTTCGGTGCTCTTGTTCAACTGCTGGAACTGGGCAAGTTGGTCCGGGGTGGCCTGGAGCGCAATTGCGCGATTGAAATCGGTCATGTCGCTGGTGTTGGGCGTCGGGTTGGATGCGCCCGTCGAAGGGCGGCCAGCACTGTGCCCTCCACGCTGGGCCAGCAGCGTGGAGGAACACGTGAGGAGGACAATCTGACAGAGCAGCACTAACGATCGATTCAAGATGGTCCCACTCCAAATATAGTAACGACCAGAGGGCCAATCCGAGGTAAAGAATCCGTCAAGGAAGGTAAAACCTTGTAAACTCGACAGGCTCTCATGAGAACACGATGTTGCCTCTCCCCACTGCTTTCCTCCCTCTTTGCGTTCCTGCCGTCGATGGCCCTCGCGCAGGCTGCCGCAACGCCGTCACAAAAGCAACAACCAGCCGGCAACCTTGGAGTCGCCGTCAGGGTTTGTGAACGCTGCATTCGCGCCCATGAAGAATTCCTGGCCTCGGATGCGCTGCAGGGACGTGGCAGCGGTACCCGTGATGAACTGGTGGCCGCGACCTACGTAGCGTCGCAACTACGCCAGTACGCCATCGAACCGGCGGGTGACGATGGCGGTTACATTCAGCGTGTGCCCGCCATTCAACGGAAGATCGTATCGCCGCCGCGACTAACGATCTCGCGGCCGGGAGGCAACCGTTCGGCTGAGCCCATCACTTGGGATTACGGCAAGGATTTCCTCGTCGAGGTTCTGACGCAAACGGACTTTTCTGGACCGTTGCGAAAACTGAATGTGGACAAGCTTAACGACACTGGGAATCCAGCCGTCGAGGCGGGTGCAGTCGTGCTGATTGTGGGTGCGGATGAAAGCAAAGTCAGGCAGACAGCGTTCTCATTAGCTTCGGCGGGCGCGTCTGCGATACTCACACTCGCGCCCGATAGCGAGGTTAAGCATTTCGACGAGGGGGGCGAGCAACTGCCCAAAGTGGCCAACCAGTTGAAGGACGGCTCCTCAGACGATAAGAAATTCAATGTGCTGGAGTTGAAGCGGGATGCTGTCGACGCGATCGAGCAGCTGCCGGAAGGTAGCGTGGTGAAGTTCGAAGCGCGGTCGTCCGAAGAAAAAGGGTACACATGGAATGCGGTGGGCATGCTGCGAGGCAGCGATCCGTCGCTGCAACGCCAAGCAATCCTGTTTTCGGCTCATTTGGATCACTTGGGAATTGGGGTTCCGGTCAACGGCGACGACATCTACAACGGTGCAGACGATGACGCATCGGGCACTACGGCTGTACTCGAAATCGCGCGTGTGCTAGGCCGAGGACAGCGTCCGCGGCACACCGTGCTGTTCGCCCTGTTTGGCAGCGAAGAGATGGGCGCGATCGGATCGACGTATTTCCGCAACCATCCCCCCGTGCCGCTGAAAGAGATTGCCGCCAACCTGGAATTTGAAATGATCGGCAGACCGGATCCGGCGGTGAAAAACGATACCCTGTGGCTCACGGGATGGGAGCGGTCAAATCTTGGTCCGGAACTGGCAGCGCATGGTGCTCATCTGGTGGCTGATCCGCATCCTGGTGAGAACTTCTTTGCGCGCTCCGATAATTTTGTTCTGGCAAAAAAAGGGGTCGTAGCGCAGACGATATCAAGCTATGGCTTGCACAAAGACTATCATCGGCCCAGCGACGATCTGGCCCACTTGGACTTCAAACACATGAATGCAGCGATTGGATCGCTGTTGATGCCGCTGGAGTGGCTGGTGAATTCAGAGTTCCAGCCTAAGTGGAATGCGGGAAGGCGGCCTTAGCACTTATGGAAACCGGGCGTGTCCGCGCCCGGTGGGACGGGCGAAGACGCCCGTCCTCCATTAATAACTGCTGAGTGCTTCTTTTCAGTTTGTCTTCTTCGCCTTGCTGATCTTCTCGTCAATGGGCTTGCGGCCGGCGAAGCCCTCGGTAGTGTCGTGCCAGTAATTGATCCCGTGTTCTCCGAGTTTCCAGCACAGCAGCACGATATGGCCGTCCACTTTGCAGGGAAAGTCGAGCAGTCCAATATCAAGATCTTTTACCTGGACGCCGGTCGCGTCAATCTCAGCCAGCGCGTCTTTCACGCGTGGGATGGCCTTTTCGCGCTCAGCCTTCCGGCGAGCCATGTGGACCACGTTGACCAGCAGGCCTCCCTGGAGGAAAACACGGTGAGCGAGTTCCTGAAGTTCAGTGTCAACGGCCTCGATCAGTTTCTTGCCGTCAATTGCAGTGCGCAGCAACGACTCCAAAACAGGCAGGAGAGATTGGGCTTCTTCAAGGGTGAAGGTTCGGTCGGCCATAGGGGTATGGGATTATTTTAGCACCCGGGTGGGTGATCGACGTTGGTCATGGGTATTGGCAAAAGCCACGTGGGAGCTGCCGCCCTCGGCTGTCCAGCCAAGCGAAGCTCGGCACTTCGCCTTGTCGGGGAGCGAGAGTTCAACGCGGTTTCGCAAAGATGCTGAGTAACTCAAGGATGATCACTGTGTTCAAGAATGCCGATCCCGCGCAAAGTGGGATCAACCAGAAGGCGAGTCCGGCTCCTCCTAAGTGATTTGCAAAATCGTGCAGGTAAGGCGATCTTGCTATTGTTGTCCACAGTCCGCCAAGCTGGACAAGGAATAACATGCCAAACAGAGCGACGTGTTTGCGGGTAAGGACAATGGTCATGGGGCGAATTATAGGACGAAACTTCAGATTTCGGCATTAACGCCGCGCTGCGATCGGCCCGGACAGCCGAGGGCGGCTGTCCCCACGTGGCATTGCCAACGGCCAAAGACGAACGACCAACGGCGCTATTGAATTTCCAGCATCCGATCCAACGCAACTCGCGCCCAGTATTTCACATCATCCTTCACTTTGATCTGGTTTACGATGTTGCCTTCGACCAGATTCTCCAACACCCAGCACAGGTGTTGCGGCGAGATGCGGAACATGGTGGTGCACAGACAGCCAGAGTCGTCGAGAGTGATGACCTTCTTCCCTTCCGCGGCAAATTCTTTGCCCATGCGGTTGACCAGGTGGATTTCGGTGCCAACCGCGAACATCGTCCCCGATGGCGCTTGGCGAATCATCTTCAACAAACCCTCGGTCGAGCCGATGCCATCGCCTTTCTGGCAGACTTCCCAGCGACACTCGGGATGCGCAATCACCCGAATGCCGGGATATTTGGCGCGGACGTTATCCACGTGCTCGGGCAGAAAGCGCTGGTGCACGGAGCAATGGCCCTTCCATAAAATTACTTTGGCCGCACGCAACCGATCCGGCGTCAGGCCGCCGTTGATCAGGTAAGGATCCCACACGACCATTTCGTTCAAAGGAATGCCGAGGTTGAAACCGGTGTTGCGGCCCAGGTGCTGATCTGGGAGGAATAGAAGTTTAGGTGTCTTGGCGAAGCCCCACTGAAACGCGCCCGGCGCATTTGACGATGTGCAAACCACGCCGCCACGTTCTCCGCAGAAAGCCTTGATCGCGGCGGTGGAATTCATGTAGGTGATGGGCGTGATGCCTTCACCGGCATCGGAGGTCAATCCGGCGGCGATAAGTTGCTCCCAGCAATTTTCCACCTGCGTGATTTCCGCCATGTCGGCCATGGAGCAGCCGGCGTTCATATCCGGCAGGATCGTCACCTGACCGGAGCGGCTCAAGACGTCGGCGCTTTCCGCCATAAAATGGACGCCACAGAAAACGATGTACTTGCCCCCTGCACGCGCGGCCTCTTGCGAGAGCTTATAGGAGTCGCCGCGGAAATCGGCGAAGCGAATGACTTCGTCGCGCTGGTAGTGATGTCCGAGAATCACGCAATCGCGACCCAAAGCCTCACGGGCGGCGGCAATGCGCTCGTCCATGGTATGGTCGGGGAGGACGAGGTAATTTTCCAGACTGCAAACTGCTGCTGCGGTTGCCATTGTCATGTCCCGCCTTCAGCTCCGGACGCGAATGCAATTGCGGCTATTCCGCAAATGGCGAACGCTGGATCCGGAACGGGGATGTTGAAAGCTTCCAGCGGCTCCAGCCGATTCACTACGCGTCGTTTGAAACTGCGCCGCGCCCAACCGGCGGGGATGTTGAAGCCACTAACTCTTCACAATAGTTAAGATGCTCAGCGGCGGCGGAAAGTATCGCCTTTTTCGAGCGACGAAAGTAACCACCATGAGTAACTGAGGATCTAGGTTATTGTGCACTGTTCGAGGGGCAGAACGCAAATTAAGGCCGGTTAATGTCTCTCGTGCCGCGGGGTTTATTGCGAAACGGCGCTGGCCAGTTCTTTGCGTCTGGTCCAGAAATAAAGGGCACAGACGCCAACAGTCAGCACCATTCCGACGCCGAATTCGGTGGTGATGTAGAGCGACCGGCCTAGTGGGGCGGTGATCCGATCAAAAATTGCCTGAATGAAAAGATTGTGGCTGGCATGGAGAACCGTCGCGGTCCATAGACTGCCCGACTTCAGCCTCAGCCAACCCAGGATGTAGCTATCCGCGATCACCATGAGAGTGAAGCAAGTCAAGGCGAAAGCTGGCCGCGTGCCAGAGTTATAGTCGGCGAACAACAGTGCTGGATAATGCCAAACCGACCAGATGCAACCGCTCAAGAGACATCCCCAAGTAAAACCTGTTTGTTGAACTAGCCGCGGAAGGAGGAACCCTCGCCAGCCAATCTCTTCGCCCAGGGCACGTGCCATGCTGCTGATTACACCCACGGTGGCATAGCAAGGTATCGCTAACAAGAGGGTCACGGCGGTTGGCGATTGTGGAAATCCAAATGCTTGTCCCAGGGAAGCGGCGAATGCCGAGAATGCGAACGAACCTGGAATCAGCGCCCAGGTCGCGAGGTACACCGGCAACGCATAAAAAATCGGGATGAAATAAGCCCACGCTTCATACTTCGCCGGCCGCCAATTCCAGCCCAGGGTTGCCAGGTCGATGCGAAAGAGCCAGCACGTGGTCAGGGCAGCAAGTGCTGGACACCACATCACCAGCCCTACGACCAGACCGTTTCCGGCGCCAATGTGCCCGGCGTGAATCATCACGAACTCGGGCAGGCTGCTGAAGGTAAAGACCAGCGCTAGATAAGTAAGTATCTGTTTGGCAAGCGGGCGCATGGTGCGGAATCTTATCACCGTACGGCATTTCTGAATTGGATCTCAGGGAATCCTGCCTTGCGAGGGGTCTGCCGTTGTCGCCGTATTTACGTCGATGTGCAAGTGTTGTCCGACGTCGATGTTTGGCGGATAGCAATTTCCGTCTGGGTTGTAATTTGCCGGACAACTCGCGGCGACCGCGGGCCTTTTTGGCGACTGGGCGTATTGCCATACGTCGGCAAAGCGAATACCACTGTCGGCGGGACTCGGCGCCCGTTTGGGAAAGGCGCAACCGGGCGAGGGCGGACAAGCATCGTTCGTGACCCAATACAAGATCTTTCTTGCGCCGGCATTCTGGCGGATATCGTCCGCGGTGACGATATCCTCGCCGCCTTCTTTTGCGGCGGAAATGCCCGAGCAGTAAATGCCGGTCCGAAAGCCGCCTGCAGTGATTCCATCCACCCACGCATAGATATAGGCTTTCTGTTCGGGCAGCATCCGGCCGCCTTGCTCCTGATCAAGGAAGATCACGGTTCGCGATGGAAATCCTTCCCGCCGTGCTGCTGCTACAGCAGCCTGCGCGTCGAACTTGCCGAGTTTGCTCGAGTACGAGACCGATTTCAGTTCATTGAACAGCCGGCCATTAAACAGCACCAGGAATCCGAAACCTGCCGATTGCAGCGTCTTTCGTTTGCCACTCCATGTGTTGGTCTTCGCACTGGGCGGATGGTTGAGCCAGAAACCGGCGTAGGAAAAAGTCTCGCGAAGAACCTTCAAGTTCTGATCGCCGGGATAATTATTGCGGTCAAAGCCCAGATATGACGGAGGGTTCTCTGTCGAGTGGGACTGTTGGGCCGCGCTCTGCAGACTTGGGAGCATTACAATTGCGGCCGTAACCGAGAGAAGCAAACTGATTCGTTTCACACAGCAATACTAGTTTAGTTTCGCGCGGCTCGCGACAAGGCACTGTCAGTTCAGTATCGGACTTGATTTTCAAGAAGCAACACACTTCAAAGGCAGCGGACAGGAGTGTCCGCTCTACCCTTCGTGGGGGAAGGACTTGAATACTACTTCGTGGGACTTTGATGTGACTTTCTTGTCGGCATCGGTGCGGTTTTCTGTCAGCGTGCCCTTCATAACGTAGTAGCCCTCGTTGGCTGGAGTTTTGCCTTCTCCGCGCTCGACTGTGCCTTTAAATTCATACCAGACGCCGTGCACCGTGTCGGTGGTGAAAGTTAGTTTGGTTCCATCGAGCTTGCCGGTCTTGAAGAATTGATCGAGGAAGGCGCCGCGATCGCTTTCGGAGTCGCCGAAGCGGGAAATGAAGCCGGTGACCCGGCCTTCATCTTCGACGGTGAGCTGGACGAATTCGCCTTCCCGCTGAAAGCTGTACATTCCCGAGTAGTCCTCAACCGGCTTTGCGGGGGCTGGGTTTTGCGGAGGATTCTGCCCGGCCAGCAGCAAACTACCGGCGAGCAACATCAGGGGAAGTGCCTCTGCCAGTTTCATATCGGTATTAGAGCACGGAAATTCACGGCCAGGAACTCTTTGCACTGAGGCTTGGACCGCCGCCGCTCTATAATAGGAGGATTCTCGCCGGTCGCGAGGAGCGCATGAAACAAGGCCCGTTGCTAATCGACACCTCGCGCAAGCGCAAGCCTAACCCGGTGCCTGTGCCGACCTTGCTGGTCAGGCTTGAACCGTGGCCCAGGGTCTTTTTTCGAAATCTTAGGGACCTGCTATGGCCTCGGGCAAAAGCTCCTTTGCAATTGGTGTCGCGCCCAGCCGATTTTTGGCCTGACGTTTTCGTGCAGAGGCGGGTGCCTTGGTTTCAGTTCCTGCAGTCGACATTCGGCCACATCCTGGTGATTGCGGCTTTGTGGGGATGGTCGGAGCTTTGGCCACAACGGCCGCAGATCGTCGAGCGCCCGGTCTTTCAAAGATCTGATGTCGTCTATTACGACGCTTCTGAATACCTGGCGCCGCTCGACACTGGCGGGGCGCACGCCCCGTTGCCGAAGAAGGGCGAGCCTGAGCACGCGGCTCAGCCAATCATCTCGGTGCCGCCCGAGGCGGACAATCGTACGCAGACGATTGTCACGCCTCCCAAACTGAAGTTGGATCACGATGTGCCGTTGCCAAACATCGTGGCCTTGGGGCGTCCGACTCCTACGATTCCCACTGCCGCGATGGCAGGTTCTCCTTCGGATTTGAAACTTCCGGTGCTGCCTTCATCTGTAGTTGCACCAGCCCCTGATGTAAAGACTGCGCTGAAGCAAACTCCATTTTTATCGGATTCAGTGGTAGCGCCAGCGCCGGATGTCCACTCCGCGAATTCGAGCCGAGATGTTCGTGCTCCGCAACCGGCGATTGTCGAACCTCCACCCGTAGTTGCGGACGCAGCTTCGCGCAGATTAACCGATATCAATATAGGACATTCGCAGGCGGTGGCGCCCGCTCCGCAGTTGCCGATGGGAGACCAACGGGCGGCGTCGAGCATGGCGCCGATGGGGAATTCCGGCGGCGCAGTCGTGCCGCCCCCGCCTTCGGCTCAAGGAGCCGGGGGCTCTGGCGATGGACGCCTAGTTGCGCTGAACCTTCATCCCGTGGTTCCGAGTGGACCTGTCGAGGTTCCCGCAGGCAACCGGCGGGGAACTTTTGCCGCGACTCCGGAAGGCAAAGCGGGTGCCCCAGGGACGCCGGATATTTCCGGTGACCCTCATTCCGCTTCCGCAAGTGGTGTAGGCGGTGGCCATGGCAGTGGAAGCGCGTCGGGGTCGGGCGACAGCTCAAACGGCGTCCCCCCAGGACTTTTTGTGGGCGCCAGCCCTAAACCGGGGAACAGTTCGGCGGTTGCTGGTAGTACCCAGGGCGGGACTAAGGCAGTTTCATCCGACTCTCCACTCATCGCCAGCGCGACGCCGCCAAGGGTTACCGCGGTTCCGCCACATCCCTCGGAGTTGCCGGCCAATGCAACCAGTGAACTGGAGCGCAAGGTCTTCGGCGACCGGAAGTCTTATGCCATGATGCTGAACGTGCCCAACTTAAACTCCGCGGGCGGGAGTTGGGTAATGCATTTTGCCGAGTTGAAGCAAGCTGAAAAGCCGGGTGAGTTGGTCGCTCCGGTAGCTACGCAAGAAGTAGATCCCGGATATCCGATCGAGTTGATGCGGCAGAATGTCCAGGGCATAGTCATGCTTTCGGCGGTCATTCGCAGCGACGGATCGGTCGGCGAGGTGCGAATTCTCCGCGGAGTCGACGATCGCCTGGACGTCTATGCCAGCGCCGCACTGTCGCGCTGGCGATTCCGTCCCGCCACCAGGAATGGCGATCCGGTGGCGATCCAGACGGTAGTCATGATTCCGTTCCGGCCCATGCGAAAGCCCGGTTTCTGACAACTGGGACTCTTACGTCCCGGTGCCAACCACCGGAATCGTCTGTGGGCTGCCGCCTCCATTGTCACTTACCGCCAGATTCGCGGAGCGTTGCCCCTTGGCCTTCGGCTTGAACCTGACCTTGATTGTGCAATTGCCTCCGGCGGGAACGCTGCTTCCGCAGTCGTTGGTTTGAGAGAAGTCGCCTGGGTCGGTCCCGGTGAATGCGATTTGGCTGATTGAAAGCGCAGTCGTACCGACGTTTGTCAGCGTGGCCGGCACTGGCTGACTCTGGGTCCCAACCTTCTGGTTGCCGAAATTCACGCCAATGGGTTGGAGTTCGACCACCGTACCCGTACCGCTGAGGCTTGTGGTTTGCGGACTGCCTCTGGCATCGTCCGTGACAGAAAGTTTCCCGTTCGCAGCTCCTCCTGCCGTGGGCGTGAACGTCACTTGAATCCTGCAGTTTCCTCCAACCGGCAGGCTGGACGGGCAGTTGTTGATCTGGTTGAACGGTCCTGTCGCCGAGATGGCAGAGATGTTAACGGTCTGGCCACCCGTGTTCGTCAGGGTTGCGGTCTTCGGCGAACTGGTTGTGCCTACGAGTTGCGTCGCGTACGTCAAGTTGGAAGGCTTTAGCGAAACGGTGGAAGATGCTACGCCGGTTCCGGTGAGTGAGACGCTTTGCGGGCTGCCGACCCCTTGGTAGCTGACGTTCAGCGAGGCCGATTTCGCTCCTGCGGCTCTCGGAGTGAACGTGACGCTGATATTGCAACTGGAGTCGGCTGGTAAGCTTGTTCCACAGTTGTTGGTCTCAGCGAAATCCTTGGAGTTGATTCCATTGACGCCGATGTGCTTAATGACAAGCGCGGAAGAACCGATATTAGTGAGAACTACGACCTGTGGTTGACTTGTGGTTCCCACATC
>Ga0210409_10008125_pt1 | contig 10717 bp, 8 predicted proteins | sample IncBWH17MmetaG_FD_161649 | JGI IMG/M metagenome (GOLD analysis project Ga0210409, IMG submission 161649) | Forest soil microbial communities from Barre Woods Harvard Forest LTER site, Petersham, Massachusetts, United States - Inc-BW-H-17-M | ecosystem: Environmental > Terrestrial > Soil >...
AGAGGAAACTTCTTCATGCTTAAGAGTGAGTCCAAAGTATTGACTTCCCAATCGACGGAAGGTCATCGCGTGAATTTCGAAAAGGGCAAAGCCCTTCAGAAGATTAGCCACTCTCTGATTCCTGGTGGCTCGCACACCTACGCCAAGGGCGATGATCAGTACCCGGAGCTCTCGCCTGCATTTATTGTCAAAGGCAAAGGCTGCCATGTCTGGGATTTGGACGGCAACGAATACATCGAGTACGGAATGGGATTGCGCGCCGTCACTCTAGGGCACGCCTACGAACCGGTTGTTCAGGCGGCGTACAAACAAATGCAGCAAGGCATAAACTTTACGCGTCCCGCGCCCATTGAAGTCGAATGCGCGCAGAAACTCCTCAGCCTGATCCATGGCGGCGAAATGGTGAAATTCGCCAAGAATGGATCGGATGTAACCACAGCCGCGCTGAAACTGGCCAGGGCGTTTACCGGAAGAGATCGCGTAGCGATTTGCGCGCAGCATCCATTCTTTTCCGTAAATGACTGGTTTATCGGAAGCACCGCGATGGCGGCGGGTATTCCCGAAGTCGTGAAGAACCTTACCGTGAAGTTCAATTACAACGACCTGAAGAGCATTCAGGCGCTGTTCGAGCAGTATCCGGGCGAGATTGCCTGCCTGATCATGGAAGCGGAAAAGGAAGAGCCGCCAGCCAACAATTTTCTACACGAAGCGCAACGCCTGTGCCGCGAAAATGGCGCGCTGTTCATCCTCGATGAACTCATCACCGGCTTTCGCTACCATCTCGGCGGGGCCCAGCGGGAATATGGGATCGTGCCGGACCTGTGTACCTTCGGAAAAGGGTTGGGCAACGGCTTCGGAATCGCCGCACTGGTTGGGAAACGGGAAATCATGGAGTTGGGCGGCTTGAAGACCGAGAAAGAACGCGTCTTTTTGCTTTCCACCACTTTCGGCGCGGAAGGCCACGCGCTCGCGGCTGCACTGGAAATCATGAATACGTACGAGCGTGAGCCGGTGATCGAGCATCTCTACCACCAGGGAAATAAACTAATCAAGGGCATCGCGGAATTGGTGGACGAACTTCACCTCGCCGGGCATTTTGGAACCATGGGCCGGCCCTGCAACCTCGTCTATTTCACGCGCGACCAAGACAAAAAACCATCGCAAGTGTTCCGCACCCTGTTTTTGCAGGAAACCATCAAGCGTGGCCTGATCATGCCTTCGCTTGTCGTCAGTTATTCTCACAGCGACCATGACATCCACACAACTATGGATAAGATTGGCGAAGCTTTGCAGGTCTATCGCAAAGCCCTGGACGAAGGCGCTGAGAAATTTCTGGTGGGCCCGCCGTCGAAACCGGCCATTCGAAAATATAATTAGCTCGTGAAGTCGGGAGGACGCTCATGAAGGTAGTTCTGTTCTGCGGTGGCGCTGGCATGCGTCTCAGGGGCTATTCTGAAGACGTTCCCAAGCCCATGGTAACCGTAGGCGCGCGCCCGGTGTTGTGGCACATCATGAAGTACTACGCGCACTTCGGCCACAAGGATTTCATTCTTTGCCTGGGCTATAAGGCTAATGTTATCAAGGATTATTTTCTCGACTACGAAGAGTCCGTCACCAACGACTTCGTCTTTTCTCAGGGCGGCCGTAAGCTCGAATTCATGCAGCGCGACATCGACGATTGGAAGATCACCTTTGTCGATACCGGAATGCGCTCGACCATCGCCGACCGTCTTCGCCAGGTGGAACCCCATCTCGAAGGCGAAGAGATGTTTCTCGCCAATTACAGCGATGGGCTGACCGACTTCTACCTTCCGAAGATGATTCAGGAATTTTCCAATCGAGATAGTTACGCATCATTCCTGTCAGTCCAGCCGCGCTCCAGCAGCCTGGACACCGTGCAGATGGCCGAGGACGGTAGCGTTAACGCCATTCGCACCATGAAGGATTCGAGTATCTGGGTGAATGGCGGCTATTTCGTGCTACGCAAGGAAATCTTCCGCTACATCAATCCTGGTGAGGAACTTATCTACGAGCCGTTCCAGCGGTTGATCAGCGAGAAAAAAGTTTGGTCGCAACGCTACGAAGGGTTTTGGCAGTGCATGGACACCTTCCGCGACAAACAGATCCTTGACGAACTGGAGGCCTCCGGCGGCGCTCCGTGGTGTTTGTGGAAAAATGGACCGCACGCGGCAGGGGTTGTGGCCTAGGCGCAACGCATTTCGACAAGAGAGCCGGCTCCAAGCGCATGGATATCACCGTAATTTTATGTACGTTCAATCGCTGCCAAAGTCTGCCGACAGCGTTGAATAGTGTTGGCGCTTCGGTATTGCCGGCGAACGTCGACTGGGAAGTTCTTGTCGTGGACAACAACTCCCGGGACAACACCCGCGGCGTAGTGGAAGATTTCGCGCGGCGATTTCCAGGACGCTTTCGATATGCGTTCGAGGCGCAACAAGGAAAATCCTTCGCACTGAACAACGGTATTCGCGATGCTCGCGGGACTGTAGTCGCGTTCCTGGACGACGACGTCACCGTGGAGCCAGACTGGCTTCACAATTTAACCGGCAACCTATTTGGCAAGGAATGGGCCGGCTCTGGCGGCAAGATTATTCTCCAATGGCCAGCAAACGTCCCCGACTGGCTCTCCACCGAGGGACCAAATGCGCGCCACGGTTTTCCTGGATTTGATCACGGCCCGGTGGCCAAGGAACTCGAAGGGCCACCGTTTGGCTGCAATATGGCGTTTCGCAAGGAAATGTTCGAGAAATACGGCGACTTCCGGATCGATCTGGGACCCACGCCAGTCAGCCAGATTCGCGCTGAGGACACGGAATTCGGACGCCGCGTGATCGCTGCCGGAGAACATCTGCGCTACGAGCCCGGCGCGATCGTCTATCACCCAGTGCCGGAAAATCGCCTGAACCAGAAATACTTCCTGGATTGGTGCTACGACAACGGCCGCGCGCTGGTACTGGAATTTCCCGTCAGGCCGGTACATCTTCTGTGCAGCTTTGTGGCATGGACCATGCGATGGATGGTCGCTACCGACCGGCGCGAACGATTCTTTCGCAAATTGATCGTCCGCCAGAAACTTGGCGAAATGACCGAGTATTCCCGGCGTATATTCAGCGGCAAAGGATCGCAGCCGCCGGCGTATCAACAGCCGAAGCGGGAATCTACTGTTCGTATGTAAACTCAGTCCACAACTATCGTAGTAATTTCGTGAGCAGAGTGATCAACGCGTGATTCCACTGAATCTGAATAAGGGCAAGGACGCAGGCCTTACCGTCCTGTGTCTCGGCGCTCATTCCGATGACATCGAAATCGGTTGTGGAGGCGCGCTGCTACAGCTCAAGAAAGCGTTCCCAAACATTCGATTCCACTGGGTGGTCTTTAGCGCTGCCGGTCCGCGCACCGAAGAAGCCAAAAGAGGGGCAGCACTGTTTACAGCCGGTTGTGAGGCGACAGTCGTCCTGAAATCGCACAAGGACGGATTCTTGCCCTACAACGGGGCTCAGGTGAAAGAATCCTTCGAAGAGATGAAATCGCTGGTAACCCCCGACCTGATCTTTACCCACTGGGGCAGTGACGCGCACCAGGATCACCGGCTGCTTTCCGAGTTAACTTGGAACACTTTTCGCAATCACTTCATCCTCGAATACGAAATCCCCAAATATGACGGCGACATGGGACGCCCCAACTTCTTTGTGCCACTGGCCGCGCCGCTGCACGAGCACAAAATCGATCACCTGTTCGCAGCATTCGCTACGCAAAGTGGCAAGCGATGGTTCGACCGCGAAACCTTTCGCGGTTTGATGCGCCTGCGCGGAATGGAATGCAACTCTCCAAGCGGTTACGCCGAAGGTTTCTACGCCCGCAAAGTAGTATTTCAACCTGATGGAAGCGCCCAATCGCAGACGCTATAATTGATGGGTCTGTCGGGTCTCTGACATAAACTGTTTTGAGCCGATAAATCAAAAATGACCGAAGAACTCTTAGAGCTTTACCGATATCGCGAACTGTTGATGGTGATTACGTTCCGCGATATCAAAGTCCGGTATAAGCAATCGATCATGGGATTCCTGTGGGCTATCCTGATGCCCATCCTGATCGTTATGTCCGGCGTGGTGATTCGCTATGCGTACGCGCTGGCCTCCCACGTGCCCATGAACACCTCGGACATTGCCAGCGTGGCGGTCAAGTCCGTGCCATACGCGTTCCTGGTGGCCGCGATCCGTTTTTCGTGTTTCAGCCTTACGGCCAACACCAGCCTGGTGGTCAAGATCTATTTTCCCAAGGAAATTTTCCCGATGGCCGCGGTGTTGGCTTGCCTGTTTGATTTCTTTGTAGCTTTCGGAGCGCTGATCATTCTGCTGATTTTTCTCCACGTAGGGGTCAGCGTGTACCTCTTGTGGGTCCCGGTGCTGCTGGCGGCCATGGTGCTTCTCGCTACTGGAATTGGAATGATCGTTTCGGCTTCGAGCTTGTTTTTCCGCGATGTAAAATACATCGTGGAAGTGGTGCTGACCTTTGGGATTTTCTTCACTCCGGTGTTCTATGATGTGCGCATGCTCGGCGACAAAGGCAAATGGTTGATGTTGAACCCCGCGGCGCCCCTGCTGGAAGGTATCAACGCGTGCATCGTCCGCCACCGCGCTCCCGATCTGTTCTGGGTTTCGTATAGCATTGCCTTTAGCCTGGTCGCTTTCGTGGCTGGCTTTGTATTGTTCAAGCATCTGGAACCGGCGTTTGCGGAAAGCATCTGATGGGGACCATTCATGTCTGACGTAGCGCTCCGCATGGAGCATGTCTATAAGAAATTCCGGAAGGGAGAGACGTATAACTCCCTGCGGGACCTGCTACCAGCGCTTACTGGCAAAATGTTCAAGGCCCAGGAGCTCGATTCCCGTGACAAACGCGAATTCTGGGCGCTCCAGGATATTTCCTTTGAAGTGAAGCACGGCGAGGCCATGGGCATCGTAGGCCGCAACGGCGCCGGAAAGAGTACCGCTCTCAAGATTCTCAGCCGCATCATGAAGCCCACCAAGGGGCGCATGGTGGTGAACGGCCGTCTGTCCGCGCTAATCGAGGTCACCGCCGGCTTCCACCAGGATCTTACCGGCCGCGAAAATATTTACCTTCACGGTACGATTCTGGGCATGACCCGCCGGGAAATCGATGCCAAGCTGGACCAGATTATCGCTTTCTCCGGCCTCGAAGAATTCATCGACACACCGGTAAAACGCTACTCCTCAGGTATGTATGCGCGTCTGGGATTTTCCGTCGCCGCTCACGTGGACCCTGAGGTCCTGATCGTCGACGAGGTGCTGAGCGTGGGTGACTACGTCTTTCAGCAGCGCTGCATGGACCGTATGCGCGCCATCGTTGCGAATGGAACGACGCTTTTGTTCGTTTCTCACAACTTGAAAGCGGTCACTGAAATTTGCCCCAATTCCGTGCTGCTCGAACATGGCCGCGTGCTGGCCATCGACAACACCGATGCGGTCGTTCGCAAATATCTCAGCGACGAGGACAAAGCAGGCGAAACCGGCAACAGGCCTGTGTATATCTCCAGCGTCAAGGTGCGTGATCTTGCTGGAGAGCAATCCACATTCGAGTCCGGAGAAACCGCCTGGGTCGATATCGAGGTGATGGCCCGCAATACCACGGAGAAGCTCGCCGTCGTGATCTGGTTGCTGGATCACACCGAATACGAGATTTTCAATACGTCCACCGAGCGTCTCGGTTATCCGGCATTTACGATCTCGCCCGGACAGGTTTACAAATGTTCGTTCGAGATCAAGATCAACCTTGCCCACGGCACGTTCGGCCTCTGCGCGGCAGTTCATCGTTACGATATTCAGAAAACCTACGACAAAAAAGTTCCGGCTGTCACCTTGTTTATTGGCTCCACGATGGCTGTGCGCGGCGCGGTAAATTGCTTCCCCAAGATTATTGAGAGCGGCCTGTCCGAAATTAGGGCCGAGGAAACCGCCCGTTTGTAGCCACCTCACGCTGGAACAATTCCCAAGAGTTAGCGCCTCGTGGAAATCCGCATTCGACGAATTGCCAGTCCATTGAATGAGCAAAACTCAAAAACCAACCTGCCTGACCGAGGCGCTTGAGGTCCAAACCGAGAACGCTGAGCAATCCACGGATGCGGGTCCCATGCGAGGAGCAAATCAGAGCAGCACAAGCACGCCGGGACCGCGAATTGCTCTTCTGACTCCGTACAACGGAGGAAATTTCGGTGACGCGGCGATTCAGGACGCTATGATTGCCAACCTGCGACTCCGCCTCCCGAGTGCTCATATTTCTGGGATTACTCTCAATTCGGCGAGTTTTCTGGAGCGCCATGGCACGAGCGGCTTTCCTCTCTGTGCCTCAAAGCTTCCGTTCTACGGGATGTCCGAAGCGGATCGGCCCCAGCAATCTTGGAATGAAGATAGTGGCATCGCGAACGGTCGCCAGTCCGGCTGGAAAAGTGTCGCGAAAGACATACTGCGAGAAATTCCGGGAGCACGCCGCGTTGGTAAGAAGGTACAATCCTATTTTGCTGGGATTCGCCGTGAGATTCGACATCTCGTCGACGCCCGCCGTTTTCTCCGATCGCAAGATCTGCTGATTGTTTCTGGCGGCGGCCAGTTAGACGAAGAATGGGGTGGACCTTGGGGCCACCCATTCAGTCTTTTCAAGTGGGCGATGATCGCCAGGCTTGTTCGAATCCCCTTCGCAATCGTAAGCGTCGGCGCAGGCAAAACCTCTTCTCCGGTTTCTCGTATGTTCCTGGGCATGTCGCTGCGCCTGGCTTGCTACCGCTCCTTCCGGGACGCAAACAGCAGAAACATCGCTGCAAAATGGTTGGCCCGCGCAGCTAACGATCTGGTGATTCCGGATCTCGCCTTCAGCCTGCCGTCCTCGGCGTTGCCGCCGTCCGCGGGCATGCGCTTGCTTGCCAACGCCAAGCCTATCGTTGCCCTTAGTCCCATCGCCTATGGGAAGCCCGGAAGCTGGCCTCGGCAAGATCAAGCGGTGTACGACCGCTACCGTCATCAGATGTCGCAAGTGGTTTCCAGGCTTGTGGAGAGCGGTTATTTCGTCGCGGTAGTGTGGTCCTCCGTGGGAGACGATGAAAAAATCTTTTCAGAAATAATGGATTGTCTGAACGAGGATTCCAGGGAAAAGGTTGCCAAACAGATTTTCCTTCCCTCGATTACAAATTGGAAGGAACTTGCCGCGTTGCTGGAGGATGTCGATTTTCTTATCGCCAGCCGGATGCATTCCACCATACTCGGTTTCCTGACCCGCACACCCACGGTTGCGATTTCGTTCGATCCCAAAGTGGATTGGGTGATGCAGGATCTGGGGCAGAAAACCTATCTTCTGCAGATTGCCGATTTCACGGCCGATGAAGTGCTCCTGGCGCTCGAAAATCTCGCTAAAAATCGCCCAGCTGTTGTCGAACAGATCGTTTCTTACCGAGAGCGCATCTTTTCCGAGCTCTCGCAACAGTATGACACCATGGCGAAACTTGCGACCGCCAACCGCGTACAGTCCAACTGAGTACAAATCAAATGAAATACAGTTGCGCGCGACACAGCTTCCCATCGGCGCGACCGGGGCTTCGACGAAAATCCAGAGAACAGCTCGACGACGCGGTAGGCTAGAAACCCAATCCCCATGTCCTCCCCCAATCGAACAGTTCGTCTCACGGGTATCGCAGTCGGATTTGTTATCCTAGCCTTACTAGCTGGTTTCTTCGCCTTGTACCTTGGTGTTCCTCGATTCCGGTGGCGCGTTGATGTGGTCCGTCTGAAAGCTACGGGCGCCTTACCGGACATCAGTTGGGCGGAACTTAACCATCTAAACCGCCACGGAGATCCATTCAACCTCAAAGAACTCGTCTCCACTCCCGACCCATACGTCGCCATCACGAATCCGTTTTCCTCGGTTAAAGAAATCTCCGCCGGAGAGAAAATCTTCCAGTCGAATTGCACGGTGTGCCACGGTGCAAACGGCACCGGTGGCCCTGCGGGTCCGGCTCTACAGCAGCGCCAAATGCGCAAGGGCAGCAGCGACTGGGCCGTCTTCAAGACTATTTCAAATGGCATCAAAGGGTCATCCATGCCAGCCAGCACGCTGCCGGAAGATGATCGTTGGCGGCTGGCAGCCTATGTCAAATCACTGGCACAAGGCGCGGATACCCACGCGGATTCCGTGCCGCCATCGCCGATGGCGGATCTCCGCCCGGTGCGCTATGAGGATATTCTCGCGGCAGAGCAGGATCCCAAGCGCTGGTTGACCTATTCCGGTTCTTACAACGGGCATCGCTTCAGTTCCAACGATCAAATCACTCCCGCGAATGCCGCTACGCTGCGCTTGCGCTGGATGCGCCAGTACACCACCTCCGAAACAAGGATTGAAACGAGCCCCCTGGTTGTCGACGGCTACATGTTCGTTACCGCTCCACCCAGTCGTGTGGAAGCCTTGGATGCGGAGACCGGCGACCTAATCTGGCAATATGAGCGCGAACTGCCCCAACGCTTGTCGCTCTGTTGCGGTTACGTCAATCGCGGTCTGGCGGTGCTCGGGAACACACTTTTTTTTGGCACCTTGGACGCGCATTTGATCGCTCTCGATATCAAGACCGGCAAAGTTTTGTGGGACGTCGAAATTGCCGATTCTAAGGCGGGGCATAGCATCACCAGCGCTCCTCTCGCGCTCAAAAATATGGTGGTGACCGGCGTGGCCGGCGGTGAATTCGGCGTTCGGGGATTTGTCACTGCCCGCGATGCCGCCACCGGAAAGGAAATTTGGCGCTTCGAAGCCATTCCTCGACCAGGGCAGCCGGGCTCGGACACCTGGGAAGCGGACGCCTGGAAAACCGGCGGAGGTCCCACATGGTTGACGGGATCTTTCGACCCGGAATCGAATCTCATTTACTGGCCCATCGGCAACCCAAGTCCAAATTTCAACGGCAACACGCGTAAAGGCGACAATCTGTTCACCAATAGTGTCGTTGCGCTGGATGCCGATCGCGGCAGCCTCCGCTGGCACTTTCAGTTCACGCCGCACGATCTTTTTGATTGGGACGCCACGGAAATTCTTGTGTTGTTCGATAGAGATGTTGCGGGCAAGCGCGAACATCTTCTTGGGCAAGCTAATCGCAACGCGTTCTACTACGTTTTGGACCGCGAGAGCGGCGAATTTCGCAGCGCACATCCCTTCACCAAGCAAAACTGGGCCAGCCAGATCGACAGTCATGGGCGTCCAGTAATGAATCCCGCGGCGATCCCTTCTCCACAAGGGGCAACGGTATATCCAGCAGTCGGCGGCGCTGCGAACTGGATGTCACCTTCTTATAGTCCTGCCACTGGACTCATGTACGTGCCCGGCGTAGCCTGGGGTGGAATCTTCTATTCGAAGGACGCCGAGTATCATCCCGGTGAGACATTCACTGGCGGCTACTTCCAGCTTTTTACGAATCCTCCACCTGAAGGAGTTGTTCGTGCCCTCGATGCTGTAACCGGAGAAATTCGCTGGGAGCACCGCAATCACGCGTACAGCGTCGGTGGTGTGCTAAGCACAAAGGGCGGAGTCGTCTTCGGGAGCACGGAACAATATTTCTTTGCGCTCGACGCAGTAACCGGGCGCGAATTGTGGCGAGTCGATACCGGAGGACAGATTATGGCTGCCCCGGTGACCTATTCCATTGCTGGCAAGCAGTTTGTTACTATCGCTGCAGGCCACGACCTGCTCACCTTCGGGCTCTAGCAAGACTCTCGCAACGGAGCTCTCATCCTGGTACATCTTCCAATTCAACTTCCAGGCGTTGCGGTCTTTCTCAGCCGCACCTGGCGCAACAGTGACTTCAGCGTAACGATGAAACGCAAAGAAGGATAGTGACAAGCACGAAGAAGTTGGAGGCTTTCGCAAGTGTTGACCGTTTTGTTGGCGACTAGAAACCGCGGCCCTATTCTGGAGCAGGTGCTGGCATCGTTTTGCCAGTTGCGTGCGCCTGAGTCCGGTTGGAAGTTAGTTGTGGTCGACAACGGGAGCACCGATTCGACTTCTGAAGTTGTCCACTCCTACCTTCAGCGCCTGCCTCTCGAGTATCTGTTCGAATCCACCGTAGGTAAGAACACCGCATTGAACACCGGTCTTGCTGCGGTCGAGGGTGACCTGGTCGTCTTTACGGATGACGATGTTTTTCCCAGACCGGATTGGCTGGTGGAACTACGAATCGCCGCGGACGCCCACCCACACTGCTCGATTTTTGGTGGGCCGATTACGCCGCGCTGGGAAGTGCCACCGCCACGCTGGGTTCAGTGGGTCGAGCAGAGCCCTGCCTTTGCGGCTACCGATCCATCCCTTGAGGCCGGGTTCGTCTCCCCCCGCCTGGTCTACGGGCCGAACATGGCTATTCGCGCAAATTTGTTTACCGTGGACACGCGTTTCAACAGCTCCATGGGACCGTGCGGAGAAAATTACGCGCAGGGCGGCGAAATGGAATTGATCATCCGGCTCAGCCGGCGGGGACACAAGGCCTGGTATGCGCCCAACGCCGTGGTGGAGCACTTGATCCGCCAAGAACAACTGAAGAAATCCTGGGTGATGCAACGCGCGGTTCGTTTTGGCCGTGGCGAATTCCGCCTTGGCTTTGTGGAAGCAAGCAACGAAGCCGAGCAGTCGTCACGCGTTCGCGCGGAGTTGATCC
>Ga0210409_10008126_pt1 | contig 10717 bp, 16 predicted proteins | sample IncBWH17MmetaG_FD_161649 | JGI IMG/M metagenome (GOLD analysis project Ga0210409, IMG submission 161649) | Forest soil microbial communities from Barre Woods Harvard Forest LTER site, Petersham, Massachusetts, United States - Inc-BW-H-17-M | ecosystem: Environmental > Terrestrial > Soil >...
GGAACTCTATGCATCCAAAGAAGAATTCCTTGATGCTGCGATGACCTCTGAAGCGATCTGCCTCATCGTCGATGTTCATCTTGGCGCCGCTTGCGGTATTGACCTTGTGCAGCAACTTGCTAACGCCGGCTACAAGTTCCCCACCATTTTCATGACTGCGGATAAGCGCGAATCGATCAAAATGCGGGCGATGGAAGTTGGCGCCGTCGCCTTCCTTACCAAACCCTTTTGCGCAGATGCCTTGATCAAAGCGTTGGCAAGGGTGCCGCCCCGTCGCGTGATCTTTTAGATCGCCGTTACCCGATCCCCGTGGACGATTTCACCGCTTGCGCGAGGACTATTTATCTACGAATGACATAACGTTTTTTGACCTGCGACAGGCAACCGGATTTTGCCGCAAAGACCTTGCCACATATCGAGCATCACACGACCATCGTTTAAGAGATCATATCTTTTGGGCGCGTCGATATTGGAGGTGCTGTATGCAGCGCAACAGTAACGGTCCATCGGTGAGACTGCCGTCAATTCCATTCTCTACGTCACCTGGCCTCGGTTGGCGGCTGCACATGTCCAGAATTGCGGCAGAAATCCTGCCTACGCCCGCGCCGCTATGTAGGACGGCGCGCCCAGGAATCGTCAATATATTAGCGGCTTGATCGAGACGGGTTATGTTGTATCGGTGCCCAAAAGCCCGCGAGACCGAGCTCGAGGCAACGGAGGGATTGTATGAAGTCCATGCTATTCATTCTGGTGGCGCAGTTACACTCGGGCGGGACTCAGACCGTGGCCGCATATCCGAGCCTGGAGCAATGTAGGGATGCACTCAAGGTAGCAACTGCAAACGTTGCGGCTGATTACACGTGCGCGGCGACTCCTGTCGCGGGCAAGTGGTCGCAAAAGGATTCGCGATATCTGACGATACGAGAATAAGCCACACTTCTCCGTCGGACCGGGCAGTTCGGTGACGAGATTTTTTTGCCGTCGTTTGAGCGGCGCGAGACTGATGCGCGGGACGCACCACTTAAGACCGGCGCTGCTGTTCTGCGCTCTCCTGCTCCAATGTGTCTGCGCCGTCGGTGCCGATAAACAAGCCCTGTATTTCATAGACGCGCACAGCCAGGTCGATCAGACCATCGACCTGGACACGGTCATCTCCTTGATGAATCAGGCGGGTGTTCAAACCACGATCTTAAGCGCGGTCGCCGCTCGCAGTTCCCGCGACATCGTCATCTTCGCGCGACAACATCCCGACCGAATCATCCCTGCGGTCCGGATGAAGAGGCGCGCCTTTAATGACAACGACGCTGAGTACTTCGCGGATCTCAAGGCCGAAGTCGACAGTGGCCAATTCAGAGCCATGTCGGAAGTGATGATGTACCACGCGCAGAAGGGAGGACGAGCTCCGGAGATCGTCGTCTATCCTGATGACGATCGCGTTCAGGCTGCATTGCGCTACGCTGTCGCGCAGAACTGGCCGTTTATAGCGCACATCGAATTTGCTTCCCCTTCGATTCGCGATCGAAGTAGGTTCATGCGACAGTTCGAAGCGATGCTCGACACTTATCCCGGGCATCCATTTGCACTGGCACACCTGGGCCAATTGAGCACCGGCGACATTCGACGGCTAATCGTGGCGCACGGGAATTTGTATTTCCTCACCTCGCGGTCCAATCCCGTGGCCGCACATGAAGGAAGACAGCCGTGGGTCAACATGTTCAGAGGCCCGGTGCTTGCTCCCGAATGGAGGGAGCTTGCGATCCGGTACCCCGATCGATTTGTTCTGTCCTTCGACAATGTGCGGCCGGAGATGTGGGGTGCTTTCTATCTGGCAGAGGCGCGTGTTTGGAGGCGGGCGCTTTCTGAGCTGCCAGACCCGGTCGCGCAGGCGATCGCGCACGGCAACGCCGAACGTCTCTGGAAAATTCCGCCAAGATAGTATACCCGGGGCCGGGTACAATTCCTGAGGACAAAGGCACCCGCGTCTATGCGAGTCGTGCCGAGCGAGGCGTTAGGGATGCAGAAGCTTGTCGTATTGCAATCACTCTGGGCCATGGAGCGTCGGCAGGTGGACTCCATCGAGCGCTCCTTGGAAGAAAACGTAGCGATGATTCTTGACGCCGATTTTGATGGTGTCAGCGTGAGCTTGAGCAATGCTGCGGCGGCTCGGCGCGTGGCCGCGTTACTCAAGACTCAAGGCAAGCTGATGGAGGCGCAATGTTTCCCGCAGACAATCGACGATCTCATTCCCGCGCTCGAACTCTGCACTGAGATCGGTGTCCATCATCTGGACGTCCAGGCGGATGTGCGCCCCCGACGCATCGCCGATTGCATCCCTCTCCTCGAGGGTTGGCGTCGTCTTGCTGAACAAGTGAAGTTTCCGGTCTACTTCGAAACCCATCGCGATCGGATGACTGCCGATCTCTATTTCACTCTCGACCTGCTCGAGTGCTTCCCAGATTTGAAGCTCCTAGGCGATCTTTCACACTTCATGGTCGGCCGCGAATTTACGGTTCCCATCTCAGATGAGAATTGCGCGTACATGCACCGGATTATCGACAATTGCTGGGCATTCCATGGCCGCGTGGCAAGCCGCGAGCAGGTGCAGATCGAGATCAGCTTCCCACATCATAAAATGTGGTTAGATATCTTTCTCAGCTGGTGGGAGTATGGTTTCATGAGCTGGCGCCGCCGCGCAAAGCCAAACGACTCTCTTGCCTTTGTGTGTGAGCTTGGGCCCAAGCCTTATGCGATAACGGACCGCGATGGAAATGACACGACCGATAGGTGGCGCGAAGCCCTTATGTTGAAGGCCGAAATCAAGGCGCTCTGGGGACGCACATCGGGACGCACGACATCGTAGCGGTAAGCTACCACTCGATAACGCTGCGCGAACCTAGGCTCTCACTGCGTTGAGGAATCAAAACCCCGATCGGAGTATCAATCCATGAAAGCAATTGCCGCGAGTCTTCTAATTCTTGTCTCCCTGCTCGTCATCAATTTCGCACAGGGTGCATCCAGTCCGGATCGACCCGCCGGTATTGAGGGGCGCGACTGGATCCCGGTGAGCGACAAAATGGGGTTCGTCGTGACCACCCCCCACATCTTTCCTCCGATGCCCGTCAGGGACAAGCAACCGCTCCTCCTAGCGCCTCCTGCGGAAGGCTATTTTATGGTTCGTACGAGCAACGGCTGGCGGCGGATCATCATCCAAGACCCCATCAAGGGACCAGGTTCCGAAGGCTGATTGTTTTTGGCTGCTCGTGACGCGATAGAGGTCTCAGTCAGAGTTCACCACCGGATACATGGCCCCAGTGATGATGTTCTGGCCGTCCACGTCGACGCGCCATTGAGACGTGCCGTGCACGTGCGTCGCCTCATAGACGTCAAACCCATTGGGATCCACGGAACGAAACGTCAACGCTTTCAGATCGCCAAGTGGCGCGAGGGTGAGCTGCAGTTTCGGCAGATCTTTGGCTACTTGGCCGGCGAGTGGCGGACCGAGCTTATCGAGGTCCGGGTGGCCGGACAGGATGCCGTCAATAAAATGGCGAAGTGCGTCCATGCTCCCAGGGGAAGGGGTCTGCGTTTGAACCTTCGATAACCGCGCCGTTTCGATCCGCTGAGCGCTGACTGCATCGATTCGCGGCATGATGAGTCGACCACCGTTCTGTAGAAGCACGGCAGCTGTCGTTTGTCCTTCTGCGCTTATCTCAAACTCGATTTTGGCATCGATGTTCATTTCCGCGTAAAAGAATCGGCTTGCGCCTTCCGGGTACACGGCATCGGCCTTAGGCTCGCCCGAAGATTGAACATTGAGGTGATCGCTCTCACGCGTAACCACCATCACGGAATGGTCATCTGCTTTGTAGTACCCGACAAACGCATCGAGTGCGGTTGGCGTGAGTTTTGTAAGTGAACTTGAGTCTACGCCGGCGGCTGATTGGGCGACTGTTGGCGGAAGGCTGCTCGTCGGCGCGACTTCGGCGGCAACAGCCGCAAGCGCCAGTGAAAGTCCTGCAAAGCCAATAGCGATGATTCGTGCAGTCCGTGCGGGTTTATCGATCATGATTGCGATCCTCTCTTCTAAGAATGACGGGGACTCCGACATGGCAATCGCGGTGCCGATGATTCTCGACCGCCGCTGACCGACGGCAAGCAGAGCTTCACCATAGCGCGTCGCATCGTGGCCGATTCTCAAGACCCGGGCGTCGCAGTCGATTTCGACGGACTTCCGTAGGCGCTTGAGCTGCCACCACAGCGGCAAGTTCCAGGGCATCAAGACTGCGAGGGCGAGCGCCGCCGTCAGAAGCTGCGGATCATAAGCCTGTATGTGTGAGGATTCGTGGGCGAGAACGAACCCCTGCTGTGACGACGAGCTCTGTTTCAGCCACGCCGGTACAATGATGGTCGGCCGAATGAATCCCATCACCGCAGGACCAAAATTGGGAGCAAAATAAACCGACGACCGATGCAGGGTTCCTTTAGTCCAGCTGCGTCGCCGACGAAGCCACGTCGCGTGACTCACGATGAGTATCAAAGACAAGCCGACGGTCATCGCAATCCATGCGTACAAAAGATAAGCGTCGTATGGCTGCCAGGCATCCGTGCCCGGTACACCCCCGAGAGATTGAGACAATTGGACATGGGCGGTATTGGCGATCGATGCAGCGCTGCGCGCGGGACGCTGAGCCGACAGGCTTGAACATAGGGCCGATAGGTAGCGCGTCGCGGCCGGCAGCAACAACGATCCCAGGATTGCCAACGCCCAAATCCATCGCGCCGGCGCATGAGTTGCGCGGGCCGCCTTTTCGGCGAAGATTGCGGCTGCGCAGAGTATTGCGGTCATGCCGACGATGCCAATCATCCAGACGAGCATAGGGACTCTTCCTTTATGGCTTGCTCAGCAGCTTTTTGATGCGGCGAATTTGTTCTGCGGTCAATTTCTGCTCGGATACCAAATGCGCGAACAGCAACTCGGACGACCCCTTGAATAACTTAGCAGTCAGGTGCCGAACAGCACTCTTTTGCGCCGCCTGCTCCGGCACCGCGGCAAAGTAGCGATAACCACGGCCGGCTTCCTCGTGATCGACGTACCCCTTGCCCTCAAGCACGCGCAAAATCGTCAGGACTGTTGTGTAGGCCAACTTATCGGTGAGTGCACCGCGCACCTCGGCAACTGAAGACGACCCATGATCCCAAAGCACCCGCATCACATCGGCTTCCCGGTCGGTAAACGCTATGTCCATCGCCTCTCCTACTATGTTCATAGTTATCGTGGCAGCTGACGGAGTAAATGTCAACTATATCGATAGTTAATATCCTTGGGTCATAGCCCCGCTTGGTGCCGGCAATGGATAGGAGTACTGTATTCGCCGGCACACGCACAAGGAGGGACCCAATGCTATTCTCCGATGGCCGGGCCATTCGTACATCCATGTACTCGCCCGGCGACTGCGAGCCAGGCGCGCGAGACCGACTCGCCTCCCGGATTCTTCGCCGCTGCGGCCTTCGACGGCGGAATCCAACGGCGCCGAGCGCCCTTCAGAGCGGCCCCGAAGGGGTGAGGCGCATCGCCGAATACTCCGTTGTCACTTCCCTGTGACAAATTACGAGCCCGACGTGTTACTGCGGAGCGCCCAACCGATGGCCACGCCCGATATTATGAATGCGCTCATTGCAGCCAGCCTGCAGACCCGCCGGGCGAAATTGCTGCGAGCCGCGCGAAACCAAAGAATACGAACCCGCTTCGGCTACGGATGCTCGGGATGTATTGCTCTCATGGCATTGGCAGCAATCTTATTAGCCCACGACCCACACGCTGCCGTAATTCTTAGCCTCATGGCCTTCGTGACTTGCAGCTTCGCGTACTTCGCGGGCAGGGCTAGCCAGAAGAAGCTAGCTGATTCATTGCGGCAAATGAGATCAGTCGAGGAAATAGTCGGAAACGTGCTGTGAAATCTCCCGTCAATACACTGTCCCTCCAACGCTAGTCTCGCACGCACGGAAGTCCGCTCATGGCAGCCAATAAACCCGCAGCAATCCAGCCACTCCCTTTCCAACTGTCCCTGCGAATCCGTCACCCTTCAATGGATCCGGCGGATATCTCAAAAGAACTTCGCCTCGAACCCGAGCACTCCTTCCGGGCTGGCCAACCGCGCCCTTTCAAAAGCGGTGTCGCGCCGGCTGCGGTTCACACGGAATCCTATTGGTTGGCACCCTTAAATCCCGCGTCATGGTTCGGCAATCCATCATTTGTGGAACCGCTCAACTTGAGCGTGACGCAACAGCAAATAGACGCGGCCATCGCGCGGAATCTCACCGGGGTGCTGTCCTTGTACGCCTTGCGCCTCAGTAAATCGCAAGGCGCATTACTGCAGAGAATCCGGTCAGAGGGCGGCCAGAGCAGCCTGCTTGTGACGCTCTCGCCCACCGCGGTGGGCGGCTTTAACCTCGCGCCCGAGGTCAGCCGGATTTTCGGCGAGCTTGGCATCACGCTTGAATTCGAAATTACAAACGAATGAGGTTAAACGCCTCTCTCCACCCCATTCGACCGCCTGGTGGCGGCGGCACGATGAGTACGGTAAGGACAGATTATTGGACCGACGCAACGAAAGGAACAGCCGGAGGACCGTGCGTACTGGACAATTCGTGCACCCGGCCTATTTCTCCTTTTGGTAGTGTTCCTCGTCCATGATCAACTCGGTTTGAATGAGCCACTTTCCGCCTTCCTTGGATAGGACGAACTGAATGTGAATTTTGCGCGTCGGCATTGCTTTTCTGATAGTAGGATCGACCTGCCCGACACGTTCGATGTATTCATAAACGACCGCCACGTCCGGCCTTACAAAGCGAACATCCACCTTGCGCGACGCAGGCACGTCTGCGCCGGCCTCGTAATCAGCACTTTGGGCAAGCGCATCAAACCACTGCGAAATGGCATCCCGGCCGTGCAGGCGCCTTCCAAACGCGTTCGTCCAATCCGCATCGGCAGCAAATTGCCCTGCTTTCGTGTCAATTCCGATACTTCGAATGAGCGCTCTGATCGCCGATTCGTCCGCGGCCGAACCGCGACTTTCGGCCCACGCCACGGAGACGAGGAGCACGGCCGTCAGAGCCACACATCCAGATCTGCGAGGAACCTTTGAGACCATTTTTTTTCCCCTATAGGTCCGCACCATTGAACCGCTTGTCTTGAAACGGATCGACCCGCCACCCCACTGCCATGTGCGTTCCAGAACAGACGGCACGATGGCATCGCGCTACACTAAGGCATGGGCAAATTATTCAAACAAGAAGCAGACAGCGCCCCGGAAGTAGCGGAGAAATGGCCCACCGACTTCCCGATTCCACCACTGACAACCGGAACTGTCGATGACGACGACGACCCAGCCCGCGAGCGATCCATTGAGAACGAAGCTCGGGTGCGCGAGAAGAACGAAAACACTGATGCCGCCGAAGAGTTTCAATACAACGACGAAGACCGCGTACGCTGATGAGTAAGAAGTCAGCCGTTACGCTGAACTATTCTCATCCGCCGCCACCAGCGACAGCGCAGGTCGAATCTAGCAGAATTTCACCGCTCGGCCCGGTTCCCGTCAGCACCACAAAGCCAGGTCCGCTCTTAAATTGCATGCCTGCAACGATGAGTGTGTACTTACCCAGGTGATGCCGCGCATCCGGATTCAAAGTCGCAAGCAACTCGAATAGATTCGAGGCGTCCAAGCCGTCTGCCACGATTCGCCGCGCCTGATATGTCGATCCCGCAATGGTTATGGGCGACCAAACGTCGACGAAGTTGTCTGCCGATACTCGTAATGCCTCTAAAGCGTCTTTCTGCAAGCATTCGATATGAATGTTAAATTGATCTTGGGCGCGAGACTGGGCGATGCCAACGACAAGTCCCACCGCAGCTCTCGGCACGTCGTGGCCGACAAAGGCGCCTAGTAACCCTCGCGCGCGCCAAGCCTCCGCGAAATAGTTAGGCGCGTCCGGATCGAGTAGTTCGCTGCTTTCAATTCCAGCCATCGTCCTGGTCGGAACCAACAAGTAATGTGCTCCGCCGCCCGGGGCCGCAATGACGGCATATCCAGAGCTGCTATCCTTCGGATCGGCAAGAAAGACGCGCTCGCAGGGCGCCGGATTATGGTCTTTCTGCCAATTCAAGACGCATTGGTCTTGTACTGTCTGGCGAAGCGCGCTCTGGCCTGCCGGCTGTTTGGGATCGATGGGTGTGTCGGTCGACGAAGGAGTATGCGTCCTCTGCCCCATCGCAGCAGGTGCAAAAGCCATTGCCGTGGTGATGGCGATGCTAATGAAGAGAAAAGCCCGCAGGATCTTATTCACACTTGAGATTTTATCCTAGATTGCCTCCAGCACTCAGCCGATATGTCGACATCACAAATCTATATCACCAGATTTCGGCTGTGCCAGGGCGTGCACTGAATATCGGTCGCCCGAAACATTAGCTTCTAAACGGAATTCCGGTGCTTCCCACTTTGGACCCATAGGTCCTCCGTGGCGTATATTGGGCCAGTGTGACTGGCGGTTGCGAAATCCGCGGCGAAGCCGCCGTGTTTGGGTCCCGGTGTCAGATGGGAATGCACATGAAAACGCAAAACGTTGAGTACGAGGCCGATGGCCTTCAGATGATAGGGCATCTCGCATGGACTGCTTCGGAGCCGCGACCGGCGGTACTCGTGTTTCCGGACGCCGGTGGTCTGGGGGAGCACGCGAAGGCGCGAGCGGAAAGGCTGGCCTCCGAGTTCGGTTATGCAGCGATGGCATGCGACCTTTACGGTCAACAGGAAGTAATCCGCGATTTCAGCGCAGTGCTTCCACGACTGCAGCCGATACGCGCCAGTGCCGCAAAGGTTCGTGCGCGAACTGTAAGCGCCCTTGCCGCCCTGGTTGCTCGTCCAGAAGTCGATCCATCACGTATCGCCGCCATTGGCTTCTGCTTTGGGGGGACACTCACCTACGAACTCGCGCTCACAGGTGCTGATATCAAGGCAGCAGTCGGGTTTCACAGTGGACTGACCGTGACCTCGCCGGGAGACGCACAGCATATTCGGGCAAAAGTGCTTGCCTTGTTAGGTGCGGATGACCCGAGCATTCCGGCGGCGGATCGGAGCGCTTTCGAAGGGATGTTGCGCGGGGGAGGCGTCGATTGGCAAATGACACTGTACGGAGGCGTGGTGCACTCCTTTACAAATCCCAATGCCGATAAGCTGGGTCGCCCGGAGTTCGCGAGATACAATGCGAAGGCGGATGCACGTTCGTGGACGCAGATGCAAAATTTGCTGGCGGACGTGTTTCGCTGACAGCATAGATCGACTGGCGATCCGAGCGCGATCTCGGACACTGCGATACCGCGGCCGACGCCGCCGCGGAAGTTCACCCGCACATCGCCTCGAGGTCCCTGGCCGGAATCCCGTGTTTGGGCGTTCGCCACAGCGTGTCTCATCCCTGTAGTGGCGCTCGCCGGCGCCGGGGTCACCCGGTCCGCGCTGTCCGCATTCCTTTTTGTTGCGATTGAGACGTACGTCTAAGAAGTCTCCAATTTCGCTGGAAGGCAATGTGGGGAAATCAGTATTGTCACGCCGGGAGATACGGTAAGGGGAACGCCATGAAGTCTCTGATTAGCTTGATATACGCTAGCCGGTCGACTGAATTCTTTCACGAGCATGAGATTCCCGAATTGTTGCAGCAGGTACGCATCGCGAATGCAAAACAAGAAATCACTGGCATGCTTCTCTATATCAGCGGCTCATTCTTGCAGGTGCTCGAGGGTCGGCCAGAAATGGTTGATGCTGTCTTCAGCAGAATCCTTAGTGACAAGAGGAACACCCAAATAAGATCAATCGCGAGGGAATCCATACTCGAGCGAGCATTTGAGGGATGGACCATGATGCAAAAAACCCTGGACCCCGTTGAGGCGGGCGAACTTATTGGAGAAGCCGACTATTTCACATCGCCCACGTGGCTTACACAGTTGGACCCTAGCCGTGCGAAGAAGCTCCTCGCAGCCGCCAGCTTGCGATGGCAGATGGAGCACCGTTCGGGAAAGTATCGAACGCTCGGCGGCCGGACCACGTAACAAAGCACGGGCTCGGTTCACCGGCATTCAGGCTCGCCGGCTGTCGGGTCATGCCGCCGCCCGCTCGCCGGCTTTGCGACCATACTCCAGCGCCGATCCCCAGTGTTGTGCGCCATTCAATTCCGAGTGACCGATGCTGATGCGTCCGTAGCCTTCGCGCACGCGTTCCAGCGGACTGGGCTTACCGGCGACGCCGTAGTGAAAGCCGGGCGGTTCTATCAGACGTGCGTGACCCCAGCGGTTGAGCACGATGGCGGCGATGTCGCGCTTGGGTTTGAACCCCGATGCACCGAACAGCCGTAGCATCTGCCGGCGGATCAGGAGCTCGAAGTCTGCGTAGGCGGTGTTCATCAGGCGCACGCGCGCCGCCATGCCTTGTGTCGCGGCCGGCAGACCGGGTACCGGCAAACCAAGGTAAAAGCTCAACACGGCAGGTTTGTCCGGATGTAGCGGTGGCGCGTGCCGGGCGGTCACCATGTTCTGGCGTAGGTTGCAGCAGTAGCCGAATCCGTCGGTGTCATCGAACCAGCGGCAGGCCGTAACATCCAGATCGTACAGGAAGCGCCACTGGCGCAACGCTACGTTGACGATGAGCGCCGGTGCGTAGCCGAACTGTCCGTA
>Ga0210409_10008127_pt1 | contig 10716 bp, 7 predicted proteins | sample IncBWH17MmetaG_FD_161649 | JGI IMG/M metagenome (GOLD analysis project Ga0210409, IMG submission 161649) | Forest soil microbial communities from Barre Woods Harvard Forest LTER site, Petersham, Massachusetts, United States - Inc-BW-H-17-M | ecosystem: Environmental > Terrestrial > Soil >...
GCGATCCTTCGTGGCCGGTGTTCATGGCCTGTAACATGTCGAAGGCTTCCTCGCCGCGCACCTCGCCCACCACGATTCGATCGGGACGCATACGCAAGCTGTTGATCACGAGCTGCCGCTGGCGCACGGCGCCTTTGCCTTCAATGTTCGGTGGCCGCGTTTCCAGACGCACAACGTGTTGCTGTTTCAACTGAAGTTCGGCGGCATCTTCGATGGTGACGATGCGGTCTGAGTTGGGAATGTAGCCGGAAAGGACATTGAGCAGCGTCGTCTTTCCGGCGCCCGTGCCGCCCGAGACTAATAGGTTCAACCGGCCTTTTACCATGGACGAAAGCAATTCCAGCATCGACTCCGTCAGGGTCTGGTTCTCGATCATCTGTCGGGCTGTGACCGGATCGCGCCCGAAGCGGCGGATGGAGAGGCAAGGTCCATCGATGGCGAGCGGCGGAATAATCGCGTTGACACGAGAGCCGTCAGAAAGGCGCGCGTCCACCATGGGAGACGATTCATCCACACGACGGCCCACCCGGGAGACGATGCGCTCGATGATCTGCATTAAATGGATATTGTCTTTGAACGACAACGTGGTCAGTTCGAGTTTGCCGGCCTTCTCAACGTAGACACGGTCGTAGCGGTTGACCAGAATGTCTGAGATGTTGGGGTCTTTGAGCAACTGTTCCAGTGGGCCAAGGCCGAAGATCTCGTCGAGGATTTCGCGGGAAAGCCGTTCACGCTCGGCGAAACTGAGGGGGACGACTTCGCCATTCACGACGGAACGGATGACGACCAACACTTCGTCGCGCGCCGAATCGCCCGAAGTCTTGCCCAGTTTCTCCAGGTCGAGGCGGTCGAGAACTTTACGGTGCAGGTCGGCTTTTACCTGCTGGATATCGGTCCGCTCGAAGGATTGAGTATTTGCCATGGCGCCCTAAACTCTACACCGACTTGAATAGCGACCATGCTGCGCGCTTTACGTCAGCATCGTTGCGGGTCAATTCCTGTGCCAATCCGGAGAAGCAGCGGGCAATCTCGGAATTCCGCTGATCCATCACCGGTGTGCCGCGATCGATGGCGCTGGAAATAGCGAAATACTGATTCGGAACCCGCCACAATACTTTTGCCCCAACCGCCGTCTCTGCATCGGCCTCGCTGAAGCCCGGAACCTTGCGAAAGCGATTCAAGATCAGGCGAACCCGTTCACGACTGCCAGTCTCTCCCAGATACTGTTGCACTCTGGCTGCGCTCCAAAGAGAAGCGACATCGCTGCAGGCCACCAGCAGAACGTTTTCCGACAGGCTGGCGATGAGCCGCGTGGCAGCATCGAATCGCGAGGAAGAATCGACGACCACGTAGCGATAATGCGTCACCAGCATGTCGAACAGACGAACGAACTCGGCGGTCGACGGATCCATCGCAGCCGGAATGTTCGTCCCCGCGAGCAGTTGCAACCCGCCGCTGTGGCGAGTCATAAAGCTCTCGAGCAGGGAAGAGTCCATGCGGTGCAGGTTGCGGGTCGCATCGGCCACGGTGAAGGCGGGCTTCAAATTCATGTGCAAGGCCGCGTGGCCGAGCGGTGCCAGATCGACCAGCGCCGTCTGTCCGTAGGCCGACTGGAGAGCCAGCGCCAGATTCACCGCGACTGTCGTTGCCCCGTTTCCACCCTTGGCATTGATTACGGAATAGACTTTGCCGCGCAGGCCTTCCTGACGGCTTCGTCGTTGGGCCGTCGTGAGCCGGACGAATGCCTCCAGCAGATCGGTCGTGTTCGTAGGCCGCTCGATGAATTCACGCGCGCCCGCTCGCATGGCGTTGACAATAACCTGAGGCTGGTTGAGGTTGCCGATCGCGAAAATCGCGCTTTCGGGTACCTCCTGGTGCAGAAGCTCAATCGCGCGCAGAGCAAATTGAGAGTTATCGCCCGGAATGTCGACCAGGATCACATCGGGATTCGCCGCCCGCACCCGCCGCGTCACCGGATCAGCGCCCGCCACGGGAAAATTGGTGCAGGTATGCACCGTCCGCGCCACGCTCGTGCCATCCACCAGCACCTGCAGCAGAGCGCGCTGCTCGTTATCGGTAGCGACAATGACGACTGATAGCTCTGGCATCGGAACTTGCAACTACACGGGAATCCCGTGTCCCCAAACTACTTGCTCTTATCGAACTTTGCCGGATCCAGATACGGCTTCGGCAACTTTGGTCCCGTAGCCGGTTCGTTGCTGGGAGAGATCCGCTTCACAGTGCACAGCACCATGAGTTCGGAATTGCTCTTCTGCACGCTCTTGCTGCGAAAGAAATTGCCCAGGATCGGAATATCGCCCAACCCGGGGATCTTGTTGTAGATGTCGGTCACTCGGTTGTCCATCAACCCGGCGATCACGAAACTCTGTCCATCCTGCAATTCGAACTCTGTCTCCGCCCGGCGCGTACTCAACGCGGGCACGGTGAATCCGGAAATGGTCAGGGCATTGGCGAAGTCCAGTGTGCTGACTTCAGGCGCGACCTTCAAGTGAATGTTGCCGTTTGGCGTAATTACGGGGGTGAACTGCAACCGGACACCGAATTCCTTGAACGAAATCGTCACTGCAGTAAAGCCATTGCCCGGCTGGACGATGGGAAAAGGGAACTGGCCGCCGGCGAGGAAGCTGGCTTCCTTGCCGTTCACCGCGATCAGATTCGGCTCGGCCAGAATCTGCAGAAGGTTTTTCGTCTGCAACGCCTGAATCACCGCGCCGAAGTTAATGTCGGGACGAAACAGGAACAGGTTCAGGACGTTATTGAGGGTCTCGCCGCTGGTGGTAGTGGTTGTGCCCGTAGGAGTCTTGCTTTGCGTTAAGGTCTGAGGCCCAAAGCCGCCGTACTGTCCGGTGGTGGTGTTACCGATAAAATTTCCGGCGCCGGTAGAAACGAAATTCACTCCCAGCTGCGTGAGAGCGGTGCGGTCGACTTCGGCGAACTTGACTTGCAGTAGGACTTCCTGCGCGCCTACCGGTCCAAACGTGAGAACATTCACAACTTTCGGCGAATAGGCGCTGGCCAGCTCTGCAGCGCGTTTGGAGACATCCTCGGTGGAAACATGGCCGGAGAGAACAATGGCGGCTCGCGATGGTGTTACCGTGATTTCCTCATCGGGGAACACCCGATGTTCCTCTTCCGCACAGGCGCTGACGTCCACATCCACGCGCAGATCGAAACTGCGCGAACGTTCCACTTCATCCCAGATCAGCAGAGAAATTTCACCCGGCGTCCGGCCGTGAACCAGAATCTGCGTCGGGGTGATCACTTGCGCCCAGGCAATCGCGGGATCCGTTAGCGCGATCCGTTTCAATCGTTCAGTCGTGTTGATCAGCAGCGACTTGCCGACCATCACGCGCAAAGGTGCAGAACCCTGTGGGGGAGCTTGTGCCGGCAGAGTCGTCGTCTGCGTACCGCTTGAAGGAGGGCTCTGGGCCTGTGCTCCACTGTCGGACTGCTGCATGATTTCGGAATACGCCGGAACGAATGACATAACCGTGAGCAGCAACGTCCCGACCACAGTCTTGCAAACGTTCATGTTCCGATGGATCTCCCTGTGAGGAAACTTCCGGTCGATCAAGGCGGCTTTCAGAATGGGCCCCTTCCGCATCACTTGGTGTCAGAGCCCTCTTCGGGAAATTTAACTTCCTGTTTCTTGTCGCCCTGGTAGACCTCGATGCTAACGCCGGTGGAAGCTGGGGCGGTCGTCGTGGGTTTGGCAGGAACAACATGGCGAACGGACGTGTGCACAGCCGCTGGAACGGGTAACCCGCGGTACAGCCCTCTCGCGTTCGAGGCCGGCACGTCGTCTTGTTTGGTATCTAGCGGATTGCGTAACGCTAATTGAATGTGCCCTTCGCTACTTGCGAGGGTTAAGCGCTGAGCATCATCAGGCGTGACCAGGAGCGTGATGACGGCGGTATTCTGCGCTTCACCGCTGGAAGTTCGTTCCAGAGTATGCCCGGAGGCCAGCACCGCCACGTTCTGCAAAACCGTGGTGGTTTGCTGCTCGCCCGAGCCAGTCGGTGCCCCGGTCAGAAGAACATCTACCCGCGTACCCGGAGTTACGAATCCTGCGACCGAGACTATTTCATTCACCCGCACCGAAACGGCACGCATGCCCGGCGGAATCAGGGCCGGCAGCCCCGATCCGGCATTCTCACCCGCCAGCCGGTTGGGAAGAATGAATTCGCCTTTCGAAATGGGGATGATCACACCGTGGCCTATCACATCCGCTTTCTTACGCGGCGCTCCGGGCGGCATGTCGGTACTCTGAATGCGAATGATCTTAACGTCATGATCCTCAACCCGGGCTCCGACCTGCAGGTCGTTCGCCGCGACCATGACTTCTGCGGTATCCGCAGCCGCGGATTTCCCCGGCTGCAGGTTCTTGTAGACGTAGACCGCCGACAGCAGTCCCGCAGCGAGCGCCAAAACCCCAATCATTAACAAGCGTGTGCGATTCATGCTTTTTCCTGAGACGGACTCGTACAACCTCCAGCCCGGCGGTGTACCCGACCTGTTCTTCGACTTCTATCAATCTTGCTAGTGTATCGAGCTGGCTACGTTGGAGAACACGTTATTGGCATTGGACCCGATCAAACGGATGGTTCCGACGACAATCACGAGTATTACCGCCAGCATCACCGCGTACTCGGCGATGTCCTGCCCCTCCTGCTCAAACCATAGCTTGCACGCAAGCTCTTTGAACATTGTCCTTTTCTCCTGCCAGCCTTTTTTGAATGGTCGATAGGGAATGGTCATTCGAAGCTCAGGCTGGGACTCCTGCGCTAATCGCGCCTCCACTCGACTGGCTAATCATAACTGCAATTGGGACAAAAGTGACAAATTCTTGCATACCCTGAACGAATCCTCAGTAACTGGGTGAATGCTACCCCGATCTCGGTTAGATCCCCACAAAAACCGGTTCTTCCACGGGGAAATGTCGGTAATTACGGCTATATTGTGCCTCTGGAATCATAGCGACATAGGGTGCCGGCGCGTTAGAATCGCCTACCGCTCTGATCACTGACCAAAAATCGGCCACCACCCTGTGGCGCCAACGAAAAGCGCTCTTGTGGATTTTTGTGGCCGGCATCATCTCTATCCACGTTTTTTTCCTCTGGCGAGTGCGTGACCGGATTGCCCGCGGCGACCCGGATTTCACAGTTTTTTACACCGCCGGCAAGATCCTGCGCGAGGGAGGCGGAGCGCAACTATACCAATCCAATGCGCAACTGGCTGTCCAGGGCGAGTTTGCCAGAAACTCAGATATTCGTCGTGGACCGCTACCCTATATTCACCCGCCCTTTGAAGCATTGTTCTTCCTTCCATTGACGTTCTTGTCCTATTCGCGGGCCTTCCTCGCGTGGAACCTGATCAACCTCGCAATCCTTTTTGGAGTTTCGAGGCTGCTGAAAAATTCTCTGCTCTCGTTAGCATCGATTCCGGTTTGGCCGATGGTGCTGCTCGGTCTCGCATTTTTCCCTGTGTTTGCAAACTTTCACCAGGGCCAGGATGCAATCTTGCTGTTGCTGGTGGTCACTCTGAGTTTTCGAGCGCTTGATCGCGATGCCGACTTTCTTGCCGGATGCTGGCTCGGCTTTGGCCTCTTCAAGTACCATCTGATCCTTCCCCTGGCGCTCGTTCTCACAGTTTGGCGCGGTCGAAGATTCATCCTCGGATTCGCCGCATCAGGTTCAGCCGCGGTGCTGATTTCTTTGGGATTGGTTGGTTGGAAAGGAGTGTTGGACTATCCGGCATACGCATGGCGCGTGGTTTCGCAGCCCGCCTTTGGAGGAATACCCCCCGGCCAACTGCCCAGTTTATTCGGATTGGTTGCTGGTTGGCCCTTCGCGCAGAAGATCGGTTCAGCTGTGCCTGTTGTAGTGGCGGCCGGCTCAGCCGCACTGCTGATGATCGTTGCCTCGCTGCGGAAATATGCGCGAGACGAAGCGTTATTCCGGCTCTGCTTCGCGGGCGCGGTTATGACAGCCCTTCTTGTGGGACTAAGCACGAACAGTTATGACCTCTCATTACTGGTCGTGCCGCTTGCTGTAATCGTGAACTGCTGCTTCGAAAGACCGCTGGAAGGCAAATCACTCATTGCGCCTGCCATACCGCTACTGATAAGTCCTTTGTGGTTCCTTCTCTGGATGCGCTGGCAGAGAATTAACTTGATGGCCGTGTTCCTATTGTGGTGGCTTTTTATCCTGGTGGCCGAGGTTCGGCGTTTGCAGCGCCTGAGAGAAGAGCCATTTCCCCAGTCGTCTCTGATCGCGAATGCTTAGAAAGTCTTATGTTGTCATCGGAGCTCTCTTGTTGTCCGCTGCCATGTGGATATGGGTGCAGAGCATCGCGGTGCCACATCAAATGTCGGAGTCGGCGGAGCGTGGCGCTCCCCGGGGCAATCTCTCTGATCTCTATCCGCGCTGGCTCGGTGCGCGCGAATTGTTGGTGCACCACCGGGATCCCTACACCGCCGAGATCACTCGTGAGATTCAGATCGGATATTACGGACGGCCCCTCGACCCCACGCGCAAGAATGATCCGATAGATCAGCAGGGCTTCGCTTATCCAATTTATGTAGTCCTGATGCTGGCTCCCACGGTAACGCTGCCGTTTCCTACTGTGCACAGGATCGTTTTCTGGCTTTTCGTCGTTCTTACGACGATCTCGGTCCCGCTATGGTTGGGCGTGCTCAGATGGCGACTTTCAAGAGCCGCGACAGTTACCGCGATTCTGCTGACCCTGGCTTGCTTTCCCGCAATCCAGGGGCTGAGGCTGCAGCAGTTGACTGTGTTAGTAGTCGCCCTGATCGCAGGCTCGATGTATGCGATTACCCACCAGCGATTCGTGCTGGCGGGCATATTGCTGGCGATGGCTTCGATCAAACCCCAATTGGTTTTCTTGCTGATCCTTTGGTTGTGCATATGGTTGCTGGGTAATTGGTGTGAGCGGCAGCGCGTGCTGTGGAGTCTTGTGATCAGCATGGCGGTTCTTGTCGTCGCCGGAGAATTGCTGCTGCCCGGCTGGATATCCGAATTCCGCGGTGCCATGAAGGATTACTATCGCTATACCGGCGGTGGAAATTCGTTGCTCAACGGCTTCCTCCCGCCCCTCTGGGCGCGAATCTCCTCGGTAGTATTGGTTGGCATGGTCCTCGTCTTTGCCTGGCGGAACCGGCGCGCCGGTGAGGAGACTCCCGCGTTCCAGTGGTTGCTTTGTTTTACGCTGGCGACGACTCTGGTGGTCATCCCCATGTTCGCGCCTTACAACCAGCTTCTGCTCCTGCCAGGAGTCATGATGGTGCTGCGGGCGAGACAAGAACTCTTGCAGAAGAGTCATTTGTCGCAGTTCTTTTGTTGGATGACTGCGGCTTCAGTCGGCTTTCCATTTTTGACCGCAGCCTGCCTGGTGATCGCGCTCGCATTCCTGCCCGGCAGCACAGTTCAGAAAGCCTGGGGGCTACCGTTCTATCCCAGCTTCGCGATCCCCATAACAACATACGGGCTGCTGCTCGTCTCCAGAAATGTCTTAGTCGATTCGGATGGGGCTGCATTGCAGTGAGCCAAGGGAATTTCTCAGCGGCCTCTGCGCTCTTTCTCCGCGATCTCGGCGTTAAGGGCCTTTTACCGCGGAGGTCGCTGAGAGAGTCCGCAGAAGACGCCGAACAAACCCAAACCACGCTTGCGCAACCTAGCTCGCGAGCCGAATCCGCACGGCTTGCGACCTAACGCGGCGGCAGAGTAGTCTGTTGACTGAGTTGGACTCGCCCGCGCTGCAGCGAACGACGCGTCGAGCAAGCTTTTTTGGCCGCTAGCCATGGCCCTCAATACAATCAGCCAAAGCCATCACAGCTCCGGCTCCGGAGTGTTTCCCGCCCTTGTCTTTGTGCAGGGCAGCGAGCAGAAGAATATCGTCCTGAATCGCACTCCGTTCACGGTCGGTCGCAAGGTGGATAAGGACCTCGTCATCGCCGATCCCCGGGTCTCGCGCGACCACGCCCAGATCATGCAGGATGGCCAGGAATTCTTCATCGAAGACCTGGGTAGCAAGCACGGCACGTTCCTGAACGGGGAGCGCATCCAGCGGCAGAAGCTGGAACGCGGCGATCGGCTGGAATTCGGTGCGCGCGATTCGGCCTACGTTCTCTTTAACCCAGCGCATGCGACTTCTAATACAGCCCGCGAATTCCTGAGCCAGATCTCGGTCATCGGCGGGATCAAGCCGGACACCACGGAACTGGAAACATTGCGCCTCTTCCTCGAAGCCGCGCGCAAGCTGAACACGGCGGGTGTTCTCGATGAAATTCTGATCACCATGCTCGACGTGACCTTGGAACTCACCAAGGCCGAGCGTGCCTACGTCTTTCTCAAGGACGAGGATGGCAAGCTGAGCCTCAAGGCGGGGCGCAATGCCAAAAAAGAGCCGCTGCTCGATGACAAGACGATCTCCCACTCGATCCTTGAAGAGTCGATGCGGTCAAATTCTGAATTTCTGCTGACCGATACCAGCCAGTCGCTCGATCTTTCGGGACGGCAGAGCATTGTGGCTTACGATCTGCGAACTGTCGTGTGCATTCCGCTGCGCAAGATGCAGGTGCAGCAGACCCGCGACGCGCAGACTCCAGCGCCAGGAATTGCCGCGCAAGCTATGGGTGTTCTTTACGTCGATTCCCGCTTTGCCTCGCGCGATATCAGCGGCGTGAGCCAGGACATCCTGCACGCGATCGCGACAGAAGCCGCGTCCCTGATCGAAAATGCACGCCTGGTGCAGGCGGAAGAAGAAGCCCGCCGCTATCAGCAAGAATTAAGCATCGCGGCCAGCATTCAGCAGCGGTTGATGCAGGTGAAGATACCCGAAGTTCCTTTCGCCCGCCTTCGGGGCAGGAACCTGTCTTGTAAAGAAATTGGCGGAGATTTTTTTGACGCGGTGAATACCAAAGAGGGTCTGGCGGTGGTGCTGGCTGATGTCAGCGGCAAAGGGGTCTCGGCCGCACTGCTGGCTTCCACCCTGCAGGGAATGATCTATTCGCATCTGAGCGCGGGCATGCCACTTCTGAACGTAGTTTCGGCCGTGAATCGCTTCTTCACCGACAAGCTCGTCGGCGAAAAATATGCCACCGTGCTGCTGGTGCGGCTGCGACGAGACGGCGAGCTCGAATACGTCAACTGCGGTCACGTCCCGCCGTTGCTGGTATGTGCCGGTGAGGTCATTCGTCCCACGCATGGGAATGTTCCCGTCGGGCTACTCGCCGACGCCACCTTCGAGAGTTCCACTTGCCAGATGAAGTCCGGCGACCGCTTCATCCTGGTGACCGACGGGGTCACGGAAGCGGAAAATGCGATGGGCGATTTCTTCGAAGACTTCCGGTTGGAAGAGGCGGCTTCCAAGTCTCCGACGTTGGAGGGAATCTTCTCGGCGGTCACGGAGTTCTGCGCGGGCAATCCCTTGAGCGACGACTGCACCGTCGTCGAGCTCTGCTACTCGAATTCGGAAGAGTGAGGTTCGAGAAGGGCATAACTTGAACACTCGAAAAATACCTGATTGCTAGATTGTGTGGGGACAGCTGCCTTCGGCTGTCCGTCGCCCGAAGGGCGACTATTTTTGCCTGCGCCGTTGCGATGAAAGCAGTTCCTTCCGTACTCGATATGGCCGTCAGCTCAGGTACTGAATTTTCGGTGCAAGGGTAAAGACGGCCGCTCGCGCGGCCGGACAGCCGAGGGCGGCTGTCTCCACAAAATTCTTCAAATCTTTCGGAGTGTCGGGAGAGGTTTTCCGCAGCATGTGAACCCGTGCCGTATCCTTGCCCATGTCGATCAACAGCCAGCTCAAGGTAGAAACTCGGGAGAAAAGCAAACGGGTGAGGTCCGAGGTGCGCTGGCGAGACGCACGCCACGACCGCCGAGGACGGCGGTGCTACTCCACTACCACCCGATAATCCGTCCCCTCCCACCGATTTTCATTGGGCCAGAAGAAGGTGAAGACGGCCTCTGCTCCGGTCGGCAGGGAAGCCGTCGGCAGATCCAGCACGTGAATCCCCAGCCCGGTGTCACGCGTCTCGGTATCGTGCGCGGTCGTCCAGTTGTCAATTGTCCAGTGCACGCGCCCCGGTAAGAGCAGGACAATCCGCAGAGTCTTGTTGCGCGGAACACTGCGCGTCTTGTTGTTGAATCTCCAGCCGAAAATTTGCCGGACGTGTTTCTCCTTCAGATATCGCTGCACCGTTTGCGGAGGCTGATCGAAGATCTTGCCGTCGCGGATCGAGCGCCTCAGCTTGATGTACTCCGAATGCGCCCAAACCAGCGGACAAGCCGAACCGGTAGGCCTTCCCCGGAATAACTCGAGAGCCGGAATGTCGGCGGCATCCCAAACTTGCTCCGGAAGTAGACGGCCATGGCCTGCCGTAGAATTCTCCATCACAGTCAGCATAGCTTCGGCCTCATCCCGGTGTCCGCCCGCCAAAGCGAAATGCGCCCGTTCGCCCGCCAAAAGCGGCCAGGGACGCCCGATTCCCGTGCCATCAAATGCCGACCCATCCTTGTGCTCACCATAGCCGTCGCCGTTGTAGCGATACCAGCACGGACCCTGCGGCAGCTCGACGGCGAGCAATGCGTCGATCGCGCGGAGCGTATTCACGATCCGCGGATCGTCGGCGGCGCGCAGTCCGAACCGCACCAGTGCCAGCGCGTCGGGGCT
>Ga0210409_10008129_pt1 | contig 10716 bp, 11 predicted proteins | sample IncBWH17MmetaG_FD_161649 | JGI IMG/M metagenome (GOLD analysis project Ga0210409, IMG submission 161649) | Forest soil microbial communities from Barre Woods Harvard Forest LTER site, Petersham, Massachusetts, United States - Inc-BW-H-17-M | ecosystem: Environmental > Terrestrial > Soil >...
GCTTAAGCAAGCTTTCCGGATCAATGGTTTTTCCATTAAGCATATTCTCATACATAGAAATGTAGGCAGAAGCTCTCCTCAAAGGCTTTTCCATTTTGTACAGGCTTTTAAACATCGCCGTATCAACCGGCCAGACTCCATATCCTTGCCCGGAAGAATTGAACAGAATAAAGGAGGGTTTCTCCATACCTGCAACCTCTTTCAGGTTTAATTTTCCATCATTTAACTGTACGCTGATTTCCTGGCTATAATTGGGATAAAAAAAGGTCAGTTCAAAAATCTGTGGCCAAACGCGTTTATTTCCATATTCTGGCTTCTGAGTGATGACAAAACTGGTGATCTTGTTGTCTTTGACCTCCAGGTTGTAATCGATCAGGGGCCGGCCGGTTTCGTTGACCCACACTTTATTCCAGGTTTGCAGATCTACAGGTGCGTATTTCCCAAGGATATTGATTAAATCCGGCCAGGATGCATTACCACCCGCAAATTTCTTCAGGTATTCCCTAACTCCTTTCTGGAACATTTCAGCGCCCATCATCCTTTCCAGTTGCCGCATCATAACCGGAGCTTTATGATAAATGATATTTCCATACAAACTACCCGCATCTTTTAGGTTGTCCAAATCCTGCCTGATGGGATTAGAACCAGCTGTACGGTCTACATTATAGGCTGCAGGAAAATGATCTACTAAAAACTTCAGGTCAAATTCATCTGTTCCTCCTGCATCCGCATTGCTTTTGTCTGCCATAAAATTGGCAAATACCTCTTTCATCCAAACATCAGTAAACCAGTTCATCGTCACCATATCCCCAAACCACATATGAGCCGTTTCATGAGCAATCAGATTATTTCTCGCATTAATCTGGTCTTTTGTAGCCCCGTTATCCAGAAAAAGTGAAGATGCTTTATACTGTATGGCTCCAGGGTGTTCCATACCGCCGAATTGAAAATCCGGAATTGCCACAAATCCAAACTTTTGGAAAGGATAAGCGATCCCGGTCCATTCCTGAAAGTATTTTAGAGCATCTGTATGAATGGTAAAAATCTCCGGGATACTTTTATTCAGTTTCGCCGTGTCTGTTTCTCTGAATAAAAACGAAGTTTTAAATGCAGAAACCAAGCCCTCTGTTTGTCGGAAATCTCCGGCAGCAAAAGCGAAAAGATAGGTACTGAGTAAATCCGAAGTCTTAAAATGATAAGTTTTCTGGCCGTCCTTCACAACGGAGTCTTTTAAAGTACCATTAGCCAGGGCTTTCCATTGTTCAGGAATCCGCAGCGTAAGCGCAAAGGTGGCTTTCAGATCCGGCTGATCAAAACATGGAAAAACAGTTCTGGCCCGGTCTGGAACAAACAAAGTATACAGATAATCGGCATTTCTGTTTAAAGCACCCTCTCCTGCCTGAAAGTCTATGCGTACCTCATTTTTTCCTGGTTTAAGGTATTTCTGGCCAATCACCAGGTGTTCTTTCACCAACTGAACAGCAACAGGTTTGTTATTGACCATGATGGTCTTGACCTTATCCGGATTTTCTTTAAAGTCAAGTTGCAATGGATAGGCTAAACTGGCCAGCTGAAAATTCAATACCGCCCTGGCCTGTATGGCCTCACTTTTCTGTGCAGGAATCGTAAACTCCAGGCTATACTGTACCTTACTGATCACCGATTTCCGGTACTCTGCAAGTTTTTTGGACACACCCACTTCTACGATAGGCTCAGTGGTTGTTTTAGCAGTCTGGCAAATCGACCTTTCTGAATAACTTGTGAACAGGAGGAGCGTTAAAAATGTGGGATACAGGAGAGTTTTACGCATACCGGACATAAACGTTTGTTATTAAAGATGAAGGTTTTACTGGAAGAGCGGAATTTCTTATAGCTAAAATACAATAATTTAAACACATATGTAGTTTGGTTTGTAATTTGATAAGACAATTACTCAGAAAACTGCCTTTTAATCATTAAATTTGAGAACAGACCTATATTTATATGGCATTTATTGACTATTACAACATACTGGGCATTGATAAGAAAGCCACAGCTGACGAAATCAAGAAAGCTTACAGAAAGCTGGCAAGAAAATATCACCCGGATTTAAATCCCAACGACAAAGAGGCAAACAAACAGTTCCAGCTGATCAATGAAGCTAATGAAGTGCTCAGCGATGCCGAAAAACGCAAGAAATATGATGAACATGGGGAGCATTGGAAACATGCGGATGAATTTGAAAAAGCAAAACAGTCTCAGCGTTCACAGCAGCAACACACTGGCCAAAACCCTTTTGAAGGAGGGGGATATGCTGGTGCGGATTTTGGCGGCGGCGATTTCTCTGATTTTTTCGAGTCGATGTTTGGTGGAGCAGGACGTTCGCAACGAAGCAGCACTAAATATAAAGGACAGGATTACCAGGCTGAACTACAATTACCTTTAAGGGAGGCATATACTACTCATAAAAGAACCCTGACTGTAAACGGCAAGAATCTTCGCATCACTATACCCGCTGGTATTGCCCACGCACAGGTCATTAAATTAAAAGGCCAGGGTGCACCCGGCGTAAACGGCGGCCCTAACGGCGATTTATACATCACGTTTAACATTGCAGACGACCCGGTATTCAAACGTTTAAACGATGATTTATATGAAACCGTAGAGATTGACCTTTACACTGCAGTTCTGGGTGGAGAAGCCACAATAGAGACCCTAAGCGGCAAAGTAAAGCTAAAAATTGCACCTGGCACACAGAACAATACCAAAGTAAGATTAAAAGGAAAAGGCTTTCCTGTGTATAAAAAAGAGGGCGAATTTGGCAACCTTTTTGTAACCTATACCATAAAAATTCCGGTTAATCTTACAGAGAAACAGCAAGAGTTGTTTAAAGAACTGGCTAAATCTTAAATAAAATGGAATCTATGCAACCAGAATTGATTAAAATCACAGAATATTGCATCAATTATAATATAGAACCGGAATTCATCATTTCTCTTGAAGAGTCGGGAATTATATTACTTACTCTTATTGATAACGATAAATTTATCCATGAAGACCAGTTTGGCGAGGTAGAGCGGTATATCCACCTGCATTATGACCTGCACATCAATATCGAAGGAATTGATGCCATCAGACATCTCTTAACTCGGGTCAGTGATATGCAGCACGAAATTGACAGGCTAAGAAACCGCCTCCACCTTCATGAAAATGCTTAATTTTCGTATACCTCTGGGTTTACGATATTCGGAAGTCGCTGACCTTTTAACCCGGCAATAATATTTTTTGCCGCCAGGACGGCCATAGCATCCCGGGTTTGCACAGTGGCAGAACCAATATGTGGCAATATGGAAACATTTGGCATATCCAGTAAAGGATTGTCCGGATGCATAGGCTCCGGATTTGTCACATCCAATCCGGCACCCCATATCAAACCTTCTTCCAGTGCTCTTTTAAGATCTTCTTCGTTGTGTATTGCTCCTCTTGCCGTATTGATAAATACCGCTTCAGGCTTCATCCGGCTAAAGATATGATAATCAAACACACCTCTGGTTTTAGGCGTAAGGGCGGTATGAACCGTTAGTACATCGCTGTTTTTAACAAGTTCATCGAAGGAGACTTTTACCGCTCCCAATTCCTTTTCCGCCTCTTCATTATGGTGCCTGTTATGATAAATGATATCCATATGATAAGCGCCCTTACAGCGTCTGGCCATTTCAGTTCCGATCTTACCCAGGCCGTACACCCCAAGCGTTTTCCCATAAAGCTCTATCCCAAGATTTGCTGTAGGCTCAAAAAAGCCCCACTTGCCCTGCTGAATCTGTTTATGCATATAAAAAGCCTTACGAGAGGTAGCAAGCATCAGTAAAAACGCCGTATCTGCTGTCGCAGCACTCAAGACCCCCGGGGTATTCCCGACCGGTATTTTTAGTTTTGTAGCTTCCTCTATATCTACATTGTCATAACCCACAGAGTGTAAAGCGATCACCTTAAGATGTCTGCAGGCATTTAAAAATGCAGCATCTAACCTGCTGCTTACACTCAGCAGGGCATCTTTCCCTATACAATGATCAATTAGTTCCTGCTTACTTAACGCTCTTTTTTCTGTCCAGACGGTCACTTCCAAACCTGCCTCTCTCAACAGTTTCATTCCCGCTTCTGGAATTATTCTCGGAATAAATACTTTCATTTAATTTTTTTATAGTAATGAAACAATCAGTGACTCCACATGAGGGTTTCCTAATCTAATCAACTTTTTTTTTCCAGTTCTCTCTCAGCTGGTCTTTTTCCTCTGCAAGATCCTTCGCTTTATCAATGGAATGTGATTTATGAATATCCTGATCTCTTTCCGCTTTATCAGAAAGCTCCTGATAATACTTATGCAGCACATCCAGTTCGAGCTCTGTCAGGTCCTCTATATCCACCATCCGGTTACTTGCGTACCTGCTGGCAGCAATCAATTCATTCAATTTCAACTGGATAGCTTTTGAATCTTTATTTTGAGATTTTTGAATCAGGAACACCATCAGAAAGGTAACAATCGTAGTGCCTGTATTGATAATTAGCTGCCAGGTATCCGAATAATGAAAGATCGGCCCTGTAATACCCCAGATCAGTATAACAGTAAATGCAATTCCAAATGCTGTTGAACTACCTGTCCAGCAGGTAATTTTAGTAGAAAATCGCTCAAACAAACTTTCCTTAGATTTCTTCATGTCGCAGAATAATTTAAAACCTACAACATTTTCAGTTCTTAAAAGTTTCGATCTTTCTAAAAGAAAAGAGGATGTTCAGAAGAGGTCATTTCTTAGCGAGATCTTACAGAACATCCTCATTAATCTACTTTTTATATTCCTGGAGTAAAGTATCCATATCCGCCATCAACTTCTTCACATCTTCTTCTACAGTACCGTCATAAGCTCCTCTGATCCGTTTCTCTTTATCTACCAGTACCAAATAACCTTGATGGATAAAACCACCTGGCGATTCTTTATCTTCCTTTACAGAAACCAGATAGTTTCTTTCCGCCAGCGCATAAACTTCATCCCTGCTTCCCCACAGAAATTCCCACTGCGTACCTTTAATACCCAATTTACTGGCATAGGCTTTCATTCTTGAAGGAACATCATATTTTGCATCTATGGTATGCGAAGCAAGTTTCACCTCCGGATTATTTTCATACTTCTTGTACACCTTCAATAAATTCCGGTGCATAGTAGGGCAAATGGTTGGACAAGAGGTAAAAAAGAAGTCAGCCACATAAATCTTCCCATCAAAATCTTTATTGGTGACCTCAACGCTATCCTGATTAAGGAATTTAAAGGGCGCTATCGTCTTAAAAATCGTATCCTGAACTGTTTTACCCTCCACCAGCTTTTCGTTGATCTCAGCCTGTAAAAAAGGTAAACGCTGAGGTTTATCTTTGCAGCTTATAAGAAACAGAAAAGCAATTGCTATAAACAAACCACTAAACCTCATGATTTTTTCAATTTATCCAGGTAAGCGCCTGAGGTTTTTATCTCCTGTTTATACAAGCTATCAATACTGGTGATCTTCGACTTTTCTTCCTTGAAGTACTTTATAGCTTCTTCGTTTGACTTTCCGGTCACATCCGGCTCAAACTGATGCATCCAGTCATTCATCCGGTCTTCTGCAGTACCCAGACTGGATTTTAACTGCTCCATTTCTTTTCTTGCGGCTGCAGTGTCGAGTGAGGGCCGGCTCTTTTTCAGACCCGTTAAATTTTTAAGTAAGGAGTCCAGTTTCATCTGGTTATTAACCACCACCCCGTGGTCCTGCATCACCACATCATGGAACTTCATGACCTCGTCGCGTTCTGCTTTATAATCTGGTTTCGGAGTACACGCAACAGCCAGTATTGCACAAGCCAGTACGCCTGATATTTTATTCATGGTATCTTAATTTTGTTGTAAATAATTCTTTCAGCAGCAGCAATTCACTGTGCCAAAAACGGTAAAAAAAAATGAAAATTTTAAGCCGCAGCAGGTGGCGGATGGAAGACCGAAACCGGATCTGATTTTGGCAAATCTGTTCCTGCCGGAATATAAAAATGACGCTCGCTGACCAGGTATCTTTTGAACACAATACGGAGTGGAACAAGAGCTTCCTGAACCAGCATTTTCTGCTCTTGTTTTTCCTGTTTCTGCTCCTTCTCTTCTGCTTGTTTCAGCTTCTTCATGAGGTAGCATTTTCCGTTACAGTGCAGCTGAGGTTTGTCTTTATTTACACAAAATTCTTCAGCAATATAATCCCTGTTCAGCTCATAACCCGCGAACAAAAATAAGCTCGACAAATTCGCCGCGAGGGAAAAAAAGATCAGTGATATTGCAGTTAAACGGGTAAACATTCTGAGCGCAAATATACATAAACGAACGCTCCGAGGCGAAGATTTATTTACTCATTTAAGTCCAGATTTTCCGTTTTTTCTTAAAAAAAACGTTGAGCCATTCCTGCGCCAAATTTTATAAATTCAAAAATACAATATTGACAAATAGGCATTTATAACCATCAACTAAACAAAAACTCAATTCCTAAAAATTTTTAGGAACATTTTTTAAATATCTATATATCTATAAATTATGATATTTAAATAAACTAAAAATTAATATAGAAATTTATTACCGTATTTTAGATTTTAAGCAAGCATATCTTGAGGTCTCACACCAAGCAAAGCATAAAAAGTATTGCTAAAAGTAGAGACGCTTTCGTACCCTACCCTATAGGCTACACTCTTTACGCTTTCTCCGTCTAATGACAAAAGTTCTACCGCCTTAATGATTTTCATCAGCTTAACATACCCGGCAAAAGTGATCCCGGTATCCTTCTTAAACAGACGTTCCATCGTACGAACGGAAAGGTTAAATTGAGCTGCAATCTGAGTTGATTTAAGCTGTACAGAAAGTGGGTCTGAAAGGTAGCTGACTATGTCTGAAATACGGGGGTTCCGGGGCACCGGAAGCGCCAGTGGAATGGCCTGTTTAAAGCTCAGTGGAAGGATGCTTTTCAACCCTCTCAAAAAGTCAAATTCGACCGGATCTTTTTCTTCCAGCCTTGACCATTGCTCCGTAAAAAAAATCATTTCCCTTAACACTTTTGGGGTATGAAAAATGTTCAGTTCTTTAAAAAAAGTCAGCTCCTCATTAACCGTAAAAAAAAGACATCGAAGGTATACCTGACTGGCTGGTGAAGAACTCCGGTGCGCTACTCCCGGAGGGATCCAGGCACAGTGGTGAGTAGGCAAAAGATAGGTCCTGTTTTCTGTATGTAAATACTGAACTCCCTTTTCTACATAGATGAGTTGCCCCATGTGATGGGTATGCCACTCCTCGGAAAATTTCCAGTCTGCTTCATGCCAAACATAAGCCTCCTTATCTACAGCATCTACTGTCAGATGACAAAATCTCGCTTTATCCATTTGTCGTTTTTTAACATGTAATTGGCAAAGATAGATATTTAAACACAGGTGATATTGCAGACCTTTGCCTCTGTTATTTAAGAACAAACCCATATGAGTTTAATAGATTTAATTAAAAAAGGCTGCCTTGCAGGAATTTTATTCCTATCAAGCCTGCCTCTAACCACACTAGCCGTCATGAAAGAGCAAACCGATACCCGTATACTGGTACTATTTAACACAGAACAGGGTGGCACTTACAAATTGGCCCAGGCCATAGCAACAGGGATTGAAAAACTGGAAGGCACAAAAGCCATCCTTAAACAGGTACCCAGAATAAAAGGCCTGGAAAATGAAAGTAAAATGCCTTTTGCTAATATCCCTTATGCTCATATTAGCGACCTCACCGCTTATGACGGTATCGCTTTTGGCTCAGCCGTTCATTTTGGCAATATGAGTGCGGATATGCGTTATTTTCTGGACCAGTCTGTGGCCATCTGGACAGCAAGAAAACTGGAGGGTATTCCTGCTACTGTATTCATGTCCGCAGGCAGTGGAGCAGGAAGGGAAGCCGCTATACTTTCATTCTGGAATACTTTAGCTATTCACGGAATGACGCTGGTCCCTACCGGGATCATGGGGAGCGGAGAAATTGACAAAAGTATTCCACAAGGCAATACTTCATTTGGTACAACCTCCCTGGCAGGTGCCCCGGGATCTCCTCGTCCCTCTTCGGGAGAACTACAATTAGCGACATTACAGGGTTATGCATTGGCCAAAGCAGCAAAAGGTCAGCAACTTTTAAAAAACAGCATGAATACTAAACTACCGGAAAGCGACCATATTGAAGCCCAATTGCGAAAACTAGGCATTACACTCCCAGACGCACCTAAACCAGTCGGAAATTATAAACCATACAAAGTATCAGGAAAACTGGTTTTCATTAATCAGATCGCTTTAAAACAAGGAAAAATAGAATATGCCGGAAAGATTGAAGAAGAGGTCACCGAAGAACAGGCAAAAATGGCCACCAGGCAAACGCTTCTTAATATTCTTGCAGTATTAAAAGAGGCTGCAGGCGGTAACCTGGACCATGTTAAGCAAGCGGTACAATTGACGGGATATTTCTATACCCCTGCCGGCTATGCTAAACATGCTATGCTCATGAATGAGGCTTCTGACTTATTGGGGAGTATTTTTAAGGAGAAGGGTTTACACACCCGTGCAACTATCGGGGCTTCTTCCCTGCCAATGAATTCTCCGGTGGAGATTCAAGCTGTTTTTGAATTGGAATAAGTAAAAAACAGAACATTCTAAACCTATCCGAAAGGGCAATTGTCACATCTTTTGCCCTTTTTGTATTTCTCACAGCATTCTTTCTTTTTCTTTTTATCTTTCTTAGAATGCTTTTTGTGTTCTTTATCTTTCTTTCCCACTTTAATCTGGTTCTATTTTACAAATGAACCTGTCAGCGTTTTTAGCGCTGACAGGCTTTATATTTCACCAGAATTAAACTGGTCTGTTATTCTCCGGCTTCGTTACCGTAGTGGATTTTACCCACATGTTTGTCGATCTCCCATCTACCTGTACCTTCTTCACCAATCAGATCAAACAATTCCAGGGCTCTTCTGGCTTTATATTCTTCTTCTCTTTGCTCTTTAAAGAACCAGTTTAAGAATTCTACCGTTACGTAATCCTGTTCCTTATGGCAACGCGCTGCTATATTTTTGATGGACTGCGTTACGCTGATCTCCTGATCCAGGGCTTCTTCGAAAATTTCCCGGAAAGAATTGTATTCTATCTTCACATTGGTAATTTCAGGAGACAAAGCAGTTCCTCCCATATCCAATACATATCTGAAGAATTTCATCTGGTGCTGTCTTTCTTCTTCTGCCTGTTTAAAAAAGTATTCAGCAGAATTGTCAAAACCATTTCTGTCACACCATGATGCCATAGAAAGATAAGCGGATGAAGACTGCGCTTCTTTCTTGATCTGCTGGTTTAACAAAGTCTCTACATCTGCAGAGATTAAACTTTTTACTCGAATGATATCTTTCATGGCCTCTTGATTTAATTTTTTCAATAATGTATAAATCAAAAATAGTGCTATAAATTTAAATTAAAGCATCGGAGAACAATATGGAAAGAGTCTAAAACCAGTTAAGCCAGGAATTAAGCCGCTATTCTGTATAAGCGATCGTGCAGGATCTGGTTCAGGCTTAACATCACAAAGGTACCTTCAAGCAATTCTTTAAAAGAAATGATCTCCAGCAGGGTCAATACGTAACAATGCTCACAAGCACAAATAAATACAATCTCCACATCAGCCGTTTTTGAACTGTTCAGTAAAATTTCTTCAATATCAATCGCATAGATTGCTTTTTTCAATTTAAGAATATTCCTGTAGTCAAATTTAGCCATCTTTCCTGCAAAGTCAACATACCAGCATTTTTCACTGTCAGACTGATAAACAGCACCCTTAATTGTACTATAAACTTCGGCTAAATGAGTAGAGACTTCCAGAGTTGTGTTTTGCATTATTTGTTAAATATGATGCAAAGGAAAGTATTATATAGAATTAATCCAAATTATAAATATAATAATTCTAAATAAGACACTCTTTTTAACAATACTCCGGAAATCTCTTCCTGTTTAAGATGACTAATGGCTTCTACTTCATCAATTCACCCAATTTCTTATTCAATGCCTCACCTCTCAAATCCTTGCCGACCACTTTGCCGTCCGGGCCTATCAAAAAACTAGCAGGCACAGCCTTCACTCCATATTCAGCAGCCGCAGCATTTGCCCAGCCCTTCAAGTCAGAAACATGCGTCCAGGTCAATCCGTCTGCAGCAATCGCCTTTAGCCAGGATTCTTTATTAGAGTCCAGTGAAACACCCAACACTTCAAAACCTTTATCATGATATTTCTTATAGGCCGCTACTACATTTGGATTTTCTTTCCTGCAAGGCCCACACCAGCTTGCCCAGAAATCAACCATTACGTATTTTCCTTTAAAATCAGACAGATGAACAATTTTTCCATCCTTATCTGCCATAGCAATTGCAGGAGCAATCTGACCAGTAGCCGTTTTCTCATCCAGCGCAAAAGCATGGGTGATCTGTTGGCCAATTAAAGATTTCTGTACCTTCGGGCTTAAGATCGAAAACAAAGATCTGGCTACCGGAAAATTAGGATAAGCAATAAAACGATCATAAATAATGGCGGCCGAGCCAACCGATCCCGGGTGTTGACTAACATAATCCTTTACAGCAGCCTGATTTAATGTATCCAGAACTCTGAATTCCCCATCAAAACCAGCT
>Ga0210409_10008131_pt1 | contig 10715 bp, 8 predicted proteins | sample IncBWH17MmetaG_FD_161649 | JGI IMG/M metagenome (GOLD analysis project Ga0210409, IMG submission 161649) | Forest soil microbial communities from Barre Woods Harvard Forest LTER site, Petersham, Massachusetts, United States - Inc-BW-H-17-M | ecosystem: Environmental > Terrestrial > Soil >...
TGGCGGCTGCATGCAAGAGGTGATGGAGCCGGCGAGCGAAGCCAGCTGGAAGCCGCGCGACCGGCTTTTGATGTCCAACTTGCCGTACAATCAGGCGGCGATTGCGGACGCCTATCGTCGGCACATTGTCGAGTATCACCGCAAGGAAGCGCCGGGCAGCGTTGTCGTCGATTCAGACAACAAGTTTCTCTACTTCGTGCTGCCGCAGGGCAAAGCCATTCGCTACGGCATAGCCGTCGGCGAGGATGCGCAGGCGTGGACCGGGCTCGCCAAGATCGGCCGCATGGAAGAATGGCCCGGATGGGTGCCCACGCCCAGCGAGCAACGCCGCCTTGGGCCGTTGCCATCCTATGTCACCGGCGGGCCGCACAATCCGCTCGGCGCGCGCGGCATGTACCTTTACTCGGCCAACAAGGATACGCTCTATCGCATCCACGGCACCAATCAGCCCGAATACATCGGCAGTGCCGTTTCGTCCGGCTGTATCCGCATGACCAACGAGGACTCGATCGACCTGTACGCGCGGGTGAAGGTCGGCACGCCAGTGGTCGTGCTGGGGCCGGGGCACGGCGATTCGCCGTGGAGCGCGCGGATGGCAGCGACCTCTGCCCAGCCAGCCCGCAACTGATCCACGCGTTTCCTGCGCAGGCCAACATCGAGGCGCGGCCTAGACCGGCATCAGATTTGATTGAATCGTGATGCCCGCGCGCGTTGCGCGCACCCACGTCTTAGCTGCCACGCCAAAGCAAAGGCGTGGATGGCGCGAACAAGCCGGGCCATGACGAAGATGGCTTTCGAACCCAACTCATTCCGCCTCGGCCCGCGCCTTGCCGCGCATCGTCGGGTGTGAGGGGAGCGGCGCGCTCAAGCGCCGAGTTCGATCCGCACGACCTCGGGAGGAACGCCGAGCCGCGCCGGGACGACGCTGGTGCCGAGCCCGCCCGACACGATCATGTGCCGGCCGTCCTCGACGATGTGACCGTAGGCGAACCGCTTGCCTAACTTCGAGGGAACGAACGCCGGCCAGATGAACGGCAGGCGGATCTGCCCGCCGTGGGTATGGCCGGCGAGCGTCAGCGCGACGCGCTCGGGCACGCGCGGAAAAATATCCGGCTCGTGAACGAGCAGGAGGACGGGATCGCCCGTGCGGACCTGCGCCAGCGTGCCCGGCAGGTCGTCTTCACCGCGGAAGCGGCCGTGCCCGAGGAGATGCGCGAGCTGATCGCCAATGCCGGCGAGCCAGAACTGCCGGCCCTCCGTTCCGAGCTTGACCGCGTTGTTTTCCAGAACGGGGATGCGGGCATCGGCGAGCGCGCGGCGCACGGTGGAGATTTCGTACCACCAGTCATGATTGCCGAGGATCGCCCAGACGCCGAGCGGAGCCTTAAGCCGCGCAAGCTCGGCCGACAATCGTCCGTCGGGCAGGCGCTCGGTCTTGAACCGGTACCGCGCGATGTAGTCGCCGAGCAGGACGACGAGGTCGGAATTCAGTCCATTGGCGGTGTCGATCACGTGCTGCACGTGCGGCACCAACATGTTCGGCCCGCCGGAATGGAGGTCGGCGATCACGGTGACTGAAAGCTTGCGGCCCGCGGGCCAGGACGGCAGCGACGGCACGTACCGGGTGACGATGAGGCCCTGCGGCTCGATGGCGGCGGCGTAAGCCGCCGTCGCCGCCACGGACAGGCCGGCCAGCGCGGCTGCACCGGCGACAACCCGGCGCCGCGTCACGCGTATTTTGCGCGCGACCGACGCGCCGCTCCCGTTCCTAGCCGATGTGTCCGCCGTCATGGCGGGCTCATAGCGCGCGAGTGGTGAACGGAATCTTCAGTGTCACCATCACATCGTCGTCATTCGTATCAGCCTTCCGCCAAGCGCTCGCGCGTGACCCAATCGAGCGTCTTGTCCAGCGCCCGCCCGAGCCGGTTGAAGAGCTCGTCGATTTCGACAACGCTGATGACAAGCGGCGGCGACAGCGTCAGCACGTCGCCGATCACCGAGCGAACAAGCAGGCCTTCCTGCTCGGCGAAATGCACGGTGCGGGCGCCGACGCCATGCTTGGCCTCGAACGAACGCTTGCTGGCCTTGTCGGCGACGAGTTCCACGCCGCCGATCAGGCCGAGGCCGCGCGCCTCGCCGACGAGCGGATGCTCACCGAGCGCCTGGAGCCGGGATTGGAACAGCGGGGCGTGTTTGGCGACTTTGTCAAAGATCTGCTCGCGCGCGTAGATTTCCAGCGTCTTGACCGCGACCGCGGCGGAAACCGGGTGACCGCCATAGGTGAAGCCGTGGCCGAAAACGCCGATCTTTTTGCTTTCAGCGAGAAGCGCCTCGTACATGATTTCCGGGATCATCACCGCGGCGATCGGCAGATAGGCCGACGACAGCGCCTTGGCGAGCGAGATCGCGTGCGGCTTGAAGCCGAGCTTCTCGCAGCCGAAGGCGGTGCCCAACCGCCCGAACCCGCAAATCACCTCGTCGCTGATGACGAAGAGATCGTGCTTGGCGCAGACCGGCATGATCTTCTCGAAATAGGTCTCCGGCGGCACGATGACGCCGCCCGCCCCCATCACCGGCTCGGCAATGAACGCCGCCACCGTGTCCGGGCCTTCGTTGACGATCAGCGCATCGAGCTCGACGGCAAGGCGAGTGGCGAAATCCTCCTCGCTCTCTTCCTCCTGCGCAAAGCGATAGTGATGCGGGCACCCGGCATGCAGAAATCCTGGCAGCGGCAGATCGAAGTCGCGGTGATTGCCGGGGAGCCCGGTCAGCGAGGCCGCGGCGATCGTGACCCCGTGATAGGCTTTCACGCGGCTGATGATCTTCTTCTTCTGCGGCCGGCCGCGCGCATTGTTGAAGTACCAGACGAGCTTGACCTGGGTGTCGTTCGCCTCCGATCCGGAATTGCAGAAGAAGATTTTCGAGATCGGCACCGGCGCCATTTCCTTGAGCTTCTCGGCAAGCTCGATGGCCGGGTCGTGGCTCTTCCCGGTAAAAAGATGCGCAAAGGAAAGCTTGCGCATCTGCGTCGCGGCGGCCTCGACCAGCTCCTCGTTGCCGTAGCCGAGCGCGGTGCACCACAGCCCGGCCATGCCTTCGATGTAGGGCTTGCCGTCGGTATCGTAGACGAAGACGCCCTGCCCGCGCTCGATGACGAGCGGCCCGCTCTCGCGGAAGCTGGCCAGATTGATGTAGGGGTGCACCAGCGTTTCGACGTCGCGGGTGGCGAGATTGCTGAGCGGGGGCATGAAAATCCTTTGGCCGTCGCCTTGACTTGGTGTGCAACTGCTAGTGTGACCGAATGATGCCTGCCGGCAAAGCCGGCCTTTAGCACATTATCCGTGCCGGCCCAGGGCTGCATCCATCACCGCGCAAAGCCGCAGCGGCGCGCCGCCGCCGCCAGCGTTCCTTTCGCATTTGCGCTTGAACGCAACCGCCACAATCCGTAAGCCAGGGCCGGGATTGCGGCGAGCCGCACGGCGCCTTTTGTCGTCTTAAGCGGCCAGGCAGACGTCAGCAACAGCTACGCGTAGCGGTGACCGAAGCGGGGAGCAAGCTTGTCCGAAGCATCGACAATGGACCGCCTCGTCGCCAGCAAAGCCGCGGCCGACGACTTCACCCGCACGCGTTGGTGGTGGATACGCCATGCCCCAGTGCGCGTCGACGAGGGCCGGATCTACGGGCAACGCGATTTGCCGTGCGACTGCAGCGACGCACCGGTGTTTTCGGGTCTCGCGGCGCTGCTGCCGCAAGACGCGATCTGGGTGACGAGTCATCTGGTGCGCACGGTGCAGACGGCGAAGGCGATCCAGGCAGCGGGAAATTTCGCGGCCCCGGAAATTCACCAGGACAAGGACCTTGCCGAGCAACATCTCGGCGATTGGCAGGGACTAGACCGCCGCAACTTTCTCCTGGGCCGGCAGCAGGAGCCGGACTCCTTCTGGTACGCGGCCGCGGACGAGCGGGCGCCGAACGGCGAAAGCTTCGTCGACGTCATCGAGCGGGTCCGTGCCGCCGTCGCGCGGGTGAACCGCACCTACCGGGGCAACGACATCGTCGCGGTCGCGCACGGCGGGACGATCCGCGCGGCGCTCGTCATCGCGCTGGACCTGCCGCCGCGCGGCGGGTTCGCCTTCACCATCGACAATTGCTCGCTCACCCGGCTCGACAACTATCAGGGCAAACGCGGCGCCGGATGGCGCGTCCCGATGGTCAATCACCTGCCATCGTCAGCGTCCGCCGGCACGCTCTCGGCAACGCCTTAGGTCAGGTTCAGGCCCCGGCCTTTTCCGCATACTTCCACGCCGCCTCGGCAAGCGGCGCGGCACGTTCGGCTGCCTCCCGCGCGCGCTCGTTGGCGGCCGTGCCCTCGACAATGCGCTTGGCGATGCCTTGCGAAATCGCCGAGAGCCGGAACAGATTGTAGGCGAAATACCAGTCGAGCGCCGGAATGCCGGCGCGCCCGGTGTGCTCGCAATAGAGCGCGGTCGTTTCCGCCATGGTCGGAATGCCGAGCGCGGCCAGATCGAGGCCGTGGAGGCCGCTGCGTCCTTCAGCCTGCAGCGCCCAGTTCATGAGCAGATAGGTGAAGTCGGCGAGCGGATCGCCCAGCGTCGACAATTCCCAGTCGAGCACCGCGGCGACGCGCGGTTCGGTCGGGTGAAAGATCATGTTGTCGATGCGGTAGTCGCCGTGCACGACGGTGACCCGGTCCTGCGGCGGCACCGTCGTCGGCAGCCAGGCGATCAGCCGGTCCATGGCCGCGATCACCTTGGTCTCGGAGGCGCGATACTGCTTCGACCAGCGGTCGATCTGCCGGGCGAAATAGTTTCCGGGCTTGCCGTAGTCGCCGAGCCCGATTTTCTCCGGATCGAACTGGTGAAGCTGAGCGAGCGTCAGGATTTCCGCTTCGTAGACGGCGCGGCGTTCGGGCGGAGCTCTGCCGGGCAAGGTCGCGTTCCAGAACACCCGGCCCTCGACCATGGACATGATGTAGAAGGCTGAGCCGATCACGCTGTCGTCAATGCACAGCGCGTACGGGCGGGCCACCGGGAAGCCCTGCTTGTGCAGCGCCGAGATCACCCGGAACTCGCGGTCGACGGCATGCGCGGACGGCAGGAGCTTGCCGAACGGCTTGCGGCGCAGAACGTAGGAACCCGCCGGCGTCTCGATCTTGTAGGTCGGGTTCGACTGGCCGCCCTTGAACTGCCAGAGCGTCAGCGGACCGCGATACCCCTCGACGTTTTCTCGCAGCCAGGCATCGAGCTTCACCTCATCGAGGCGATGGCGTTCCTCGACGGGTTTGGTGCCCGCGAACGCCTCTTCTGCCGGCGTGCTCACTGGCGACCTTCCTAAATCCGCGTGTTGGTGTACTTGCGCATTTCCAGCCGCGAGATCGCCCGGCAATGGACTTCGTCAGGGCCGTCGGCGAGGCGCAGCGTGCGGATATGGGCATAGGCGTGCGCCAGCCCGGCGTCGGTCGTCACGCCCATGCCGCCATGCGCCTGGATCGCGTCATCGATTACGCTCAGTGCCACGCGCGGCGCCGCCACCTTGATCATGGCGATCTCGAGCTGCGCCGCCTTGTTGCCGGCCTTGTCCATCATGTCGGCGGCCTTGAGGCAGAGGAGCCGCGTCATTTCGATGTCGATGCGCGCTTCGGCGATGCGCTGCTCCCAGACCGAATGCTCGGCGATCTTCTTGCCGAAGGCGACGCGGGACAGAAGCCGCTTGGTCATCTTCTCCAGCGCCACTTCGGCAACGCCCACCGTGCGCATGCAATGGTGAATGCGGCCCGGCCCAAGCCGGCCTTGCGCGATCTCGAAACCGCGGCCTTCGCCGAGCAGGAGATTGCTCGCCGGCACGCGAACGTCCTTGAGCAAGACCTCGGCGTGTCCGTGCGGCGCGTCGTCGTAGCCGAAGACCGGCAGCATGCGCTCGATCTTGATCCCGGGGGTGTCGAGCGGAATGAGGATCTGCGACTGCTGCTCGTGCCGCGCGCGGCTCGGGTCGGTCTTGCCCATGACGATGGCGATCTTGCAGCGCGGATCGCCGACGCCTGACGACCACCATTTGCGGCCGTTGATCACGTATTCGTCGCCTTCGCGAGTGATCGAGGTCTCGATGTTGGTGGCGTCGGAGGAGGCGACCGCCGGCTCCGTCATGAGGAAGGCGGAGCGAATCTCGCCGGCGAGCAGCGGCCGCAGCCATTTGGCCTTCTGCTCCGGCGAGCCGTAGCGATGCAGCACTTCCATGTTGCCGGTGTCGGGCGCCGAGCAATTGAATGCTTCCGACGCGAACGACACGCGGCCCATCTGCTCGGCGCAAAGCGCATAGTCGAGGTTGGTGAGCCCGGCGCCGCGGTATTCACTTTCGTCGTGCGGCGACGGGGGCAGGAACAGGTTCCAGAGCCCTTCCGCCCTGGCCTTCTTCTTCAGCTCTTCGAGTACCGGAATGACCTTCCAGCGCTCGCCCTCATTGCTCTGCGTCGCGTAGGTGCCGACCGCCGGATAAATATGCGCGTCCATGAAGGCGACGACGCGGTCGCGCCAGTGCTTTTGCCGCTCCGATATCGAGAAATCCATGACGTTCCCCTCTCCTATCTGGCATCGGGCGGCCCTGCGTCCCATGCAACCCGGCGTCAGTCCGACGGTCTACGTTCGGCTTCCTGGCCGGAACCGGCAAGATACTGAAACAGTTCCGGCACGCCAAGCGAGTCATGCGGGGCCGGGGCAAAGCCACCTGCATCTGCGCTTTTGACGTCTAATGGACTAGGGCGCGCACTCGCTGATGCGCAGCGGCAGCCGCTTTGAGGCGAGCTAAATGAAGCCTAGGCCGTTGGCCGCCAGTTTGTCGCAGCGCGTTGCGACCGGACGATTGTGCTTATCTAATTGAAGAGCCGTTCGACCGGTTGCGCGACACGCTACAACCGTTGGGCGGCTCATCAGCTTGGTCATTGTCGGGATGACAGCCGACATCCCTCCGGAGCACCCAAAACGACGCGAATAATCCATCTCGGAAATAAGCGTGCTCTGGCCAGCAGTCGGCCGGTTGCACATATCGCGTTCATATCCGCTGACTGAAGCCGGCCAATTCGATATCCTCACTATCACGGCTTAGGGGCTCGAACGCCTCGATCACGAAAGGAAGGTAAAAATGTCGAATCATTTTACCGGACTCAGCCTCGGTCCGCCTCTCGGCGACCAAAGACTCGACCTATGCGATCTCTACACGTTCCAGTCGCCCACCGATCCGTCGAGAACCGTGATCATCCTCAACGCAAATCCAAATGCTGACGCCCTCCATCCCGACGCCATCTACCGGCTCAACATCGACAACGACGGTGATTTGCTGACGGACGTCGCGCTTAGCTACGTGTTTTCGAAGCCGCAAAACGGCAAGCAGACTTTCGACGTATTTCTGGCCAAAGGTGCGGAGTCGCGCTCGGCCGAAGCTATCGGGAGGAAGATAGTCGCTGATGCAGAAGTCTCGTTTGGCCCCAAGCCCAACATCGTCAAGGCGGGCGACCACACATTCTTCGCCGGCAGTCGCAGCGACGCTTTCTTCTTCGATTTCGACGGCATCAAGAATCTGTTCGACATCAGGGGCAAGCGGAATTTCACCGAGCCGCACCTGAGCGGCAAGTCACCTTGGACTGGCGTGGATTCGAATACCGAAGCCAACGTCTTCTCGACGGTGGTCGAACTGCCGACGAGCGAACTAGCCCCGAAGCCTGAAGTATACATCTGGGGACGATGCAGCGTGCGGCAGGATGGCAAGCTGGTCCACGTCGATCGCGCGGGCCATCCGAGTGTCAGCAGCTTTTTCAACACCGACGACACGAAGTTGGAATACAACGCCAGCGAGCCGGTGAACGATCGCAAGCGCTGGCTCGATCAGTTCGTGCATCTGATGGGCCACACGGGAAATTACTCGCGCGAAGAAGCAATTGCCGAGATCGACAAGGAGCGAACACTGCCCGACGTGCTGAGTTTCGATCCAACGAAGCCTGCGAAGTATCCCAACGGGCGCGTCTTCACTGACGACGTGATCGACTACCGCCTTGCGTTCCTGACCAAGGGCGAATGCCCTCCCAGCGGTTTGAAACCGCACACCGACATTCTCAAGGAGTTTCCGTACCTCGGCACGCCGCATCAGAAGAAGAACTAGCCGCGCGACAGCGCGACAGCAGAAAGCTTAGCCCGGCAGACTGGAGCGGAAAGCGCTCGCGCGCCTTGCTGCGACAAGGTGCTGGTTGCTGCGGTGTATTTAGTCGGCATGTGGACCCTATGCGGACAGCGCGCCTCGGAGGCAGCAACTAGGCCTGCAAGCGATTGGACTTAAGGCCAGTATCGCTGGGCAAGCTTAGGAGTACAGTGGCGGAACTCCGGCGGGCGGAGAACCAATGGAGGCGTACCGAAGCAGATAGAACACCTGGCAGCAGTCGTGCTCTGCGCGACACTGGTACTGCCTTGCTTAACCTTCAGCCCCAGAGAAACTCGAACGCGCCGGACGCGGCCCCCTGGCGCGGCTGGATGCAAAGCAAACCAAGCGAGCGGAGCCGCCCGGGGTGTGCCTCCTGCCGTTCGTTCCAGCGCGCGCGCCGCGCCCAGTTCGCCTTTTGAAACGTAACTCAAAGTCAGCGACATGACGACGAACCAACACGACACCCCGATCCTCGTGACCGGAGCAGCCGGCGCTGTGGGCGGCATCGGCCACAACCTCACCGAATTCCTGCTCGCAAAGGGGCACAAGGTGCGCGCCTTGGTCCGGCGTGAGGACGAGCGCGCCGAAGCCCTACGGCGGCTCGGCGCAGAGGTCGTAGAGGGCGACCTGACGGACCTCGCCTCGATGCACCGCGCCATCGAAGGTTGCGGGCGCATCTATTTCGGAATGTCTGTCTCGCCGGCCTACCTGGAAGCCACGATCAACACCGCCGCGGTGGCGCGCCACCACGGCGTTGAGGCTTTCGTGAACATGTCGCAGATGACGGTCACGCAGATGAGCATCACCGAGACCACCGACAGCCCGCAGCACAAGCTGCACTGGCTGGCGGAGCAGGCTCTGTCGTGGTCGGGACTGCCGGTCGTCACGGTGCGGCCGACAGTCTTCCTCGAGGGCTTCTTTCTTCAACTCGCCGCCCCCGGCGTGCGAGCCTCCGACGAGTTGGCGCTGCCGTTGGGCGGCGGCAAGACCTCGCCGATCTCTGCGGTCGACGTGGCGCGTGCGGTAGCGGTGATCCTCAACGACCCCGCACCGCATATCGGACAAATCTACGATCTGACCGGGGCGGAATCGGCCGACTTGGACCACTATGCGCGCGTCTTCTCCGCGGCGCTCGGCAGGCCCATCCGCTATCGCGACGTCCCACTTCCAGCGTGGAGCCAAGGCCTTCGCCAGGCGGGGTTTCCTGAACACGTCGTCAGGCATCTCTCGGCTATGGCCGAGTTGACCAGGCAGGGGCGCTACGACCGCATGACAGACACCATGTGCAAGCTCACCGGCGAAGCACCGACGAACATGCGCGACTTCGTGAAGCTCCATGCCGCTGAGTTCAAGCAGCGTGGAGCGGCGCATTCCTGAGGCGCTCAGCACATCCCGGGGCAAAACCGGCAAGGGTCAGCGATCCCGAGGCAAGGCGGCAGGCAAGACGTGACGCATGTTGGCGGCTAGCTGTCGCTTTCGGGGGGAGCAACGGACATGCGCCGCTGAAGCGTGCGGACCGCATTCGACGCGAATGGACCCTTTGCGGCCATTGACCCACCACGGGGCGGGCGTACCCTCATTGTCAATCGCCTGATCCAGGACCATTGAAACAACGAAACGAAAGGGAGTGCCCTTCATGGCGAACCCGACGGTGGAGCTTGAATCGCTCCTCATGCAGCGATCGCTGACCGACGCGCAGCTCCAGGCAGCGGCGGATGCAGCGGCGGACTTCCGGATCCTGCCGGACGCGACGGTAATCAAGATCGGCGGACAGAGCGTCATCGACCGCGGCCGTGCGGCCGTCTACCCGCTCATGGACGAGATTGTCGCCGTTCGCAACGTCCACAAGCTGCTGATCGGGACCGGCGCAGGCACCCGGGCCCGGCATCTTTACTCGATCGCGGCTGGGCTCGGTCTGCCAGCAGGCGTGCTTTCGCAACTCGGTGCCTCGGTTGCCAATCAAAACGCCGCGATGTTGGGGCAACTCCTCGCGAAGTACGGCATCTCCGCAGTCGACGGTGCCGGGCTCTCGGCGGTCCCGCTGTATCTCGCGGAGGTGAACGCAGTCGTCTTCAGCGGCATGCCGCCCTACGGACTTTGGATGCGTCCGGCTTCGACCGGCGTCATCCCGCCCTACCGCACCGACGTCGGATGCTTTCTCGTCGCTGAGCAGTTCGGCTGCAAGGCGATGATCTACGTGAAGGATGAGGACGGCCTCTACACCACGAACCCGAAGACCTCGAAGGGCGCCACCTTCATCCCAAAGATCACGGTGACCGAGATGAAGGCGAAGGGGCTGCACGACTCGATCCTCGAGTTCACGGTTCTCGATTTACTCAAATCGGCGCGCCACGTCCGCCAGGTGCAGGTTGTGAATGGCCTCGTCCCCGGCAATCTAACCCGCGCACTCGCCGGCGAGCCCGTCGGCACCATCATCACCGCGACCTGAGAGAGTCACCGCATGGCCGACACCACCAACGAAATCAAGCACGTCGCCTCGCCGCTCGCGC
>Ga0210409_10008132_pt1 | contig 10714 bp, 12 predicted proteins | sample IncBWH17MmetaG_FD_161649 | JGI IMG/M metagenome (GOLD analysis project Ga0210409, IMG submission 161649) | Forest soil microbial communities from Barre Woods Harvard Forest LTER site, Petersham, Massachusetts, United States - Inc-BW-H-17-M | ecosystem: Environmental > Terrestrial > Soil >...
CGTAATTGCTCGACCCAATATTAAATCCGTTGGTAAAATAAGCTGCATGCGTAGGAAAATGACTCTGTATGCAAGATCTTAAAAGCCCAACGACCATCTGGATGAAGGCAATCCTGTTTCTCGCTCTTGGGGTCGCGGCGTCGGTTCTGTTGCTGATAGATGTTCGAACGCTGAGAGGAGCATTGCTGCTGGCCCTGAGTATTTGGGCCTTTTGCCGGGCATACTACTTTGCCTTCTACGTCTTGGAGAAGTACGTGGACCCCGGATATCGGTTCTCCGGTCTGATTTCCTTCACGAAATATTTGGTTCGGAGGAAACGTGACCGGAGCGAGCATTGAGCCGAACGGCACACCGGCTAACGCTCCCTTAGTCCACTCCGTTTTCACGGGGAAACCTAGACTTGACCACCCAAACAAGATGCAGCTCGAAAATCCTTCATTAAATGTGCAGCAATCCACTCCGACGGTGTTGCCAATTCTGATTGCCATCAGTTTTTCCCATTTGCTGAACGATACGATTCAATCGTTGATCCCGGCCATCTACCCCATCGTCAAAGAATCGTTTCATCTGACTTTCACACAAGTCGGATTGATCACGCTTACTTTTCAAATGACTGCTTCGTTGCTTCAACCCGTTGTCGGGTTTTACACCGATCGAAATCCGAAACCCTTCTCGCTGGCCATAGGAATGACCTTCACCCTGGTTGGATTGATCTGCCTTGCGTTCGCATCAAATTTCCCGTGGTTGCTCTTCTCGGTGGGATTGGTTGGCTTGGGTTCATCGATTTTCCATCCCGAATCTTCGCGCGTTGCTTACATGGCATCGGGTGGCCGGCACGGATTTGCCCAATCGCTGTTTCAGGTCGGCGGAAATGCAGGAAGTTCGATCGGGCCGTTGTGCGCGGCGTTGATTATTGCCGGACGTGGACAACGCAATATTCTTTGGTTTTCACTCGCGGCAATTGTAGGAATCGCGGTTCTGTACAAAGTCGGACAATGGTATCAAACTCATCATCACAGGATCATCGGCGCAAAAGCGCACGCGGGTCGAAGTGCCTCGTTGAGTTCAAAGAGAGTCGCGTTTTCTCTGTTCATCCTGATCGCCCTGATTTTTTCAAAATATTTTTATCTGACCAGCCTCACGAGCTATTACACATTTTATCTGATCCAGACATTCCATGTCTCAGTGGCCAGCGCGCAGGTCCATCTGTTCTTGTTTCTGTTTGCAGTCGCCGCGGGAACATTGATCGGCGGACCGCTGGGTGATCGGTTCGGTCGCAAATACGTGATCTGGATTTCCATCTTGGGCGTCGCCCCCTTCACGATGGTGCTGCCTTACTCAAATCTGATGTGGACTTCAATCCTGACAGTACCAATCGGCGTCATTTTGGCGTCGGCGTTTTCCGCCATCCTGGTTTATGCGCAGGAATTGCTGCCGGGAAAAGTCGGAATGATTGCAGGACTGTTTTTCGGCCTGGCGTTCGGCATGGCGGGCGTCGGTTCGGCCGTTTTGGGGAAATTGGCCGATCTAACCAGCATTTATTACGTCTTTCACCTTTGTTCCTACTTGCCGTTGTTGGGTCTGCTGACAGGCCTTTTGCCTAATCTGGACAAGCGATCCAGATGAAGCGCTTTTTCGCGAACCTTAACATCATCAAGCATGTGGCCCAGACCAACAACCTCGAGATCGTGCCCAGCGTCTTTCCCGTCGGCTACGCCAACGACTTGCTCTATAACAGTCCAAACCTCATCGAAGGCCTGCCGGTCACGAATACCTTGTTGGTCGTCTCCAACAACCTGGCCCCCATCCAGCCGAGCCCGCCGGTCGCGTTTCCGAGCGTGGGGTTCTCGGATTTGAGCAAGTGGAGCTCAAACCTACTCCGTTTTACAATCTTCAGGCCTGAGCAGCGGCTCGGCTGGTTGGTCGACCTGGACCAACATCGTTGCCGACGACGCAACTCTCGGCTTCGCCGTGCCGCCAGGTAAATTCTACCGCCGCCGCCTGCCAACGGTGAGGTGCGCGGCGGCTCCCTCCGGGCATCCTTCCTGTGAACCCTTTAAATCAACTGTGCCCAGCACGGTTCGAGGATTATCCCGGTTCATCCCGGTTCATTCCACTTGAAAGGAAACCAGCTGATGCTAAAGGTTGACGCCTTTTACGGAGCTGGCTCAGGCATGTTTTGCTCCGTCGCCGAGGGCGGCGCGCCGCCTGCGGCCGCTCAGCAGGTAGAGGTCCGCGCGCACCTGCGTGAGCGGGTCACCCGAGGGATCAATGCCGTCAACCCTTGGGACTGGGTCAAAAATGACCTTCCGCTGCTCTGGCGCCTGATCATCGACGCGGGCCGTCAGAGTAATGGTGCCGAAGGGGATCTCCATGCGGCTTGCGGGCCAGGTCGTACTGGCGTCGGCGACGTCATCTCCCATCTCAGCCATTTGGACGAGAATGGCGAGTTTGACGGGCTGCCGGGCAAGCCGTGGGCCGAGTTCGTCGAACAGGAAGTTCGGAGACTTTGCGGCCGCCTCTTTGTCGGAGAGATACTCCGTTCCGGCGTCGGGCCGGATGCGAAAGCGCCCGTGGCGGCTGACGCCACTGGAGTTGGTGAACTTGAAAGCGGTGCCGGCGAAGAACGCCTCGCGCGCGAAGCTTGTGGGGATGGGTTTTGGGGCTTGAACGAACCGCTTCGCGTTCGGGTAGGCGGCGAGAAATGCTCCCATTGCCTCGGGCTGGCCTGCCCCGGCAGCGGCAGCGGCGCGCAGAAACTCGAGGAACTCCTCTCCGGTGCGGACCGGGAATCCGTCATAGGAATGGGCGACAATGTCGGTGTGCAGGTGGTCGGCGAGATGGAAGCGGACGGCAATCCCCCTGGGACCGGAATGCGCGGGGTCGTTGTCCGGGATGTTCGGCAGGCCTGTCGAGTCCGAGTAGCGGACGGTCACCGGCGTGGACGGCTGGTTTGCGTGCGGAGCACGCGTCAGCTTCGCTGCCTCGGCCGACGGGGCGAACGTGCCTGAGCAGATCAGGCCTTTGGCGTGGGCCGGCCGAAAGCCGGGGTGCACGCCTTGCAGTTGGTCGAAGGCGTCCAGCAACTGCTGGGCAAGGATTGGATCGGCCAACGTGCCAGTCGGCATTGGTTTCTCACCGGAAGGCGGGAGCGCAACCTTGCCGGCAACCTGGGTTGACTGTGTAATCATAGTTTCCTCCTATTCTGGCTTCAGGTGTCTGATTCTTTGTTGAGTTCCTGTGTTGCTTCGTTTGTCATCGGGAAGTGCCCCACCTCGGGTCAGGCGTTTGTGCCGCCATCCACCGTCTGGTTAGCGTTGTTGATCTACGACGCTTCCAGACTGGTCAAAGCACCCCAGGGCAACACGTTCGTCGACGTGTGCTTATCTGTCAAAAGGGACGATCACCTTTTTTATAAATGCAGACTTAATTTTTCCCGTATCCAGTCACTCCGGGCACAACCACGAACTGAATTTCCTCCACTGGTCAAAAGCTCGGGGCTCAGGCCACTCGAAAGGAACTGATCGATAATCTCTCGCTGCGCGGCGACAGCGACCGCGCTGCCACTTCCGCCACGCCCGGTATTTTGCACGGTAAGGTGAAACGGCGTGGAGCCTCAGGGGCGAGCCGCCGATGAAAAGGGGTTTTCATATTTCAGGCAATGTTTTTTGGAAACGAGCGTCGGGGAGCAACGGGCCCATCGGGAACAACATGATGGCGACCCCGATGGCCGGCAGGATGCCATAGCCGATGAATACCGGGTAGTAGCCCAACCGGTCCACCATCCGGCCCGACAGCCATTGGAAAAACATTCCGCCCAGGCCTGAGCCCATGCTGGCCAGGCCCCAAATTGAGCCCAGGGCGTTTCTGGGGAAGACTTCCGCAGGAAACGCCAAGGCGTTGGCCAAATAGCCTGTATAGCCGAACATCGCCAGAGAAACCCACGCAATCGACAGGTAAGGATTGCGAGTAATGATGGCCGGAATGGCGGAGCACATCAGCAGGCCGAAGACTGCGGCGCCCGTTTTACGTGCATAAGGGATAGGAACGGCGCGAGCAATGAGGAACTGAGTAAAGCCACCGCCCACCAGGTTTCCGACGTCAGCAATAATAAAGGGAACTGGCGCCAGCCAGACGATTTGTTTCAGGTTGAAATGGTACACCTCGGTCAGGAATTTCGGCAGCCAGAAGACGTAAAAGTACCAAACCGGGTCCATGAACAGCTTTGACAGCGCAAAGAAGAACAGGAACCGGGTTTTAAGCAGGCGCCAGGGCGCAGGCGGCGGTGTCGTGACTTCGGCGGCAACGCTTGCCGGGGTACGATACACCAGGGCGAAGACGACCAGCCAGAGGTAGCCGATCAGGCCCACAATTACAAATGCCGGCCTCCACCCCAGGTAAATCAGGAGCAAACCCACCGCCGTCGGTCCGACCAGGGCCCCAATGCCGGCGCCACTGTTGAAGATTCCCGAGGCGAGCGAACGCTCCTGCGGTGGAAACCACTCTCCAACCACCTTGACCGCGGCGGGCCAATTGCCGGCTTCGCCCAACCCCAGCAGCATCAGGAATGCCGCCAGCATCCAGACATTCTGAGCCGCGCCGATCAGCCCGACCGCGGAACTCCACAGGAACATGCAGAGCAGGTAACCGCGCTTGGCGCCTAACCGGTCGATTATGGGGCCAGACAGACCGTTGCTGAGGGCGTACGCGAGGAAGAATCCCGAGGTCAGCAGGCCATAATCTTCATTCGAGAGGGAGAACACCTTTTGCAACGTGGTGGCCGAGACCGAATAAGCCTGACGACACAGATAATTGATCACTGTCGCCAGAAAAATGAGGCCCACCATCACCCAGCGCAAGCGGGAGGGCTGCGTCGCCGGTTTTGTCTCCGGAGAAAGCTGAGGAACGCGGTCACTGTTTGGTGACACTAACAAATCCGCATGGTCAAGCCGCCGTCCACGGCCACGGTCTCACCCGTGATATACTCGTTCGTCACCAATTCGCGGATCAGGCTGGCGACCTGCTCAGCTGTGCCTTCTCGGTGCAACGGGATACGGTTTTCCAGGTTATTCTGTTTCACCTGCGCCGGCATCGTCGCGTGAAACGCGGTCCGGATGACCCCGGGGGCGACGCAATTCACACGGATATTATCGTTGGCAAACTCGTAAGCCAGGGCGCGGGTCAATTGCGGCAGCGTACCTTTGACGGCCTGGTAGGCCACATTGGTTTTAATCCCGCGAATACCGGCGGCCGAGGAGATCAGGATGATCGCGCCCCTTTTCTTTTGCTTCATGGCCGGGATTGACGCCCGGCAAAGATGGAAGATGGCGTGGACGTGCACATCAAAGGCAGCGTGCCAGGCCTCGGGCGTCAACTGCAACAGCCCGCCATTAACCGGTCCGCCCGCCGAGTGCACCAGTACGTCCACGGGGCCAAGTTCTCGGGCCGTCTCTTCCACGCAGCGCGTCGCCTCGCGGGCAACCGCGACATCAGCGGGAATGAGCAGGCACTTCCGGCCAAGTCCCTCGATGTTCCGCTGCGTCTCTTTCGCTTCGGCATCGAGCCTTCGACCCACGATGGCCACATCCGCTCCTTCGGCCGCCAAAGCAACGGCCGTTGCAGCCCCTATACCCCGGGTGCCGCCGGTCACCAGGGCGACAGCCCCTGACAGGAGTTTGCTTTTTGAAGACGGCCGATTTGTTGAGGCTTCGCGAGGGGAGGGTCTTTTCATATCGCGGAAAGATTCTAGCGGCGACGGATAGCTCGACTCCAGCTATTTGCAAGTTTTCCGTAATTCATGTCCCAGTCCTGTCCCTCTGGATAAGCGCCCACCATCCCAAGGTCGGCACTGGAGTGTAGTTTCTTGTGGGCCACTCCCGCAGCGTAAAGGCCAGAAGGACTGACCTGGACCAGTCGAGCACAAGCCAAGATCGGCGAATGATATAGCAAGATTGGTGTCGCCCAGAAGCGTCAAACGGCAGACACTGAGATCGGCACTCAAACGCAAATTGTTATTTCATGAAATCATTAATTCCCGACCCAACCGGACAGGAATCTATCCCGGAGGTGGCGAAGGAGGTCGAGGCTTTAGTCGCGGAACTGGACTCCGCAACGACCTTGGAAGCCATCCAGACCCGAGAGTCAACGGCGATGCCCGTCGAGGAGAAAATTCTTCAAATCCGACCCACATCTCATTGGGGACTCAACGAATGACGAGCATCTTCTGCCCGGTTGAAGAATTGCGCTAACCCTTCCAATATGAACGAACCACAAGCCCTAGCTGATTCCACTCACTGCCCAGTTTGCAACATCAAGCTTCCATTCTCCCTGGCGATGCATATGGTCGCGGCGCATTCTCCGAACGCCATAGAAAACACCGCGGAGAACCCTGGTGTGAACTTTCGCCATTTGCAGGTTTCGGCTTATCAACAGTCACAACCAAATTCTGCATCGGATTCCAGGAAGGCAAACCACACTAAAAGGGGTAAATCCAAATTTGAGCGAAGGCGGGAACAGAGGAGGCGTTGAAGCTGTTGGGCTATGTTGGGCTCTGGTTGGTTTCATTTTGCGAAATTTCTGGTTACTTGGATTCGGGTGTAGTTGCGAAACCGGGCTTTTGCCGCAGCCTTTGGGTCGTGCGAGGTGAGCGCAGGACCAACATAGACTATGCTGGGAAGTGCCAACGTTTGCACCGCATACAACTTCCAGGTCTTTCCACCGGTGGAGGCAAAGGCCCAAAACCGATCCTCCCGACGTTCAACCCGCAGCCATAAATTGGGGTAGGCAGCGGGGAATTCTGGCGACGATGGAGGCCTTACGACAGGATAGATCGCTTGGCAATCGCCTCCTGCGACGCAGCGAAACTGCATTTCGTAGGCCCCCAGATTATTGTTCCGTGGCGCATTGTCCGCAAAGACCAGGAGCATCAAATGGCGGCTGTTCGCGTTCAAGGTCTCCCGAACCATGAGCCCCGCTTTGGAATACAGGTGTGCTGGCGTAAAGCTTTCGACTCTCACCGCAATGTCGAAGTCCCCTGAAACCTTCTTGCAGACGAAATGAAACTGGTCCGATTTTCCCCAAATATCGGCTCCGCCCGCCATGACGTCCCAGCCGGACTCAACGTGCTTGGCGGAACCCGCCAATTGCGGCGAACCGATGTCGAGATTACGAAAGCCTGTAGACCGGTGAGCGGGGGAGGCTTGTCGGTGTTTGAGGTTCTTTGATTGGTGGGACGCTTTCATATGGTTGCTAAAAGGCTATGGCCCAAACGCACTTTATTCCTTGAAACTGAGTGTCAACAAGTCTCATTTATTGCCATGACGGCCAAGATTCAGAGTCCGTTTTCCGGGACCGATTTCCTCACGAGATAAGGGCAGCAGAGCGGGTCGCCGATGACCACGTCCTCCCAACCGATGAACTGAGATGCCGCATAGAGGCTCTCCGCCATAGTGTACCCTGAGCTATAGCGATCCAAAGCAATTGAACAGGAAACAGAATTCAGGTTGGCTCCTGACCGCGGTGATTGTCTTTGTGCGATTGCCTAGCCGCTCGGTGGGGCCAACCGATCAATTCAACGGTGTGACTCTGAGGTTGCGGAAGGCGATCGAACCGTGATCACCTTGCAGATAAATCGGGCCGGTCGGATGCTCTTTCGCGTTGCGGCTCACGTTGGTGCCGTGGGCGATTTCAACATTGTCCTGAACGACCTGACCATTAAGCGTCACCTTAACAAATTTGGCGTTGGCCGTCTTGTTTCCGGTCTCGTCGAAGCGCGGAGCGCGGAAATCAATCACCAGCGTCTGCCACTGGCCGGGCTTCTTGCAGGCATTCACCAGGGGTGCGGTCTCGTTGTAAATTGCGCCGCAATCCTCCTTGCCTGGTGTTGCCTTGCCCTCACTGTCGAAAATCTGAATTTCGTAAATGTTCTGCATCTTGATGCCGGAGTTGGAGTCAGTATCGTTTCCGGGCGTGGATTTCCCCACCATGAACTCCAGTTCCACAAGGCAATCACCGAACACCGCTTCGGACGAGAGATTGACAGTCCGGTTAGTGCTGACCAGCTCCTCACCAGGGCCAATTATCTTTAATTTGGCTGGGTGCTCTGGATTAAAAGCCGCTTTGCCGAAAGTCCATTGATTGGATCCCCGCCCAACGCTCTTCCAACCGGCAAGGTCCTTCCCGTTGAAGAGCGAGATGGCTCTCGAGTTGTCTGCGCAATGGGCAGATGTGGCGAGGGCGACAAATGCCAGCCAGGGGCCGAGGACAGCTCGACAATTGAAATTCATTGCCATTGAAGCTTGTCAGGAACAGCTCATTCCTGGTGCTGTAGCGGATTGGTCTGGCAAAAGAGGACGAATTCCCTCAAAAAATTGATGAGAATGGGATTCGTAATGTCGTTGTGCCCGCTCATGATCTTTTTATCCACTGATACAATCATGAATGGATCCCCCGGCCGAAAGCTGGCTTTGGGGTTTAACGTGCAGTCGTCGAACGAATAGGTGGCCGGGGTGGCGGCGTTAGGATGCCATTTCTGTCGTTGCGAATCGACGTTGCGGATGGACGCTTGCAGCTTCTGTTGGTCATGCGGTTGATGCTCCTGAGTTTGCGGGTTGAGGGTAGTGTGGCCGGTGGAGTTAACCTTTGCCTTGGCGTCGTAGATCAGCTCGTGCGTGATGAAGGGTTTGAACCAACCCACTGCTTTCCGGTTGGCCGCCCCCTGGGGTTTGTCATGGCGCTGTCTCTGAAAAATAGTGGAAAAGAACCTTCCTATTGGAAAAGCATAATGGGTGGCCCAGTCCCCTTCGGAGGTGAAGATTGCCAGCACCGGCCTTTGGGATTCGGGATAATGAGAAATCGAGACTGCCAGCTCATTCAGATTGTAATGGCGCGACGCTTCGAAGGCTGGATTGAGGAGAATGACCACGTCTCCCAAAGGTTTCAGTGGAACACCATGCTCAATCGTGTCCACGAACCGCTCCGTCACGATTTGCGAGATGGCCGAATAAACAGCCGCGCCTCCGAAACTGTGACCCACGATAATGAGTTCGGTTCTGGGTGCGCCCGGTCCCCTTGCTTTATTGCTGGCGGTTTGAAGATTCTCCAAAACAGCCAATAGTTCGGTCATCGCGCCGTGACCAATTTCCTGGGCGGTGTTTTTGCGTTCCCAAAAACTAAGTTCTTTGAAAGGCTCCAGCGTTGCCGACAACCCACGCCAGCCTGCATAAACGCCCACGATTTTCCGCGCCTTGCGAGTCGCAAGGCTGCTCTGCACCTGTTCGGCCTTATTTAATTCCTTCAAGGTGGCGCGGAACATCCCAACATTCTCATTATCGTAAGAGGCGTTGTTCTTCCAGCCGTGGAGAAAAAGGACGATGACGATTCCTTGCGCGTTGGTGGGTTGGTCTAGACCAGCTTCAGCCCGAATCATTTTCTCAACCGCATCCAGTTGGCGGCGATTCCAAAACCAGCCCTGGTCATCGAACTCTACAAAACCAAGCGTGTAGTCGGGTGCGGTTTCAATGACAGCTTCCCGGCAAGCGGCCCCAGCCTGGGAGGTGTCGCAGGGTGCAACGCTTGTACGAAAAGGTCGATTGGCGGTGCAACCGATGGTCAGCAGGAGCAGAACGCCGAGCGCAATCGCCGCCAGAGTCAGAAAAATGTTCATAGAATCGTTCCACGTCTCTGTTCTCAACACTCGCACCACGGCCCATTTGACCTCAGCAGGAGCAAGTGAGAAACGCAAAACTTGATTTTACGTTGATCCTTGCAACCCGAAATACCGTGGCAAGAAAAATCGCAAGACCGCTGGTTTGAAGCGCCTGCGTGTACGAACGCGATGACCGGTCCTCGACCGAGGGACGAATATGACGGGTATCGTGCCCGCACGGTGCTCGCGGTCCCTAATCCTTATATGATTCTTTTGGTGGACAAGTGGACCATGAGCAGGCACAAAGATTTTTTTGCTCAAATGTCGAAATGGGCGTTGATGGCACGTCATCAATGTGAAGACGCGGGAATTCCGCGGCGAAAAACAAAAATCGAAAACGAATTATGAAATACGCACTAAAGGAATTGTCACCAGCACAATGCGCGGAATTGCTCGGAACATTGAAAGCCCGTTTTGAGAAGAGCATGAACCGCCATACAGAGCTTGAATGGACCAAAGTCCAGGCAAAGCTTCAAGCAAATCCTGAAAAACTGTGGTCACTGGGCGAAATGGAGAGAACTGGCGGTGAACCGGATGTCGTCGGTCATGATAAAAGGACGGGCGAATACATCTTCTTTGATTGTTCAGCGGAAAGTCCCAAAGGCCGCACGAGTCTTTGTTATGACCGTGAAGCGCTGGATTCCCGGAAAGAACATAAACCGAAAAATAGCGCTGCTGATATGGCGGCGGCCATGGGCGTTGAGCTTTTGACGGAAGAACAATATCTGGAGCTGCAGAAGCTCGCAGAGTTCGACACGAAATCGTCCAGCTGGGTGAAAACGCCTCCTGATATGAGGAAACTGGGCGGCGCTCTCTTCGGTGATCGCCGATTCGGTCGTGTCTTTTTTTATCACAACGGCGCGGAGTCTTACTATAGCGGCAGGGGGTTCCGTGGCTCGCTACGGGTGTAAATCTTGGGGTGCGCCCCGATTCAATAAAAGCTGTCCAACCGAAGGAATCTCACAGGCTCGGCGCCGATAGGAAGGGTCAGTGTCATTAAACGGTTGG
>Ga0210409_10008133_pt1 | contig 10713 bp, 8 predicted proteins | sample IncBWH17MmetaG_FD_161649 | JGI IMG/M metagenome (GOLD analysis project Ga0210409, IMG submission 161649) | Forest soil microbial communities from Barre Woods Harvard Forest LTER site, Petersham, Massachusetts, United States - Inc-BW-H-17-M | ecosystem: Environmental > Terrestrial > Soil >...
ATCGTGTCCCGGTCGATACCGATCTTGGCGCCGAACCCGCCGCCTACATCGGGCACCACCACGCGGAGCTGCTCGGGCGCCATGCCCAGGGCACCAGCCAGGATGAACCGGCTCACCTGCGCGTTCTGCGAGCTGGCCCAGACGGTCAGCTTGCCGTTCTCGTAGCTGACGGCCGTGGCCCGCCCCTCCATCGGAAGGCAGGCGACCCGCTGGTTGACGATGTCCTGCTCGACGACGACCTCGCAGGCGTCGAAGGGCGCGTCGTCGGTCGGCACCGGGTTCGCGATCGCGACGTTGGTGCCGGCCGCCGGGAACAGCAGGGTCTCGTCGGCGACGGCAGCCGTCGGTCCCAGCACCACCGGCAGCGGCTCGTAATCCACGGTGACTAGGTCGGCTGCGTCTTCGCCCTGGTAGCGGCCATCGGTAATCACCATCGCAACCGGCTCGCCGACGAACCGCACCGTGTCGATCGCCAGGAGGGGCTCGGTCCACGGGCCGCCGAGCGGCGCCGGGCTGCCGTCCCATTCGCCGGAGCTCGGCGGCGGCGGGGCCAGATCGTCCATGTCGGCGACGGTCAGCACGGCGATCACGCCGGGCTCGGCGAGGGCCGCGCTGGCGTCGATGCCGGTGATGCGCGCATGAGCCAGCGGGCTGCGCACGAACGTGACGCGTGCCGCCCCGTTTAGTTCCGGCGTCCGCAGGTCGTCGACATAGACCCCGCCGGCCGTCAGCAGCCGCGGATCCTCCGTCCGGATCACCCGGGTGCCCAGGATGCTCATATACCCCTCCGCAGTTCTTGAACCCTTTCAGGGCTCCGCCAGTGAACCTACACCCGGGTAGGCCGGCGAACTATGGCTGGCCTCACAAACGAGCCTGGATCACATTATGACTGAGCGTGCAGGTAGATAGGCAAAAGCCGTCCTGGACAGACTTAGTCAATTTTAGTTTCGGTTAGTTCGTGCTGACCGCTGGGTAAGGCGTCTGCGCCGCCGACTTCGATAGCGTGCGTATCATGCTCAATGCCGCTAACTGGACCGCCCGCCCTAATGAGCTGGCCACCGAAGCGAACGTCCCCGGGACAGCGCTGGGCATCTGGTCCGACGGACAGGAGGTCCTGGCCGCGCACGGCGTGCTGAACGCCGCGACCCAGGTCCCGGTCACCACCGACTCCGTGTTCCAGGTGGGGTCCATCACCAAGATCTGGACCGCCACGATGATCATGCAACTCGTCGACGAGGGCAGGCTCGGGTCCCGAGGCCAGCGAGATGGTCGGGATGGACGGGGCACCTGGTGTGGTGGATCTCGAGCGGTACGCCGGTCACTACGCCCGGACGTCGAGACGGTTCGACGTGTCGGTACGCGACGGCAGGCTCGCGATGGAGCTGACCATGACGGGAAACCTGGCGGTCCTTGTCGGCGCCGAACCAGAGGACCTGTTGCTGTATCCGGCTGAATGCGACCCTCCGGGCACCAGGTTCGTGCTGCTGTCACGAGATGACGAGCCGTGGGCACCGGTCAGCTTTGGCCAGCTCGCGGACGGTACGCCCTACCTCTACATGAGCGGCCGGGTGGCCCCCCGCGTCAGCTGAGCCGCTAGTCGCGGTCCGGGTGCGCGACCGGGAGACATGCCACCGCTCGCGGGGGTCAGGAGCGGCCGGCGGTGACGCGCGGGTGGTCCCGCCAGGCGGGCATCGTGGCCATGTAGTCGAGCGTCTGCTGCTCGATCTCCTGCCGGGTCGCACCGGGATTGCGGCGTGCCTGCCACGCGGTCATCCGCTCGAAACGCTCGTCGAACGACTGCAGTGCGCCGGTCTCGTCGGTGCAGTAGCCGCAGTAGCGGCCGGTCTCGATGGGCATCCCGCAGCTCTCGCACGCGGCTGTCGTGGTCATCGGGTCCTCCTCATAGGTCAATGCGGGTGTTCTGGTGCGGGGTGGCCTGGCCGACCAGGGCACGGAGCCCGGCGACGAGGTCCTCGGCCTGACCGGCTGGCAGCCGGGCCATGGCGCCGGCCAGCATCTCGACGCTCAGTACCTCCCGGTCGCGGCGAAGGGTCTCGTGTCCCTGCGCGGTCAGCCAGATCAGCGTCCGCCGCCGGTCGGCGGGGTCGTCCTCCCGTTCAAGCAGCCCCTGGCGTTCCAGGTGCGTGACGATCTCGCTGATCACCGACTGCGCCCGGCTCATGTGCGCGGCGGCTTCTCCCACCGTGAGCGGGCCGGCCAGCGCCAGGTGCTCGAGCACCGCCCTGGACGCGCCGGGCAGCTGGCTTCGCGGCCCGTCCCGCCGGTGAAACGTCAGGTATACGGCGTGGAAGAGGCCGGCGAACTGTTCGGCCCTGGCCCGGTCATCGGTCACGCCACCAGGGTGCCGACCAGCCGATCCATCGTCAATCCCGATGGATCCGCCGTCCCGGGTCCGCGCCTTCGGCTGGCCGGGCGCTTTCGGCTGGCTGGCTGCGGCAGGTACGCCAGGTCACTAATGTGGATAGGTGAAACCCTTCCTGCTGCTGGCCATCCGCGCCGAGGACGCGGCGGCCGATAACGAGTACGACTCGTTCCTGTCGCTGTCCGGGCTCGGGGAAGGCGGGCTGCGCCGCGTCCGGCTAGAGCAGCACGCGCTCGGCTCCGTCGACTTCGATGACTGGTCGGGGATCTTGGTCGGCGGCGGCCCGTTCAACTACTCCGACCCGGAGGAGCTCAAGACGCCGGTGCAGCGGCGGGTCGAGGCCGACCTGACCGGCCTGCTCGACCAGGTCGTGAGCGCGGACTTCCCGTTCCTCGGGGCCTGTTACGGCATCGGGGCGCTCGGCCGCCACCAGGGCGCCGTGATCGACCGGCGCTTCGCCGAGCCGGTCGGCGCCGTCGAGATCACGCTGACCCCGGCTGGCCGGCGGGATCCCCTGCTCGCCGGGCTGCCCGCAGCCTTCGAGGCCTTCACCGGTCACAAGGAAGCGGTGAGCAAGCTGCCCGGGCACGCCGTCTTGCTGGCCAGTTCGGCTGGCTGCCCGGTGCAGGCGTTCCGGGTCGGCGGCAACGTCTACGCGACGCAGTTCCACCCCGAGCTCGACGTGGCCGGCCTGTACACCCGGATCGGGGTCTACAAGCACGCTGGCTACTTCGACCCCGACGAGGCCGACGAGATCAAGGCGCGGGCCGCCCGCAGCGACGTCACCTGGCCGCCGGCGATCCTGCGCGGGTTCGTCCGGCGCTACGGTCAGCGCGTGCCGGCCCGGGCTCATGCCGGATAGTCCGGCGACGGCCCTGGTCGAGGCGCTGCCGCCGCTTGCGCGGCGGGAACGCCGGCGGTAAGAAGTGCACGTGGGGAGGTCTGGTCCCGCGGGATCAGCCAGCGGCACGGCGGCCGTCGGGCTGTTTCTTGCGGGCACGTTCAGGGTCGTCCGGGACGGCGTCCAGCTGACCGACGGCGAGATCGGCAGCCGGAAGTCGCGGACGCTGCTCAAGCTGCTCGCGGTCGAACGGCCCGGCCTGGTCACGGTCGACCGGATCGTCGAGATCCTCTGGCCGGACGAGCGGCCCGCCGCACCCGAGCAGAACGTCGCGACCATGGTCAGCAGGCTGCGCGCGGCGCTGGGAGCGGAACTCATCCAGGGTGGCCGCGCCGGTTACCGGCTGGCGGCCGGCCCGGGCGTCGTCGTGGACCTGGACGCCGCGGCCGGGTTCTGCGAGCAGGCCGAGGGCAAGCTGGACACTGCCGCCGCGGTGGCCCTGGCCGCGGCCGAACGCGCGCACGAGCTGCTGTCCGCGGGCACGGCGATCAGCGACGAGCCGTACGCGGACTGGGCGGACCAGGCTCGCGAGCAGCTGCGTGAGCTGCTGCGCCGGGTCCGACTGGCGGCGGCCGAGGCGTCGCTGGCGACCGGGGACCCGCGGCGGGCGGCAAGCTTCGCGCAAGCGGCCGTCGGCGCGGACCCGCTCGACGAGGCGGCGCACCGCTGGTACATGTCGGCCGTGGCCGCGGCGGGCGAGCAGGCCAAGGCGCTCGCGGCCTACGAGGCGCTGCGGCAGCGGCTCGGCCAAGAACTCGGCGCCGACCCGGCGCCGCAGACACGGGAGCTGCACCTGGCCATCCTGCGCGAGCAGGACGGTGGCCTCGCCTGGAGCGGGCCCGGCCGGGCGGCACCGCGCGAAACGGCACCGCGCGGAACGGCGCCGCGCGGAACGGAGCCGGGCACGATCCCGCTGGCCGGGCGGGATCAGGAGATCGGGGTGCTGCGCGCGGCGTGGGCCGCGGCCGCAGGGGGGCGGCCGGGGCTGATCACGATCGTCGGCGAGGCGGGGATCGGGAAGACCACGCTGGCCGAGGCCCTCGCCGCCGAGGCCGCCGCGGACGGCGGTACGGTGCTGCGGACCCGCTGTTACGAGACCGAACGGTCGCTGTTCCTGCAGCCGATCGTGGAGGCAATCGGGCCGGTAGTAGCGAACACCCCGGCGGGCGTGCTTCGGCGGCTGCTCGGCGAGCACGCCACCGCCGCGGCCGGCCTGCTGCCCGAGGTCGCGGCCCTCCTCGGCCCGCCGCCTCGCGGCCGTGGCAGCATGGACATGGAGCGGCGGCGCGCGTTCGAGGCGGTCCGGGCCCTGCTGCGCGGCCTGGCCGAACGCAACCCGGTGCTGCTGCTGGTGGACGACCTGCAGTACGCCGGGCAGTCGACGGTGGAGCTCATGCACTTCCTCGGCCGGGAACCGCCCGGGACCAGGCTGCTGGTGCTGGCCACCATCCGGGCGGAGAACGACGCGCAGGTCGGCGCCGCGCTCGCCCCGGTGGCCCGCCGGGTCTGGGTGGGGCCGCTCGACCCGGATGCGGTGGCGCAGCTCGCCCAGGCGGCCGGGCACGGTGAGCTGGCCGGGCGCATCCTGGAGCAGACCCGCGGCCACACCCTGTTCGTCGTCGAGGTGCTCGGCGCGCTGGCGAGCGGCGAGGAAGGTGTGCCCGAGTCGCTGCGGACCGCCGTGCAGGCCCGCGTCCGGCGGGCCGGGCCTGGTGTCGAGGCGCTGCTCCGGGCGGCCGCGGTGCTCGGTGCCACGGTCGACCCGCTGACCGTCGGCATCATGCTCGACCTGGTTCCGGCGACCGCGCTCGAGCTGTCCGAGGCGGCGCTCGGGGCCCGACTCCTGGTAGTCAGCGGCCGCGACTACGAGTTCGCCAACGACCTCATCAGGGAGGTCCTGTACGCCGGCACGCCGGAACCGACCCGGCTGGCCTACCACCGCCGGGCGGCCGACCTGCTGACCAGCCAGCCGGAATCGCTAGCCAGGCACGCCGCGGCGGCCGGTGACTGGCTGCGCGCCGGCCGGGCCTGGCTGCGGGCCGGCAATGAGGCCATGGGCCGGTCCGCGGCCAGCGACGCGGCCGCACTGGCCACCCAGGCGCTCGACGCGGGCGAACGGGTTGCCGACGCGGAGGTGACCGCCCGCGCGCTGGTCCTGCGCGGCCGCGCCCATCACGCCATGGGTGCCGATGCCGCGGCCCTGGCCGACCTGACCCTGGGCGCAGACCACGCCCGCGCGGTCGGTGACCGGCGGCTCGAGATGCTCGCCCTTTACGAACTCGGTACCGACATCACGGTCCAGCGCGGCGTGCCCATCAGCTATTACATGTCCAATCTGGAGAACGGACTGCGGATCGCCGAATCGCTCGGGGACCGGGCCAGCGAGGCCAATATGCTTTCCCAGCTCGCCATCCTGGCGGCCAACCGGCTGCGCCTCGACGAGGCGCTCGATCATAGCCTGCGAGGCATGGCGGCGGCGCGCGTGGCCGCCGACGACCATGCCCTGGCCTCGGGCCTCGACGGGCTCAAGACCGTCTACCTCAGCCTCGGCGATATCGGCGCGCTCACTGGCGTGCTCGCCGACCTGCTCCCGTTGCTGCGCCGCCTGAGAGAGCCGTTTCTCATCCAGTGGGCGGAATTCGACAACGCGTTCCCGGCGATCGCCGCGGCGGACTGGACCGCGGCCGCGGTGGCCATGAAGTCGGCCATCGAGATCAACGGGACGGCTGGCTATCCGCACACCACCGCGTGGTACGTGGCCCACCAGGGCTGGCTGGCCCGCCTGTGCGGCCGCATGGAAGAGGCCATCAGGCTGGGACACCGGGCGGTGGAGCTGACCGAGCAGCACGAGGTCACCTGGTGGCAGGCCGCAGCCTGCGCCATGCTGGGCAACACCGTGCTGCTGGCCGGCGACCGGGCCGCGGCGATCGCGCTGTTCGAGCGGGGCCTGGCCGCGGCGAGGCAGGCGGGCGTGGAGGGCTACCTGCTGCGCTGCGCTGCCCCGCTGGCCGCCGCGACCGGCTCGCGGGCCCTGCTGGAGGAGGCGACCGCGCTGCTGGAGCGGGCGAGCATCCCGGACGGCGGTGCCTGGATGCTGGGCTACGAGGCGTACCTGTCGCTCGCGGAGGGGTGGCTGGCGGCCGATGAGCCGGACCAGGCCCGCGCGGTGCTGGCGCCGATGCTGGCCGTCGCGGAGCGGGAGCCGTGGATCCCCGCCCTGGCCGCGGCGCTGGCCGCGGACGGTCGCGTCCTGGCTCGGCTGGGCCAGGACGGGCAGGCCAGGGCGGAACTGGAGCACGCGGCACGGCTGGCAGGTCAGCACGGACTGCCGCACGTCCTGCGCGAGGCTCGCGAGGCCCGGCAGCCATTCGGCTGAGCCGGGGGTACTCCGGCTCAGATGAGCTCGGCGAGCAGGGCGGCGGCGCGGGCGGCGCCGTCGGTCTCGACCGGGCGGTAGCTGACCGGGCGGCCGATTTCTGCCGCGATAGCGTGCGCCAGCTCCTCAGGCCCGGTCTGGTCGTAGTCCAGGCAGCGGCCCGCGCCGTACCGGTCGAGACGGTGCCTGACGTGGAAGTTCTGCTCGAAGTGATGACGCAGCGGCACGTAGATGAACGGCCGTCCGCTAGCGGTGAGCTCCATCGTGGTGGTCAGCCCGCCCTGCACCACGGCCAGGTCGCAGGCGGCCAGGTGCCGGTGCAGGTCGTGCACGTAGCCGCGCACCTCCAGACCGTCGGCCGCGGGCAGCGAGGTAAGCAGGTCCGGGTCGATCCGCGGCCCGGTGACCACGACCATCCGCAAGCCGGGAACCAGCGCCCTGGCCGCCGGGTACGCCGCGGCCACACGTCGGAGCAGGCTCGTCCCGACGCCGGAGCCGCCCACGGTGACCAGGCAGACCTGCTCGCCGGGCCGGTAGCCGAGTTCGGCACGCAGCGCGTCGCGGTCGGCGAAGGCGTCCGGTTCGAGGCCGGACACGTAGCCGGAGAACCGGTAGTTCCGCTCCACCCAGTCGCGGATGACGGGCAGGCCGTCGCCGAACCCAGCCGGGACCACGTCGTCCGGATTGCCGACGAACACCGCCCGGTCTCGCAGCGCGGGGAAGCGCGCGACCTGCTCGATCATCTCGGCGTTGTAGTCGGCGGTCAGGGCCTGTTCGCGCGGTCCGCCGTCTGGCATCGGGAGCCAGCCCACGAAGTCGGTCATCCAGGCGTAGGGCGCCCGCTTGAGCTCGGGGTTCTCGTGCAGGAAGTAGTCAATGTCCCAGGCCTCGTCGCCCACCCACAGGTCGAAGGGCTCGTTCTCGACCAGCTCGGCGAAGACCATGAAGTTGCTGACCAGGATCTCGTCCATGGACCTGACCGCCTGGAATGCGTGCAGGTCGTGCTCGGCTGCCTCGCCCTCGATGTGCCCGGACTCGCTGGCCAGGAAGGCCGAGGCCGGATGGATCAGCTCCGAGCGCCGTCGCAGCAGCTCGGTGACCGGGTGCTGGGCCAGCCAGTGCACTTCGAGGCCGGGCCTGAGCGTGCGCAGCTCGTCGGCGATGGCCAGGTCGCGCCGGGCGTGACCGAGCCCGATGGGCGAGGAGACATAAAGCACCCGCCTGGGCCGGTTCAGCGGCCTAGTCCAGGCGCGCGGCCGAACCGGGGCCGGGTGAGCCGGGGCCGGGTGAGCCGGGCGGGCGGGCTGGCAGCGCCGGGCGAAGTCGCGGATCGCGCGGTTGACCACCACCGGCTCACGCGCGTTGGGCAGGTGCCCAGCCCCCTCCAGGAGCAGCAGCTCACCCCCGGTAAGCTGCGCCACCCGCTCACCTCGCTGCCAGGGCTGGCAGCGGTCCAGGCGGCCGTGGATGGTCAGGACGGGACAGCGCACCCGGGCCAGGGCGGCCTCGGTCTCTTCCTGGCTGGCCGCCGAGAACGGCGCGTCCACGAAGAGCAGGTTGGTCGCGGCCGTGGTTTCCATGGCCCAGCGGACGCAGTCCTCGCGCTGCTTGCTGGAGTGCGGCTCGGGGAACATCTCGCCGAAGAAGAACTCGAGATGTCCCGGCCAGTCGCGCAGCATGTAGTGCCGGTTGACCTTGGCCCAGCCCTCCTCAGTGTCGAGAACCCGGTCGAAGTCGTATGCGGCCCGCCCGGCGGTGGGCGGGGTGAGGAACGGAGCCCAGGTCCCTATGGTGACCACGCCGAGACACCGGTCCGGGTGCCAGGCGGCCGTCATCAGGGCGGTCCAGCTACTGGCACAGATCCCGGTCAGCACCGCACGGTCGACGCCAGCGGCGTCCATGACCGCGATGGTGTCGGCCACGAGCTCGGTATCGGCGTACGCGGCGCCCGACCGGGGCCGGTCCGAACGGCCGTTGCCGCGTGGGTCGACGGTGATCACCCGGTACTCGCGGGCCAGGTACGGCACCTGGGCCTTCCAGGCTCGCGAATGGACCAGAGGGTCAATCGGCACGAAGACCAGGGACGGCCCGCCCGAGCCGAACACCTCATAGGCGATCCTGACGCCATCCCGCTCGACGAAGCCCTCGGCGTCCGGATACCTCGCTCGCATAGCCCTCCCCTCCCCTGATCTCGTGAGCACCGTTCTAAATCGCTGCGTTGCAGCCGGGTTGCAACGCCGTTGCAACGTCCTCGCGCAGGCTGGCCGGGATGGCATACCGAACATCAAGGGGAGTTTCATCATGGCTATCGACACCGACAAGCTGCACGAGTTCCTGGGCAAGTTCGTCACGGACCTCGGCGCGACGACGGCGGCGGGCAACGTGGTCATCGGCCACAACCTCGGCCTGTACAAGGCGCTGGCGGCCGCGCCGGCCAGCGCTGAGGAACTGGCCGCGGCGACCCAGACCAGCCCGCGCTACGTCGCCGAGTGGCTGCGCGGCCAGGCCGCGGGTGGCTACGTCCAGTACGACCCGGCCGACGACACCTACTCGATGACCGAGGAGCAGGCCTTCGCCCTGACCAACCCGGACGGCGGCGTCTACGCGCCCGGCGCGTTCGTGCTGGCCCTGGGCGCGCTGAAGGCCGTGCCGCGGATCACCGAGGCGTTCCGGACCGGTGCCGGCATGGGCTGGCACGAGCAGGACGAGGACGTCTTCACCGGCTGCGAGCAGTTCTTCCGGCCCGGCTACATCGCCAACCTCGTCCCGTCCTGGATCCCGGCGCTCGACGGCGTGGAGGACAAGCTGCGGTCCGGCGCGACCGTGGCCGACATCGGCTGCGGGCTCGGCGCGTCCACGATCCTGCTCGCCCAGGAGTACCCGAACTCCCGGTTCACCGGGTCCGACTACCACGACGGGTCGATCGAGACGGCCCGCAAGCACGCCGGTGACCAGGGCGTCGCCGACCGGGTCAGCTTCGAGGTGGCCTCGGCGTCGACCTTCTCGGGGACCGGGTACGACCTGGCCGCTACCTTCGACTGCCTGCACGACATGGGCGACCCGCTGGCCGCGGCCCGGCACGTCCGCCAGGCGCTCAAGCCCGACGGCACCTGGCTCATCGTCGAGCCGGCCGCCGCCGACGACGTGGCGGGCAACCTGAACCCGGTGGGCCGGGTCTACTACAGCGCCTCCACGCTGCTGTGCGTGCCGAACGCGCTGTCCCAGTCCGGCGGCTACGCCCTCGGCGCGCAGGCTGGCGAGGCCGCCATCAGGCAGGTCATCACCGACGCCGGCTTCACCAGGTTCCGGCGCGCCGCCGAGACCCCGTTCAACATCGTCTACGAGGTCCGTCCCTAGCAGGCCCAGGCGCATCCCCTCTGGTTGGATAGGCAGTCGGCACTAGCACCATCCGGCCAGGAGGGGAAGGGGATGCGCTGAACGCCGTCGCCGGCGAGACGGTCTCGCTGATCGCGCTGCTCGCCGTGCTGGCCTGGGCGGTGGCCAGGCCGCGCGGCTGGCCGGAGGCGGTCGCGGCGGTCCCGGCCGCGGTCATCCTGATCGCGGCCGGCGCCATCTCGCCCGCCCAGGCCGCCGACGAGGCCACGCAGCTCGGCCCGGTCATCGGGTTCCTGGCTGCGATCTTGGTGCTGGCGCACCTGTGCGACGAGGACGGGTTGTTCCGCGCCTGCGGCGACTGGATGGCGCGGGCCAGCGCGGGAAGCCCGCGCCGGCTCCTAGCCCAGGTGTTCGTGATCGCCTCGGTGACCACGGCCGTGCTCAGCCTGGACGCCACCGTGGTGCTGCTCACCCCGGTGGTGTTCGCCACCGCGGCCCGGCTGGAGGCCCGGGCCAGGCCGGACGTGTACGCGTGCACGCACCTGGCCAATTCGGCATCGCTGCTGCTGCCCGTGTCCAACCTGACCAACCTGCTCGCGTTCGGGGCCAGCGGGCTGGCCTTCGGCCGGTTCGCCGCGCTCATGGCGGTGCCCTGGCTGGCCGCCATCGCCGTCGAGTACGCGGTGTTCGGCCGGTTCTTCGCGTCTGACCTGAACG
>Ga0210409_10008135_pt1 | contig 10711 bp, 10 predicted proteins | sample IncBWH17MmetaG_FD_161649 | JGI IMG/M metagenome (GOLD analysis project Ga0210409, IMG submission 161649) | Forest soil microbial communities from Barre Woods Harvard Forest LTER site, Petersham, Massachusetts, United States - Inc-BW-H-17-M | ecosystem: Environmental > Terrestrial > Soil >...
CTGATCGATCTGGGCGACGGCGCGATCTGCTGCGAATTCCACTCCAAGATGAACGCCATTGGATCCGATCTGATCGCGATGATTCACAAGGGCATCAAGCGCCTCGATTCGGATTTCGATGCCATGGTGATCGCGAATCAGGCTACCAACTTTTCCGTTGGTGCGAATCTGATGCTGGTTCTGGTGGGGGCGCAGGAGCAGGAGTGGGACGAACTGCACATGGCGGTGAAGCGATTTCAGAACGTCAACCTGGCGATTAAATACGCGGCGAAGCCAGTTGTGGTTGCGCCCCAGGGTATGGCACTGGGCGGCGGCTGCGAGATTGCACTGCACGCCGCGAAGATTCACGCCGCAGCCGAAGCGTATATTGGCCTTGTCGAAGCTGGCGTAGGGCTTATTCCCGGTGGCGGCGGCACGAAAGAGATGCTGATTCGCGCGAATGAACAAGCGGCTTCCGGCGACGACTTGGATCTGTTTCACACACTGAGACCAATTTTCGAAAATATCGCGACCGCGAAAGTCGGGACCAGCGCCGAAGAATGCCGCGAGCTAGGCTACTTGCGGCAGAGCGATACGTATTCTATGAATCGTGACAGGCTTGTTGCCGACGCCAAGCAAACTGCTCTCGCTCTTGCGCGCAGCGGTTGGAAACCTGCGGCGTCTTCCTGGCAGGAAAGCGCGCAGACTACGCAAATCAAAGTGCTGGGCGAGTCGTTCCTCACCGCGGCGAAAATGGCAATCCACCTGATGGTGCGCGGCGGTTACGCTTCCGACTACGACGCGCACGTGGCGCGGAAACTGGCGAATATCCTTGCTGGCGGGGCGCTTTCGGCGCCGCAGTTTGTGAGCGAGCAATACGTACTGGACCTTGAGCGCGAAGCGTTCGTCTCGCTCTGCGGTGAGAAGCAGACCCAGCAGCGCATTGCCCACACACTAAAAACCGGCAAGCCGCTGCGCAATTAGCCGGCTCACCTGGCGGTGGAAAAAAGCACTTGTCTCGTCATTGCGAGTGAGGCGAGGAATCTCTCCTTGGCAAGAACCCGAGAAAGAGAGGTTCCTCACTCCGCAGACTCCGTTCGGAATGACAAAATAGGAGTTTGTCGGCAGCCCTGTGAAGTGGTGCGCTCTCAAGCTACGGGAGTTTTCACACAAACTCTCGGGCCCTTGGAACAGCGGTTCCATAAACCGGCTAAATCCGTATTGCCTAGCCTACTGGAGTCGGCTAATATCATTTGTCGGAGGTGCGCATGCAGAGACTCCTTGCACCGCGCGAAGCTGCGAACATCCTTGGCGTCAGCTATCCCACGCTGAAACAATGGATCTATCACGGCAAAATTAAGACCGCCAAAACACCCGGCGGTCATCATCGCGTCCCGGAATCGGAGATCGACCGTCTGATCCCGAAGAAACTGGATCGCGGGGATATCGCCACGCGACGGCTGAACTTCCGTAAAATTTCGGGGCGCAATCAGCTCATCGGCCGCGTTGTTGCTATCAAGTACAGCGGGTTGTTGGCGCAAATTACGCTGGCCATCGGCGAACAGCACATCACTTCCATTATCACTGCCGACGCTGCCAAGGAAATGCGCCTGAAGCCCGGCGAGCGTGCTGCTGCGCTCATCAAGTCCACCGAAGTGATGATTCTTCGCGTTTGACACGCTCTCCACTGAGTCATGAATCCGCTTGCACAATGCACATTCCGGAATGGCTGTCTTTGCCGCTGGGGTGGTTTCTTTGCCCTTGTGGGCTTCCTTCTGTCCGCCACAGCCACTTGCGCGCAAACTGCGCGGGTTGCTGCTGCCTCGGACTTGCAATTCGCCATGGACGATCTTGTTTCTCGCTATCAAAAGCAAACCGGCCACAAACTTTCCGTCACCTACGGCTCCAGTGGCAATTTCTACGCGCAGATTCAGAGCGGCACGCCCTTCGACGTTTTCTTCTCCGCAGACATTGTCTACGCGCAAAAGCTGATCGACTCGCGCCTTGCTGATCCTAATTCACTGGTGATCTACGCGCGCGGACAAATCGTTCTGTGGGCTCCTGCCGATACGCACCTGAATCTCTCCGGCGCCGGGTTCGCGGCCTTGCAGGATCCTCGCGTCCAGAAGATCGCCATCGCCAATCCTGAGCATGCTCCCTACGGGCGCGCCGCTGTCGCTGCATTGCAACACGCAGGACTCTATGAGCAACTCAAATCCAAACTCGTGTATGGCGAGAACATTTCGCAGGCGGCACAATTCGCCCAATCCGGAAGCGCCGAGGTGGGAATTCTGGCGCTATCTCTGGCGCTCTCGCCCAACATGAAATCGGGCGATCACTGGCTGATCCCTTCTGATCTCTATCCACCGCTCGATCAGGCTGCCGTTTTGCTCAATTCCTCCGCGAACAAAGTAGGCGCGCGTGCCTTTCTCGAATTCGTCAGCAGCGACGCTGGTCGCGAAGTCCTATCGGAGCACGGCTTCACACTGCCCAACTCCCGTTCGTCGGACGCACAAAAACAAAAGCCATGAGCATCGACTCGCTCTTTCTCTCTTTGCGTCTTGCGGCCACTGTTGCACTCCTTCTTCTCGCCATCGCGATGCCGCTGGCTTATTGGCTAGCGTTCTCGCGGTGGCGCGGAAAATTCCTTCTCGAGTCCATTGTCGCTCTGCCTCTGGTTCTTCCGCCGACGGTGCTCGGTTTTTACGCGCTCATCGCACTCGGCCCGCGCGGGCCCATCGGGCAACTGTGGCAATCTCTGTTCGGGCACACGCTCGCGTTCACGTTCACCGGGCTGGTGTTGGCGTCATTGGTTTACAGCCTTCCTTTCGCGGTGCAGCCATTGATTGCCGCGTTCGAATCGCTGGATCGCCGGCTACTGGACGCCTCCTCGGTTCTGGGCGCCGGGCGCGTTCGCACGTTCTTTCGCGTGATTCTTCCGCTTTCGTGGTCGGGCCTGGTCACCGCGCTGGTGCTGAGCTTTGCGCACACGCTGGGCGAATTTGGCGTTGTGCTGATGGTCGGAGGAAATCTTCCCGGCATCACCCGCACGGTTTCCATCGACATCTACGATCGTGCGCAGGCGCTCGATTACTCCGGTGCGCACCACATGGCGATGCTGCTGCTGCTCATTTCGTTTGTCGTGCTGTCGGTGGTTTACGCGATCAATCGCCGGGTGTGGTCGCCGTGGATGGGCAGGTGACACCGCCAATGCTTCGAGTCGCCATTCGCAAGCAATTCCGCGCTCGGGGCGCAACGGGTTTCGATCTGCAGGTTGCGCAGGAGTTTGCGCCAGGCATCACTGTTCTGTTCGGTCCTTCGGGAGCAGGTAAGTCGACACTGCTCGATTGCATTGCTGGACTGCAGACGCCGGATGCGGGGCGCATCACGCTGGGCGAAGAAATCTTTTGTGACGCGGATGAGAAAATCTCGTTGCCGCCGCAACAGCGCCGGATCGCATATGTCTTTCAATCGCTGGCTCTGTTTCCTCATCTCAGTGTGGAAGAGAACGTCGCTTATGGACTGTTTTCGAATGCTCATTCCCGCCGCGATTCGCGGGTCAGCAAAATCCTGGAAGCTTTCCATATCACGAATCTGCGACGACGCAAGCCCCCTGAACTTTCCGGCGGCGAAAAACAACGCGTCGCTTTAGCGCGCTCGCTTGTTACGGAGCCACGTGTTCTGCTACTGGACGAGCCGCTCACGGGGCTGGATGCACCGTTGCGCCGCGCCATCCTGGAAGACCTGCGCGCGTGGAATGACGCCAATCGCATTCCCGTTTTGTACGTTACGCATAATCGCGAAGAGCTCGATGCGGTTGGTGAGCGGGTTGTCGCTCTGCTGCAGGGCCGTGTTCTGGACGCCGGCGCTCCTCGGGACGTTCTGGATGCTCCGCGCTCTCTAGCGATGGCTCGCGCCGCGGAATTCGAAAATGTCATGCCCGCCACGGTTCTGGAAACGCGCGCGGAGGACGGAGTCATGCGCGTCGCCTTAATACACTCAAATTGCGAGCTGGAAATTCCGCTTGGCCCAAGCGAAGCTGGCGCGCAGCTGCAAGTTGCCATTCGCGCCGGCGACATTCTTCTGGCGACGCAGCCGCCGCACTTTCTGAGTGCTCGGAACGTTCTGCCGGGCACGCTGGAATCTCTAGAAACACGCGGTACGTTGGTCATCGCTCAAGTGAATGCCGGCGCGCACTTCATCGTGCACATTACTCCCGGTGCCGTGCGTTCGCTGCAGCTCTCGGCCGGCTGTGCGGTTTGGCTTGTGCTTAAGACGCACTCCTGCCATCTGGTCTCGTCGTAGTGCCCGTTTTCGCCGCGGGATGCGCCTCTTGGCCTCTGCTATTATGGTTTTGCTCGACCCGAGGATTCCGTGCCGCGCAAGAAGAAGAAACGTAAATCTGCTCCCAAACCGCTCCGGGCACGCAATGCTCCGCGCGCCGGATCGCAATCCAAGCCCGCCACACGCCTGGAAGAAGTGCTGCAGAGCGCGGCGAACATTTTCTTCGCCAAAGGGTTCCACGCCACGAGCATTGAAGATGTTGCGCGTGACGTCGGTATGCTGAAGGGCTCGCTGTACTACTACATCAAATCCAAAGATGACCTGCTGTTTCAGCTGCTGCTCGCCGGCATCGAAGATGGCGACGCGTTCATCGCGAGGCAAATCGATGTGAGCGGCGATCCCGTCGAGCAGCTGGAGCGGGCCATCCGCGCCCAGATCGATTACATCATTCAGAACAAAGTGCCTTTCGGGTTGTTCCTGCACGAATTCGATTCGCTTTCCGGCAAACGCCAGCACAAGCTCATCTCCGTGATGTCGCGTTACAATTCGCGATTCGTCGAACTGGTTCGACGCGGGCAGCAGGAGGGCAAACTGATTGACGGTGAACCGTGGCTCATCGTTAACGGGATCCTCGGGATGTGCAATTGGCTGTACCGCTGGTACGACACCGACCAGGTTTCCGGGCCAGAGCAGATCAAGCAGGTATTCCTGCGCATGATTCTGAGTGGCATTCAGAAAAAGCACTAAACAAAAAGAGAGTGCACACTATCCGATCGGTTAGTGCCGGAGTGTAATCACTTCTTCTCGGCAGCTCGTTCATTTTTGGCCGGGCCGCTAATTCCCGCCGAATCTGCTGCTTCGCTGTCCTCACTTCCCTTCCTGCCTTCCCGGTGCGTTTGGTACGGCATCTGCACTAGTCACCGCGTCGGCAGTAAAGGAAAAAGAAAATGGGAGTTAGGCAAGCCGAAAAAGGCACATCGGCGGTTGGCCAAAAGCTTTTACTTTTTCCCTTTCTGTCTCGCTCCGCTTCCGACACAAGGAGATTTTATGAAAAACCTACGGTCAGTGCTTTTTGCTTTGACTGTCCTGTTGTTGGCTACCGCCGCTCAGGCGCAGACGACAAACGTAAAGGCGAAAATCCCTTTCGACTTTGTCGTTGGCAACCAGTCCTACTCTGCTGGTGAATACACCCTTAAATCCCTGGTCCTGAACAGCGCAGCCATCCGCATCGACAATGCGGACGAGTCTGAGAAGGGCATCACGCTCGCTAACGTATGCCGTAACCTTAAACCGGCCGACGGAACAACGCTTGTATTCGAGCGCCTCGGCGACAACTATTTCCTGTATCAGATTTGGACGGACGGCAGCAACACCGGCCGCGAGTTCCGGATGAGCAAGACGGAAGTGCTACTTGCCAAGAACCATAGCAAGCCGGAACTTGTGATCGTTGCCGCAAACATCTCCCACTAGCCCCCGAAGCACTCCCCAGCGGTGTCCACCCCGAAAGAGGGAACGTTCTGCAACGTTCCCTCTTTTTTTGTTTGGCCGCGTTCTGCGTTTGAATCGTTTTAATTCGCCAACAAACAGTGATAGGCGCAGATTGCCGGCACTATGCGGAGGAGACTGTTCGTCTAGAACGCCATCGCTTTGGCGACCACATCTCGAAGTGGAATATATCCATGACTACATCGGTTCTTTTGTTCAACGAAACGAAGTGACCGCCGATCACCACGTGGGTGCAATCTGGTGGCGGCGGAGGCAGCATGTGCTCCATCTCTCTGGAGCAGGGCTGAACTCGCTTCTGCAATCCCGGTGGGAAGTGTTCCGTGTCGTAGTTCACCACGGCACTTAGCTCGAGATTCTCCTTTTCCATCAACTGGCTGAGGGTCTCGTCCTGCCCCAGCGTGCCCGGGAACCCGTCCAGTACGAGCAGGCAGCCGCGCTCGCGCACCATTTCCCGGACCGTGGAGTCCGGCACCAAATCGCCGCAGTGCATGTAGTCCAATGCCGCAGCCATCGCAGGTGTCTGCTCGCAGGCCTTTCAGCTTCCGGCGGCGCGAAACACATCTCGGGTGGACAAATCACCAGCGCCGATGCGTTGGTTCAACAGATGCGCTTGCGTGCCCTTACCCACTCCGGGCGCTCCGAGCAACACCAGCCGTCAGCACAGGGTTGCGACCTGCGGAAGCGTGGAGCACTTCGTGCATGGACCCTTGCATCCAAGCGGCTCGATCATTTTTATTTTGTGAGTTCGTCGGGACCTTTGCCCTGAATCGGCCGCAATTCGAAACTCGCGAAACATCTCAAACGGCCCAGTAGCACCGCGGTACAAAGTCTTCTATGAGGAAGGGACTCTGACTGGTAGTGTTACCACCCACGTTTGTCACTTGCAAGACCTGGCGTCACATAACCTGGACCGCGTAGCGTCTCCGTCATCATGTGTCGCATCAGGTCGCGGACTTTTAAATGCTTCTTTGGGCAATGCTGGGCTACTAATCCGTATCCTAACCGCGTTGAATTGCCGAGAATTGATCCTTGGGGAAGCGCCCCAATTTCTCGGAGTGGTGGTCAGCTCGTGAAATCTTCCTCTTATCTTCGTGCGGTTCTCAGCGTTCTTGCTGTTGGCTCTCTGTTCTTCCTCGTGAGCCGTCCCTTCTTCTATCACGACAGCGCACTTACCGCTTTCGCCATCGCCTACTCAAGCCTTTTTTTCATCTTCCTTCGCGCCTGCTATTCCTACTCCGGCCTCGCGGGAATTGTCCTTTTGACTTTTTTGTTCGGTGTTCTCAATTTTCGCATCCTTGGTTACCCGGCGACATGGGAGGTGGCGATTACTCTTCTGAGTGTGGCCAGCTTCTCGATTCTGCTTCTTCGCGGCATTTGGTCCGATGGAGACGAGCGGCGTTTGGCGCTTTACAGCCTGTTACCTTCCTCGCTTTTTCTGATGTCCGATTGGGCTGCTGCCTTCTTTCTCAACCTCACCGAAAAGGCTCATCCCTCCGTTCTCGATCTCTATCTGTACTCCTTTGACGCCAGCCTTCGCATCCAGTTTCCGTTTCTCCTGGGCCAACTTTTTGCTCAGTATCATGCCTTCGCTCTGGTCAGCACTTGGGTCTATATGACCCTGCCCATCGCCATCGCTTTAGTTTACGTCGGATGTCTGGTGCAACGTCGCGGCAACGCTTTGCCCGCCTTCCTCGCGCTGTTTCTGACCGGTCCCATCGGTATCCTGCTCTATAATCTCTTTCCCGCCGTTGGCCCCATCCATGTGTTTGGCAATCGGTTTCCCTTTCAGCCCTTGTCCGTCGACCAAATTCACCGGCTCTTCCTTGAGCCGGTTGCTATTCCTGGCTTGCGCAACACCATGCCTTCTCTGCATGCCGCTTGGATTTACCTGGTGTTCTGGTACGCACGGTCACTGTCTCGCGTCGAGAAAATCGTCGCTGGCGTTCTAGTCTTCTTCACTCTCTGCGCTACCCTCGGTATTGGTGAGCATTACATCATTGACCTTGTCGTCGCAGTTCCGTACACGGTTTTCATCATTGCCCTGGTCAATCTGATCGTGTCTCGTGGGCGGTCGGTTTTTCTTGTGCCGCTTTCCGTGGGCCTGTTGTCCACCCTAGCATGGTTTGCAGCTTTGCGTTTTGCTCCCGGCTTTTTCTGGCTCTCTCCCTTAATTCCGTGGCTCGCCTGCTTTATCACACTGCTCGGCTCGTCCTATTATTTGCATGGACTGCTTTTTCCGTCGGCCGTCGCTCTTGCGACTCCCGCGCCGGCTTCAGCTCCAGAGATTTCCGCCTGAGTATTCAAACTCCCGGCTAGGTGCTCTGACCCGTGGCAGGCAGAAGGCGGCCGCTACACAAGCGAATCGCACAAATGCTATGCTCTCCTCCCACAGCGTCATAGGAGGACTCCATGCCTCGACTGCTTCGCACGCTCGCGTGCTTCTCCTTGCTTCCTGCCGCGATCTTCCTTCTCACTTCGACTTGCCACGCGCAGGAAATCCCGCCGCAACTCCAGCCGCCCGCCAGCGAACATCTTCTTCTCCAGGTCCACGCGAAGGGCGACCAGGTGTACATCTGCCAGGAAGGTGCGACGGAGTTCGCTTGGGCGCTGAAGGCTCCCGAGGCGCAACTCTTCGACAAGGATGGCAAGCCGTTTGGCAAACATTCCGTTGGACCGACGTGGGAAGCGAGCGATGGCAGCCGCGTGAAGGGCAAGGCTGTTGCCACAGTTCCTTCGCCCGATCCTGATTCCATTCCCTGGCTGCTGGTCGACGTGGTAAGCCACGAGGGCGACGGGGTGCTCTCTCGCGTGACGAAGATTCAGCGCCTGAACACCAAGGGCGGCAAAGCGCCTGCTTCCGGTTGCAACTCGACCCACGCGGGCCAGGAAGTTCGCGTGCCGTATTCCGCCGACTATCTTTTCTACGCGCCGAAATCATGAACGCCCTTTCGCGCCAATGAGCGATTTGCATACCAATTTCGATTCGCCGCTGGCCGCATCGGCGCCGGACGAGCAAACAAATCTCTCTTCGCTGGAAAGGAGCCGGTATCGCCGCCTTGCTCAGTTTGTTTCTGCCGGGCATGGGCCAAACTCTTCAATCGCCAGCCTCGCAAAGCGTTGGTCATCGGCATCGTCACGCACATCTTTGGTGCAGTAGTCGCTCACACGCTTCTGCTGCTGTCCTTCTGGACGATGGTGGCATCGGTCCTTGTTGTGCTGGCTTGGCAACTCCTCGTCGCTGCGGAGGCCGCGCGAACCACCGCCACGGGGAAAAAGCTAGAGGTCTCCTATCCCTCTGCCGTGGCTCTTATATCCGCTCTTTGGTCGGGATTGCCGCGCCCAATTGAGGGAACGCGCAGATCAGCACCGCGTGCGCATGCGTGCTGAAATACGACACGACTGCTTCGGTCGGCGCATTCAATCCCGGGAAGAACGGTGGCTTGCTACCAAAGGCGCTGACGGGAAACACGCTGGCAATTTTCAGCAGCACATATACCGTGGCGACCATTCCAAGATTCGGGCCGGCATGGCGTCTACCGGCGGCCGCGCTACTCGATTGCCAATTCATGTTTGCAGCCTCTCACGCTGTGTCGTTCCGGGCAACCGAAGTCTGGGCCAAACCGTCAAGACGTGCAGACAGACTTCACGCAAGGACCCCGCGAGGGCTGCTGCGCAGCGACCACCAATTTGTACGCATAGAGCGGGCGCGGTATTACCAGGAGTTATTTCAAATCGAGGCCGCTGGTTTCCGGGATGAGGAGGGCGCTGAGTCCGGCGAGGGCGTAGGCTACGCCGCAAGCAAGGAAGGCCCAGGCGAGTCCGCGATTTTCGCCCAGGCGTCCGATGAGCAATGGAGCCAGGGCGCTGAATGAGCGCGCCAGATTGTAAGACAAGCCGAGAGCCACGGCGCGGATGCGGGTGGGAAATAGTTCGCTGGCGAGTGTACCGGAGCCAGTGAAGAAGCCCGAACCGAAGAATGCCGTGATGCAGCCGAAGATGAGAATCCATGCCGGATGGCGCGCTGTGGCGAAAAAGGGCACGAGAACCGCGGCCGCCAACAGATAAAGGATCACGGTCTTTTTTCGGCCGATTCTGTCTGCAACGCTGCCGAAGAAAAGATAACCGGGAACCATCCCAAAAAGATTAATCACGACAACGAAAGTGACCGTGCCCAAGACACGGAAATCACGACCGCCCTGGGACAGAGGAAGAGCCAAGTAGGCGGGCATCCAACTGAACAGGCCCCACCAGGCGAAGAGTCCGAAGGTATTCATGCTGAGAAGAGCAAGCAGGCGGGGAAGCGCGGCCCGCCAGAGAACTTTTTCTTCGGCGGAGGTTGTGGCGGTAGGTTTAAATTGCGCACTCCAGATGGCGGGCTCGGCGACGTTTTTCCGCAGCCACAAAGTAAAGAAGGCAGGAAGCAGGCCGAGACAGAAAACACCGCGCCAGCCAATCACGGGAGCGAGGCCGCCAGCAACAACGACGGCCAAGGCGTAGCCGATAGCGTAACCGCTCTGCACAATGCCCATGGCGCGGGCGCGGCGATTGGAGGGCCAGGATTCCGCCAAGAGAGCAGCTCCGCAAGTCCATTCACCACCCATGCCCAAGCCGACGGCGATGCGACAGGTTGCGAGGGCGATGATGTTCGGCGCGAGTCCGCAAAGAAATGTGAAAACGGAAAAGGTGAGGACCGAGTAGATCAACATGCGCTTGCGGCCGTAGCGATCGGCGAGGATCCCAAACAGAAAACTGCCGAGTCCGGTGGCAATCAACAGGAGTGTGGTGAGAAAGCCAGCAACAGATTTGGACATGGACAGACCCGGGAGGAGTTGCGGCAGGAGCGCCGAGTAAAGCATCACGTCGAAACCGCTGAAAAACCAACTGAGGCCGGCGGCAAGGAGGGAGTTTCGTTGCTGCGGCGACAGTTCACTCCAACGGAAAG
>Ga0210409_10008136_pt1 | contig 10711 bp, 8 predicted proteins | sample IncBWH17MmetaG_FD_161649 | JGI IMG/M metagenome (GOLD analysis project Ga0210409, IMG submission 161649) | Forest soil microbial communities from Barre Woods Harvard Forest LTER site, Petersham, Massachusetts, United States - Inc-BW-H-17-M | ecosystem: Environmental > Terrestrial > Soil >...
GCAACTTGACCCGTTCCGAGTCTCACCTCATCAACTCCACAAACACCTCATTCGAAACACTCAGTCTCTCTGGCGCCAGCCGCACCATGCTGCCCTCTAGCTGCACCAAACCAGCCGACGCCAGCGGATCGAATCGCCCCGTCAGCCTCACGCCATACTCCCGCTCGATTCGCCCAAGATCGATTCCATCAAGCTGCCGCAAGCCAAGAAACAATTCTTCTTCCAGCGCGCTCTCCGCCGTCAGTGTTTCATGCTGCTCCACCGGCAATCGACCTCCCTGCACCGCCGCCACATAAGCCGCCGCATCATGCGCATTCGCCCACCGCTCCGTCCCCGAAAACGAATGCGCCCCCGCCCCAAATCCCAAATAAGGTTCCCGCCGCCAATATTTCAAATTATGCTTTGACTCAAACCCCGGCTTAGCCCAGTTCGATATTTCATAGTGATGATACCCCTCCGCCCCCAGCGACTCCTGAGCCATCTCATAAAACTCCGCCATCTCATCCTCGCTAGGCACCGCCCCCGCGCTGTACTTCATCCCGCCGCCAAGCAACTCCGCACCCAACCGGCTCCCCTCATCAATCTCCAACAAATAAACCGAAACATGCTCCGGGGCCAGCGCAATCAATTTATCCAACGACTGCCGCCAGCTCTCTCGAGTCTGGTGCGGCAACCCCGCAATCAAATCAAAACTAATGTTCTGTATCCCCGCCGCCCGCAAAATCGGCACGGCCCGGTAAATATCCGCCCGCCGATGCATCCGCCCTGCCGCCACCAGCTCCTTGTCCACGAACGACTGCAACCCAAAACTAACCCGGTTGATCCCCGCCGCGACCCAAGCCCCGGCCTTCCTCGCCTCCACCGTCTCCGGGTCCGCCTCCAGTGTTACCTCCCGAAGCTCCCCCAGAAACGTAGCCCGAATCGCATCCAGCATGTTTTGCAGGAAAGCAGGATCCAGCAGACTAGGCGTCCCCCCGCCAACATAAACCGTGTCAACCGCAGGTTCGTGCCACGGCCATTCCTGGCTGTGCGCCTTTCCAGTAAAGCCGCCAGCCCGCCCCACCCCCGCCGCCTTCAACAACTCCCGATGCCCCCGAATCTCTCCGCAAACCGCCTCCACATAAGGCGCAAACCGGCTACTAGCCACCACCCCCGTATGAAAATTGCAATAAGTACACTTCGTCTGACAGAACGGCACCTGCACGTAAATTCCAATCTTCCTCATCACCCAAAAACTCTAGCACACCCCCGCCTCAATTCTGTCACCCGCGACCGGGCAGGGGGCAAGTGGTCGAGGCTCTGGCTACGGCCCCTTGAAATCGAAGGGATTTGCGCCCCTCGGAACCGGGTACGCCGTACAACCTGGACTAGTCTGATCAAAAATCCGCTTGACCGGGCTATATAATCACTTAGGTAGCAGTGCGGCCACCCTTAAGCCGGGAAGTATGGTCTGGCCTAGCCCCAGCTCGTCCTCTCGGCCTTGGCTCCCGGCCTCAGACGGCCATAACCTTTACCTGCAGCCGCCGCTCGCGGGGACCATCAAATTCGCAGAAGAAAACACCTTGCCAGCGCCCAAGCACCAGCTTGCCCCCTTCCACGTGGATGATTTGGCTAGCACCCACAAGCACTGCTTTCACATGGGAGTCGGAGTTGCCCTCGCTGTGCCGATAAGGCCCTGTCGCCGGAATTAGCCGGTCCAGCGCCCCTTCGACATCGCGCGCGACGTCCGGGTCCGCGCACTCATTGATCGTGATCGCCGCTGTCGTGTGCGGCACATACAAATAGCAAACGCCGGTAGCCACACCGTACGCCGCTACCGCCTTCTGCACTTGCGCCGTAACATCCACAAGCTGGGTCCGCCGATCCGTCTTGACGCTCAGTGTTTGCATAGAATTCCTCTCGAGCAGCGCCGGGATTCTAGCACGCAGCATGTGCTCAGCGATGTCGCCGCGCATTGGCGCTTGTAGGGACGCCGCACGCTGCACCCTTGCTTGGCAAGTACTCCAACCGCCTGTCATCCTGGAGCCGAGCGAAGGATCTCAACGGGAGCTACACTTCAGCGTCTATGTCAGGGCAAGGTCCTTGGGCTCCGACTTTCAGGATCTCCGCGAAGCCAAATTGAGGAAAGTCTCTACGAGAGTTGAATAATGAAGTGATGTCCGATTTTCTTTCCCGTCGAAAGCTTCTGCAATTCGCTGAGGCCACCCGCTCCCCACCGCGCCAGGAACGGCAGTAAACACAACTCCCGCTCCTGCAATACTTTGTGAGGATTCAAAAGTGACTCCAGGTGTTGTTCATGCGCGGCAATTAGCCCGGTCTTCTGGTCCTGCGCCCGGCCCGCTTTTCGCCGCAGTTTTTCAATGTGATATTCAATTCTCTTCCGCGCTCTTTCCACTGTGCCTTTTAACGTGGGATCGAGCTTCCGAATCTGCTTGCCCAACTGTGCCAGCATCTTGTTCATCTGTTTCTGATCATGGTCAAAGTTTTTAGAGAGCGAGCCAGGAACCGACTGCCGTTCCATCTTGTGCCGCAGCCCTTGCGAACCCGCCCAAACATCTTCAACCGTAAGTCCGTACCGGCGCAAAAGCTTGGTGGCCTTGGCATCCACTACTGTGAATCCCGACCGCGGTAGCATCACCGGCATCCGCCCGAGTAGCTGCCGGTACACCACTTCCGATTGGGCAAAATAGGAAATCTCCGCAGGCCCGGCAATATACGCCGCCGTGGGAAGCAAATAGTCCTGCACCACCGGCCGGAAAATCGCATTAGGACTGAATTTCTCCGGCTCCGTGTGCGTCAGATGCACCAGTTCTTCGCGCGGCCAAGTCTTTTCGCCGGACTGAAACTTCTCCGCGCTCGCCGTGACCACCTGCCGTCCGCCTTCGTCCATGCGAAATAGCAGCGTACTGCGCGACGTCACCTTCACCTGTGCGGCAAATCCCGCGCGATCCAAGTCTTTCCCGCGTTGTAAGAGCTTCTCATTCAGCGTGTCGCGCTCCGCAAGCGCATGCTGGTAAAGCGGTGCTGCCACCTTGTGCAGGCCCGCATCGAGCGGGTCCATCAGGATCAAGCCCTGCTGCGCAAACAAACGCGCAAAGAATTTGGCAAACGCGCTCCCGTACGTTTCCTCCGGCCGGTAACTTTCGATCAAATACTGCGCAAGGAGGTCGCTCCCCTGGTTTGCCAGCAATTCTGCCGCTTCCCGCACCTGCGGTTCGATCTCCGCACCCAGCGGAATCTGCCCCACAGGCCTTCCCGATTCCGCAGGAGCCGCCAATTCAAAACGTACCAGCTTCCCCTGGTCAAACCACGTTGTGTGGCGTACTTCATCCAGATCGTGGTCCTCCGTCGCCATCCAAAAAATCGGCACCGCGGGAATTCCTCCGCGCGTCAACTCCTCCGCAATCTGCACCGCCGTCAGTGCCTTAAAAATGGAGTACGCCGGCCCACTGAACAATCCCACCTGTTGTCCGGAAACGACCGCCACGGCGTCCTTTTCGAGCCGCTCCAAATTGGTCAGAGTTTCCGCTCCCGAGCCAAAAGCACTGTTCTGTCGGCGAAGAATGGAAACAACTTCTACTCTGCGATCGTCTGGATAGTCCAACTTCCGGGCCGCCCGCGTCACGGACGGCATGGTCGGCGGATGAACATAGAAGGACTTTACTTTTTCAAAGTGATCGAGGTATTCAAGAAACAGCTTCGGTTGATGAGGGAGCTGGCCGAAGGTGAGGGCACGACAATCCATGAGCCGTTAGATGAACCTCCGAGGAAAACGTCTCATCAATAGGAGTCGATTCTTCAATCCTAAGCCCGCACTGTAGCCGGTTCCAAAGTCGCGAGAAGCTCGGTAAGGCGTTTCTTTTGTTCATGGTGCAAGGGTAGAAGTGGCGGGCGGGGAATGCCGCCAGAATATCCGCGCTGGTCCATGGCGTACTTTACCCCGGCGATGCTCAATTCGGAGACCATCAATTTTGAGGCGCGGACCAAAATGGCTTGCAGTTCGCGCGCTTTTTCATGGTGACCCTGCTGGAACAATTCGAATAACGCCACACACTTCTCTGGAAGTGCACACGCCAGCGCCAAAATCGCGCCGCGCGCGCCAATCGCCAGCGAAGGGTAGACACTGGCCGCCGAGCCAACCAGAACTTGAAACTTACCGGGTGTTGCCGCAATCGTCTCCGCGACGCCTTGCACATTTCCGGAACTATCCTTGATGCCAATGATGTTGGGATGCTCGGACAGCATGGCAACATCTGCGGCTGCCAGGGCTATGCCGGTGAATTGCGGAATCGAGTAGAGCATCACGGGAATGGGAGATTCGTCGGCGACTCGCCGGTAATGAGCTAACAGCACTTCTGGCTTGTACGCGGTCTTGTAATAGTACGGCGTCTTCACCAGGGCGGCGTCATATCCCAATTCTGCGGCACGCTTAGTGCGTGCAATGGTTTCCGCGGTCGACTCCGCGCCGGTGCCGGCGAGAATTTTCTTTCCTTTTGCCGCTTCCTTGACGGTGATGAGGATTCCGTCCACCTCTGCTCGTGACAGCAGGACGGATTCTCCGGTCGACCCTACCGCGACGTAACCTGCCAGATCCGTCTGGTTATAGCGCTGCACATTGTGCTTCAGGTCGGAAAGAGAAACTGACCCGTCATGCGCGTATGGTGTGGTTAGGGCGGCGAAAACTCCGGAAAAAATCACGGCTCAATCTCCTGAAGCCGGCACGCCGGAAGCGGCGGCTTGCCCGCGATGCAAATCCTGCAGGGCAGCAACTTCCGTTCCTTGTTCGTGCAGGGCGCGAATTCCGCGAGCCGCGGCATTCGCGGCGGCAAGCGTGGTGATACACGGAATGTTGTAGCGAATCGCCGCGCGCCGAATCGATTTTTCGTCATAGAACGATTCGCGGCCCAGCGGCGTGTTGATCACCAGATCGATTTTCCCCGTTTTCACCAGGTCCACAATGTTCGGCCGGCCTTCGTTCACCTTGAAAACCGCTTCGGCTTCGATGCCGCCGGCCACCAGCGCCGCGGCAGTTCCGCGCGTGGCCAGCAAATGAAAACCTAGTGATGAAAGTTCTTTTCCCAGAGTTCCGAGGTGTTTCTTGTCACGATCGTTCACGCTTAGAAAAACCGTGCCTTTGCGCGGCAAGCGCTGTCCTGCGGCAAGCTGCGCTTTGGCAAACGCCAGGCCATACGATGTCGAAATTCCCATGACTTCGCCGGTGGAGCGCATTTCGGGGCCGAGAATCGTATCGACACCGCGAAACTTATTGAATGGAAACACCGGCGATTTCACCGAATAGAATTCGTGTACGGGAATTTCCGCAATTTCGTTGTGCCATACAATGGGCAAATTCATGTCCGCCAATTTCTTGCCGGTCATCAATCGCGCCGCGACTTTCGCGAGCGGTACCCCCGTAGCTTTGCTCACGAACGGCACGGTGCGCGATGCGCGCGGATTTACTTCCAGCACAAAGACCGTATCGCGCTGAATCGCGTATTGCACGTTCATCAATCCGACGACTTTCAGCGCCAGCGCCAAACGCTGCGTGAATTCGCGAATGGTATCGAGAATCGCGGGCGACAAGCTCACCGGTGGCAGGACGCACGAAGAATCGCCGGAATGCACTCCGGCTTCTTCGATGTGCTCCATGATTCCACCGATAACCACGTTCGCTCCGTCGGCCAGGGCGTCCACATCGATTTCGGTGGCTTCCTCGAGGAATTGATCGATCAGCACGGGCTTCGCCGGTCCCATCAGCGCAGCCTGGGCGACGTAATCCTGCACCGTATTCACGTCGTACGCGATCACCATCGCGCGGCCGCCGAGCACATAGCTCGGGCGCACCAGCACTGGCAGTCCAATTTCTCCGGCCACGCGCGCTGCTTCTTCAGGAACCAGCGCGGTTGCATTTCGCGGCTGCGGAATTTTTAGCTCGTCGAGCAAACGGCCGAAGCGGCGGCGGTCTTCCGCCAAATCAATCGATTCCGGAGCCGTGCCCACGATCGGCACGCCGTTGCGTTTCAATTCCAATGCAAGATTCAGCGGAGTTTGTCCGCCGAATTGAACGATTACTCCTTGCGGTTTTTCCTTCTCAACGATCGCCAGCACATCTTCCAGCGTAAGCGGCTCGAAATAGAGGCGGTCGGAAGTGTCGTAATCCGTCGAAACCGTCTCCGGATTGCAATTCACCATGATGGTTTCGAAACCGTCTTCGCGCAGCGCGAAGGCGGCATGGCAGCAGCAATAATCGAATTCAATTCCCTGCCCGATGCGGTTGGGCCCGCTGCCTAGAATCATGACTTTGGGTCCCGCATGGGCGTCGGACTCGTCCTCGTCTTCGTAGGTCGAATAAAGGTACGGCGTGAACGATTCAAATTCCGCCGCGCAGGTATCCACGCGCTTGAACACCGGAGTCACGCCATAACGGGCGCGCTGCAAGCGCACCGAGGCGGACGTGGTCCTCCAGATTTGCGCCAATTGCTCGTCGCTTGTCCCGTGGCGTTTCACTTCGCGCAAGAGTTCCTTCGAAGCGGTCTCGACGGTCACAGCCGCCGCGCGGCGGTTCATGGCAGTTAACTCTTCAATTTGCTGGATGAACCAGGGATCAATTTTTGTCAGTTCACAAATTTCCTGGGCGGGCAGGCCTCGCTCCATGGCCGTCAGCAGCCAATGGATGCGGTCAGGCCTGGGCGTCGCCAGTTTTTCGCGTAGCAGCGAATCCGGCGTTTCCGACGGTGCGCGCCACGGAGTGCTCGGTTCGAGGGAGCGAATTCCTTTTTGCAGCGCTTCCTTGAAGGTGCGGCCGATGGCCATCACTTCGCCGACGGATTTCATTTGCGTTCCGAGAGTGCTGTCGGCGCCGGGAAACTTTTCGAATTGCCACTTGGGGATTTTCACCACCACGTAGTCGATGGTCGGTTCGAAACACGCGGGCGTTTTCTTCGTGATGTCGTTAGGGATTTCGTCCAGCGACATTCCTACGGCCAGCCGGGCCGCGATCTTCGCGATCGGAAAGCCGGTGGCTTTGCTGGCCAGCGCGGAACTGCGCGACACGCGCGGATTCATTTCGATCACGACCAGGCGGCCATTTTCGGGATTCACGGCGAACTGCACGTTTGACCCGCCGGTTTCCACGCCGACTTCGCGAATGATCGCCGCGCTCGCGTCGCGCATGCGCTGAAATTCCTTGTCCGTCAGCGTCTGCGCGGGAGCCACGGTGATGGAATCACCGGTGTGCACGCCCATGGGGTCGAAGTTTTCGATCGTGCAGATGACCACGAAGTTGTCGCGAAAATCGCGCATCACTTCGAGCTCGTATTCTTTCCAGCCGAGGACGGATTCCTCCACCAACGCCTCATGCACGGGACTCATGTCCAGCGCGTGCGCGATGGCCTCGCCAAATTCTTCCTTGTTGTAGGCGATGGAGCCGCCCGTGCCTCCGAGCGTGAACGACGGGCGAATCACCAGCGGAAAGCCCAATTGATCGCAGAGCCGCAATGCGTCTTTCGCGTTGTTCACCAGCGCGGACGCCGGAACCTCAAGGCCGATTTTGCGGCAAGCATCCTTGAACCACAGTCGATCTTCCGCGACCTTAATGGCGCGCAACGACGCGCCAATCATCTCCACTTTGTATTTTTCGAGGATGCCGCTTTCAGAAAGCTCTACGGCCAGATTCAGCGCCGTCTGTCCTCCAACGGTCGGCAAAAGCGCATCCGGTCTTTCCCGCGAAATAATTTCCTCGAGATATTCCTTGGTGAGCGGCTCGATGTAAGTGCGATGCGCCAGTTCCGGGTCGGTCATGATGGTCGCCGGATTCGAATTGACCAGGACGACCTCGTAACCTTCCGCGCGCAACGCCTTGCACGCCTGGGCGCCGGAATAATCGAATTCACAAGCCTGGCCGATGATGATCGGGCCGGAGCCGATGATCAGAATCTTCTTGATGTCTTTACGTTTTGGCATCTCTAGTAGGGCGGCTCCGCCTGCTGTTTCCAAAAACCGCCTCGGTCGTCAAGCCACCAGGAAGTTTGTTCGCAGGGTTGTTCAGGCTTCGTTTTCGGATCATATTGAATCAGCAGCCGATACGGGCGACCGTGGGCCTTAACGAAGATCCAATACCGTCCAACCGCCAGGCTCGCAGCCCCCCAGCGGAACGAACCCGAGTTGCTGGTGGTCGTTTGTGCGGCAAGCGTCAAGCCGGCACAACACTTGCGGCCGTCTCCAGCGACATAAAGATACATCGGCACGTGCCTCAGAACTGTAGACCCCTCTGCAAAACTATTCCCGGCTGTCGGCGTGTGTTCTGAATATCCCAAGCTCCCACAGATCTCCGGCACGGTCGGCGGCACGATATTCTGGGCCGTCTCGGCGGCCACACAATTCGCCCTTAGAGCCAGTGCGCCGAAGACGTTCCATTTCATCGGCGCGAACTCCCTGGGTGAGCAAATTCCTTCATCATGTCGGTGAATTGCGTGAACAAGTAGTGCGAATCGTGCGGCCCGGGGGATGCTTCCGGGTGGTATTGCACGCTGAAAAGCGGCAAGGACTTGTGGCGCATGCCCTCGTTGGTGCCGTCGTTTAAATTGATGTGCGTGATTTCGACTTTGCTGGAAGGCAACGATTCGGGATCGACACAGAAGCCGTGATTCTGCGCGGTGATTTCGACTTGTTCGGTGAGGAGATTTTTGACCGGGTGATTCGAACCGTGGTGGCCGAATTTCAGCTTGAACGTTTTTCCGCCAAGCGCCAAGCCGCACAACTGATGCCCCAGGCAAATTCCGAAGACGGGGACGTGCCCTATCAGTTTTTGAATGTTTTCGACGGCGTAGGTAATGGGCTCCGGATCGCCCGGGCCGTTTGAAAGAAAAACTCCGTCCGGCTTCATCGCCAGAACATCTTGGGCGGAAGTTTGCGCGGGCACGACAAAGACTTCGCACTGGTGATCGACAAGCAATCGCAAAATGTTTTGCTTGATCCCGTAGTCGTAGGCCACTACGCGATGTTTGTGAATCTCGCCGTGCGCGTCGGATTCGCCCATTTGTTCCGACCACGGCGAGATGGCGACTTCGACGGAACCTTTGTCCCATCCATATGACTTGCCGCAGGTGACGTGGCTGGCGAGCTCCTGCCCCGCCATGCTCGGCAATTGCTTGGCTTCGAAGAGTAATTGTTCCGCGGGCGTCGCGTCCGTCGAAACCATGCCGCGCAGAGCGCCAACGTTGCGAATGTGGCGTACCAGCGCGCGCGTATCGATATCCCAAATCACTGGAATTTTATGACGATTCAGATAAAGTTGAGCCGTCTCCGCGGAGCGCCAGTTGGAAGAGACCTGCGAAAATTCCCGCACGATAAGCGATTCGATGTAAGGCCGCGCGGATTCCTCATCTTCAAGATTCGCGCCAACGTTTCCAATGTGCGGATAAGTCAGACACACTGTCTGCCCGGCGTAGCTGGGGTCGGTGAAAACTTCCTGATAACCGGTAAGGCTGGTGTTGAAAACGACTTCACCGCCGCGGCGCGTGATCGCGCCAGCAGCGCGGCCGTTAAAGATGCGCCCGTCTTCCAGCGCGAGTATCGCGGGTCGGTGCTGAACTTCGGTCAGTGGGTCCTCCCATGATGTTCATCAAAATGTGCCATTCATTTGGAGTCCGCTTCGGTGGTCGAAAGCGAACCGAAATGATCCACGGGCCAGTAAGCAAAAACGGCGCGCCCATAGATGTAGCGGCTGGCGACCGGACCGAAAACGCGTGAATCATTGGAGCTGATGCGGTGATCGCCCATGACGAAATAATTGTCCTTTCGCACGGTGACGGGCCCAAAATCGCTTAGATCTTCGTATTGCGGCGGAACATAAGGCTCAGGCACAAGCTTCCCATCAACGTAGACGGCGCCCTGGCGAATTTCCACCGTTTCGCCGGGCAAGCCAACCACACGCTTGATGAACGATTTCGAGTGATCGAGCGGATACCAGAAGACGACCACGTCTCCGCGCTGAATGGGTTCGAACCGGTAGACGAATTTATTAATGAAGATTCGTTCCTGGTCGGAGAGCAGCGGGGCCATGCTGGTGCCTTCAACTTTTACCGGCTGGTACAGGAAAACGATGATGACCAGGGCGAGGCCAATGGCGATGAGCAGGTCGCGAGTCCAGACGCGAATTTCGCTACGCAGGGAATGCAGTGGGGCAGAACTAACAGGGGCCGCATTTGCATCCTTTACATCAGGCCGCAAATTTGCCGTCGATTGGGAAGCGGTTACAACAGAAGGCTGTGCCGGAGCCTGACTGTCCAGTATGGTCGAGGTAGCGGGTTGTTTCTCGTCCGGTCTTTCCATTTTTAGGTGCCTTGTATTTATAGCATGGCCATCGCGGCGTGCGCCAGATGCGATTTCTTCGCTGTGGCTCGGGCAGGGCGATGGCGCTGCGGTTCCTTACCTTTATTGAGATTCAACCAGCTCAGTGGTTCGTTGCTTGCCCACGACGGATACTTGTCAGATGAGGAAAACAACCCGGGGCCAGACCCAACGGTTATTCGCCGCCGAGGGCGAAGTTCAACGAAGCGAGCGCTGCGACAACTGCGGTTTCCGTTCGAAGGATCAGTTCTCCGAGCGAAGCTTCAGTAAATCCAGTCTGTCGGGCTACTTGCAACTCACGGTCTGTCCATCCTCCTTCAGGCCCGATCGCCAGCGTGACCATCTTTACTCTCTTTTCTGC
>Ga0210409_10008137_pt1 | contig 10710 bp, 9 predicted proteins | sample IncBWH17MmetaG_FD_161649 | JGI IMG/M metagenome (GOLD analysis project Ga0210409, IMG submission 161649) | Forest soil microbial communities from Barre Woods Harvard Forest LTER site, Petersham, Massachusetts, United States - Inc-BW-H-17-M | ecosystem: Environmental > Terrestrial > Soil >...
GGCGATGCGGCGGGCCTGCACGGGTGTCGATTGCGTGTTTCACCAGGCAGCGATCCCGTCTGTTCCAAAGTCCGTGAAGGATCCCCTCGGCAGCAATCAGACAAATGTCGATGGAACGGTAAACATCCTGATTGCTGCTCGCGACGCCAAAGTGAGGCGCGTGGTCTATGCGGCGTCTTCCTCGGCTTATGGCGATACGCCAACCCTGCCCAAGCACGAGGAGATGAGGCCGGATCCGATTTCCCCATACGCGGTGGCGAAACTGGCGAGCGAATACTACATGGTATCGTTCTATCGCTGCTACGGGCTGGAGACCGTGTGCCTCCGCTATTTCAACATTTTTGGCCCGCGCCAGGATCCGACGTCTCCGTATTCCGGCGTTCTGGCGAAGTTCATCACGCAGATGTTGCGGGGAGAACAGCCCATGATCTTTGGCGACGGAAGCCAAAGCCGTGACTTCACCTACATTGACAATGCAGTTCACGCGAATCTGCTGGCAGCGAAGGCCCCCGCGGTGGCAGTTGCCGGCGGTGTCTTCAACGTGGCGACGGGAACCCGCGCCGATCTGAACGAGACTTTCCAGATCCTGAAAAAACTTACCGGCTACTCCGGTGACGTGAAATATGGGCCAGAGCGTGAAGGCGATGTGAAGCATTCACTGGCCGATATCTCGAGCGCCGAAAAGCATCTCGGCTACAAGCCGCAAGTCGACTTCGAAGAAGGCTTGCGGCGTACCGTCGACTGGTACCGCGGCGAAAGCAGGGCGGCGGGGGTATAAGCACTGCAAGCTCAGAAGACAGGAAAGGCTACAACCGGCGCCGCATCTCATTTGTCGGTGTGAACCCTAACGCTTCGTAGAGAGATCGCCCCGACGGACTGGCGTGCAGGATGATCGTGTCGACTCCATTCTCGCCGCACCACTCGAGCGCTGCCATCATCAGTTCACGTGCCAGTCCGCGGCGCCGAAAATTGGCATCGGTGTAAACGTTGAGGATGTTGCCGCGCCGCGCGCCCTGACCAATCATGTGCGGCGGCCAGTCCATCAGCCACAGTCCGGTACCGGCCGCGATCGAGCCATCGGGCGCTAACACGAACCAGGCAAGATAATCCCCGCCCTTCAAATGCTCGAGGAGCCAGGGTCGAAACTTGGAAGCCATCGCGGTCATTGCCGCTTCATCGCTGTATCCCATGTCGCGAAACATCGCGCGCCGGTGCTCCACCAGAATATCGAGATCGGCGGTGGAGGCGCGACGCAGGGTGAATCCCTCCGGCAAAGACATAGGGTCACGATTTTAAATGGAAGAATCATTAGTCAAACCTTGGCATTACCAACGGCACTGGCAACGAGTCCTTGACCGGATGTAAATCTATTGACGCCAGAGCGCTCCTACTTCAGACTGCGCCTGAAAGAATCGATGTTTATGACGAAATGCGACTACTGCGGCTCCACGATCCTTTTCGGCGGAAAGCGCGACGCAAACGGACGCTTCTGTAACCAAAAATGTCAGGCACGCGGAGGGCTGATCGCACTTTCCCAGCAAGTACCCGACGCCACGGTTCAGGAGCAGGTAATGAAAGCTCATCAGGGTCCCTGCCCGAAGTGCCAAGGCCCTGGCCCGGTGGACGTGCATGTCGCCCACAAAGTCTGGTCTGCGTTAGTGCTCACATCCTGGAGCAGTACGCCGCTAGTCTCCTGCCGTGCTTGCGGGCTGAAGAGCCAGGCCGCTGGTACCGCCTTTAGTCTGGTGTTGGGCTGGTGGGGATTCCCTTGGGGACTTCTTGTTACTCCCATCCAGATTGGACGAAATCTCTACGGCATGGCTCGCGGGTCGGAATCGTCGCGCCCGTCGGCGCAGCTTGAAAAGATCATTCGCATGAATATAGCCGCGAGTGCAGTTCAGGCGAGGACCACAACTGCTGCGAACACCGCGCGAACCTCGCAGTAATTGCCGAGCTTTTCAGGCATGGCCCATTCTTCCCATTACCTTCGTGATCTAGGGCGTGATTACGCGTGGGACTAGATTCAGGGCATGACACTTTCCTCGATGGTGGTTTCGCGTGACTGGCAAGAAGTGAGCGTTCTGGAATGCATTCTCGGCGGTCTCAAAATCGATGTCGATGTGGAATCGCAACCCGAACGCGCACAAGCAAAGCTGGCCAAGTCGAAAGTCGATGCCCTCATCGTGGATTGTGACCTGAGCGGAAGCGATCGATTTCTTCGAGATCTGCAGCGCGACTCTCACTTTCCCGTCAACACGCCGCTGGTGGTTATGAGTGGGCCGCGCGATCGTCATGAAATCGTCGCAACAGGCGCGCTCTTCAGTTTCGAGAAGCCGATTTCAGTGGAGCAAGCGGTGCGGACACTCTCGGCCGCGCGGAATCTGATTCTGGACGGGCGACTCCGTTATCACCGTCAGACGCTCGGGATTCCGGTTTCTTTAAGCTGCGGTGCTCGCAAGCGTTTGCAGGCGGAACTCGTAAATCTCAGCCAGGGCGGAATCGGTGTGCGCACCGACCGGGAACTTGATGCGGAGAAGGCGATCCAGGTTTCCTTCAAACTGCCTGGCACGCGCTACACGGTGAAGGCACAAGGCGAAATCGCCTGGACCGATCGACAGGGCAACGCCGGCATTCGCTTCGTGGACGTTCCCACTCGTTTGCAGAAGGGATTGCAAATCTGGCTGGCACAGCAATACTTCGCGCAGTAGGAGTGGCACGCGGCAAGCGCGGGACTTTCTTAAGCCCACTCTCGTCTCTCTAACGGAAGCGCGCTTCTTTCTCCCGCAGTTGCGCCTGCAACTCGGCATCGGGATCTCGCATTGCTAATTTTGCAAGAAGGACTCCCGCCGTGCCCCGTCCCATCACAGCAAACAGGTACCAGTAGAGCGCGGTAAAGAACCCTCCGACCCCAAACAGCAGTCCCAGCGCGACAGGCCAGGGTGGAAGCGCGTGAACGAAGCCGAGGAAAATACAAAAGAAAATCAGGACCGCAGAAAAGAGCACGAGGCCATCCATGAACCCAGCGAGAGTGCGCGCGGAGACCGGCCAAGGCCACCAGGCAATCGACACAGCGTCGTCTGGTTGTTCCACAACTTGTGGCCGCACATCGGTACGAGGCAACCGGATGGCAGGGAGTCCCAAAGGAGAGAGCACGAGCTCGTCAGAGTACTCGGGATGCGTCAGGACCGGCGATGCCTGCTCAATCCCGCGAAGTAGCGTGGCGAAGATCCAGTCATTCAGCTGGCTTTTGACCTGGGGAGGCATCTCGAGGAATCGCAAGCCGGCCTGGCCGCCGGAATTCGCCCAAGCCACCTGGGCGCGCACATCAATGCGAGCCCGGGGATTCATCAGGTCGAAACGCATGCGCACGTTTTGATTCACTTCGATAGGCCCTACGGCCTGGATAGCAGCTCCGCCCTGGCTCAGGTTACGGATGATTCCGCCATTGCCTTCATCGAGGCTGACGTACACCAGCGAGTTGATTGGGTGCCGGTAGTAGATCCGCGGCGAGTCAGAGGGACTCGAAGCCGGGCTGGCGGCCACTCCCGATGGGAACTGCATGCCGAATCTTAGCCCCGAAAATGACACGGGTCGCAGTACTCATCAAGGTTCTAGCAGGCGTCAGGAAGCGGTACGGTGTTCGCCGGGAGACTCTTGCGGCTTTGTTTTCATGCGCTTAGCGTTATCCCGCGCAAGGAGTTTCTGAAGATCGTAGCTATAGGGCCCGTATCCCCGGAAAGAATCCTCATCGAACAAGCGCTTGATGCCGCAGCCTGTGCAAACCTGGTAGGCACAGCCTTGGGAGCGAATGGGCCAGCTCATCTTGCTGTGCCAGCATCCCCGAAGGATTACGGCAGCCCCCGCCAGCCCGGTCGCCATCAAACCGACCGGCCACAGCCACCGCGAACGCTTGCTCTTCAACGGCTTGGATTCGTCTTCCAACTACCACCTAACCTGTAGAACCTTGCCTTTCAGAATATGACGATTCGCCGGTGAGGGCAATCGCCAATGTGGGCCACCTTCGGTACGTAGCTTCCGGCTTTGGGTGGAGTTCCTCCGAAGAGTGCCCTGTCCTCTAAACCCGGCTCGAAGCCTGAAGTTCCATACTGAACCTGTGGGAAACGCAAACCATACCGGAAGGGCGATGTGACGTTGGTGTATCTCCGGCGATTGCAAGTACCTACAAAGCCCGATAAGGTAGGGAGGATAGCCGGCGTTGAAGGGACAAAAACCGGAGATATTGACTCCTCCGTAATAGGAAGAACGGTCAATTGACAACCGTATACCCTTCGCCGACACTGACTTCCGCAGAGCTGTGCACTGCGTGTAATCAACCCCTGGAATGGCAACTAACCCCTCGAATGCGAATCCGGGATTAACCATTAAGCCAATGGGATCACCGGAATCGGCTCCGCAAGGCGCCATCGCCACTGCCCCACCCGCGGCAGATGAGCGGGAAGTGTTGCAAGCCCTTCTGGCGTTTTCCACATTGCATGAGCAGATTCGCCGCAAGCGCACCGAGGATGCCAAGCGCTACGCCACGGGATTGGGTCCCGTCAAAGATGCGTGGGAGTTCGAGAAGTTTGTTCTAGACGAAGTCCTACAACTGGTGGCCGAGCGCGCGCAGGCGATTACTGGGGCGGACGGAATCGCCATCGCGATCGCGGAAGGCGAGGAGATCATTTGCCGTGCATCGGTAGGGAATATGGCTCCCGATCGCGGTGTGCGACTGGATTCCAAAGCCGGCTTCTCTGGAGCGTGCTTCCGCACCGGTCGGATTATCCGATGCGACGATTCCGAGAGAGATCCACGCGTCAATGTTGAGGCGTGTCGGAGACTCGGCACGCGGTCGATGGTCGCGGTACCGCTCGAGAGCCAAGGCAGCGTGCTGGGATTGCTGGAAGCGTTTTCTACCCAGCCTTTTGGTTTTAAGGATGGCGATGTTCGCAGCATGAATCTGTTGGCGGAGTTGATTCTTGCTGCATTGAAACCAGAGGACGCAGAAAAAATGGCGCGCGCGGCCAAGGTCGCCGCCGCGGAATTGCGAACGGCTGAGCTTGAGAGCCTACGCCAGATTCCAATGGCACCCCCGCCTCCCGCGCCGGTTGCGCCTCCTCCATCTTTCCCGCCGGGTTATGCACCACCCGAGCCCGAAGCCGTTCCCCTGGAACTCGCGAAGGAAAGTATCGCGCCGGCTTTGCACGACGATGGAGGCGAGGCCTTGCGCCGGGGCGCAATGGTGGGTCTCGGTGTTGTGCTGCTGGCGGGGATTCTGGTAAGCGGACTGGTCTGGTGGAGATTCCACAACGCTTCGAAACCCGTCACGGCTGCGGCAGACGCGAGCCACGCGGCGCCAGCGGCAACACAGCCGGTTGGAGCGTCACAGCCGAACCATGGGTCCGACGTGGCTGCGCTGACCGCAGCCGCCACTGAGGCGACGCCCCCCACGACTACGGACGGAAAGCTTTCCGGCACACCCCTGGTGACGGGAGTCGAACACTACTCGTCGGCCGGATCGAGCACCGTCGTGGTTTTGTTGCAGGACCAGGTGCAGTACGAAGCGCACCGTCTTTCAGATCCCGACAGAATCTATTTCGATCTGCTTGACACGTCGCTGAGTCCGGGCCTGAACGGAAAAGTGATCGATGTGCAAGACGGGTTAATTGGCCGCGTTCGGATAGCCAAGCCGGCCGATAACGTCACGCGCGTGGTGCTCGATGCAAAATCTGGCTCCAGCTTCGCGGTGAGCATGGAGCAAAACCCTTACCGGCTGGTGATCGAGGTTCGCGGCCCGGGAGCGCCTCCGAAACCGAATATCGACCAGACATCGGTTCCCAAGCAGCCGACACCGCAACCCAGCGTCCCCCCATCGGCACCGCAAGCAAAAGAAGATCTCGAGGCCCGGGCACATGCCGGCAAACTGCGAATTGTCCTGGACCCGGGACACGGTGGCTGGGACCTTGGAACAATTGGCCGCGAAGGCCTGATGGAGAAGAATTTGGTTCTCGAGGTCGCACAGCGGCTGGGAAGCTTACTAGAGAGCCGGCTCGGTGCCGAAGTCATCTTCACGCGCAACGACGACGACTACGTTTCGCTCGAACAACGCGCGGAGCTCGCAAATCACGATCAGGCGGACCTGTTTGTCTCCGTTCATGCCAACTACAGCAGTCTGGCAACCGCACGTGGCGTGGAAACGTACTATTCGAGCTTCTTCTCTCCTCCGGAAGCGCGAGAAATAGAATTCCGCGAAAACGGAGATGCGCTGGCCGTCACACATGCGAAACTCACCGGCGTGCAGCTGCGGGACAAAGTAGAAGCATCGCGAAAGCTGGCCACCGATGTTCAGCACGCGCTGCACGGAACATTAGCGTCTCAGAGCGCTGGCATCCGCAATCGTGGCGTGCGGGAAGCGTCCTTCGTAGTATTGACGGGCACCGAGATGCCCTCAATCCTTGCAGAAATCTCCTTCGTCAGCAGTCCCACCGATGAGGAAAAGCTGCGCAACGCCGAATACCGCCAGCAGATTGCGGAAGCGCTCTTCAAGGGCATCGAACACTTCGCTTCCAGCACGCGGCGCGTCAAAATCGCATCCGCGGCTCCACATTCTCAAGGGCAATAGCCGACTACCGACTCGTCTCTGTTCAACCCCCAGCGCATCTCCTTGCCTAAATCCAATCACCGGTCGAAGAATGCCTCGTGCCCTGCTGAGTCCGGGTTTGCTCGTCCTCCGATGTAGAATGAGCCGGTTCCTCGTCAATCGCCAGTGAATATGAGATACACAACTGCGCTGATCTTCGTGATGTCGATGTTCGCCGGCTCTTGTCACGGTGCGGTCTGCGAAGGCAAGAAGCACCCAGGGATCACGGCGATCTACATGACGCAATCGGTCAAACCAGACAGCGCAGCCGAGGAATGGGTATCCGCGTTCCGCGAACGGCTTGCAAAATCCGATCCCTATTGCATTGTGTCCGACAAAGACAAGGCAGTGATGGTGATCAGCGTCGTGGGGATGGACGCGGACATTAACAAGACAAGCACCGCAATCAGTCTCGCGATCTACACCGTAAGAGACAGTATCTTCCTCGATCACTGGATGTACGTTGCGGATAAAGAAAACCTGCAAAGCTCCTGCGACAAGGCGGTCGCCGCACTGCAAAAAGAGATGCGCGAGTTGAAACGTTTGCGGATGATTTAGGCGCCGGCGGTCTCGCCGGTTTTCGATTCCCGTCAGTTGGCAGAGGAGATACGCGATCTCTATTGTGAAACGGGATCGGCATTCTTGAGCGAATCGTCAAGCGATTGATTCGTCCGTGCAGTCCCCTCCACCAGGCGCCAGCCGTCGTCGTAGTGCTTCATGGTGACGGTGGACTTGTACTCGAGGCCTCCCGCATTCAGCGCGGCGCCGACTTCGTTCATCGCCGTCCACCGCCACGTGAATTCTACGTCGGCTACGTTGTCCGCTTTACTGATCCCGGTGATCGCCACCAGTTCGCGCCTCGCAGTCGGAATGCTGAAGTACTCTTTGCCGGTTTCCGTGCCATGAATCAGGTCGCGAAATGTGTCGACTCCCAGGGGAGTCATGGCGACTTCCCAACAGGGCGGTGGGCTTACATCGGACGGACAAGGCGTGATCGAACCAATGATCCAGCCGTGATGTTGCAGCACGAGATATTGCGGCGAGGCGAAGTCCTTGTTGGAAACCGGACCGATGCGAAGCCAGAACTGCTGAGGACTGGTGAATGCATCCGAACCGGCGATCAGGGTAGAGGCGAGGCGGCGAGTCAGGAAATCACGTGGAGTACACGCCGTGAGCGCGCAGAGCGTGGCCAGGATGAAGACACGTTTTCGCATCAATTGAGGTGGTTTATACCTTATCGCCGATCAGCGATTGTAACCAATCGCGCTGCGCGTCGCGGCAGGAAAGGAACGGATGCGATCTGGCCCTCGAAGTGAGGCGCCCAACGTCCGGGAACGACCTCGCTGCAGGATGGGCATTTGCCGTCGGGCGTGATCCGGTACTCCTCGACGAGATAACTGTAACGCCCGATGAGCGTGGCCGCGCAGCGATGGCAGCGCGTGTCTTCGAGATCATTGACCCGGCCGGGCAGGTTTCCGGCATAGATGTACCGAAGCCCTGCTTCTTTCCCGATCCCGGCGGCGCGCAGCAGATCCGATGGCCGCGTGTCGCGCGGATCGGTCATCTTGTAATCGCCGTGATAGGCGGTGACGTGCCACGGAATCTCCGGAGAAACGCTGGCCAGGAACTCTGTCAGGCCCCGCAGTTCTCCTTCGGAATCGTTGAAGCCGGGAATCAAAAGCGTGACGATTTCCAGCCAGAGACCCATCGAGTGCAGGGCGCGAATGGTCTCGAGGATCGGCTGCAGGCGTCCGCCCAGTTTGCGGTAATGGTGATCGTCGAAGCTCTTGAGATCTACTTTGTAGAGATCGAGCCAGGGGCGGAGGTATTCAAGGACCTGTGGCGTGCCATTTCCGTTCGAGACAAAGCCCGTCACGAGCCCGGCGGCCTTGGCCTCCTTCATGATGGCGACGGCCCACTCGGCGGTGATGAGCGGCTCGTTGTAGGTACTGACAAGAACCTTCGCACCCTGGCGCAGCGCATCGCGAACCAGTTCTGCCGGCGAGGCTTCCAACGGAGGTGACACCGCATTTGGATCGCGCAGCGCCTGCGAGGTCACCCAATTCTGGCAGTATGCGCAGTGAAGATCGCAACCGAGCATTCCGAAGCTGTAGGCGAGGGCGCCCGGATAAGCATGGAAGAAGGGTTTCTTTTCGATGGGATCGCACTGCACGCCGCCGACATATCCCCACGGCACATAAAGCTTCCCGCCACGATTGAAGCGGACCTTGCAGACGCCGGGCTGGCCTTCGGGAATGGGGCAGGCGTGACCACAGGCAAAGCAGCGCACGCGGTCGCGATCGAGTTTCTCGTACAAATCGCCCTCGCGCACGCGCTCATCCACGAGTTCGCGAAGCGTAGTCATATCTTCTGATTCCAATTTTACTGCGGCTTGCCATGAGCAGGACGCGAAAGATACCCGAGCAATCAGCCCATCGCACCACGCCGATGGGGAAGCGTTTGCGGGTCCGCTCCGGAAGAAGTCTCGACAACCGATTCACTGGCTGCTACGGCAGGTCCGGGGTCGCGCTAGTCGGAGGAGTCGCTGTGCATCAGGGGTGCATGCTGGCGTTGGAATTTTCTGGCTTCCTGCTCGATCGTGCTGGCCTGAGCGCGGGTCAACTGCGACGTCATAAATGCAACCCGATCCTTGCTACTCTGCATTCCTTCTGCTCGCGCCAAAACCGACCAGAAGTAGGCTTTGGTCACATCCTTGGGAACGCCGCGCCCCATCCAGAAATAGGAGCCAAGAGCATCCTGAGCGCCGACATGGCCTTGTTCTGCTGCTCTTAAGTACCAGCGTACAGCCATGGAGTAGTCTTGCGGGACGTCCTCACCTTTTGCGTAATGCGTAGCCAACGCAGCCTGTTCGTATGGATCGCCAACCTCGGCGCGCTTCCGGACCTCAACCAGATCTGCAGCGGGTGCTGGATTTGCGGCGGGTGCTGGGGGATCCGGAGGCGGCTGCACAAAGGTGGCCGGGTCAGTCTGGGCTGGAGCCGCTTCAACCGGCTTGGGACGGCGGAATCGATCCAGAGCCCATGGCGACAGTAGGTACGCCAACACAGCAACAATCGACAATGCCGCAACTACGAGGAGTACTAAATGGCGACGCGGAAAATTGTCCTCTTCGGAGGGCGATTGAGATTCCTGAAGGGCGGCCGCAAAGGGATAGCTTGCGGTAGAAAATGTTGGGGCAGCCACCATCGTGGTCGCCTGACCATTGCTCTCTGCAGCTTTCGCCCGGGCCCTCGCGCGCTCGGCGCGATTCACAGCTGCCAACGTGGTATCGGCGAGACGTTGCAGGATAGTGCCGTGGCGATCATTGAAGGCGTGCGGTCTGGACGAAAAAACTTCCAACAAGCCGATTACAGTTTCCCCGAGGCGGATCGGGACCGCGATGATTGACCGTATGCCCAACAAGCGGCAACTCTCGCGATCCACGCGGAGATCCGTTTCAGCATCATCGCAGCGCTGGAGAAATCCAGTGCGTGCGCAATATCCCGAAAAACCAGAACTCACGTCGAGTCTTGCACCCACCGGTGGAGCGTCGCCGGCGCTGGCCCTGCAAACCATTTCGTTGTTTTCCGAGAGCGCAAGGGCTGCGCCGTTGGCGTTGCTGAAAATCTTCGAACGCTCGGCGATGAGCTGTAGGGCGGCATCCAGGTTAGGGCCAAGGCCTTCAACCTCGCGCTGCACAGCCGAGAGGGCCGTCAGTGTTGACGTGTAGTCGGCGCGCGACTCTCGTGTTGTATTGGTCAAAGGCATTTGACGTTGCTGACTCAAAATCTCGCGGTAGCTCACGCTCGACTCGCCATTCCGCGAAATGTAGTTGGCCGCGCCCACCATCGCGTTCAGGAACAGCCACTCCTGCAATTTGCGCCGGGAATCATCCGGCAGTTCCGGAAAACGGACTCCGATACGACCAGACTTGTCGGCCCACACCACTTGGCCTGTGGTATGCAAGTAGGTCCTCGTCTCGGAGAGATCCAGACAAAGATTCACGAGGCGGTCGACCTCGAACGGAGACGAGGTCTGTATCGCCGCGCCACGCTCGCTGATGTTAAGAACCT
>Ga0210409_10008139_pt1 | contig 10709 bp, 9 predicted proteins | sample IncBWH17MmetaG_FD_161649 | JGI IMG/M metagenome (GOLD analysis project Ga0210409, IMG submission 161649) | Forest soil microbial communities from Barre Woods Harvard Forest LTER site, Petersham, Massachusetts, United States - Inc-BW-H-17-M | ecosystem: Environmental > Terrestrial > Soil >...
CCAGGAATGCTCGGGAAGCGTCCTTGGATATGGATCGCAGGTGAATCAGTCCGTATTGCTCGGTCCGACGACTGACGATTGGACTTCGATGAGCCAATACTGTTTGGAGACGTTTCAAGCGGTGCTGGAGGCGGTCGTTCCGGGCAAAAGCATCCACGATGTCCTGGGCGTCTACGACGAGAGACTGGTGGCGAAGGGAGAGAAGCCGGGCGGGCTGATCCTTCATTTCGGCGGCTTGGGGGATCTCCCGCGCACTGGATCGATCGGAGAGGCTTCCGATGTCGTGCTTGAGCCGGGAATGGTCTTTGACATCAAGCCGGAATTCCCGGTCAAGGGACGGGGCGTCGTGCAGATCGGCGACTCCGTAGTGGTCACTGAAAAGGGCGCTCGTCGGCTCGGCAAGCGCGACATGAAACCCACCACACTCGCCTGACGAGCTCCATTTGATTTCTGGTCGCCCTCTCGTGCTCCATCTTGGGCGCTGGCGTCCTAGTGCACTGTCTTGTTCGGTGTGTCCGCTCTCGACCTAACGAATCGTCGACCGGCACTCTTCGTTGCTTCTGCCTCACCGGTCGGCAACTCGAACATACCGGCCGGCTGTTTACCTATGTAATCGATGGCCCCTGAACTCCGGATGTCGGCGTATTTCGCGCGCATATCGCGGAGTCTCAGGGCGTGTGAAGCCTGAGACCGGTCCAAGCAGGCTTTCCTCGCCACAGAAAGTGGGCCAGCGCTTAATCGATCGAAGAATCGGCTCCGGCGTGTCACCGCAAAAACGCATCGTTGACGTCGACCACCGGAAGTGCCGGGCGTTTCCCGAATCCCACGCGGGCGCCAAAGCCGCCTGTGGCGAAGTGCGTTTTGTTACGCTCGCTGAGGAACTGGTTCCAGACCGGTCGTTCACTGCCTGACCTCTTATCTCTCGATCACGGTCAGTTGTCCTGCCGCCATTTCCACGGCATTTGCGAGGATCCACACCTAGTTGGGATTGGCCGGGCGGCGCAATCTTGGCACACGCATCGGTCGTCGTAACCAGCGGTGCAGGGATTCAATTCGTTCCCGTGCCAGGGAACGCGAAACGGACCAGCTTCGAGTCCGCCACATTGGAGACCAACGATTCAACGGTCCAGTCGAGAGCAGTTTCTGGTGCCAATCGGCACTACGTCCAATTCGCCGGGTGATGCCGGACACCAACCACGGAAGTCCAAGCTTCTCAACAAATGAATTCCGCCCAGAAGGCCTCGAGACCGATGAAATATCCACTCTTCTTTTCCCCGCTGCGTGAACGACCTTAATGGATGCGTTCGGTATCGTTTCGAATCGGGAAATGAATTGATGGATACCTTCGGAAATTCGCGCGATCAAACCCGGAGCCTGCTGCGTACTTTGCTGGTTCGTATCACTCGCCGAGCGGTGATCCGCAATCCCCAAAGCTTCGACAAGCTCATCGCCGCCGCTCTGGCGAAACAGTGCTGCTTCGTGGCGCCTTATGGTGGCGGACGGCTCGTATGGCTTCGTCAAGATTGACGGGAAACCTACAGGCTGAACCGTCGGGCGCCCTTCGCTCAACTGCGCATCGATCGGGTCAGCAGGCAAAGCGCCGCCGATATTCTTGAAGGCTCCGCGCGACAGTTTGAAATCCTCGAATTGAAGTTCGCGAGCGACCCGTTCGACGATGTGCGCGGCCGCAGGTCGAGTCTGCTCCGAGTAGGCGGTGATCAGGGTGTACTCGCACAGCAGATTCATCAGGCGGGGAATCCCGCCGGAATAAAAATGAATCGCGTCTATCGCCTCGGGCGTAAAGATGGGTGCGCTCGATGCGCCACCGATGCGCATTCGCTCGTTGATATAGTCCCGCGCTTCCCGAGCGTCGAGTGCCACCGTTTTGCATCGAAGTGCAATCCGCTGGCGGATTTGGTGCAACTCAGGCCTCTTAAGCTTCTCGTCGAGCTCCGGCTGACCTGCGAGCACGATCTGCAGTAACCTTTCGTGGGGCGTCTCAAGATTGAGCAGCATCCGAATTTCCTCAAGCACGTGGGGTGGCAGGCCTTGGGCCTCGTCTACGATCAAGATGGCATTCGTACCCATGGCGTAGCGCTCGATCAGCCACTGATTGAGCCGCGTAAGAGGGCTCAACTTCGCCCGTGAATCCGAAGGCGGAACTCCAAACTCGGCCAGCGCCAAATCGAATAATTCGTTGACCTGCAAATGCGAGTTAAAGATGAAGGCTCGTGGCATCCGCCGTACGTCCAACCAATCAAGCAGCCAGTGGATCAGCATTGTCTTGCCGGTCCCGACCTCGCCTGTAAGCAGCATGAGCCCTCGGCGGGCCTGGATGGCCCCGGTCAAACCGTCCAAGGATGCTTGGGTGCGCCGCGTCAGAAACAGGAAGCGAGGGTCCGGATTGGTTTTGAAAGGATTCTCGCGTAAGCCGAAGTACCCTAAAGAGTTTTGCCACATGGTGTGTTAGGCACGCGAGCAACCTGTGCTCGCGCGCGAAATTCGCGCCTCCGCCGACCGGTAGCCTGGACGGCGGCTAAGAAACTCGGAACGCTCCCCTCCCGACCACGCCCAGTCCAGAGGAAGCCTTGTCGCCTCAACCGGCCTTATGCCCGCCGACATAATACCCCAGAATCGGCCTAGATAGGGCCCAGTGGTCGAGCGCAATCTTACCGCTCGCGCGGCCCGTGTCGGTCTCGAGGCTATCCGCATGGTTCTTTGCAAGCGCACGCTAAAGCTCTTATCACGCAACCCCTCGTAATTGAAAAAGAAGAACAGCTTATCCTTGACAATGGTGCCTCCGAGGTTGCCGCCGAACTGACGATAGGCGTTGTTGTTTCGTGCGTCGGGCGAGTTCAAACCATTAAATTTGTTGTAAGCATTTAAGCCCGGGTCCTCGTACTGGAAAAACCCTCCACCGTGAAAATCGTTCGTCCCGCCCTTGGTGACGACTTTAACGTGAGCGCCGGAGCTGCGGCCGTCCGCGGCGTCGTAATCGTTCGAGAGAACTGTCATTTCCTCGACTGATTCCGCGCTCGGAGTCAGTACGGCCGCGCCGCCCCACTGGAGGCTGTTCACGCTCACGCCGTCCACGATGTAATCATTCGAGGTGACGCGCTGCCCGTTGGCACTGATAGGCACCTGGTTTTCAGTCTGGAAAATAGAGATGTTCGAGCCGCCCGGTCCGCCGGAACCGCCATTCGTGCCAGGACCGTTCGGGAACCCGGTCGAGCCGCCGATGCCCATTCGCGCATCGTCTCCGAAAATTCCCGGTGACAGGCGCAGTAGTTCATACGGATCGCGGTTAAATTGGGGAAGCCGCTCAATGTCCCGATTCGTGATGGTTCCAGAGATGCTCGCGTCTTCGCTCTGAAGGGCCGGTAAAGCCGAGCCGTTCACCGTAACGCTCTGCGAGACGACGCCCACTTCGAGTCCAATGTCGAGGCCCCTCACCAATTCGGCCGCCACGGCCACATTTTGCAGGACACTCTTGGAGAAACCAGTGGCTTCTACAGTTACAGTGTGGGCTCCGGGCCCGACTTCGCCGAAGCGGTAGAAACCCTCCGAACTCGTGGTGGTTTCCCTGGTTACGCCCGTTCCCTGATCGGTAAGACGGACCTTGGCGCCAACGACGGCCGCACCCTGGGGGTCCCGAACCGTGCCCTGAACTGCAGCACTGAACTGAGCTCGAATCGGCACGACGACAGCAAGTGCAGCAATCACGGCAGGTAGACAGCCGAACAGGTGGCATCCACGATTCATAGCTCACCTCCCTACTTGCGGTCGAGCTCAACGCCAGGCCGGGGAGCGAATCGGTTGGTGTGGCAATCAGGGGAGCGTCGTGACGTAACCGATAGAGACAGGCATTTGCACCATGGTTCGGTGAGGCTAGAAGCCTACACACCGCCACGCCCGAGCACCCGTGCCGCGTCCCCCCGGCTCGGCTTCAACTTCATACCCGAAAAACCGGATCCTGGCTATACCTGGATCTACCGAGCCCTCGGGGGCTTTCCCATGTAGCGTAGGTTGAGCTTCACCCGCTCGGATTGTCCATATTTGCATCGGTACCGGAACCAGTACTCACCGTATCGTTAGTTCCGCTGAAAGTCCCAAAGAAATACCTGGAGATATGCGAAGCGATGAAAGCAAACGGCGTGCTCAGGCGCGTCTGTTGTTGAGACCATGATTGGCTCGCTCGCTGCGCTCCCGGTGGAGTAAGCTGTCTATTGTGCGCGGCCGAGGTGCGGTAAACCGAGAGCCCGCAACTCAAGGAAGAACATCATGACGGCTCAGCCCCTCGTCACTGCGGCACCGTATCTCATCGCACAGAGATACGAGGACTACAAGGCCGAGGAGCATGCAGTCTGGTCAGAATTAGTGCGCCGGCGTCGCCCGCAGCTCGAGAGGTGTGCTTGCCGTGAGTACCTGGAAGGGTATGACATTATCGGATTGCAGGAGGAACGCCTGCCGAATCTTCAGGCCATAACTGATCGACTAAAACCCAGGACCGGCTGGAGCACGACGCCGGTAAGCGGTTTTCTTCCTGCGGACGCTTTCTTTGAAATGCTCGCCGCTCGGATGTTCCCGACGACGACTCGACCGCGAGGCCGTGATTCGCTCGAATACACGCCTGAGCCGGACATTTTTCATGACGTGTTCGGGCACGTGCCGATGCATACACACCGGGTGTTTGCGGACTTCCTTCAACACTATGGGAGTGTCTGCGCAAAGATAGCGGATCGGAACACGCTTGAGCGGCTGGGCCGTCTGTTTTGGTACACGGTTGAATTCGGGCTCATTCGACAGGATGGAACGATTAAGGTTTACGGCAGCGGTGTCATCAGCTCCCATGGCGAGTGCACAAACATTATCGAGGGTGGCTGTGAAATCAAGGATTTTGCCCTTGCCGAAGTTCTCATGACTCCGGTGAAGGTTGACCAGATGCACAAACTCCTGTTCGCGATCGAGAGCTTTGATCAAGTCTACGAGGCCATGCGCGAGGCTGAGAAGCTTGTCGGGCCCGGATCTTAGCTCGAGCCGCATTTTCCGTGCGATTCCGGTGTCAAAGGCTGCCGTCGCACCACCACCCAGAATCCGTTGCTCGATTGCACGATATGGCATCTGGACGCCGCGCGCCAGGAGACAAGTTGTAGAGCGAGAGAAGCCTTGGGCGGAAGAATCAGCATTCCGTCCACCGACGTCGCGACCGACCGATCCGGATATCTGCGGAAGGCAGGCGGCGCTGGCAACGCCGATCTGTCGAGTTGGATGAGGATGTCGAGTTTCTCGGCTCGGGCGCCGGCCCGGAAGGTTGTTAGACGGTCGCACCGGCAGCTCCAGTCGATGATGCGGCCGATCTCGAATCCTCGTACGCCCAGTTCCAACCAGGCCGGGCTTTGTCCTTCCGTCTCCGCGACCTATACGGGTATCTCGGGATCCGGCCGCAAATCGTCCGCCGAGGGGAAAAACCGTCCGAAAATCTCAGACGGATCCGTCAGGGAGCGTCGTGGCTCCCTCGGAACTGAACGCGGCCAATTTTATCCGTCCGGCCGTAAGCCAACCAGACTGTCGGCGGATCGGTACTGTTGTCGACCTGAATGTGCCGAACTTCGGTGCCGAGTGTGGGAAGCTCATACTCCGTGAACCGCCCGGTGCCCGGGTCGAATTTCGCAATTCGGTCCGAGCTTAACATACTGATCCAGACCATGTGGTTCTTATCGACGGTGACCGCATAGGGCTGACTATAACGATGAGGCAACGGATATTCGGTAACCCTCCGAGTGTGAATGTCTATTTTTGCCAGCTGATCGGCGAAGAATTCACACACCCATACGAAATCGCCATTCCCGTCTGCCGCGACTCGGCGTGGTCCCTTTTCAAGCGGTGTTGCCGTGTTCGCACTGAGCGTGAGTGTCGAGGAGAAGTCGCGGTCTCTGGTAGTGATTTCGACATCCTGCCGAGGACCCAATGCCAGCTCCTCCACTTTGCCAGCCTTGGAATTGATAATCGTCATGCGGTTACCGCCAGGCTGGGCAATCCAGGCATTATTCTCCTGTCGATGGCGACGTCGTAGTTCGCCTTGGGCGGGGAACCAGCTGAATAGTTCGTATATTCCCCGGTATGGGGATCCAACTTAAAAGCTCCCTGTTTGTGAGGTGACCACGGATTCCCTTCACCGTCCACGGCTATGAAAACGCCCGATGCTGGATAGGTGTTCGGGCGAGGATATCTGTGGAATGTTCCGGTAAGGGGATCGAATTCCGTCGGGTTGCCTTCCGTATCGTTGGCAAACCAAACGTTGCCGCGCCGGTCCAGAACCAGGGCATGCGAACTTTCCGCCAAGTTCCTCTCGTCCGCGAGCTTATAGTCCTTTACCTCGCCGGTCCTGGGATCGAGCCTCCCAATCGTGCGTTCCGGAGTCGCATCGTCGGCAAACCAAACATACCCTTCCTTGTCGATGCCAACATCATGTGCCGCACGCCAATTCTCGTCATGGCCCCCCCTCTCGACTAGAGCGTTTTCAGGTATGAGACCAAATCGTCCATTTCCTTCGGTTCTAGACCGTATTGGAAGCCTGGCATATCCGAGCTGCCCTTCAGAATAAACTGCCTGAGCGCCCGCTCCGCCTCCGGGGTGGCTCCTTTGAAGGCGCCGCTCAGACTGGGACCGACCGTAGGGGGCGATCCAAACTTAAGTTTCCGCGGGAGATGGCACAGCGAACACCGCTGTAAAAACAGCCCCTCGCCTCTCGTCTCCTGGTCGTTCAATCGGTTCTCCGTGAGAGTCTTCTTCGTACCGGGCCCAGTCTGCGCCGATAGCAGCTCGCCTCGCCCGGAATCGAGCGTCGCCAAGACGAGAGCCCCCCACAGGGCAATGAACAGGCTCTGATTCTTCAACATGATTGACTAAGGCTCCTTGAGACTCGATACTAGCCGCGCGTGTGTCTTCCCGGTCCCGCTGCCAGACCCGGGAACGATGGCATCTTGATTGAAGCGAGAGTCATCAAGCGAGAGTTCGTTCAGCTCGGACTCCCCTCGGCCCCCGAAGAAACCGGACGTTTCTCGGGTTGAGATCTTCTCCGCTGTGCCCGGCTGCAGAGGCTGCCCGGAGCACGGCCGTGAACGTGATTCTCAGCGGTCAGGGCGGTTCTGGCAAGCCATTTGGCTGCCGCTCGAACGCTTGGGCACGCCATCTGGTCACTGCCACGACGATCGCTGAGCAAGTATGACCGAGCAACCTCCGGCGCAGGTCTGCGGGATGCGTCGAGAGCTTCTAAAAGGCAAGCGATTCCCGAAAGACCGCCCTGGCGTCGGCCAAATTGCCGAGAGTTCGTCGATGTGACGGGCACTAGCTACAACGCCACAACTCACGGACCGCTCGGCCTCCGCTATTCATCTGGAACCTCGATCGAGGGGCCCAGATCTTCTCCAATTCGACTCCCGCCGTGAAATCTTCTATGGACGAATACCGGGAGTGTTCACCCGAATCTTATAGATACCCGTGCGAGCTGCAATATAGAGAGTCTTCTGATCTGAGTCCCCAAAAACAAGGTTTGCAACAAGCTCAGGAACGAGAATCGTGCCTAGGTGTTTGGCCTCCGGCGATAGGATCCAGATTCCGCCCGGCCCTGATTCATAAAGATTCCCCTTGGCATCAACCTTCATGCCGTCGGTGATTCCGCGAGCCTTGTCTTCGTTCATATCAATAAACATCTGGCTGTTCGTGAGCGTATCGTCAGGTTGGACATCATAGCGACGGACATACCTCATCTGACTCCCATTCGCGTAGAGATATTTTTCATCGGGTGAAAAGGCGAGGCCGTTCGGGGTAGATATGTCCTTGATAGCTAAGGTCACCTTGCCGTCTTTGAGCATAAAAATGCCGGCGAAGTCCAACTCCTTCGCGGGATCATTTTCTCTCTCCCGCATGCCACCGAACCCATCTGTGAAGTAGATGGCTCCATCGCTCTTGACCACAAGGTCGTTCGTGCCGCCAAACCGCTTCCCTTCGTAGCGGTCCGCCAAGACCGTGCGGGCGCCGTTCTTTTCAATGCGATCGATCGAGCGGCCTGACCAGGTAGCAATGAGAACTCTGCTTTGTCGGTCCAGCGCGAGACCGTTTGAGCCGATCATAAAAAACTTGATTTTTCTATCCGGGTCAGGCTGTGGCATGCCCACTCGCCAAATGTCGTATCCGGTATAGCCGCTGTGGTCCAGGTACAGGGAGACCTTCGAGTCGGGCGTCACCTTATAGATCACGTTGGCGTACATGTCGCTCAAGAGCAGGTACCCGCTGTTTCCCTGTGGCACCCAAACGATGCCCTCGGTAAATCCAAAATCACCCTTGACTAGTTCCAACTTGGCGCCAGCCGACACCAGCTGATCAAGCGCCGGATCCAGTCGCATGACAGATTTCTCGCCCGGCGCTTGCGCTCCGACCGAGTCGGCTCCTATGGTGCTGGCGAACAAGATAGCGACAAACATCCACTGTGTTTTCATTCTTCTGCCTCGGTCAAAGATGAGTCCGAAGAGGCGGCAAATATGCTACGCGGTCCCCGTCCTGTCAAACCCATTCGCAGCGACCGGCATGTTCAGCGATTGGCCCGAATATAGGTGAAGACCCGCCTGGGAATTCCCAGATTTCTCCAACCGTTTGGTTCCGGCACACCGGGCAGCGCCTCCTTCCGGGAGACAGTGTTAGAGGCGGAAGACCGCCTCCCGCATGCTTCCCTCGGCCCGCATCATCTCGCCGTGCTGTTGCGCTGCGTACCAGTCGGTCGGAATCAGGTCTTGAACCCACGAACTTCCGACGCGATACTCGGACCATGCCCGATTCCGCGCCGAAAGCCGCCCTTTGCGTCCGCAATCTCCGAAAGGCGTACAAAGACGTCCAAGCAGTCGATGGACTTGATCTTGAGGTAAAACTCGGCGAGTGCTTCGGCCTTCTTGGGCCGAACGGTGCGGGGAAAACGACTACCGTTGAAATCTGCGAGGGGTTGGCCCGAGCGGACTCGGGAGAAGTCGAGGTCCTTGGCATGCGCTGGGACTCGGATTCCGAGCAACTCCGCCAACGCCTTGGGATTCAACTGCAGGACACGCAGCTATCCGAGAAACTCACCGTGTTCGAGACCGTCCGATTGTTCCGAAGTTTCTACCGGCGAGGCACGGAGACCCCTGAAGTCATCGCACTTGTGCAACTCGAAGAAAAGCAGAAGGCCCGAGTGGGCAGCCTCTCCGGCGGCCAGAAGCAGCGTCTGGCTATCGCCTGCGCGCTCGTGGGCGATCCGGATTTTCTGTTTCTCGATGAACCCACTACGGGTCTGGATCCTCAGGCTCGGCGCCAGCTTTGGGATTTGATCGAACAGTTCAAGCTCGCGGGCCGAACGGTTCTGCTGACCACGCATTACATGGACGAAGCCGAGCGGCTTTGCGACCGTGTAGCCATAGTGGATCACGGTAAAGAGATTGCCCTCGGCTCGCCGCGTGAATTGATAGCGTCCATCGGAGTGGAACACCTGGTCGAGTTTTCAGCGGGCAGTGCCACGAAAGCACTCGAGGTGACCGCGTTGAGCCGGATCGAGGGCATCCGCGATGTTCGCATGGATCATGGCCTGGTGCAGATGCAGGTGACCGAACTGCACCGGGCCGTGCCTGCCCTGCTCGACCAGTTGAGCCGGCAGGGCGTTCCGCTCACCGAGCTGCGCACCCGGTCCGCCACTTTGGAGGACGTCTTTGTCACCTTGACAGGACGGCGACTGCGGGATGAGTGACACCGCTGCGATACCCGGTACCCGCGCGAAAGAGGAGCTCGAAAAGTCTCCGCGCAGGACCACCGTCCTAGACCATGCGCTCGTACAATTGACGTTGGTGAGATTCCGCGAATTCTTCCGCGAACCCGAGGTGCTGTTCTGGGTGTTCATCTTCCCGCTCCTTCTGGCCGCAGGTTTGGGCATTGCCTTCCGCAACCGCCCCGCGGACGTGCTCAGGATTGCGACCTCCACCCCTGAATTGCTGAACTCGCTTAGGCACGAGAAACTTCTCTACGTCGAGCTGTTGGATGCCTCGGCTGCTGAAGACGCTCTTCGCACGGGCAAGGTGGCGCTCCTCGCTATGCCCGGAACCGGCGGTACGATGGTGTATCGATACGACGACACCAATCCCGAAGGACGAGCCGCGCGTCTATTGGCAGATCGCGCCATCCAGCAAGCCGCCGGCCGCGTCGATCCCATTGCTACGAACGATCGATTGATGCGCGAACCGGGATCCCGTTACATCGATTTCCTGCTCCCCGGCCTATTGGGAATGAACCTGATGGGCAGTGCGGTTTGGGGAATGGGATACGCGATCGTGGATGCGCGGAGGAGGAAGCTGATGAAGCGTCTGATCGCCACTCCCATGCCCCGGTATTACTACTTGCTGTCGTTCCTGCTTTCCCGGCTGCTGCTGCTGGTGGTTGAGGTAGGAGTGCTGCTGGGGTTCGGTGTTTCAGTATTCCGGGTCCCGGTCCGCGGTCCGCTGATCGATTTCGCAATTCTGTGCGTATTGGGTTCGATGTCTTTCAGTGCATTGGGATTGCTGATCGCCTCGCGCGCGCGGACGATCGAAGCGGTCTCCGGTTTGATGAACTTGGTGATGATGCCGATGTGGATCGCCTCCGGCGTGTTCTTCTCGGCGCATCGGTTCCCCGGCATTCTGCAACCCGTGATCAAT
>Ga0210409_10008141_pt1 | contig 10708 bp, 9 predicted proteins | sample IncBWH17MmetaG_FD_161649 | JGI IMG/M metagenome (GOLD analysis project Ga0210409, IMG submission 161649) | Forest soil microbial communities from Barre Woods Harvard Forest LTER site, Petersham, Massachusetts, United States - Inc-BW-H-17-M | ecosystem: Environmental > Terrestrial > Soil >...
AGAAACCATGGCGCGCACGCTCCGTGAGAGGAAGCGCGGATTTGAGCTCGGCAAAGCGCAAAGTCAATGCGGACCCCAGCGTATGCCGGCGCGCAAAAGCGGAATTCGGCGGGCTACGGAGGGGGATCGCAAAAAATGGCGCAGCGATTTTTTGAATGGGAGGTAACGCTCCTGGTTGCCCGGACCTGCTTGCAAGGCCCTGGCCGGGCCGCTGACGGCCGGTCAAGGCGGTCAGTCGCGAAGCGGGGGGCACGTATTCGCGCCCGCCTTGAGCGGACGAAGGCGGTCCGGCCCATTGGCTGGAGCGGCCACCAGGCAGCTTCAGCTGAACGCAAGCCGAGACAGAGCGCCGTCGCACTGGCGGCAACAAAAACAAGGGATTGATGGGGTCGGCGGCGTCGCCCCCAAAACATCAACCCTAAAACAAGTGTGCAGACAACAGCTTCGGGCAAACGTCAGTTTGCTTTAATCTTGCCCTCAACCCCAACTTCGCCGATGACCCACCAATTCACGCTGGAGCACCACTTCAACAAAGGCGGACGTTCCATCAAGAATCCGATCAATGGCTCACGGCGAATACAACATCAGTTCGAATGAAGGGCTTCTGCAACGTAACGAGCCTGGAAACCGCGATGCCTCAAGATGCTACGATCTACGCTGCCTTGCGATCGATCCAAGCGCTGCTTTCTTAGTCGCGTGGGACGCTGCGGCTGCAAACGCATGGTGCCGCTTTGCGCATCGACGGTCCGTGATAACGCCCCAAAACTGGTCAAGTTCAGGTATTGGGGTTGTTCCGCGGCGACGCGACACCTGCATTGATGGCGCCTTGGATCCGTCGACCGGCTCGCGGTCTTTTGCTCTCGGATCGCCGAGGCGCAGCTTGCCAGTTTACGAGGAGCTTTCAAGATTGGCCGTCGTCGAGCTTGTGGACCGCGGCTCGGCAGCGCCGGAAGCGCTGGAACGGCAACCCTTGATGCCTGACCAGACCTCTCCGTCGATCGCTTGGCGGAGCGCGCTTCCGGGCAGCGGACGCTGTCAATGACGCGCTCCCACGGAAGCGCGCCGTGCAAACGGTCGAAGATCATTGACAGCGTCCGCTGCCCGGAAAACCATGCGCGGCACCGGTCGGCAAGCGATAGCGGAAGGCACGATATCGGGTAATAGCTGAGCGCGGCCACTGTCCTTTGACGCCTGAAGAATTGACCGTCTCGACCGCTAGCCGGAACCGTTCTTCTGGCAGAACAAAAGACGCCTGCTGGGACGAACGCCGGCGACCCGACGATGACCGCAAAAAAATTATGTCGTTCACGCAAAAATGGGATCGAACCTATGTGCATGTTGTTTGCACGTCGCACCAGCCTCAAGCCTGCCGCCAAGGCGACATGCGGCGGAGGGATACAGTCCGACGCGGCCTGCTCCACGATCAAATCGGTCGCCCATGATCGATTTTGCATAGTCGGCTCGCTGAACTTTCCTTACGGCTTAGCTTGGTCACCAGCCTGAGAAAGGGATTTGTCATGTCGAGTCGAACCATTGTCTCGCTCGCCGCAACCGCTATCATCAGCATCGCGTGTATCGCAACTATCTCAACCGACGCCTTCGCATATCGGAGAGGCGTTGGAGTTGGTCGCGCCGGCGTTTACCACGGTGGTGTCTATCGCGGTGGCGTTTACCGTGGTGCAGCCGTGCGCCGTGGGGTGGCGGTAGGCGTCGGAGCTGCTGCAGTGGGAGCAACTGCCGCCGGAGCTTACGGAGCCTATCGTTGCGGTTACTATCCTTATCGACCGTGCTAACTAAATCGTGGCAGGGCCGCGCCGCCGCATCGGTGAGGTTGCTCCCGTTGCGGCTGCGGGCCACTTGATAGACAAGTCTAGCGGCAAGTTATAGGCACGAAGAAACTCGGGCCATTTCCCTGGCGTTGTCTTTTGTGCAAAGCCAAGCCTCGGGGGGTTGCCCCTGGCAGCTTTGCGACCTGCTCGAGCCCAAGGGAGCTTCTCCATGAAGAAGGGAATGATGCTAGCCGTATCTTGTTCTTTGGCATTCCCGACGATTGCTATCGCGAAGACTCATGCGAAAGTTGCGCCGCCTCATGATGTTCGGAAAATCCCATCATCAATTGATACCCCCAAGAGCGGCTTTATTTTAAGGCAGGATTTATTCGATCGAAATAACCCGAACAACCTGCGATTGAATTGGCCCGGTCCACCTGCTCAACCGGGCCAGTTGTGAAACTCAGCACTCCGGCGCGATCCTGGTTGTGTGGGTAACAGCAGAGGCGGCTTGTTTCGCTCGTCGATCCTTCATCCCGCAAGTGCACCGACCAACGGCAGCGTGAAGCAAAAAACGGCACCCTGCATGCGATTTTCCGCCCAGATGGTGCCTCCATAACTTTCGATGATCGTGCGCGCGATTGGGAGCCCCAACCCCGTCCCCTGCGGCTTCGTGGTCACAAAGGCATCGAAGATGTGGGTCAAGTCTCCTTCCGGAATGCCGGTTCCGGAGTCGGACACTCTTACCTCGGCGGCGTCGCCCACAGCATTTCGACGGGTGCGAATGGTCAAGTTGTGTGGTCCGGGTTGGTTTTCCATGGCATCCATGCCATTCATGACGAGGTTCATGATCACCTGATGCACATGGATCGGATCGGCCCGCACCGGCAGAGCCTCAGGCGTAAGGACGGTGCGCAGCGTAATTTCGCGCTTGATTATTTCGGGCGTAACAATTTTGACCAACTCTGGAACAGAGTCGTTCAGATCGAGCGCCCGCAGATCGGCTTCCTTTCTCTCGTTCAGCAGATTCCGCAGGCCATGGATGATCTCGTCGGCGCGCTGTTCGTCCCGGATGATGTCGGAAAGGATTTCACCGATTTGGGCGAGATCGGGCGGATCGGCTTTGAGCAAGATCTGCGCGGCTTCCGTGTTACTCAATATCGCCCCCAAGGGCTGGTTCAGCTCGTGGGCGATGGACGACGACAGCACGTTGACAGTCGCGACCCGGTTCAGACGAACGACCTCCCGGCGGCGACTGTTGACCTCAGCTTCGGCCACATACCGCCGCCGATGCTCGATCACCAGCCAGAAGATAATCGCGGCCTGGAGCAACAGCGCGGCCAGGCCGCCACCGATCTGTAACCGATACTGCTCCCACGGACTTGGTTGCCGAAAATAAATCTCGCTCCCGGCCGGGAGCCGGCTTTCGCTGATATTCCAGCGCTGCAGCTCCCTCCAGTCGAATTTCGGCGTTCCGGGCTTGATTGGAAGCGTGTTGATGTCTGCTGGCGCCTCTCCACCCAGAATGCGCACGGCTGCATTGGCAGCCTGTTGGCCAACTGACGAAACAGAAATCAGGGGACCTCCGACGATCCCCTGTCCCAAGAAGACATCGCTATAGCCGAAGATCGGCGCGTTCGTAACCGCGCGAAGCCGGGCCATGGCCTTTCCCTCTTCATGCGGGACACCGGCTGCATCAACTGATAACAGGGCAAAAAAGATGACCGTGTTAGGCGGAAGCGCGGCGGCCCGCTGCAGCATCTCTTCGAACGACAATTCGTCGAACCAGGTCAACGCAACGCGATCTTCGAGCGGTTTCAGCTCGGCACGTATTTGCTCGGACCAATATTGTTCATTGGGAGAACTACCTAGCACCATCGCAATACTGGTGGTGTTGGGGAGCACCTGCAGGATGTTGTCGACGATCAAGTTGAAATCAACGTCGCTTGCGACCAATGCGTCATGCTCCGTAAGAGCAATCCGCGAAATCCTCCGCTGATCCACCCCCATGTAGACAGCGGGGACGGATGGAAAAAGGTGTTCTCTGTGCTTCTGGATAAAGCGGATTGCCGGACTGCTGATGGCCACGACCAGATCCGGCTGGCGCTTGGCAAAGAGAGCCCGCACATAATCGACAAAAGGCCCTTCGTCTATGTCGTTGGAACGCGCGGAGGCCAGCGAGGTCTCGTAGAGGTCTATGCCTTCCGGCGATCGCCGGAGCAATTCCTCGCGAAAGGCCTTTGCATACTGGCTCCACGGCACAAAGTCGCGCCCGAAGGGATGCAGAATCAGAACCCGCTTCGGCTCGGAGAGGGCTGCACCAGTCATCACGAGAAGCAACGCAATCGTACCAAGGAGTATACGGAATCTCATGTTCTGCCCCAGCCGCAAAGAGTACGAGAACGCGCGGGACTTCCGAGACAATCGAAATCTATGAAAAGTTGTATCTATTTTAGCCCAAACGCTGGCATTGAGGGAGGTTTATTATAGGAAATCGATCAATACTCGGCGCAGCCGATGTGTGGAGATGAAACAATGGAAGTAGACCTGTCGTTATACTACTCCCAATACCTCCACGTCACAAGACGCTGTTGATTGCATCAATCAGCAGTTTGGCCAAAAACGGCTTTCTCAGATAGGCAACGCAGCCCGCATCAAAAGCATCCTGGCGAGTGACTTCGTTATCGATCGCGGTCATGAAAATGACAGGCATATCGCTGCCTGAGGACGCAAGCCGTCGCTTTAGGTCAGTACCAGACATCCCGCCGAGATGAATATCAACGAGAAGACACGTCGCTTCGCGTCCGGCGACGTCGTCAAGAAAGGATTCTGCCGACGTAAACCTCTCGACTCGATATCCGTGCGCCAACAAGAGGCGGTTGAGACCCTGCAGCATGCTTGGATCGTCTTCAACGACAGCGATGGTGCGCATCCGATTGCCAATCGAAACGAAGGGAAATTTGCTGGCGACAGCAAACAATCGTCGGCGATCTGCAGGGAGAGGAGCCCGCAGCTTTTTGCATTTCCGGGGGGATTTGCATATCGCCTCTATCGCAGGCGGTCGGCGGCCTGTCCCGGCCTGTCCGTTTGCCCAGCAGACTACAATGCTGCCGCGGGCACCACGGCGCTATGCAAAATCCAACGTAAGACTGAAATATGCCGGCGCTCGGCCCGAATAATCTTGGCCGTTATCGCTAAGACGCCAACCGCTAGGGAGTTGGCTTGCTGAGCACGGTGCGAAAACCCAGATGCGCGGCCGCAAGGTCGTTTTCCTGGGGTTGCCTCGCGGCAGGACGAAAGCGACAACAATAGTTCATAGAACAGAGGTATGAGCCGCCCTTGATGACGCGGCTCGGCGTTTGCCCTGGCGCAATACGAAGGCTAGCGAGTTCCGGCCCTATTGGATTGACGGCAACCGCCTTCGAGTGACCCGACCTGTACCAATCGCTGGTCCATTCCCAGACATTGCCGATCATATCGTAGAGGCCGTAACCGTTCGGAGGAAAGCACCCCACGGGAGCTGTTTCAGCATAACCGTCACCGTTCGTGTTCAGCACGGGAAAGATGCCCTGCCAGGTATTAGCAATGGGTTTGCCTTCAGGATCATAGGCACTGCTCCAGTCGTCGTCGCCATCGCGTCCGCCGCGCGCCGCGAATTCCCACTGCGCTTCCGTTGGCAAGCTGCGACCAAGCCAGTTGGCATAGGCAAGAGCTTCATCATAAGCGATATCGACTACGGGATGATTTTCCGTGCCCGCGATCGAGCTTCCCGGACCGTGGGGCTGACGCCAGTTTGCGCCGGCAACGTTTTGCCACCATCGGCCGTCCTCGCCTTTCGCCTCTTTCGGAGGTACAAACGCCATAGAACCAGGAACGAGCATTTCCTGCGGCCAATCACGATGGCTCTTGGGATCGAGCGGACGCTCGGCCAAAGTCACATAGCCAGTTTCGTCGACAAATTTCTTGATTGCGCATTGGTCACCTCGTGGCGGTCGATCCAGAAGCCATCGACGCGGGCAACGTGCGTAAACCGCTCCTCGGGCTGCTGTTCATTGGAGCCCATCGTAAAGATGCCACCAGCGATAAATATCATTCCAGCAGTCGGGCCTTCTCCGGAGGGAAGCCCGGAACAAGCCGCGCAGCTTCCGACTTCGGCTTTTGGCTGATCCTTCTTTGCGATGCCCGTCGCCGACGCGCCGATCATCACGCTGGCAAGCACTGCGCCTATGATACCAAAATGAACGGCAAAACGAAGCCTGATTGGCGGATCTTGCGATACCATGCTCTTCACTCCCAATGTGCTGACCGTTCACTATTGTTACTGGCCTCGTTCAACGAGCGGCCTCGGATGATTGCTTCGAGTGAATGCCGGCGTCTCGACACCCTCCTGCCGCTCGACTGTCCAGGCGGGTTCGAGCTTTTCTGCTGGCAACCTCCGCCGGCCAACGAGCGCGATTGATGCTCCCGAGGGGCGTGCTGTCAGGTGTCGAGTTTCCTGTAACGTCGAAATAGATTGCCTCACTCTGTTCCGGCGAAAGTTGCGAATTGGGCTGTAGGGTAAGCCTCGCGACCGTATGGAAGGGTGCTTCCGCTTCGCTCCACTCGACGCTGGCGTTTTCGATCCAGAAGCTGGCATCGCGACGCTTGCCCCAATACGTCATCTTGTCGGCATCGAGGAACTGGACCCCAAAGTCGAAGCTGCTCATCCTGCTATCTTCCTTGAGGTGCCGGATCAGCTCATCCTGCAGGCCCTTCGGATTACCCTTCTGCAGAGGACACGCCGGATTGTCAGGTGATGGCGCGGCGGAAAACTTCACGACATCGATCGGTCCGTGCCGAAATGGTACGGTGCTCCAGTAGCGCAGTTGCTGGTAAGGCTTGATGGCCTGGCGCGCCTGCATTTCCGCCAAAGCGAGCGTCCTCGCCACTCTCAGCTTGTCGCGGAATGCGAGAGACCACAATCCAAGGATTGGATTTGATGCCGTCAGCACACTGATGGTCGCCACAAAAGCGGGCGAGTCATTGATCGGCAGGGTCGTCGCATTTTGCATCGAGAAATCCTGCCGGCAAGGCTTCGCGTCGGGCGCAGCGACTCCATCCCGAGCGAGATCGACCGAGAAAGACAACGACCTTACGTCCGGCTTGAAATCCGAATTCAGGCTCGCGTCCGCATTTGCAAACCGCACCACCGCGGGATAAGCGCCGGGCTTCGCGAAGATCCCCTTCGCAAGTCGCGTCGCCAGCGCAGGCTCGTGCCCGAGGGTTACGTCAAATACTGCGAATTGGGCGCGGGCGCAGACACCTTTTGCATGGGTTCCACGACAAAGCGAACGTTGTTGATTCGCAGCCGCATTCGCCTGCATCAAGAGAGATTTCTCGACGATCGCCTCGATATCGGCTTTTTCGCGAGCGGAGTCCCGGTCAGCGTCACTCTCCGTCACTCCAAACCATCTGATCAGGAACACCATGGAACGTCTCCGAAGAGCCTCAACTCAAATTGGCGATGAACTTGATCGCGGTGATGCTCGGCAGAAAGCAGTAGGCCGCAGCTTTCGTCGTAACGAAACTCGAGAAGCCTGTGAGCTTGATCGGCGGCGCGCCGTTTGCCTGCGGAATTACGAAGATGCTTTCCGTCGGGTCCTGCGTCCCGATCATTGGGTCCCTCGATTTAGGGGGCAATCTGACGGCTCCGGCGAATTCACTGTCATTTACCCAATGCCCGAGCACAAATTCGTATTGGTTCTCGATGCTTGAGTTGATGAAATAGCCGAGCAACCCGCGTTCGATGCCGTCATCGGGTTGCGAAGGATCATAGACTGGCCCGTATGGCAGGCCGCGACGGATCAGCCGGTGGGTATTGTTGCTGCCGCCGGGTTGCCCCTGCCCCGTGACCGGTTGGCCTCGCGGATTGATGCGGCGCATGTGCGCGCCAACGGGACAGCGCAGACCCCTTGGGTCGCCCGATCCATCCGCATTCACATATTCGAAGTTGTTCAACTGCTCCGGCAGCATCCCGCCCGGAGGGTTGTCCGTTTCAGGCGACAACATAAGAGGGACGCCGTTGCGCCATCTGCCGCAGATCTTCGCGGCGAGCAGCTCCGGGTCGATCTTATCCTTGTTCGATTGAAGGTAATTCTCGAATTTGACAACGTCCGTCTTGATCATTTTGAAGACCGCAAAACTGCCGTTCAATCCGAGCTCACGAGGCTCCGGCACGAAGTAATTCTCGGCCTCGTCCCGCAGCACGAATAGCCAGGGCTCGCAGGGCTGCTGATGATCCGGCGGATATCGTTCCGGACCGCCGCGAATGGTCGTGATGCTAATGCCGTCGGTATAGCCGAAATGAACCTTGAACGTCGGGACAGGTTCGCCGTCCTTCATTTCCATCAACGCCATCCCGTCCGCGCGCCAGGTCTCTCGAAAAGCACCACCTTCGGCAAACAGAGCGACCAGGCGATCGCTGTAATTCGTCATCGCCTCCGGACTCATGGCGTGCAGCGTCAAGAGGACGTGGTCAATTCCCGTCCCGAATCCACCGACCCAGTGTTGCGGGTCGCTCTCGCCGGTATCGCCCACCAGCTTCGCCCGTTCGGCGGCGCCGCCGATGAAGGCGCTAAAGGACTTGAACGAAAGCGTCGGGACGCGCTCCCCGATTTCCAACGCGATCAACCCGGGCCAGGTAATGCCCAGGTTAAGGCAATAGTCGGGCTTGCGACGTGGTGGATCGACGGGATTGTCTCCCGGTCCCGGCTCGAAGCCGACGTGCCAGTCTTCGGCGGTAGTGATCTGCGGAGCGTCGGACTCGCTTCCGTTGACAAGCCGACCGAGCATCTTGCGCGCCTCGGCGGGAACACCGACCGTCAGCAGGAAATGCCGCACCATCGGCATCTTGTAACCACGGAGGATGAAGCCCTGAATATCGGTGAGGTCGAGTGCGCTCCCCGAAGCAAATCGGGAACGGGAACCACGTCCAAGAATATCATTTTCCACTCGCCCGAACAAACCGCGAAAAAATCCGTGGCTTTTTTTCGCCGCAACCGCCCGTGCCTCGTTGGCCTGCCCCATCGCGCGTCTCCTTGACTATCCACCCGAGGCAGCTCGCGGCTTGCTGTCGGCAATCAGTGCATGGATGTCCTGAACCGATAGGCCCGGATATGCCTGGTAGAATCCGATCGGAACGCGATTTGCCGCCGCCGCGAAGTCAATGAACTCTTGGAGATGCTTTCGGCATGGCGAGGGCGGCGGGTTCTTGGTGAACTTGAATATCAGATCGAAAATCTCCCCGATGTTTTTGGTGAAATCGGCAATGTACTTGGTGAAGGAGCCGTCATAGACGGTAAAAAAACCAATCTGGTTGTCCTCAAGTGGCACGAATTGCGCGAAATGAGGCGTACCAACTTTGTCCAGGTCCTTCGTTGTCCCGCGCCCCCTCGCCCGCAAAATCAGTTGCACCGCGAGGAAATGCAGGGACGACTTGATCGGCAAGATGACCAGGAATGGATGCAGTTCGCTGCTTCCACTAACGTCAGCAGCGGACGCCAGTGCCTTGATTTCCTCGGCCGTCACGTTGGGGTAGGCGGTGTAGAGGTTCACCGCATGGATCAAATGCGCCGCGGTCCATTTGACGAACGCATCCGTATTGGTGGCAACCGGAACAGGCGGTGGATTTCGGACGTGCTGGAAGATGGCGTCGAACACCTGCCCCGCGAGCTTGGCGAGATGGCCCATGAGCGAGCCGAATTCGCCGTCGAAGTCGCCAATAAAGAGCAAGGTCCTTTCGCTGAGAACCGTGAAGCGCGAGTAATGAAGCCGGCCGATGGTATCCACCGCGCGAAACAGTCGCGGCATCATTGGCGGAAGCTGCTCCGCCAGCACCTTTGCATCGGCAGGCGACTTCAACGGAAAGCTGAGGGTAAAGTGGTTCTGGCTCATTGCGTCATCTCCTTCACGCCTGGCGGCGGAACGCCCTGCATTGGATGCAGCGATACAGTGCGCTGGCCGCTCGCCGGCTAACCACAATTAACTGAGGAACCGAACCCGTTGGTGTTACGGACGCCGATCGACGCCCGTAACGCGTTCCGCCATTGTGCTTCATTAGTCCTTCGCTCGTTCGAGCGCGTGCCGCATCAGCCTTTGCTCATCACCCGTCATTTGCGTCGCGCCAAGCTTGTAGGTCAGCTTGTCGATCTTGCCGGTGAAGCGGAACGGCAGCTTGTAGCTGTCGTCGACCGCCGTACGGGTGTCGCTCCCGATGTCGAAGGTTTCGTCGATGGTCATAAGGATCGGGATCGAGTGCGGGATTGTCTTTGCGGCCACCAGCTTGCCATCGGCCGTCAGGACACCGGTGCCACCCTTACCCGGGCCGGGGCCGTTGTACTTGAAGTCGAACACAATCGTATGCTTGCCGGGCTTGAGCGCATCGCTAAACACGTCGCGGCCCCCTACGCCGCCTTCCCAGCGGTACCGTTCTAGATCGAGCAAGTTATAGACGAAGACCGGCTTGCCCTTGAGCAGGTACAGGGCGTATCCGCCGAAGCGACCACCCAGCGTCACGATCATTCCCTCTGCGCCGCCTGTAGGTATCGTCACCTCGGCCGTGATTGTGTAGTCCTTGTCCAGGATGCTCGGTGCATTGCCGAGCGGAATGCCGGCGTTCTCACCGGAATAGGTGAAGACCGTTTGCCCGGCGGTCGCGCTCGGCCGCGGCGTCACCAATCGGGGCAGGATCGAGTTGTCCAGCGGCAGGACCTGGTACTTCGCCGCCTCCGTCAGGAACAACGCCTGCAGCTCCTTCAACTTGTCGGGATTCTTGGCCGCAAGGTCGTTGTTTTGCGAGTAGTCGTCAGCGATGTTGTAGAGTTCCCACTTGTAGTCGTTGATATCAGGCAGCTTGGCCGTTCCCATAAGCCACGGTGCAGCGGGTGGAGTCGTCGCGGCAT